>JAESFU010000096.1_pt1 | contig 169988 bp, 169 predicted proteins | sample 9269461 | NCBI WGS metagenome assembly JAESFU01 (sample SAMN14502556, study PRJNA617107) | algae metagenome | isolation source: Stenomitos rutilans HA7619-LM2 and co-occurring heterotrophs from cave walls | place: USA: Waikapalae cave, Hawaii | collected 2009-07-28 | reverse complement strand
CGAGGGCAGCCTGCGCCTGATCTTCACCCAGCTCAACCCGATCTACCGGATGATCGACGTGGTACGCTCGCCCCTGCTCGGGCAGGTGCCGACCGGCGCCTCCTATCTCGGCGTCACCCTGCTCGCCGTCCTCGGCTGGGCCGCCACCTACGCAACCTTCCGCTTCTTCCGCAAGCGTATCCCATACTGGAGCTGATCCCCGTCGCTCGACGGGATCGTCACGTGGAGCGCCAAGGTCCGGCACTTGTCCCGATCGCGCGGGCGGAGGTCGACGTCGCCTGCCGGAACGGGACTTGGTTGCCGCCGGACCGGGCGCGTTGGCTGATCAGGCCGCCTCGGTCTCCGGCACGAACAGGTAGTCGTGCTCGTTGAAGCGCTCCAGCAGGCGGTAGCCGAGCGGGGCCAGGAAGGTCTCGAGGCGGCCGATGTCGCGGCATTCGATCAGCATGCGCCGAAACCGGTAGGCGGTGTGATCGACGCCTCTCAGCACTTCGATCTCCGCGCCTTCGACATCCAGCGACAGGAAGTCGATCAGCTCCGGCGCCTGTGCCTCGGCGAGGATATCGTTGAGCGGGCGGGCGAGCGCGCCGAATGCGAACACCGTCTCGCCGGGACGCAGGAACTGCCGTCCGAGCTCGGCATGCGCATGCGGATCGACGAGGTCGGTTTCGACGCCCATCGAGACCGACATCGCGTTCGAGTAGACGATCTTAACGAATTCATGGGGGTAATTGAAGGAAACGCAGGCGGCGCAGGCGATATGGTTCCGTGGCGACCGGTTTCTCCGGCAATCCAGGAACAGGTTGGGCGCGGGCTCGACCAGCACGCCGCGCCAGTTCCGGAAGGTCTCGTAGTACCAAGTGTTGGACTGGAACACGCCGTCATTGGCGCCGAGTTCGACGAAGAAGCCGCCATCGAGGTCGAGATGCTTCTCGACCTGACGATCGAGTTCGTTGAGGCCGCGATATTTGAGAACGGGGGCCTCGGCGATCTCCGGTTGCAGCGGCTCGGCGGCGACGGCCGGCGTCGCCGCATCGTCTTGCGGTACAGGCGGCGTCCCGTTGGCCCCTGGTCTCAGAATGCCGCGCAGGATGCCGAGCACCGCGGGGGGCAGGATTAGCACGGCGAGCCGCTTGACGAGTGACAGCCGCGGCGCTTCGCCGGCCGGGGCCGTCGCCGTTCCGCCACGGTGGAAACGTCCGATGGCCTCCAGCGCCTCGGCGTTCTCCGCAATCGCGATGCCGCCGAGACGGATCGGAACCTGGCTGACAGCGCCATCGAAGACGCTGGTGGCCAAAGTGGAGTGCGTGCCCGACCCGTCATTGCCGATGTTCGTCGCGAGCGACCGTCCGGGGTACAGGATCAGGAGACCGCGCAGCAGGCAGCTCGCATGCCAGCGCACGGCCCAGGAATCGTTGCGGCCCTCGATCTGGTCGATCAGCATGGCGCGATAGCTCGCCGTCCCTTCCAGATCGAATGCATGGGACAGATCGCGTGCATCGATCTCGGCGAGGAGCTTGCGACCGTCAGGCTCGAAATGGCGCCAGCGGTCGCGCCATGTCGCCCAGCCCCAGCAGTCGGCCCCGCGGATGAAATAGGTTTCGGGCAGGGGGATGTCGGTCGGATAGGCATAGCCGCTCAGGCTGCCGACCTGCGGCTCGTCGCGATAGAGGTCGAGCCCCTCGTTCATGAAGCGCAGGAAATGCGGGCTGACGACGATGTCGTCCTCCAGCACGATCACGCGCTCGTGCTGCGACAGGACCTGGCTCACCCCCGAGACGATGTTGCGCGCCAGTCCGAAATTCTCGTCGCGCGCGACATGGTGGACGGCTGCGAAACCGTCGATCGTGGCGATCAGCGCCCGGACGGCCGCGACGGCGGCATCGTCCTCCTCGCCCCGTGCGGCATCGGAGAACACGTAGAGGACCGTGCGGCCCGCTTCGGCGTTCGCCGTCAGCGCGGCGAGCGTGCGAGCCAGATGATCAGGCCGGCGATAGGCGAAGAGCGCCACCGGAGCCGGGGAGGGGAGAGCGACCATCGGCGTCTCAAATCCTGCGGAACAGGAAGCCATAATATTGCGCCTGCTCCGTGATGTCGGGGAGATGGGTTCGCTCGCCGATCAGCAATTGCCGCTCCAGCACGAAGCCGTTCGCCTCCACGCTGTCGATCAGGCGCCGGCGGTTCATCATCCAGCCGGCATATTCGGTGAGATAGCCATAGCGATGCGGGCGCTGCACGACGAGCGCATCGTCTCCATCCTCCAGTATCGGCGTGCGCGTGATCAGGATGCGCCGCCTCGCGACCGCGCAGAGTTCGCGCATCTTGCGATAGGGGTCGCGCGCGTAATGCACGGCGCTGCTCGCGAGCACGAAGTCATAGCTGCGCGCGAAAGCCGAGCTGTCGTCGTCGTGAAAGGTCACATCCGGCAACAGAGCCGATCCGGCGACGCACAGACCCGGCAGATCCTTGACGTGGAAATCGAAGCGCTGCTCGGGGAAGAGCGCCTTGGCGTAGAGCGCGTAGTGACCGAGGCCGCCGCCCCAGTCGAGGACGCTGACCTCGGCGCCGTCCGAGCAGACGCGGCCAAGCGCATAACCGAAGCTCAGGAGCGTGTTGTGCGTCGCAAGATCGACGCCGCCATGCGTGGCCTCGTGCGAGCGGCCCATTAGGCCCGGGCCTGCGACCGTCTTCAGGAAATCCGGCCATTTCGCCAGCTGTGTCGCGACGATGGAGTCGTGGTCCCACCCCGCCAGCGAAGCCCAGACCTCGTCGGTATCGGGCACGATCTCCCACTCCGGAGGCTCCGGCGTGGCGGCGAGAGCTGGCTCTGCCGGGCTGTCCGGCGCGGGAATGGGCGCGATCTCGCGCGGCCCGTCGGCAACGGCGAACGATGGCACTGCGGATTCCGCGGCTGCCAGCGTGGCCGGCTCCGCCCTGGTCTCCCTGCGGCGGGCGAGCAGCGCCCGGATCGCGTCGGTCACGATCGGCGGCAGCAGCCTGACGGCGACGCGCTTCAGCAGCGACACAGGCGAGGGCGCGGGGTCGGACATGGCGATCAGGCGAAGGAGATGCCGATGCCGGCGCCGAGATACCAGTGGTCGGCCGGCTCTTCGCGGAAGAACAGGAACTGTCGCCCGGCCTCGCGGGAGAACCGGCAGAGCTCGTCGGTGACATGGGCATTGTCGGCGAGCATGATGCCTTGCGCCGACATCTTCGGCAGGACGAGGCGATATTCGCGGCCCTCATACTCGGCCGAATGATCGCTGTCGTTGATGAAGACGTCGATCTCGACATCGAGTTGCTGCAGCGATTCGATGGAGTCGCCGTACAGGATCTCGCCCATCGACTTGTACGGTTCGTCCCACAGCAGGCCCGCGCCGGGGTCGATATCGGTCCCGAAGTAACGGCCTGGATGCCCCTCTGCAGTATTGCGCAGCAACGCCGCGCACAGCACCGTCGCACCAAGGCCCTTCTCGACGCCGGTTTCGATCACCACGCGCGGCTTGAGCGCGCGCACGATCGCATACCAGCCGAGGCGCCGGCCGAAATCGGCGGTTGGATCGACACCGATGCTGCGGCCGAGCTTGGTGACGCGGTCGACGATGCGGGTCTTGAGATCCTCGTCACGCTCCAGCTCCTCGATATAGCCGACCATCTCGCCGACCGGTCGCTTCAGAACGACGGCCAGAGTGCTGGCAAGATACATCCGGTTACGCTCTGTCAGCGCATAGGTGAAGTTCGACAGCTCCCGCGACCGCATCAGCCACGGCAGCGCCGGCTTGATCCGGGCGGTGTAGTAGCGCCGCACATAGCGGGCGCGATACCAGATATTCCACGCGGTCGGATAATGCGTCCGAAAAGCGGCATCGATCCGGCCGGGCGCCGCGGCGACGCTGGACCGGGCGCGGGTCAAGCCTGCCGCCGCCGGCCGGACAACGCCGGACTGAACGCTCTGGCGCAGGCCGGGCATCGCATCGCCGACGATCCGTGGCAGCCGCGAGAACAGCAGGTGCTGAAGAAAAAAGAACCCCCGGACAGGAGCCCGCATGGCGGCGCCGAGCGGCGTTTCGCGGAGATTCCGGCGATAGAATTCACGCAATGCCATATCTCAGGGGTCCCATGCTTCGCCGCTGCGATGCCGCTGCGCGGCAGCGAAGCCGAGATCATGCGGCATGGCGAGACGATACCGAGCCCTCGGCGACGGCCAGCGCACCATCGACCATGATCGTACCGTCAGCGGCACGCGTCGTCGTTTATGTCGTTATGTCCCATGGGGCAAGGCCGCCGGCTCGAAGGCGCGTGCATCGCTGCACTGCGCGTCCGGATGGCGGGACAGCGGCCATGCCGCATGTCGGCGGCCGAAGGCCTGCCTTGCGGACATCGTGATGATCGCGCATAGCTGCGCCGCGCGCGCTCCGGCACGCGGCGGGGGCGAAGGCGCCCGGCCAATCAAGCCGCGACTGCGGCTTCCGGGCCGGCTTCGAGGTATAATCTTGTCCAAGATGATATTCTGTACTCTGTTCAATTGGGCCTATCTGGCGCAGGGCATCGTGCTCTACAGATCAATCGAACAACAATTGGGCGACGATTTTATTCTCCATATCCTTTGCATGGATGAACGCACCGCCGACTGCATCGCCCGCCTCGGCCTGTCGAACGCCCGGATCGTGCGCCTCGGCGAGATCGAGGACGAGGCTCTTCTGGCGGTCAAGCCGAACCGCTCGATTGGAGAATATTGCTGGACCTGCACCACGCCGCTGATCCTGCACGTCCAGTCGCTTCATCCGGAAGGCACGGTGGTCACCTATGTCGATGCCGATATCGCCTTTTTCTCATCGCCCAGGGCTATCCTGGACGAGCTCGGCGACGGCAGCATCTTCATCCACGAACACGACTTTGCTCCGCGATATGCCGGTCTGGAAGCATCCTCCGGACGTTTCAACGTCGGGGTGAGTTCCTTCCGCAACGACAACCAGGGACGCAGATGTCTGCAACTCTGGAAATCGCAGTGTCTCGACGAATGCGTGATGGATTTCTCGGCGGGCAAATGCGGCGATCAGAATTATCTCGACGAGTGGCCCGGCATGTATCCCGAGCTGGTCGTGTCGGCCGATCCGGGCATCGGGCTCGGGCCATGGAACGTCGAGAAGCGCCGGATCGAGCGCGGGGGAAACGGCGTCCTGGTCGATGGCCGCCCGGCCGTCTTCTACCACTACCATTCCTTGCGGCTGCAGAAACCGACATGGGGCATCCGTACGACATGGCTGTCGGGCTGGTTCGAGATACCCGACGCGGCGATCGATGCGTTCTATCGGCCCTATGTGCGCGAACTCTGGCGCGCCGTGGATGACGTCCAGAGTGGCGGCTACGAGGTCGTCCAGGCGTTCGACGTTGTTCCGCGCAACTACGAGGCGATGCCGCATCATCAGGTGCTGATGGCGGTCGGCCGCCGCTTCCTGTCACCGGCCCTGAGCTCCAGGGGGTTCGACCTGATCGCACGCCGAGCGGCGAAGACGAGTTAGGGATCGAGGTCGGCGAGATGGCGACCGGGTCCGTCCCGCGCTGCCATTCGTGTTCTGCTTTGCCGCCTTGGGCTTGCCGGTGAGCGGCGGCCAGCGTGGCGGCATCATCGGGAGTCTCGGGGATGCCTGACGGCGAGCCATTCTACATCTACACGTCGGTTTCGCCGCGGCTCGGTCGCGATGACCTGGACTATCAGAGGTCCTGCATCGCGTCGTGGCGAGCTGCCGGCTTCAACGTCGCGACGGTCAACGGACATTCGGAAACCGAGCGGATCTCTGCCTTCGGCCTCGATCTGGAGATCATCGCGGCAGGGCAGGGCGGCAAGCCCGCGGTCGCGGACATCCTGGCGTGCATTCGCGACAAGCCGGCGCGCCATGCCGGTATCATCAATGCCGATTGCCTGTTGCTGCCTTATCCGGAACTCTCGCGTCATCTCGCCAGCGGTCTGGACGGCGTGGTCGCCGTCGTCGAACGGGTCGACGTCGACGACCGCTTCGTGCCGCAATCCGATACCTGCAGCGGCTTCGACGCCTTCTTCTTCGATACCCGTGCTGTGCCAGCCAGGATCGACGACGATTTCAGGATCGGCGTGCCATGGTGGGACTATTGCTTTCCCATGGCGGCAGTGCGCGGAGGGGCCCGGATCGTCAATATCGACACCCCGCTGATCACGCATCGAACGCACCGGCCTCAGTGGAACGACGAGAGCCTGCTGCAAGTCGGACAGAGGTTCTGGCAGTTCCTGCGCGACTGGCATTCGTCCAGCCGGGAGAGCTTTCCGGTTCTGGGACCGTCGTTCGACGAGCTTTTGGTCGAAGAGGCGCTGACCAGGGAGCAACTCGGCATCGTCAGCCTAGCCTGTTTCAGATGGCTGCAAGGGCACCGGTCAAGCAATCCTCAGCAGTTTCTGAACCAGGACATGCTGCCGATCGAAATGCTGCTCCGCTCCATGCGTGTCGCCCTCAACGAGAAGGCCGAGGAGATCGGCGCCAAATCCGATGAGATCGACCGTAGAGCCGGCGAGTTCAGCAAAGAGCTGTTCCATTTGAAGGATGCATCGGAGCGCATGAAGGCCGAGCTCGAGGCCAGGTTGCTGGTCCTCGATCATGAAAAAGCGTCCCTGACCCACTATCTCGGAGAGGCGCGAAAGCACATCGACGACATCCATGCCTCCCTGTCCTGGCGGGTGACGAAACCCTTGCGGGAGGTCAGCCGGCTCGCCCGCCGCACCAGGGGCGGCAGGGGTGGAATGGGGGGCTGAGACGGATCGCAGCTCAGTTCATCCGCCCAAGCGACGATCATACGCCAGCACTGCCTCCAGCAGCACCTGCGCCCCGGCGGCGCATTCCTCGAAGCTGGTCGATTCCGCCTCGTTGTGGCTGATGCCGTCGGCGCAGGGCACCATGATCATCGTCGTCGGGGCGACACGCGCCACATAGGCCGCATCATGGCCGGCGCCGGAGACGAGATCGCGCGTCTCGTGGCCTGCCGCCGCCGCGCCGTCGCGCACGCAGGCGATCAGCTCCGGCGCGAAGGCGACCGCCGGCGACTTCCAGACCTGCGCCTCCTCATAGGTCAGACCGAGCGGCGTCAGGCAGCGCTCCAGCGCGACGCGGAATTCCTGCTCCATCGCCTCGACCACCGTCTCGTCCTTGTGGCGCAGATCGACGGTGAAGAAGACCTCGCCGGGAATGACGTTGCGGCTGTTCGGCCGGTTCTCGATCAGTCCGACCGTGCCGACGGCGTCAGGCGCATGGGCCTGCGCGATGGCGTCGACCGCCTCGATCACGCGGGCGGTGCCGAGCAGGGCGTTCTTGCGCAGATACATCGGCGTCGCGCCGGTATGGGCGTCCTGCCCCGTCACCGTGACCTCATACCAGCGCATGCCCTGCACGCCGGTGACGACGCCGATCATCCTGCCCTCGTTCTCGAGGATCGGGCCCTGCTCGATATGGAGCTCGAACATCGCGGCGAAGCGGCGGTTGCCCACGGCTTCCGCGCCACGATAGCCGATCGAGTCGAGGGCATCCTCGAAGCTGACGCCGTCGCGGTCGCGCTTGGCATAGGCCTCGTCGCGCGTGAAGGCGCCGGCGAACACACCCGAGGCCAGCATGGCCGGCGCGAAGCGGCTGCCCTCCTCATTGGTCCAGTTGACCAGCTCGAGCGGGGCGTTGGTCTGGTAATCCATCGCATGCAGCGTGCGCAGCACTTCGAGCCCGGCCAGCACGCCGAGGACGCCGTCGAACTTGCCGCCGGTCGGCTGGGTATCGAGATGCGAACCCATCGCGATCGGCAAGGCGTCCGGATCCTTGCCCGGCCGGCGCGCGAACATCGTGCCGACCTCGTCGATGGCGACGGTGCAGCCGAGCGCCTCGCATTGCGTGCGGAACCAGTCGCGGACCTGACGGTCTTCTTCGGTCAGCGTCAGCCGCTTGATGCCGCCCTTGGCCGTGCCGCCGATCTTTGCCGTGTCCATCAGCGTATCCCAGAGACGCTGCGGATCGATTTGCAGATTCGTCGCGGTCCCGCTCATGGCGTGACCTCGGCGCGGGCGACGGCGCGCGGTGCGTTGAGCGCGCGCCAGGTCGCGTTGGCGACATGGGTCGCCGGAAAGGCCGGGCGCTTCACATAGGCACTGCCGCCGGCCTGCGCCCGCAATTCGCCGGGCGTCCAGGCGAGCGCGCCGCCCGCAATGGTCGCGACAGGCGAGCCCTTGCAAGCTCGGCCTTCGAAGACGTTGTATTCGATCCGGCTGGTCTGGTTGGCGGCCGCGATCGTCTTGGTCGCGGCCGGGTCGATGATGACGAGATCGGCGTCGGAGCCGACCGCGACCGCGCCCTTGCGCGGAAAGATGTTGAGGATGCGGGCGATGTTGGCCGAGGTCGCGGCGACGAATTCCTCGCGTGTCAGCCGCCCGGTCGAGACGCCCTCGCTCCAGAGCACCGGCAGCCGGTCCTCCAACCCGCCGGTGCCGTTGGGGATGATGCGGAAGTCGTTGCGGCCGAGGCGCTTCTGCGCGTCGGTGAAGGCGCAATGATCGGTGGCGACGACCTGCAGCGAGCCCGACTGCAGCCCGGCCCAAAGCGATTCCTGATGGATCTTGGGTCGGAACGGCGGCGACATCACGCGCCTGGCCGCATGGTCCCAATCGGGGTGGTAATATTCCGAGTCATCAAGCGTGAGATGCTGGATCAGCGGCTCGCCATAGACGCGCTGGCCCTTGGCCCTGGCCCGCGCGATTGCCTCATGCGCCTCGCGGCAGCTGACATGGACGATGTAGAGCTGTGAGCCCGCCATGTCGGCGATCATGATGGCGCGATTGGCCGCCTCGCCCTCGACCACGGGCGGGCGCGACAGCGCATGCCCCTCCGGCCCGGTCACGCCTTCGGAGATGTATTTGTCCTGGAGCTGGGCGACGACGTCGCCGTTCTCGGCATGGACCATGGGGATGGCGCCGAGCGCGGCGCAGCGCTGGAAGGAGCGCAGCAGCACCTCGTCATCGACCATCAACGCGCCCTTGTAGGCCATGAAATGCTTGAACGAGTTGACGCCGTACTCGTTCACGACGGTCGCCATCTCGTCGAAGATGCTTTCCGACCAGCCCGTCACCGCCATGTGGAAGCCGTAGTCGCAGGCCGCCTTGGCGGCGCGGGCACGCCAATCGGCATAGGCAGCCTTCATCGAGCCGCCGGGCGCCGGGATGCAAAAATCGACGATCATGGTGGTGCCGCCGGTCAGCGCCGCCTTAGTCGCCCATTCGAAATCGTCGGCCGAGACCGAGCCCATGAAGGCGAGTTCGCAATGGGTATGCGGGTCGATGCCGCCGGGCAGCACATAGGCCCCGCCGGCATCGACGATCTCGGCGCCGGACGGCGCCTCCAGCCCCTCGCCGATCGCGGCGATCACGCCGGCCTCGACCAGCACGTCGGCCCGGCGCGAGGCGTCGTGATTGACGATGGTTCCGCCGCGGATGAGGAGGGTCATGGGGAAGGCTCCGGATAGGCTGGGGCTTTGCAAGAGAAGGCGCGGGGAACCCCTCTCCTGTAAGGAGAGGGGCAGGGGTGAGGTGTCGGCCCCAAGACCAGTGAGGCGGAACCCAACCGCCGCTGCGGTCAGGTCACGGCTACAGTGTACAGGGGCCGACCCCTCACCCCCTGCCCTCCTGTCTCCCTTCGGGAGAGGGGGTTCCCCGCGCTCTGCTGGTTGAAACGCTCACTTCAACGCGGCATCGATCACCGCATGCGTCCAGGCACCAACCGGCGGCTTCGAGATCACCGGGGTCTCGCCGCCGCCGCCGAGCAGGGTCTTGACCGTGCGCTCGTAATCGGCCGGGTCGAGCTTGCCGTTGGAGCCCTCGGTCAGCTTGTTGATCTCGCCCAGCATCCGGGTCTGGTGCTTCTCGGTCTGGGCACCGGTCGTGTCGTTGTTCAGCACGATCTTGACCGCTTCCGCAGGGTTGGCGCGGGCGTACTCCCAGCCCTTCAGCGAGGCCTTCACGAACTTCGCCATGCGGGCGGAAAAGGCCGGGTCGGCGAGCTTGGATTCGAGCGCATAGAGCCCGTCCTCCATCGTCGCCACGCCCTGGTCCTCGTATTTGAAGGCGACCAGCTTGTCGGCCGTAAGCCCGCCGTCGATGACCTGCCAGTACTCGTTATAGGTCATGGTCGAGACGCAATCGGCCTGTTTCTGCAGCAGCGGATCGACGTTGAAGCCCTGCTTCAGCACCTTGACGCCGCCAGCCGACCCGTCGGTCTTGTAGCCGAGCTTGGCCATCCACGACATGAACGGGTATTCGTTGCCGAAGAACCAGACGCCGAGCGTGCGGTCCTTCAGGTCGGTCGGCGCCTTGATCCCGGTCTCGGCCCGGCAGGTCAGCATCATCCCCGAGCGCTTGAAGGGCTGGGCGATGTTGACCAGCGCGACACCCTTCTCGCGCGCGGCGAGCGCGGCCGGCATCCATTCGACTGTGACGTCGGCGCCGCCGCCGGCGATGATCTGCGGCGGGGCGATGTCGGGGCCGCCGGGCTTGATCGTGACGTCGAGCCCGGCCTCCTTGTAGAAACCCTTGTCCTTGGCGACGAGGTAGCCGGCGAACTGTGCCTGGACGACCCATTTCAGTTGCAGCGTCAGCTTTTCCTGCGCCTGGGCTGCGGTGCCGAGCATGAGAACGGCGGCGGTCGCGGTGGCGAGTATGACGGTCTTCATGATCTATCCCCTGTTGCCGTTATGGTTGGTCGGTCGATCTTCAGCGTCGTCTGAGTGAAGGATGCCAGAAGGTTGCCAGCCGCTCCAGCAGCGTGAGGCCGCCATAGAACAGCGAACCGGACAGCGCGGCGACGACGATCTCGGCCCAGACCATGTCGAGGCCCATGCGGCCGATCTCGGTCGAAATCCGGAATCCCATGCCGAGCGTCGGCGTGCCGAAGAATTCCGCCACGATCGCGCCGATCAGCGCCAGCGTCGCATTGATCTTGAGCGCGTTGAAGATGAAGGGCAGCGCCATCGGCAGGCGCAGCATGACGAGCGTCGTTCCCCAGTCGGCGCCGTAGGAGCGCATCAGGTCGCGCTCTTGGTGGCCTGAGGCCGAAAGGCCGGCCAGCGTGTTGACCAGCATCGGGAAGAAGGTCATCGCCACCACGACCGCGACCTTGGACTGCCAGTCGAAGCCGAACCACATCACCATGATCGGCGCGATGCCGATGATCGGCAGGGCCGAGACGAAATCGGCGATCGGCAGCAGGCCCTTGCGCAGGAACGGGCTGCGGTCGCAGGCGAGCGCGACGAGGAAGCCTGAGAGCCCGCCGAGCGCCCAGCCCGGCAGCGCCGATTTCAACACGGTCTGGACGAAGTCCGGCACGAGCGTCGAGCCGCTGGATGCCAGCTTTGCGAGGATCGCCGAGGGCGGCGGCATCAGCACGAAGGGTATGCCGCCGCCGACGCAGGCGATCTCCCAGAGCGCGAACAGGACGAGGCCGAAGAGAACGGGCGGGACGAGGCCGCGCCAGCGGTTGCGGCGTATCCCTTCGGTCTCGGCGATACGCCGATTCAGCCACCAGCTTCCAGCCCATGCGGCGAGCGTCGCGAACCAGAACGCGGCCGGGACGGCGCCCGGACTGGAATGGGCCCAGACGATGAGGCCGGCGAAGGCGAGAGCGACGGCGGCGAGGCCGATCGGCACAGGGATTTCCGGCCTTATCGACCTGTCGAGAGCGTGCGCGCTCATGCCCGCGCTCCCATGGCCCGGCCCGTCAGCCGCTCGGCCAGCGCCACGGCCTGCACCAGCAAGGCCGCGATGATGGCGGCCGCGAACAATGCCGCCCAGATCTGGATGGTCTGGCCGTAATAGGAGCCGGAAAGCAGCCGCGCGCCGATGCCGGCCGAGCCTCCGGTCGGCAACTCGCCGACGATCGCGCCGACCAGGCTGATCGCGACCGCGACCTTCAGCGAGGCGAAGAGGTAGGGCAGCGCGGCGGGAAGCCTCAGCCTCAACAAGGTCTGCCAGCGGCCGGCGGAATAGGTCCGCATCAGGTCGAGCAGCATCGGCTCAGGGCTCGTCAGCCCCTTCACCATGCCGATCGCGACCGGAAAGAAGGAGAGATACATCGAGATCAGCGCTTTCGGCACCAGTCCGGTGATGCCGACGGCGCCGAGCGCGACCACGACGATCGGCGCGATCGCGAGGATCGGGATCGTCTGCGAGGCGACGAGCCAGGGCACCAGGCTTGCCGCCAGCACGCGCGAATGGACGATGCCGATCGCGAGCGCGATGCCGATCGCGGCGCCGAGCGCGAAGCCGAGCAGCGTCGAGGAGATTGTGATCGCGCCGTGGAAGACGAGGCTGCGCGGCGATGAGACTGGTGTCTCGACGGTCGAGGCCCAGAGCGCCTGCACGATCTGGTGCGGCGCCGGCAGGACCGGGCGCTCCAGCGCCCAGGCGGCGAGGAAGCGCTCTGAAAGCGAGCCGCCCTGCGGAAAGCTCGGCAGGCTGGAGTTCATCGGCAGCGCCGCGGCGTACCAGAGCAGCAGCAATACCGCGAGCACGGCCACCACTGGCAGCACATTACTGAGCCGGCTTTCATTCCTCATAGGAATGCCCGGCACGCAGGCCCTCGCGGATGCGGTGCGCGACTTTCAGGAACTCAGGCGTCTCGCGGATGTCGAGCGTACGATCGCGCGGGAACTCGCAAGGGATGACGTCGATGATCCGCCCCGGGCGCGGCGACATCACCACGATCCGGGTCGAGAGGAAGACGGCCTCGGGGATCGAATGAGTCACGAAAAGCACGGTTTTCCGGGTTTGCGCCCAAAGCCGCAACAGTTGCAGATTGAGATTGTCGCGGACGATTTCGTCGAGCGCCCCGAACGGCTCGTCCATCAGCAGGAGTTTCGGCTCGAAGGAGAGCGCCCGCGCGATCGAGGCGCGCTGCTGCATGCCGCCGGAAAGCTGCCAGGGATATTTGCCGGCAAAGTCTTTCAGGCCGACGAGGTCGAGATAGCGCTGCGCCCGCTCCTCGCGCTCCGCCCTGGGCAGCTTGAAGACCTCGAGCGGCAGCGTGACGTTGCGAGCGATGGTGCGCCAGGGATAGAGCGCCGGCGCCTGGAAGACATAGCCGTATTGGCGCGCCAGCCTGGCCTCTTCGGCCGAGAGGCCATTGACCGAGAGCCGGCCGCCGGTCGGCTGCTCCAGATCGGCGACGACGCGCAGGAGCGTGGTCTTGCCGCAGCCGGAAGGGCCGATGAAGGAGACAAACTCGCCGGCCTCGATCGCAAGATCGACATCCGAAAGGGCATGGACCGGGCCGTCTCCGGTCTGGAACACCAGCGACAGGCCGGCGATGTCGACGACGCGGGCCGACGTCGCATCGTCCGTTTCAGGCGACGAGGTCATGGATGCATTCCTGGACGCTTTCCTGGACGCTTCGCCTTCGCCGCCGACGGGCCTCGCGATATCGGCAGCAAAATCCATGACCCGTCAATCGCTCCGAAAGCGCCGCCCGAGCCGGCGCGTCGGGCGAATTTGACCAAATGGAAAAACCCGGCGCGAGCCCAGCTTTGCGCCAGCCAGGCTGCGAAAAAGCCCGATACCGCAGGCCTGCTGCCCGCCGGCCATGCCGACCTGCCTGCATTTTGAGCCGCCGCCGCTGCCCGAACGGGCGGCATCCTGTTGACGAGATCGCACCAGGTTTGATCAGATGGTCAAACTTGGAATGCGTCCAAGTCGAAGGAACTATTCGGCGTGGCGGTGGCGAGAGCCTGTCCGCCGGAAGCGGGAGCTGTCCCATGTCGCAGGACCATGTCGCCATCGCGATCTCAGCGCCCGACATCGCGGCGCAGCGCCTGCCGCCGGCGACGCTCGCAGCGAATTTCGCCGATATCCACCCAGCCTTCGACCGGCACGAGGCGCAGGTCGCGGCCGATCGCTGTCTGTTCTGCTGGGATGCGCCGTGCGTGAAGGCCTGTCCGACGGGTATCGACATCCCGCTCTTCATCCGCCAGATCGCCACCGGCAACCCGCTCACCGCAGCCAAGACGATCCTCGACGCCAACATCATGGGCGGAATGTGCGCCCGTGTCTGCCCGACCGAGACGCTGTGCGAGCAGGCCTGCGTGCGCGAGGCCGCCGAAGGCGCGCCGGTCAAGATCGGACTGCTGCAGCGCCACGCCACCGACGCGCTGATGGCATCGGGCCGCCAGCCCTACCGGCAGGGTGCCGCCAGCGGCCGCAAGGTCGCGGTCGTCGGCGCCGGCCCGGCGGGGCTCGCCTGCGCCCATCGCCTGGCGACGCTCGGTCATGCGGTCACGATCTACGACGCCCGTCAAAAGCCCGGCGGCCTCAACGAATACGGCATCGCCGCCTACAAGACGGTGGATGATTTCGCCCAGCGCGAGGTCGATTTCATTCTCGGCGTCGGCGGCATCGCGCTGGAATCGGGCCGGGCGCTTGGCCGCGACCTGACGCTGGACGGCTTGCGCCAGAACCACGATGCGGTCTTCCTCGGGATCGGCCTCGGCGGCGCGAACGCGCTGCGGCTGTCCGGCGAGACCCTGCCCGGCGTCGTCGATGCGATCGACTATATCGCGCAGTTGCGCCAGGCCGATGATCTCTCGGCCTTGCCGGTCGGCCGCCGCGTCGTCGTCATCGGCGGTGGCATGACCGCGATCGACGTCGCGGTCCAGGCCAAACGGCTCGGCGCCCAGGACGTCACCATCGTCTACCGGCGCGGCCCCGAGGCGATGAACGCCTCGCTCTATGAGCAGGAACTGGCGCAGACGAGCGGCGTCCTGATCCGACATAACCTTGCGCCGCGGGAAATCGTCGCCGAGGCGGGCGTGCTGGCGGCGATCGTCTTCGATCATGTCGTCGAGAGCGATGGCCGCCTCGTCGCCAGCGGAGAGACGCTGATGTTGCATTGCGACCAGCTGTTCAAGGCGATCGGCCAGAAGCTGGAGCGTCGCGACGAGCTTGCGCTCGACGGTGGCCGCATCGTCGTCGATGCCGAACGCCGCACCTCGCTGCCCGGCGTCTGGGCCGGTGGCGACTGCATCGCCGGCGGGCAGGACCTGACCGTGGCGGCGGTCGAGGACGGCAAGCAGGCGGCGCTCTCGATCGACCGGGTGCTGCGCGCCCAACCTTCGCGCGCTTTTTTCGCGGCTTGAAGGAGACCGGCCATGGCAGACCTCTCCGTCTCCTTCTGCGGTGTCAGGGCGCCGAATCCGTTCTGGCTCGCCTCCGCCCCGCCGACCGACAAGGCCTATAATGTCGAGCGCGCCTTCCGCGCCGGCTGGGGCGGCGTGGTCTGGAAGACGCTGGGCGAGGACGGCCCGCCGATCGTCAACGTCTCCGGCCCGCGCTACGGCGCCTGGCACGGGCCGGACCGGCGCGTGCTCGGCCTGAACAACATCGAGCTGATCACCGACCGACCGCTCGAGATCAACCTGCGCGAAATCGCGCAGGTCAAGCGCGACTGGCCCGACCGGGCGCTGATCGTCTCGCTGATGGTGCCTTGCGTCGAAGAGGCCTGGAAGGCGATCCTGCCGCGCGTCGAGGCGACCGGGGCCGACGGGATCGAGCTCAATTTCGGTTGCCCGCACGGCATGTCGGAGCGCGGCATGGGCGCGGCCGTCGGCCAGGTGCCGGAGTATATCGAGATGGTGACGCGCTGGTGCAAGGCGCATACCCGCATGCCGGTCTTCGTCAAGCTGACGCCGAACATCACCGATATCCGCTTCCCGGCCCGGGCGGCGAAGCAAGGCGGCGCCGACGCGGTGACGCTGATCAACACCATCACCTCCGTCATGGGCGTCGATCTCGACGCGATGGCGCCGTGGCCGCCGATCGACGGGCAGGCCAGCCATGGCGGCTATTGCGGGCCGTCGGTGAAGCCGATCGCGCTCAACATGGTTGGGCAGATCGCGCGTGATGCCGAGACGCGCGGGCTGCCGATCTCCGGCATCGGCGGCATCACCACCTGGCGCGACGCGGCCGAGTTCATCGCCATGGGCTGTGGCACGGTGCAGGTGTGCACGGCGGCGATGGTCTACGGCTTCAAGATCATCGACGAGCTGACCAGCGGGCTCTCGGCCTGGATGGACGAGAAAGGCTATGCGCGGGTGGACGACTTCGTCGGTCTGGCCGTGCCGCGCTTCACCGAATGGCAGCACCTCAATCTCGACTACGTCGCCAAGGCGCGGATCGACCAGGATCTCTGCATAAAGTGCGGGCGCTGCCACATCGCCTGCGAAGACACCTCGCACCAGGCGATCACGCGCGAGAAGGACGGCAAGCGCCATTTCGAGGTGATCGACGCCGAATGTGTCGGCTGCAATCTCTGCACGATCGTCTGCCCGGTCGAGGACTGCATAACACTGGTGCCGCTGCGCGAGGGCGTCGATCCACGCACCGGGGTGGCGGTTGGCGGGCACCGGACCTGGATGGAGCATCCAAACAATCCGGGGGCGGGCGTGGCGGCGGAATAGCAGCGAGCCGTCGTCCCACACACGGCCCTCATCCTGAGGAGCCGCGTCAGCGGCGTCTCGAAGGATGCTTCAGAAGGCTCCGGAGAGCACTGGAGCATCCTTCGAGACGCGCTCCTGCGGAGCGCTCCTCAGGATGAGGGCTGAGAGGAATTTCGCACCAGCACGCCACGCAGGATCGTGCCGGTCACGGCCTCGCAGGTCTGCGCGAAAAAGGCCTCATCCTCCAGCCCGCTGCCCGTCAGCGTCCTGATCTGCACGGCGAAGTCGGCGTAATGCTGCGTCGTCGCCCAGATCATGAACAGCAGATGGCGCGGCTCCATCCTGACCAGCGCGCCCTGATTCATCCAGCGCTCCAGCACGGCGATGGTGCGCGTCACCAGATCGGCGAGCTCGGTTTCGAGGATGGCCGAGACATGCTGGGCGCCCTGCATGATCTCCATCGCCCAGAGCCGCGAGGCATCGGGGTGGTCGCGCGAGGCTTCGAGCTTGCGGATGATGTAGCCCGACAGGGCCGCCTCGGGATCGAGCGCGGCATCGAGCTCACGCAGCGGCTCCAGCCACATCGTCAGCGTGCGGGCGAGCACGGCGCGGTAGAGCGCGTCCTTGCTGCCGACATAGTAGAGCAGGTTGGTCTTCGACAGCTCGGCTTCGGCCGCGATCTGCTCGATCCGCGTACCACGCAGGCCATAGCGCGCGAACAGCGCAAGGGCGGCGTCGAGAATCCGCTCCATCGCCGCCGCGCCGGCCTTCGAGGAACCGGCGCGCGCCAGACGCCGGGCGCTCTCGGTGTCGGCGTCGATCAGCATGTCCCGTCGCGAGGCTGGATGAAGTGGCCGACCATGGAGCGATTGTCTTCCCGGCAAAGCGTTCCGCGACCTCCCTACCAGCCGATAGGCCGATCAGCCCGGAGCCGCAAGCCGCTCGCGCGCCGGCGCGAGGCAAGGCGCCGGTGCAGCCCCGGCTGGACTCGGTCGCGCAGCGACCTTATCCCTGACATCGTCTCAACGGGGTGCCCGGCCATGCCAGGCTGAGAGGAGCGCACCGGCGCTCCGACCCGTCGAACCTGATCCGGGTCATGCCGGCGGAGGGATTGAGCGTGGTGTCCGTGACGGACGCCGTCGAGCATTCGCCGTCCTCGCGGGGCCCAGCCTAAGAAGGACCGAGCGATGCACGATGCACGCACCCGAACCGTTGTCCGCGGCATCCTCGCTGGCCTCGTCGCGCTCGGGCTCGCCCGGCCGGCGGCGGCGCAGGAGCTGCCGGCGCTGACGGTCTACACCTATGCCTCCTTCGTCGGGAAATACGGGCCGGGCGCCAAGGTGAAGGCGGCCTTCGAGTCCGGTTGCGGCTGCCGGCTCGACTGGGTCGCGGCCGACGATGCCGGCTCCCTGCTCGGCCGGCTCAGGCTCGAAGGCGAGACGACCAAAGCCGATATCGTGCTCGGCCTCGACATGAACCTCGCCGCCGAAGCCAAGGCGACCGGCCTGTTCCAGCCGCACGGCCAGGATGCGACGTTGCTGTCGCTGCCGATCGCCTGGACCGACGACGTCATGCTGCCCTTCGACTGGGGCCATCTCGCCTTCGTCTATGACTCGACCAAGCTGGCGAAGCCGCCGGCGAGCCTGAAGGCGCTGGTCGACGATCCGAACGGGCCGCGAATCTTGCTGCAGGATCCGCGCACCAGTGCGCCAGGCCTCGGCTTCCTGCTCTGGATGCGCGCGGTCTACGGCGCCGACGCCGACGCCGCCTGGACGAGGCTGAAGCCGCGCGTCGTCACCTTCACCAAGGGCTGGTCGGAGGCCTATGGGCTTTTCCTGAAGGGCGAGGCCGACATGGTGCTCTCCTACACGACCTCGCCGGCCTACCATGTCGGCGTCGAGAAGAAGATGCAGTACAGGGCCGCTCGCTTCGCCGAGGGGCACTACCTCCATGTCGAGATCGCGGGGATGACGCGTCTGTCGAAGCAGCCCGAGCTGGCCCGGCGCTTCCTCGCCTTCATGCTGTCGGACGCCTTCCAGGGCCTGATGCCGGAGGGCAACTGGATGATGCCGGCGAAGCGCCCGGCTGCCGGGCTGCCGGCCTCCTTCACTGACGTCATCGACCCCGGCACGTCCTTGCTGATCCCGCCCGAGGAGGTCCGGACTCAGCGGCGCGCCTTCATCGACGCCTGGCTCGCGGCCACCAGCCGATGAGGCAGGCGGGAGCGCCCGCGGCCTGGCTGCGGCCGGGACAGCTCGCGGCGCTCGCCATCCTCGCTCTGGTCTCTGCCTCGCTGCTCGGCCTCGCTCGTGCCGGCGGCACTCCCGGCATACTCACGGGTCTTTCGCCCTATCTCGCCAGGCTGATCGCCGGTGCGGCGCTGCAGGCCGGGCTTTCCACCCTCCTGTCGTTCGGCCTCGGCGCTGCGCTTGCGCTCGCATTGACGCGCAGGGACTTCGCCGGACGCGACGTGCTGCTCGCATTGCTCTCGGCTGCGGCCGTGGTCCCGACGATCGTCGTGGTGTTCGGCGTCGTCGCGATCTATGGCCGTTCCGGCTTGCTGGGGATGGCCGCGCGCGGCAGCGGGATCGAGCCGCCCTCGATCTACGGCCTGTCCGGCATCCTGATCGCCCATGTGCTGATGAACGCGCCGCTCGTGGTCCGCGCCCTGTTGCAGGCCTTCCGGCGCGAGCCCGGGGAGCGCCGGCGGCTGGCGGCGGCGCTCGGCCTGTCGCCCTGGCAATGCTTCCGCCATCTCGACTGGCCGGTGCTGCGCCGTGAGGGGCCGGCGCTCGCCGCCTTCGTCTTCCTGCTCTGCTTCACCAGCTTCGCGGTCGTGCTCTCGCTCGGCGGCGGACCGGGCTATGCGACCCTCGAGGTCGCGATCTACGAGGCGGTGAGGCTGGAGGCCGATTTCGCCCGCGCCGCCATGCTCGCCGCCTTGCAACTCGCGCTCTGCCTGGCACTGGTCGGCGCCATGACGGCACTCGCCCCGACAGCGCGCGACGAGGCCAGCGCTGAGCGCCAGGCCGAACGGCCCGATGCCGGCTCGCGGAGCTTGCGGCTCTGGGATGGTGCGATCGTGATCGGCGCCGGCCTGCTGATCGCCCCGCCGCTGCTGGCGAGCCTCACCGGCGCGGCAAACCTGCCGGCGCTGGCCGATGGCGAGATCCTGCGCGCGGCTGCGACCAGTGCCGGCATCGCGCTCGCGGCCGGGCTGCTCGCCTGCGCGCTGGCTTTGCTGCTCGCCGGCGCAGGCAAAAGCCGGCTGCCGGAGTTCGCGGCCTTCGCCATGGTCGGCTTGCCGCCCTTCGCCTTCGTCGCAGGCCTTTATGTGCTACTGCGCGGGCTCGCCGATCCGGCCTCGCTCGGACTTGCGCTGGTTCCGCTGGTCAATGCGCTGATGGCGCTGCCCTATGCCTGGCGCCTGCTCGCGCCGCCGCTGGCGCAAAGCGCGGAACGTCACGGGCGCCTCGCCGACAGCCTCGGCCTGTCCGGCTGGACGCGGCTACGGCTGGTCGCATGGCCGCTGCTGCGCGCGCCCCTGGCGGCAGCCTTTGCGCTCGCGGCCGCGCTCTCGCTCGGCGATTTCGGCGTGATCGCGCTGTTCGGCGGCGGCGAGCTCGTCACGCTGCCCTATCTGCTGGCGAACCGGCTCGGCGCCTACCGCATCGACGAGGCGGCGGCGATCGCGCTGCTGCTGGTCGTCAGCGCCGGCGGGCTCGGCTACGCCGCCGAGCGCTGGAGCGGCCGCCATGCTTGAGATCGCGGGGCTGGCGCTCGACTATCCCGGCTTCTCGGCCCGCTACGATCTCGTCGTGCCCGAGGGCGCGCTCTGTGCCGTCATCGGCCCCTCCGGCGGCGGCAAGACCACGCTGCTGCACGCCGTCGCCGGTTTCGAGCGTCCGGTGGCCGGCCGGCTCGCCTTTGCCGGGCAAGACCTGCTCGGGCTCGAGCCGGCGGCACGCCCGGTCTCGATCTTGTTCCAGGACCACAACCTGTTCCCGCATCTGAGCGCCTTCGACAATGTCGCGCTCGGCCTGAAACCCTCGCTGCGCCTCGACGACGCCGAACGCGAGCGCGTCCTTGCGGCGCTGTCCGAGGTCGATCTCGCCGGCTTCGAGGCACGCATGCCCGCCGCCCTCTCCGGCGGCCAGCGCCAGCGCGTCGCGCTTGCCCGCGCCTTGCTGCGCGGCAAACCGCTGATGCTACTCGACGAGCCGTTCGGCGCCCTCGACCCCGGCCTGCGCCGCGAGATGATCGCCCGCGTCGACGTGCTCCGCCGGCGTCATGGCTTGACCGTGCTGATGACGATCCACACGCCGGACGAGGTCGCAGATCATGCCGAGCTCTTCGCCTTCGTCGCGCAAGGCAGGGTCGCGGCCATCGGGCCCTGGGCGGCGCTGACCGCCGAGACCGGGCCGGCCGAGGTCAGGCGCTATCTCGGATGAGGTCGATCCGTGAGGCGATGCGGGTGAAGGACCGCGTCCTGGTCTCCGGCATCGCGGCGACCTTCGGCGCCGACCGGGACGTCGCGCCAGACGATGCCGGTGCGCAGACGACCTTCATCCTCGACAAGATCGCCGCCAGTTTGGGCGCGCTCGGCGCCGCGCTGCAGGACGTGTTGCCGACCCGGATCGATCTGCGCGAGGAGCGCAACCCGGAGGTGGTTTCGCCGGCCCATGGCCGCATGCTCGGCGAGATATGCCCGGCCAAAACGATGATCGTGGCCGGGGGGCTGATCGGCGAATACCGCGTCGGGATCGCGGCCGAAGCGATGTGTGACGGCTAATCGGGCAGCGAATCCCGTTCGAAATCCGGGCGGCTGTCCAAAATCCAGACCCAGCTTTCGTGCTGCTGCGCCGGCCCTGCTGGTGGCTGATCCCCTCAGGCCGCCTTGTCCTTCATGCCGCCATCGGTCAGCCGGTACCAGGTGATGATCGCCGAGACGTAGAGCTCGTTCAGCGCGTGCAGCGGCAGCGGCGTGATCGGCACGACCGGGAAGGGCAGGCGGCCCGCGTCGCCGGTCGAGATGTACTCCGCCATCGCCTTGCCCATGGCGCTCTGCAGCCCGACGCCGCGACCCATGCAGCCGATGTCGACGAGCAGGCCGGGCTCGGGCTCGTGCAGATGCGGCAGGAAATCGCGCGTCAGCGCGACGCGCCCGCACCAGCGATAGGCAAAGCCGATCCCCTTGGCCTGCGGATAGATTTTTCCGACGACGCGTTCGAGATGGGCCCAGTCGGAGGCGTCCTTCGGCTCGCGGAAGGGCCCGCGCCCGCCCATCAGCAGGCGGTTCTCATGGTCCTTGCGGAAATAGAGCAGCAATTGCCGCGTGTCGGAGGTGACCTGGCCCTCGGGCAGGATCGTGCCGGCGACGTTGTCTGACAGCGGCTCCGTGGCGACGATGAAGGAGTTCGGTCGGATCACGGTCTGGCGCAGCTTCGGGATCAGGTCGCCGGTATAGCCGTTGGTCGCGACGACGACGCGTTTGGCCGTGACGCTCGCGCCTTGCCGGGTCCGGACGACCCAGCTTTCGCCCTGACGCTTCAGCGAGACGACGGGGCTCTCGCCATGGATCGCAGCGCCCGCCTTCAAAGCGGCCCTGGCCAATCCACGCGCATAAGCCAGTGGCTGCACCGCACCCGCACGCCGGTCGATCCAGCCGCCGAGATAGCGGTCGCTGCCGAGCAGCCGCGCGACGCCGTCTGCGTCGAGATAGTCGACATCGACGCCGCGAGCCCGCCACTCGCCGGCACGTCGCTTCACCGTCTCGACCATGGCGGCCGTGTGCGCGCCTTGAATCCAGCCGGCGCGCTTGTGCGGCACATCCATGCCGTGCCGGTCGATCAGGTCGAAGACGAGATCGGCGGTCGAGCCGACGAAGCGGGTCAGCGCCTCGCCCGCGACGGGGCCGAATTTGGCTGCGATCTCGCTCGGGTCGTATTTGATGCCGGGGATGACCTGGCCGCCATTGCGGCCCGAGCCGCCCCAGCCCGGCTCATGGGCCTCCAGCACGACGACCGAGACGCCGGCTTCGGCCAGATGCAGCGCGGTCGAGAGCCCGGCGAAGCCCGCGCCGATCACGCAGACATCGGCGCTTGAATCGGTGACGAGCGGTGGCGTCGGCGCGGCGGCCGGCGCGGTCGCATGCCAGAGCGAGGGCTTGAGTGGGAACGGCTCGGCCATGTCAGGCCTCCTTCAGATCGGCTTGAGCACGCGGCGCAGGAAATCCTGTGTGCGCGGATGCGAGGGTGCGCCCAGCACCTCGCGTGCCGGCCCCTGCTCAACGATGACGCCGCCGTCGAGGAACAGCACGCGGTCGGCGACCTCGCGGGCGAAGCCCATCTCATGGGTGACGACGAGCATGGTCATGCCGTCCTCGGCCAGGCTTTTCATGACAGTGAGCACCTCGCCGACGAGCTCGGGATCGAGCGCCGAGGTCGGCTCGTCGAACAGGATCGCCTTGGGCTGCATGGCGAGCGCGCGCGCGATCGCGACGCGCTGCATCTGCCCGCCGGAGAGCTGGCCGGGATAGGCGTCGACCTTGTCGCCGAGGCCCACCCGGCAGAGCAGGTCGCGGCCGCGCTCGCGCGCCTGCGCCGCCGGCTCCTTCTTCACATAGATCGGCCCTTCGACGACGTTCTCCAGCGCGGTCCGGTGCGGAAACAGGTTGAAGCGCTGGAACACCATCGCCATCGCGGTGCGGATACCGGTGATCGACGGCTTGTCGCGGTCGACCCTCGTGCCGTCGATGGTGACCGCGCCGCCATCATAGGATTCGAGCCCGTTGATGCAGCGCAGGATCGTCGACTTGCCCGAGCCCGACGGGCCGATCAGGCAGACGACTTCGCCCTTGGCGACGCTGGCCGTGATGCCCTTCAGCACCTGATTCGTGCCGAAACTCTTGGTGACGCCGGCAATCTCGATCATCGCCTGGCCCCCTTGCCGAAGCGCCGTTCGAGCCAGCCGACGAAGCCCATCAGCGGCAGGCACATGGCGAGATAGAGCAGGGCGACCAGCGAGTAGACCGTCATGTTCTTGAAGGTCGAGGAGGCGATCAGCGTGCCTTTCAGGGTGAGTTCGGCGACGGTGATGGTCGAGGCCTGCGACGAATCCTTCAGCATCATCACCATGATGTTGCCGTAGGGCGGCAGCACGATCCGGATGGCTTGAGGCAGGATGACGCGGCGCATCGTCAGGCCCCAGCCCATGCCGATCGATTGCGCCGCCTCGACCTGGCCATGGTCGATCGCCTCGATGCCGGCGCGGAAATTCTCCGACTGATAGGCCGAATAGGCGATGCCGAGCCCGATGATCGCCGCCTGCAGCGCCGAGAGCGCGATGCCGAATTCCGGCAGCACGAAGTAGATGTAGAAGAGCTGCACCAGGATCGGGATGCCGCGCAGCGTGTTGACGATCACCTTGGCGATCATCGCGAGCCAGCCGATGCCGGAGACCCGCATCAGCGCCCAGCCGATGCCGAGCACGGTCGATAGCGCCAGCGAGCCGGCGGTCACCAGCAGCGTGAATTTCAGCCCCTGCGCGAGGAGCGGCAGGAACTCGGCGGCGTCGCGCAGGAAGGTCTGCATGATGTCCCGGCGTGTGGTCGACGAATGCGTTGGCTTCTCTCAGCCCTCATCCTGAGGAGCGGACCAAGTCCGCGTCTCGAAGGAGGCTCCAGAGCCAGCTGGAGCATCCTTCGAGACGGCCGCTGAAGCGGCCTCCTCAGGATGAGGGCCGAGAGGTTCGAAACAGCGCGAGGGTGCCAGCGCTCAGCCCAGGCCCCACTTGGCCAGGATCTTGTCGACCGTGCCGTCCGCCTTGAGCTTGGCGAGGCCGGCATTGATCTTCTTCAGCAGCTCGCCGTCGCTCTTGCGTACGCCGATGCCGACCGAGCCGGAGATCACCGGCTTGTAGGACTTGACGATACGGACCTTCGGGAACTGGCCCTGCGAGAGGTTGTAGGCGAGGATCGGCAGGTCGAAGATCGCGGCCTGGACGCGGGCGGCGTTCACGTCGGCGAGGATGTCGGGCAGTGTCTTGTAGAGCTTGACCTCGGAGAACAGGTTCGATTTCTGCAGCACGTCGACATAGGCCGTGCCGATCTGCACGCCGATGGTGATGCCCTTCATGTCCTCGAAGGTCACATAGTCCTTGGTGTCCGTCGCCGGTACGATCAGGCCTTCGCCATAGGTATAGATCGGGTCGGAGAAGTCGATCACCTCCTTGCGGACCGGGGTGATGTACATCGCGGCGGCGACGATATCGATCTTGCTGCCGGTCAGCGACGGGATCAGCGTCGAGAACTGCATGCCCTCGACCTCGACCTTGAAATCGGACGTCGCCGCGACCGCCTTGATCAGGTCGACCATCACGCCTTCGATCGTGTTGGTCTTGGTGTCGAGAAAGGTGAAGGGGCTGCCCGTCGGCGTCGAGCCGACCTTGAGCACAGATTGCGCTCTCGCCGGCAAGATGCCTGCGGCGACGGCACTGCCGGCCAGGATGGACAAGAAGGTCCGACGTTCCATCGCGATATCTCCTCGTTTTGACACCTGCGCCGAGGCGCGGCCGGGCAGAATTTTCATGAGCATGAAGATAGCAGCATAGGATGACCTTGCCGGCAAGTGATTTTCATGTGCATGAAATCATGCCGCGACGGGAGATGCCATGAGCGCACCAGCGACGATCGAGCCCAAGCATCGCGTCGACCAGCAGATCGGCTCGGGCCTGCGCAGCCTGCGCCGGGCGCGCAAGCTCTCGCTCGAGGATATGGCGGCGCGCACGCAGCTCTCGATCGGCTTCCTCAGCCAGATCGAACGCGGCCTGTCCTCGCCGACGCTGCGGGCGCTCGCCGGCATGGCGGATGCGCTCGGCGTCGGCCTTGGCGACCTCTTCCCGGCCAACGGGCCAGCGAGCGACGAGACCACGATCGTGCGCGGCGCCGGGCGCAGCGAACTGCAGCTCTGGCGCTCCGGCATCCGCAAGCAGCTGCTGACCCCGCAGAGCGAGGGCGCGAAGCTCAACGTCTACATCGTCGAGATGGAGCCGGGCGCCAGCACCGGCGAGGAGCTCTACACTCACAGGGGCGAGGAGGCCGGGCTGGTGATGAGCGGCGCGATGCAGCTCGTCATCGAGGCCGAGAGCTGGACGCTGCAGGAGGGCGACAGCTTCCGCTTCCTGTCGGCACGCCCGCACCGTTTCGCCAATGTGGCCGAAGGAGAGACGCGGGTGCTGTGGGTGAACGCGCTTTAGCGCAGCCCTCCATCCGCACGCCTGAACACGGCTGGGGTGATCCCGTCTGGAGATCGATGCCGTCTCAGAAGAAGAACTCCTCGACCGCATCGGCCTGTGCCGGCCTGTCTGCCGAAATCTGCTGAGCGGGTGCGTCGATTCCCAGGTCCTGCAGGACGCCTAGATGGATCGTGCGTTCGGCCACCATGGTGTAGGTCGGCCAGACCCGTTCCCGCAAAAGCAGGCCGACGCTGTCGACGACGCCCGGCTCCGGGCGGTCCGATCCGGCGACAGATGCGTCCAGCCGGTCGCCGGCGGAGGTGATCACGTCGCTGACCGCCCCCGCATTCGAGAAGGCGAGCCTCGCCGCCGCGACGACCTTGCAGAAGCCACCGGCCTCGTCCGTCAGCGCGTCGAGCGTCAGGCCGAGACGCTCCCCGCTCTGGCGCATGGTGTCGAGTGACTGACGGATGGTCGCGTCCAGCGTGGCGAAACAGGCGGCGTCGAGCCGGTCTTCGTGCTTGAGGCTGCTGGAGGCGGCGTGCATGGCGAGGAACGTCGGGGCGAGGCGGTGTGCATCGCCCGCCACCTGGTCGGCGGCGACTTTCAATTCCTGGGCGATGATGACGAGACTGCGCCCGCCGCTGCCGAGACGGGCGGCGCGCAAGCCGGCATTCATGCCGATCAGCACGATGCTGGCGACGGTTCCCGAGAGGGCGGCCACGGTCTGCTGGCAGGCGTCGAGAACGCCGGACAATGCCGTGGTGACGCGGTCGACGCCGGCGCGGGCGCGGTCGCATTGGCCGAGCAGGTCCGACGCCTCGGCGAGTTCGGCCTCCAGCTTGTGCAGGAACGACGTCGCGGCATTGCCATCGCCGCGGTAGAGCACGTGCACGAGGTCGATCAGGCCGGCGGTATCGTCGGCCAGCAGCGCGAGCGCCGCCTCGATCTCGTCGGCGTCGCCGCTCAGGGCCGCGGCGCCGGCGCGCAGCTGGGCCGCCTCGAGACGGATCAGAACCTGACCTGCTGTGATCCGGCTCTGCGGATCGAGCGGGGTGCCCGGGCCGTCGCCCGTTGCGGTCGCGTCGGCCAGGCGCAGGCCCGCGATCGCATGCTCCAGGCGCTGGCGGATGCTGTCGCCGGACTGGAGCGCGACGATCGCGCCGCCGGCGGCGGCCGCGATCCTGCCGGAATGAGCCGCGGCATCGCTGGTCAGCAGGACGCTTTTCTGCCGGCGCGCGGCGACCTCGGCCAGCGTCTGCTCCAGCTTGTCGGCGAGACTGGTCAGGGCCTTGCCATAGCGCCGCTCGAAATCGCGCTGCGCGAGGAGCGCCTCGCGAAGCAGCGTGTCGAGCCTAGCCTGGTCCCTGGCACAGGTCTGGATGGTGTCCTGGGCCCGCGTCGTCAGCGCGACGATCTCGTTGGTGAAATCGCCGAAATCATGCTCGCTGCTGCGGACCGAGACGGCCTCGATCCGGGCCCCGCGGGCCAGGATCGTGATCAGGCGCATCAGGCCGATCAGGCGCTCCAGCGCCTGGGAGGCGTCGTGACTGTGCACCGACAGATCGCGCAGAGCCGTCGTCTCGCCCGACAGACCGTTCTCGAGCCGGCGCAACTGCTCGGCCATCGTCGCCAGCGCGGCTCCGGCCTGCGCGAGCTCGTCGCCGGCGAGTTCGGCCGACAGGCCGGAGAGCCGCTGCTTCAGGCCCTCGAACAGGTCGAGGCCCTCGCCGAGGCGCCGGCCGGCATCGGCGAAGGTCAGGTCGATCTCGCGGGCACTGGCCTCGAGCGACCGGACGAGCCTCGGAAGCATGTCATCGGGCGAGTGCATCGCGACCCCACACAAGCAGTTGTCCAACACGCCGCGGCCGATCAGGCGCTGCGCGCGATGTTGGTCGCGGCGGCGCGGCAGGTCTGCGGCCACGCCATGATCTCGTGAGGCAGGCGCCCCAGCGTCACGATCTTCTCGGCGGCGCCGAGGTCGATCGCCTCCTTCGGCATGCCGAAGACGACGCAGCTCTCCTCGTCCTGCGCGAGAGTGCGGGCACCAGCCTTGCGCATCTCGAGCAGGCCGCGGGCGCCGTCGTCGCCCATGCCGGTCATGATGATGCCGAGCGCGTTTGGACCGGCATATTGCGCGGCCGAGCGGAACAGCACGTCGACTGACGGGCGATGGCGCGAGACCGGCGGGCCGTCCTTGATCGCGACCCGGTAATGCGAGCCGGAGCGCTGCAACAGCATGTGGCGGTTGCCAGGGGCGATCAGGACGCGGCCGGTGCCGAGCTCGTCGCCATCCTCGGCCTCCTTGATCTCCATGGCGCAGATGCCGTTGAGCCGACGGGCGAAGGCGAGCGTGAACTTCTCCGGCATGTGCTGCACCACGGCGATGCCGGGGCAGTCGGCTGGCATGCGCTCCAGCACGTCGCGCAAGGTCTCGGTGCCGCCGGTCGAGATGCCGATGCAGACGATGCGATCGGTCTCCTGCCTGACCCGGCCGGGCAGAGGCGGCGGCAGGATGGCATCCGCCGTCAGCTTCTGTTCGACCTGGAGGCGGGGCTCGCGCGGACGCGGCTTGGCGAGGGCTGCGGCCCTGACCGCGTGGCGCAGCCGGTCGGCCGTCTCCATCAGCGCATTGCGCGTGTCGATGCGCGGCTTCGGCAGGACATCGACGGCGCCGGCTTCGAGCGCGTCGAACAACGCCTTGGAGCCAGCCTCGGTCAGCGTCGAGCAGATGATCACCGGGATCGGCCGCTGCGCCATGATCTTGCGCAGGAAGGTCAGCCCGTCCATGCCCGGCATCTCGATGTCGAGGATCATGACGTCGGGGATTTCGGTGGCCAGGCGGCGCGCAGCGGCGAAGGCATCGGCCGCCGTGCCCATCACTAGGATGTCGGGGTCCTCGCCCAGGATCGAGGAGACAACCTGCCTGACGGAGGCCGAATCATCGACGATCAGGACGCTGATCGGTTTCCGGCTCATGCCGACCTCCTCAAGGTGGAAGCCGCAGCCTGATAGACGGTCGGGACGACCTGTTCGAGCCCGTCGATGCCGGCGCCGGCCATCGATTCCGAGTGGCCGAGCAGGAGGTATCCGCCCGGCCGCAGATGCGAGGCCAGGCGCGAGATGACCGCGACCTGCGTCGGCTTGTCGAAATAGATCAGCACGTTGCGGCAGAAGATCACATCGACGTCGCGGTCGAAGGGGTAGGTCTTGTCCATCAGATTGAGATGTTCGAACTGGACCCGCCGGCGCAGTTCCGGCGCGATTCTGACATGGTGCTGGCGCGGGTCGCGCGCCCGCATGACGTAGCGCTGCTGCATGGCGGCGGGAACCGGAGCGACGAAGTCTCGCGTGTATATCGCAGCGCGCGCCTCGCGCAGGACCTCCGTCGAGATGTCCGTGCCGAGAATCGAGTAGCGCAGGTTGCGGCCCGCGGCGACGAGGTCCTGCAGCACCATCGCGATGGTGTAGGCCTCGGCGCCGGCCGAGCAGGCGGCGCTCCAGATCTTGAGCGCGGCCGGGCGCGGGCCGTGCGCGCGCAGGAGTTTCGGCACGGCGGTCTGGCGCAGGAAGTCGAAATGGGCCGGCTCGCGAAAGAAGTCGGTCTTGTTCGTTGTGACGCAGTCGATCAGATGGACGATTTCGTCATCGAGCCCGCCCTGTTCGAAAAGTTGCCTGGCGTAGTCGGTCAGGCTCGATAGCCCGAGCGCCCTGACGCGCTTGCGCAAGCGACCTTCCACCATGGTGCGCTTGCCAGGCGGTAGCTTGATCCCGACTCGCCCCTCGATCACCTCCGCGATCGCGGAGAAATGCGCGTTGGTGAGGTGGCCGCAGCCGTCGTCGAGACCGGACGCCATCACGCGGCCCTGTCGGTGGCGAGGCCGGGGAGGGCGGTCAGATCATCGCTTTCCATCAAGCGTTCGAGATCGAAGACCACGATGAAGGCCTCGCCCTTGCGGCCGATGCCGGCGATGTAGCGCGACTGCCAGCGGCCGCCGACATCGGGGGCATCTTCGGTCTTGTCCTGGTCGAGACCGGTGACCTCAAAGACGCGGTCGGCGACGAAGCCGACGCCGAGCGTGCGACCTTTGACCGGCACGTCGAGGATGATGATGCGGGTCGCGTCGGTCGCCTCGGCGCGGGGCAGGCCGAGCTTGGTGCGCAGATCGATGACGGGATAGCCGGCGCCGCGGACGTCGATCATGCCGAGCATGAAATCGGGCGCGTGGGGAAGCTTCGAGACCGGGCGCATGTCGAGGATCTCGCGGACATGGCGGATGTCGATGCCGAACAGTTCGCGGTCGATTCCGAGCGTCAGATATTGGGCCGTGTCGGCCATGGTGGCCTCCCGTGATGCGGGGCGATGCAGGGGTGGGCAATGGACAGCCCGGCTCCGCCGCAATGGCGGAGCCGGGCCCGGGTGGGATCAGCCGGCGCGCTGGAAGGCAGCGTCGTCCTGATCCTCGCCGCCGTTCATGTCGAAGGCGAAACCGCCATTGGCGGCCTTTTTGGCGGGCCGTGCCGACGAAACCGACGGCTTCGGCTGGATCGCGGCGGACATGGCCCCGGCCTTGGCGCGCAGCTGCTTGACCTGCCTGCCGAGCGCGACCGGCTTGCCCGCAGGCTTGTGGCCTGCGCCGTCGATCCTGAAGAAGGCGATCGTCGCCTGCAGCGTCTCGGCCTGGGCCGAGAGCTCCTCGGAGGTGGCAGAGACCTGCTCGGAGGCGGCCGCATTCTGCTGGGTGACCTTGTCGAGCTGCTGGATCGCCTGGTTGATCTGGCTCGCGCCGACATCCTGCTCGCGGCTGGCGGAGGTGATCTCCTCGACAAGTTCGGCCGTCTTCTTGATGTCGGGCACGAGCTTCGCCAGCATTGAGCCGGCTTCCTGCGCGACCTTGACCGTGTCGGCCGAGAGCGTGCCGATCTCGGCTGCGGCCGCCTGGCTGCGCTCGGCGAGCTTGCGCACCTCCGAGGCCACCACGGCGAAGCCCTTGCCATGCTCGCCGGCACGGGCCGCTTCCACCGCCGCGTTCAGGGCTAGGAGGTCGGTCTGCCGGGCGATCTCCTGCACGATGTTGATCTTCTGGGCGATCGTCTGCATCGCATCGACCGCCTTGCCGACGGCGATGCCGGAGGCTTCCGCGTCCTTGGCCGACTGCGCCGCGATCTTCTCGGTGGTCGAGGCGTTCTCGGCGTTCTGCTTCACGTTGGCCGCCATCTCTTCCATCGAGGAGGAGGCTTCCTCGGTGGACGATGCCTGCTCGGTCGAGCCCTGCGACAGCTGCTCGGCGCTGGCCGACATTTCCTGGGAACCTGACGCCATGTTCTCGGCAGCCGTGTTCACCTGACCGACGACCTCGCGGAGCTTCAGCGACATGGCCTGGAAGGCGCGCTGGAGATCGGTGATCTCATCGCGACCGGAGATCGCCACATCCTGGGTCAGGTCGCCGTTGGCGATGCTGCGGGCGGCGTTCACGGCCGCCGACAGGCCCTTGGAGATCGACAATGCGATCCAAATAGCCATACCGAGACCGATCAGGAATGCGCCTGCGATCAGGCCGATGAGCAGGTTCTTCGTGCTCTCATAGTTCGCCTGCATGTCGTTGACGAAGCCGGTGGCGACGGACTTCTCGAATGCCTGCATCTTGGAAAGCTCGGCCGATGTCGTGAGGCTCGCATCGTTGAACGAACCGACATAGATTCGGGCGGCGTTGCCGTCCGAGTTGGCGACAGCAAGCGCGACGGCCTGGCGGGCCAGGGGCTCATAGGCCTTGAACGCCACAGCCAAGGCATTCGTCTCGGCGGCAAACCCGCCGGCGCGGCCGGCCTCGATCAGCGTGTCGATGCCGCGCTTCATCTCGCCGAGACGCACATCGAAGTATTCGCCGAAGATTTTCAGCTGAGCGTCGTCGTCCATGGCGATGATGCGGAAAATCTCGCGGCCCGCATAAGCCAGCGCCATTTCCGAAGCGGCGGCGACACTGCGGGTTTCGTCGCTGATCTCCGTGCGAGCGCCGATGGCCTGCAGGCTCTTGACCATCTGTTCTGCAAATTTCGCAGCCTCGCCACCGGCGATGGCGGTCGCGGTGTTGTTGCCGTTCTTGGCCGACAGGGCCAGGCCGTTGACGCCGGCCTTGAACATCCGGTCCGAGTTCTCGACGAGAACCTGAGTGCCACTACGGGCCTCCGCAGGCAGGAGTGCGATGAAATCCTTCAGGACGCTCTGGAACTTGATCTGGTAGGCTTGGAAATCGCGGTAGAGTTTTTCCCGCTCCGCCGTTTCCGTCACCACGAAGGAGCGGGCGAAGACGCGGGCGCTCTGAATGCCTATCTGGTCAAGCTCCGAGACGCGCTGGACCTGGACGAACGGGCGCCGGTCGAACTCGCGCATCTGGAAGTTGGCGTTGTTCAAGGTGGACAGCCCCATATATCCAATTCCGCCCATGAGGGCGAGAACGGTCATGAAGGAGAGCGCTAGTTTGGCTTTGATGGTGAAACGCATGGGATATCTCCGATCAGAGACGTCAGGGATAGGATTGGGTGGCGTGATGTCGGCGGTCGTCAGCCGAGAATCTTTTCGAGATCGGGAACGATGACGAAGTCGTCGTTCCATTTGGCGATCAGGCGGATGAACTCCGGCTTCCAGTGAAGGCCCATCCGCGGCATCGCCTGCGCCTGGGCGGTGGCTATCTCCGTGACCTCGTGGACCTTGTCGGCGACGATGCCGAGCGTGACCGGATCGCCGTCGATCTCGATCTCGACGACGACGATGCGGGTGTCCAGGGTCTGCTGACGCTGCGGCATGCCGAAGCGCAGGCGCAGGTCGGCGAGCGGGATGACGTTGCCGCGCACATTGATCAGCGCCGGCAGGAAGGCGCGCGCGCCGGCGACGCGCGTGACCGGAACAGGATCGATGATCTCGCGGACCATGTCGGTCTCGATCGCGAAGATCTCGCTTCCCAGCCCGACCATCAGGACCTGGAGCCGGCCGTCAGCGAGGCCGGGATTGCCTGCCGTCGCGGCGGCGGGCGTCGTCTGGAGCGGGTTCATCAGGCGGCCTCCGGCGTTCTGTCGCTTTCGGCGCGGGACTGGCCGAGCAGGACGAGTTGGGCGACGTCGAGGATCAGCGCCGCTGAACCGTCGCCGAGGATGGTCGCGCCCGAAAACATCGTGACGTCGGCATGGAGCTTCGACAGCGATTTGATCACCGTCTGGTGGCTACCGATGATCTGGTCGACCACGAGGCCGATCCGGGTATCGCCGGTCGAGGTGATGATCACCTTCTGGTGCGGGTCGGGCGCGCCATCGGCGTCGAACTGGTCGCGCAGACGCAGGAAGGGAACGAGATCGCCACGCACGTTGAGGAAGCTGCGGCCCTTGGCGCGGGCCTCGTCGGCCGGCGTGAGTTCGATGCATTCCTCGACCGCCGAGAGCGGGATGATGTAGCGACCCTCGCCGACCCGGATCAGAAGCCCGTCGATGATGGCGAGCGTCAGCGGCAGGCGCAGCGTGACCGAGGAGCCGCTGCCGGGCATCGTGGTCAGGTCGATCTGGCCGCGCATCGCCTCGATGGTGCGCTTGACAACGTCCATGCCGACGCCGCGTCCCGAAAGGGCCGAGATCGTCTTCGCCGTCGAGAAGCCGGGATGGAACAGGAACTGGTGGATGTCGTGCTCCGAGAGCTGGGCGCCGGGCACGATCAGCCCGTTCTCCTCGGCCTTGGCGCGGATGCGGGCGGTGTCGAGGCCCGCCCCGTCATCCTGCACCGTGACCAGCACCTGTGCGCCGACATAGCGCGCCGACAGCTCGATGCGACCGGTCGTCGCCTTGGCGGTCGCGCTGCGGCGCTCGGCGCTTTCGATACCATGATCGATGGCGTTGCGGATCAGGTGGACCAGCGGATCGCCGAGGCGCTCGATCATGGTCTTGTCCATCTCGGTGTCCTCGCCGATCGTCACGAACTCAACCGGCTTACCGAGATCGCGCGAGAGATCGTGGACGAGGCGGCGGAAGCGGCCGAACAGCGAGCCCATCGGCACCATGCGCACGCCCATGGTGGTATCGCGCAGGCCCGACGCCAGGCGTTCGATCTCCTCGGCGATCGACTTGATCGCGAGGTCTGTGCCGGCATGAGCGAGCTGGGACAGCCTCGCCTGGGCGATGACGAGCTCGCCGACGCGGTCCATCAGCTCGTCGAGGCGCTCGGCCTGGACGCGCACGGTCTGCGTCTTGTCGTCGGCGCGGCGATTGAACTCGACCTTGTCGGCGGCGGGGCGCTCGGCTGCGGAGATCGGCGTCTCGAAGGCCACCGTGACGGCGGGCATCGCGCCGGCCTCGGCCTGCCTCGGGCTCCCAGGGGGAGAGTGCTCGGTATCCAGGGCGACGATCGTCAAGGTCATCTCGTCGCTGGTGAACAGGAAGACATCCTCGATCTCGGCTTGCGTGCAACCTCCCGCCAGGATCACGGTCCAGCGGATGAAGCAGGTCGCTGGATCGTAGGCGGAAAGCTCGGGCACATCGTCGAGATGGGCCTCCACGACGCAATCGCCCAAGGCGCGCAGATCGTCGAGCAAGGCGAGAGGATTGGTGCCGTTGCGCAGGACACCCGGCTCGAAGGCGATCCCGATACGCCAGCCCGGCGAGGGCGTCGCCGCGCCGGCCGGAGCCGAAGCGACGGCGTCCGGTCCGGCCGAGCCGCCGGGAGCCCCGATCAGCCGTTGCAATTCCTCGACGATCGCCGCGCCGATGATCGCGTCGGTCGCATCGGGATCGTCGATGAGCTGGCGGATATAGTCCTTGGCGTTGAGCGAGATCGTGACGATGTCGCGGCTCGCCTCGATCCTGCCCTTGCGGATCATGTCGAAGGCGGTCTCGAAGTCGTGAGTGAAGGCCGCGACCTTGTCGAAGCCGAACATCGCGCCCGAGCCCTTGATCGTGTGCAGCGCCCGGAAGGCCGCGTCGATCAGGTCGCGGTCCTGCGGTGTCTGGCCGAGGTCGAGCAGTGTCGTCTCGAGCGAGTCGAGCAGGTCGGCCGCTTCCTGGCGGAAGGTCTCGGCGGGATCGAGGTCCATCATGCGCGCACCAGCTTTGCGACGACCGCGAGCAGCTGCTCCGGTTTGAAGGGTTTGGTGATCCACCCCGTGGCGCCGGCCGCCTTGGCCTCCTGCTTGACGGCGTCGTCGGATTCGGTGGTCAGGAACACGATAGGCACGCCGGCGAAGGACGGCAGCGCACGCAGCGCCCTGATCATCTGCAGCCCGTTCATTACGGGCATGTTCAGGTCGGTGATGACCAGATCGAAGCGCTGCGCCTTGGCCTTCGCGAGGCCTTCCGCACCGTCGCCCGCCTCGACCACGACATGGCCCGCAGGCGCCAGGACGAGCTTGATCATCTGCCGGACGCTCGGGGAATCGTCGACCGTGAGGATTGCCGCCATGATGCTCAAGCCTCGCCGACGAGACAGGGAAGGCCGCCGAGGCCGGCCCGCCCGAACGCCTGCCGGATGCAAGGCGTCGGAGCGCGCAACTCGAACCGCGCAACCTCGGGCCCGAGGCTCGCGGCGGCGCTCACGACGAGCTGGACAAAGCTGAAATCCGCACTTTCGACCGAGGAACAATCAAGTATAGAGATCGTTGATTCGCTCTTTGTGGAATTCAAAATACGAAACAATTCGTCAATATTTCTTATATCACAGGATGCCGGTAGTTTAATTACTTTTTTATCTGCATTTTTCTCGCATTTTATCATGTCAATAGCCTTCTAAAAGATTCGTTAATATAGATTTTGAGGTAATATTGCTAATATTTTGTGAAAGATTCTAAAAAAAACGTATTAATACTATAATTACGGAGATTCGCGCCATGTCGAGCGAGATTCGCAAACTGAATCATCGCCGGCGGCAAAACCTATCTTCGATTGTATGAATCGACGCGCAATCGCGATACGAGTCCTGGCGCAGGGCAGGCCCGATCAACGATCCCGGCGGCGGCGCGAAGGTCTCGAGCCGAACGCCTGCTCGTATTCGGCGACGAAACGCGTCATGTTCGAAAAGCCCCAGTGCCGCGCAATCTTACCGACCGTCCCCGGCGCGTCCGGTGCTCTCAGGGCCGACCGCACCGCCTCCAGTCGCACGCGCTTGAGATAGCTGTGCGGCGTCATGCCGAGCTGGTCCTGGAAAGCCAGTTGTAGCGCCCGAACGCCGATACCGGCAGCCTTCGCGACGTCATGTATGCTGACCGGCGCCGGCTGGGCGGCAATGAAGTCGAGCGTCTGCCTGAGCTGCCAGGAGGGTTGCCGCGTCGGTCGCTCGTCGAGCCAGTCGCGGTATCCGGGAACAGCTTCGACGATGCTCATCATCGCCGCGTCGCGCAGCAATGCGAGCGAATGCGACGCGGCGGCCGGAACGGCGTCCGTCGGCACCGTTTCCTTGATGGCGGTCGTCAAGGCCATGATCGAGCGGAGTCCGATCGCCGCGGTGATCCGCGTGAGACCGATGTCGGTCGGCAGAAGGATGCGTCGATCGAACAGCGTCTCCGCGAACGCTTCGATGTCGGCCTTCGCCAGACTGACGATGCAGGTGTCGGCTCCCGGGTGGAACAGCGACCCGACGAGCGTTGCGCTGTTGTAGATCGCAGCCGTGCCGGTACAGATTTCCAGACTCGTCTCGCCGCGGTGGAACGATGCAACGCCGCGTTTGACAATGCACATCGAGACTGTGTCGAGCGTGTCTGTGAACGGGCATTCCATGCCGTGGTCGAAAGACGCCGCCACGACCCTCAGCGGACCGATCAGGCGGGTGGATGCGCGCGCATCGAAACACTTTCGGTCGAGCGGCTGGACGTCGACCCGTCGACCCAGCGACGAGCGCATATAGGCGCGAGTCTCGTCGATATCCTTGCTCGACAAGGTCGTGACCGAAGCTGTCGCGACGGCGAGCGACATCGCGTCCTCCGGAAATCAATGAGCCAGTCACGTCGCTCGCGCCCATGGGTCGTGACGAGCGACCGGCGCATGTCCAACAGCTTCGTAGTAGGGTGCAGAAGCATACAGTATGCAGAAAATCGTTCGCGGTCGTCAAGGTTGCAATGACGGTTGCCGAGGAAAGAGCCGACGCATTCCGGAGTCCGCGACGATCGACGTCCGACGCCCGAGCTATGACGGACTGAAACCGGATTTTGCTCGGTGTTTCGGCCGCGCGAGCCGGGCCTGGCATGGTGGGCGGAGGCGGCGTCCGCCGCCCACCATGCCAGTCAGTGCGTCCCGCCAGCGCGCCCCGGCGTGATGAGCGCGGCCCTCGCGGCCGGGCCCGGCAGTCGCGCGTCAGGCCGCGTCGGCACCGCGATCGACGGAGGACCTTAGCGGAAGCGCTCCGGGTTGAGGGTGTCCTCGAGCCGCCGGCTGTAGCGCGACATGCAGTAGCAGATCACGAAGTAGACCAGCGCCGCGTAGACATAGGCCTCGGTCGCGAAGCCGAGCCAGTTCGGGTCGCCGAGCGAGGCGCGAAGCGTCGTGAAGAAGTCGAACAGGCCGATGATGACGACGAGCGTGGTATCCTTGAACATGCCGATGAAGATGTTGACCTGCGCCGGAATCGTGATCTTCAGCGCCTGCGGCAGGATGATCAGCCGGGTCGCGCGCCAGTAGCCGAGGCCGAGCGAATCCGCCGCCTCGAACTGGCCCTTCGGCACCGCCTGCAGGCCGCCACGGAAGACCTCGGCGAGATAGGCCGCCGCGAAGACGACGAAGGCGATCTGCGCCCGCAGCAGCCGGTCGATCTCGACGCCGCTCGGCATGAACAGCGGCACGATGAAGGTCGCGATGAACAGGACCGAGATCAGCGGCACGCCGCGGATGAATTCGATCCAGGCGACGCAGAACGCGTTGATCACGGGCAGGCGCGAGCGCCGCCCGAGCGCCAGCAGGATGCCGACCGGATAGGCGATCGCGACGCCGAAGATCGCCAGGAAGATGGTGACGAAGACGCCGCCCCAGAGCCGCGTCGGGACAAGGCTCAGGCCCGGTATCGGCCAGCCCAGGAAGCTGCCGCCCATCAGGCTCGACATCGCCGCCATGCCGGCGATCCAGGCCAGCAGGAGCTCGCGCCGCCAGAACCGCCGCTGCACCGAGACCGCGACCAGGCCGAGGAACAGCGCGAGCACGAGGCTCGGCCGCCAGCGCAGCTCGTAAGGGTAAAGCCCGAAGACCGAAAACCAGAATTTCTCGCCGATGAAGGCCCAGCAGGCCCCGGCGCCGGCGACCCGGCAATCCTGGGCCGAACCGGTCCAGACCGCCTTCAGCACGAACCAGTCGGCGAGATGCCGGGCCGCCAGCGCCAGCAAGATCAGGCAGAGGATCGTCACCACCGCATTCGGGACCGAGCCGAAATAGGTCCGGCGCAGCCGGGCGAGCCGGCCCGGGATCACGCCGGGCGGTGGCGGCAGATTGGCAAGCGGCTCGGCCGCGACGAAGCCCTGCGGTAGGGTGGCGGCGTCGGTCATGCCTCAGCGCTCCCGGATCGCCACGCGGGCATTGTACCAGTTCATGAACAGCGAGGTCGCGAGACTCAGCACCAGATAGACCAGGGCGAAGATCATGATCGCCTCGACCGCGCGGCCGGTCTGGTTCATCGTCGTGTTCGAGACGTGGACGAGGTCCGGATAGCCGATCACCACCGCCAGCGAGGAGTTCTTGGTCAGGCTGAGCAGGTTGGAGGTCAGCGGCGGGATGATCACCCGCAGCGCCTGCGGCAGCACGACGAGCCGCATGATCCGGCGGTCGGACAGGCCGATCGAACGGCCGGCCTCCCACTGCCCCTTCGATACCGAGAGAATGCCGCCGCGCACGATCTCGGCGGTGAAGGCGGCGGTGTAGAGCGTCAACCCGAATTGCAGCGCGGTGAATTCGGGCGTCAGCGTCAGGCCGCCGCGAAAGTTGAAGCCGGAAAGCTGCGGCACCGAGAGCCGCAGGGGCCAGCCGCAGAGCGCGGCCACAGCTAGCGGCAGCGCGACGAGGAAACCGAGCGCCCAGGGCAAGAGCGGGCTGCGCCGGCCGGTCAGCGCCTGCCTACGCGCGCAGAGGCGCTTGGCCATGACGGTCGCGACGATGCCGGCAACGAGGCTCCAGACCACCGGCCAGAGCTCCGGCGACCAGTCGAGCCAGGGGATCTGGAAGCCGCGATTGGAGAGGAAGAAGCCGGGTGCCGGCGACAGGGCGCTGCGCGGCCCCGGCAAGGTGTTGATGATCGCGTACCAGAGCACGAGCTGGAGGACGACTGGCGTGTTGCGGATCACCTCGACATAAGCCCCGACCAGCCCCGACAGCAGCGGGTTCGGCAGGAGCCGCGCCACCCCGAGCGCGACGCCGAGCAGGGTCGATAGGACGATGCCGACGAAGGCGATCCGCAGCGTGTTGACGAGCCCGACGGCCAGCGCCCAGCCATAGCTGTCCGAGGGCTGGTAGGGGATCAGCGCCTCGCCGATCTCGAAGCCCGCCGGCCTTGCGAGATAGTCGAAGCCGAAGGTCAGGCCGCGCGCCTGGATGTTGGCGGAAAGGTTGCTCCAGCCGAACCAGGCGACGCCGGCCAGCAGCACGATCAGCGCGCCCTGCGCCAGCAGGCCCCGCGCCGCCGGGTCGTTCCAGAGGCGCGGCTTGTCCGCTGTACCGAGCGGGACGGAGGTGGACGTCGTCGCCGACATGACGCGTGCGTGCCTTCCCGGTTCTGGCAGGGGTGATGTCGCCGGCTGCTATTTGCCAGCTCTCAGCGGGCCGGCGGCGCGTAGAGCAACCCGCCCTTGGTCCAGACATTGTTCTGCCCGCGCTCGAGGCCGAGCGCCGTCTTCGTGCCGATGTTGCGCTCGAAGATCTCGCCGTAATTGCCGACGGCCTTCAGGATGGTCTGGACATAGCGCTGGTCGGCGGCGCCGAGCGTGGCGCTCATGCCGGGATCGACGCCGAGCAGCCGCTTCACCCGCGGATCGGTCGTCGAGGCGGCGATCTGCTCGACATTGCCTTGCGTGATGCCGAACTCCTCGGCGTCGGTCAGGGCATAGACCGTCCAGGCCACCAGCATGCTCAGCTCCTCGTCGCCCTTGCGGATGGCGGGCGCCAGCGGCTCCTTCGACAGCCTCTCGGCCAGGATGATGTGATCCTGCGGCTTCGACATCAGCGTGCGCGCCGCGGCGGCGCCGGAATAGTCGTTGGTGAAGACGTCGCAGCGACCCTGGTCGTAGGCGCGGCGCAACTCGTCGAGCGCCTCGATCACCACCGGCTTGTACTTCATGTTGTTCTGGCGGAAGAAATCGGCAAGCGTCAGCTCCGTCGTCGAGCCCGGCTGCAGGCAGACGGTCGCGCCGTCGAGCTGCTTGGCGTTGCTGACGTTGAGCTCCTTGCGGACCATGATCGCCTGGCCGTCATAGAACACTACGGCCGGGAAGTTGAACCGGTTGACGTTGCTGTTGCGGGTCAGCGTCCAGGTCGTGTTGCTGATCAGCATGTCGACCTCGCCATTGGTCAGCGCCGGGAAGCGCGACTGCGAGGTCGTCGGCACGAACTCGACCTTGCCCGGATCGTTGAAGATCGTCGCCGCCATGGCGCGGCAGAGGTCGATGTTGAAACCGGCCCAGCGCCCCTGCGAATCCGGTACGCCGAAACCGGGATTGGACGGGCCCTGGACGCCGCAGCGCAGCGTGCCGCGGCTCTTGATGGCGTCGAGATCGCGCCCGGCCGAGGCCGGAGCGGCGAAACCGATCAACGAGGCGGTGAGCGTCGCGGCGGCAAGCCAGTTGGAGCGAAACGTGACGGTCATGCGATAGTCCCCCTTTTCATGGCGTTCTGAATAGCTTCGTCGATCATCGGAAGGCCTGCTCGGCGCGCTGTTCCGCCCCTCATCCTTCGGCCACCCGTCGTCAGTTCGCAAGCGAACGGCGCATGTGCTGTGTGCGCGTCAGGAAAGCTTCCAGCGAGATCGCGTCGTCGGCTTGCAACGTGCTCTTGAGATCGACCATGACCTGTTCAAGCACGGTCGCCATCTCGATCACCGCATGCTTGTTCTCGAGGTAGATGTCGCGCCAGAGCGCAGGATTGGACGCGGCGATGCGCGTGGCGTCGCGAAAGCCCGAGGCGGCGTAACGCAGCATCGGAAAGCCGATGTCGCTTTGCGCCTGGGCCACGCACTCGACCGCGGCAGAAGCGATCAGATGCGGCAGATGGCTCGTGGCGGCCAGGACGCGGTCATGCGTCTCGGCGTTCATGATGTCGATCTCCATGCCAAGCCCTCTCCAGAAGGCTCCGACCGCTCCGATCGCGGCTTCGTCGGAGGCTTCCGGCGGCGTCACGATGCAGAGCTTGTCGAGGAACAGGTCGGCATCGGCGTGATCGGGCCCGGTCTGGTGGCCGCCCGCCAGCGGATGGGACGGCACGACCCGGAAACCCGCGGCGATCAGCGGTGCGAGATCGCGGAGCACGCAGCCCTTGACCGACCCGGCATCGGTGACGACGGCACCGGCCCGCAGCACCTCGCTCAGCGCATTCGCGACGGCCGCGAAGGCCGAGACCGGTGTCGCGATGACGACGAGATCGGCAGCAGCGAAATCGGGACCCGGCCGCTCGCTGACGCTGTCGGCGATATGCAACGCGGCGAGGCGTCCCCTGATCTCGGGCGACGGATCGGCCATGGCGACATGGGTCACCCCGAGATGGCGGCGCGCCGCGAGCGCGATCGACGCGCCGATCAGGCCTCCTCCGACGATGGCTATCCTGGCTGTCCCCGACATCGAACCCTGCCTGTTGGGCAAAACCATGCAGCCGGCTCTGCCATACAGTCAAATACCAAGATTTGGGTTCGACATAATATGATGTTATGATCAAGCGTGATCGAATTGCGGCACATCGAGATCTTCACGCTGATCAACCGGACCGGCAGCATCACCGCTGCGGCGCGGGCGCTCGGCGTGTCGCAGCCGGCGGTGAGCCGGATGCTCGGTCACCTCGAGGACCGGCTGGGCTTCGACCTCTTCGCACGGAGCGGGACGCGGCTGATCGCGACCGCGGAAGGCCGCAAGCTGTTCGAGGTGACGGAGGTCGTGCACGACCATGTCCAGCATGTGCGCGCGCTCGCGGCGGAGCTGAAGAGCGGCGGCGCGCTGCCGTTCCGGATCGCGATGAATCCGAGCCTCGGCCTGTCGATCGGGCCGCAGGCGCTGTCGCGGTTCCGCGATCGGCTGCCGGAGGTTCCGCTGCGGATCGAGATCGAGCCCTCCGGCACGATCACCGAGCTGATGACGCAGGGCCGGATCGACATCGCGGTCGTGCTGCTGCCGATCGAGAATGCGGCGATCGAGAGCGTCGAGATCGGTCAGGCCAGGATCGTCTGTGTCCTGCCGAAAGGTCATGCGCTCGCCGGCAGGGATCGCATTTCCCCGCGCGATCTCGCCGAAGAGCCGCTGATTTCCTACGATCGGACGATGACGCAGGGGCTGCTGCTGGACGAGGCCTTCGCGGCGGACGGCGTCAGCCGCAATGTCGGGCTGACGGTGCGGTTCGCGCATGTTGCCGCAAGCTATGTCGCAGGCGGATTCGGCGTCGCACTCGTCGACGAGTTTTCCGTCAGCGACGCCGTGGCGGCGACCGCGGAGATCAGGCCGTTCGTCCCGGCCCTGACATTCACGGCCTATGCCGCCTGGCCCGCATCCCGGCCCAGACCGCGCCATGCGGACGCGTTGGTCGAAGCCTTCAGCGAGACCATCGCAAGGCGCAGCCTGTCGTAGCTCGCCCTCGTCGCGCAGTCTCAGTCGCTGATGCAGACGAGGCCGTCGATTTCGACGGCCTCGGCCCCGCCGTCGGGACGACAGCCTGAGGTCTTCGACCGGAACCGGCTCAACTCCAATGTTCGGACAACAGCACCTATCCGGCGGTCGCGCGGAAACGCGACGAGACACAGCGCGTCACCCGTCCTAAATCATTGACGTAGCTTGAAAAAAATGGCGCGCCCGAAAGGATTCGAACCTCTGACCCTCAGATTCGTAGTCTGATGCTCTATCCAGCTGAGCTACGGGCGCGTATCGCGGCTGGCAGCGCAGGGCGTGCCGAAGCGATGGCGGGGAGATAGCCGCTCCCGGCCGGCTTGGCAACCCTGAAATGCCGCTCCCTCTTCGCCCCTCAGAACGCGACCTTGTCGGCGCCCTTGAGCTGGAGGACTTCGCGGGCGTCGTCCGGCGTCGCGATCTCGAGACCGAGGCCCTCGACGATCATGCGCGCCGCCTTGACCTGGTCGGCGTTCGATTTCGCGAACTGGCCGGGCCCGAGCCAAAGCGAATCCTCCAGCCCGACGCGCAGATTGCCACCCATCGAGACCGCCATCGCCGCGATCGGCAACTGATGGCGGCCGGCGCCCAGCACCGACCAGTGGTACTGATCGCCGAAGAGCCGGTCGGCGGTGCGCTTCATGTGGATGACGTCCTCGGGATGAGGCCCGATGCCGCCCAGGATGCCGAAGACCGACTGGACGAAGAACGGCGGCTTCACCAGACCTTTGTCGACGAAATGGGCCAGCGTGTAGAGATGGCCGATGTCGTAGCACTCGATCTCGAAGCGGGTGTTGTTCTCGGCGCAGGTGGTCAGGATGTTCTCGATGTCCTGGAAGGTGTTCTTGAAGATGCGGTCCTTCGAGCCTTCGAGATAGGGCCGCTCCCAATCGTGCTGGAAGTCCTTGAACCGGGTCAGCATCGGGTAGAGGCCGAAATTCATCGAGCCCATGTTGAGAGAGGCGACCTCGGGCTTGAAATGGGCGCAGGGCTGCAACCGCTCCTCGACGCCCATGGTCGGGGCGCCGCCGGTGGTGATGTTGATGACGCAGTTCGAGCGCTGCTTGATCACCTTGAGGAAGGGCTCGAAGGCTTCCGGTGACTGGTCGGGCTGGCCGGTCTTCGGATTGCGGGCGTGGACATGGACGAGCGCGGCGCCGGCCTCGGCCGCGCCGACCGCCGCGTCGATGATCTCGTCCGGCGTCACCGGCAGGTAGGGCGACATCGAGGGGGTGTGGATCGCGCCCGTCACCGCGCAGGTGATGATGACTTTGCGGTTCTTGGCCATGGTCAGGTGTCCTTTCGGGCTTCGTCTCGAAAACGGGATCAGGCGGGCTTGGCAGCCGCGGCGCGCTTGTGCGCCTGCAGCGCCGCCAGCCGTGCGTCGCGCCAGTCGCTCAGGCGCTTGACGCGCTCGGCCGATTGCGTGCCGGGCCATTCGCGCATCACCTCGGCGACGGTGTCCGCCGCGAAGGGATTGCCGAGGCCCTCCGACGATTTGACCATGCGGTCGAGCGAGGCGGCGTAGCGGGCGCAATAGTCGGGGATGCCGCCGGGCGCATTGAGCTCGATCGTCTCGAACGGCCCCATGAAGGACCAGCGCAGGCCGAGCCCGTCGCGGATCGTCTTGTCGACGTCCTCGGCGCTCGCCACGCCTTCGCCGACGAGCCGGAAGGCTTCCGCCAGTAGCACGGCCTGCAACCGGTTCAGGACGAAGCCGGCCTTCTCCTTGCGCAGCGTGATCGGCACCTGGCCAGCCTGCTCGTAGATCGCCCTGGCACGCGCGACGACGGCCGGATCGGTCCAAGGTGCGGGCGCGAGTTCGACGATCGGAACGAGATGGGGCGGGTTGACCGGATGGGCGACGAGGCAGCGGGCGCGACCTTTCAGGTTCTCGCTGAAGAGCGAGGCCATGATGAAGGAGGTCGAGGAGGCGAGGATGGTCGCCGGCGCGGCGCGTTCGTCCATCTCGGCGAAGAGGGTCTGCTTGGCCTCGACGGTCTCCGGGCCGTTCTCCTGGACGAGGTCGGCGCCGGTCAGTGCGTCGGTGAGATCGGCGGCGATACGGATGCGGGCGAGCGAGCCCTTGGGGTCGTCGACGAGGCCGTGGCCGGCGAGTTCTTCGAGATTGGTCCCGATATGGGCGCGGGCGGCTTCGGCCGCGCCCGGCGCGACGTCGTGCAGGGCGACATCGCAGCCATGGCTGGCGAAGACGGTGGCCCAGGCGCGACCAATCAGGCCCGAGCCGACGATGGCGATGGTAGTCATGCGTCCTTATCCTTCGATATCGCGTCCACCTCCCCACCCTCATCCTGAGGAGCGATCGACGATCGCGTCTCGAAGGATGCTCCAGTTCGCGCCGGAGGCATCTGGACGATCCTTCGAGACGCCGCTGCGCGGCTCCTCAGGATGAGGGCGGTGGGTTGTACGAAGACGATCGTCACAGCCACAGCACCTGCCGCCTCAGCGTCAGGTCCTGGCTCAGCGCCCGCGATGGCCCGGTATGCACCACCGCGCCGCGCTCCAGCACCACGGTGCGGTCGGACAGCGCCAGCGCCAGGTCGAGATGATGGTCGACGATCACGATCGCGATCTCCTGGCGCAGCCTGTCGAAGGCCTCGAACAGCTCCTCGACGACGGCCGGGGCCAACCCCTCGAAGGGCTCGTCGAGCAGCAGCACGCGGGTGTCGCCGGAGAGCGCACGCGCCACCGCCACCATCTGCTGTTCGCCGCCGGAGAGATAGTCGGCCGGGGAATGCCAGCGCTGCCTGATGCGCGGGAAGAAGGCGAAAATCTTGTCGTCGTCCCAATGCGTGCCGTTGCCGGTGCGGCGCTTCAGCCGGCCGAGCTCCATGTTGTCCCTGACGCTCATGCCGGCGAAGAGGCCGCGGCCCTGCGGCACATAGGCGATGCCGGCGCGCGCGATCGCCGCCGGCGGCTGCCGGGCGATGTCGGCGCCCGCCAGCCTGATCGCACCCGTGGCCGGCGGCGCTATGCCGGTGATGGTCTTGAGCAGCGTCGACTTGCCGGCGCCGTTGCGGCCGAGCAGGGCGACGATCTCGTTCTCGTGCACGTCGAGCGAGACCTCTCGCAGGATGTGGCTCTTGCCGTAGAAGGTGTCGACCTTGTCGAGGCCGAGCAGGACGCCGTGGCGCGCGGCGCTCTCGCGCGGCTTTTCGGCCAGCGCATGCGCGCCCGAGCCGATATAGACCTCCTGCACGCGGGGCGAGGAGCGCGCATCCGCGACCGTGCCGTCGATCAGCACCGCGCCCTCGTTCATCACCGTGACATGGTCGGCGATGGCGAAGACACGGTCGATGTCATGCTCGACCAGCAGCACGGGCAGATCGGCCGAGATCGACTTGATCAGATTGCCGACGCGCTCGCGCTCGGCGGCGGCGAGGCCGGCCAGCGGCTCGTCGAGCAGCAGCACGCGCGGCTTCGTCGCCAGCGCGAGCGACATGTCGAGCAGGCGCTGGCCGCCATAGCTCAGTGCGCCTGCTTCGGCCGCCTCGATGCCGCGCAGGCCCATGGTGTCGATCACGGCGGTCGTCTGCGCATTGACTTCAGCGAGCGAGCCGGCCGCGCGCCAGCAACTGAGCCGCTCGGGCGCGCGGGCCTGCACCGCGAGGCGGACGTTCTCGGCGACAGACAGCGTCGGGAACAGGTTGGTGATCTGGAAGGCGCGGCCGATGCCGGCCTGCGTGATAGCCTCGGGCGACAAGCCCCCGATCTGGCGCTCGCGCAGCCGAACCTCGCCGCGATCGGGCGGAAACAGGCCGGAGATCAGGTTGAAGGCCGTGGTCTTGCCGGCGCCGTTCGGCCCGATCAGCGCGTGCAGGCGGCGGTCGCGCATCGTGATGTCGACGCCCTCGACCGCCTTGATGCCGCCGAAGCTCTTGGCGAGGCCGGTCGCGGTCAGAATGACGCTGTCGCTGGCATCGTCGGGCTTCATGAAGGCGGGCAGGGTGACCGCGCCGGCCTGGCGGGCCGACATCGCTGCGTCGCCCGCGGCCTGCCTGCGGAATGGCTTGAGCAGCCGTTCCGCCACGCCGACCAGCCCGTCCGGCGAGAACACGATGAAGGCGACGAAGAGCAGGCCGAACCAGAACAGCCAGTTCGGCGTGATGCTGGAGAGATAGTCGCGGAAGATGACGAAGAAGAGCGCGCCCAGCGCCGGGCCGAGGAAAGAGCGCATGCCGCCGATCACCACCATCGCCAGCAACTCGCCGGAGAAGGCGACCGAGATCGGCTCGGCCGAGGTCATGCGGTTGTTGAAGAGCAGGAGCGAGCCGGCAAACCCGGTCAGCGCCGCCGAGACGGTGAAGGCGAGGAGCTTGTAGCGCGTCGTCGCATAGCCGAGGAAGCGGGCGCGCTGCTCGTTCTCGCGGATCGCGACCAGCACGGTTCCGACCGGCGAGCGATGGAAGCGCCAGAGGCCGTAGACCGCGATCATCGCGAGCGTCGCCACCAGGACGTAGAAGGGCAGGGCGGCCTCGAAGTCGACGCCGAGGAACAGCGGCCGCCTGATGCCGCCCAGCCCGTCCTCGCCGCCGGTCACCGCCGTCCAGCGGAAGGCGACCGAATAGGTCATGGCGGCGAGCGCCAGCGTCAGCAGCGAGAAATAGACGCCCTTGCGGCGCAGGATCAGCGCCCCGAAGGCAAAGGCGGGGAGCGCGACGAAGGCGACCGCCATCAGGATCGGCAAGGCGAACTGCCCGGGCAGCCAGTTGCGCTGGATCAGGCCGGCGGCATAGGCCGCGAGCCCGAACCAGGCGCCATGGCCGAAGGAGACTAAGCCCGTCGCGCCGACGAGGATGTTCAGCGCCATGCAGGCGATGGCGAAGACGACGACCTCCGTCGCCGAGGTCGTGCCGAGCCCGATGAGGTTCATCAGGAAAGGCAGGGCCAGGAGCCCGGCGGCGGCGACGAGAAGCGGCGCGTGGTCGCGCTGGTTCGGTGTCATCTCGTTCACTCGAACCGCTGGATGCGTTCGCCGAACAGTCCGCGCGGGCGGAACAGCAGTACGAGCAGCATCATCAGGTAGATCACCGCGGTCGACCATTGCGTGTAGCCGAGGCCGATGGTGACGCCTTTCACCAGGCCGACCAGCAGCGCCGCGACGACGACGCCCCAGAACGAGCCGAGGCCACCGATGACGACGACGACGAAAGCCGGCGTGATGATCTCCTGGCCCATGGCGGGGTGGATCGAATAGATCGGTGCGAGCAGGACGCCGGCCAGCCCCGCGAGCCCGATGCCGATGCCCGCGACCGCGACCATGTAGGGCTGGAGCGAGATGCCGAGTGCGCCGACCATGTCGGGGTTCTGCACGCCGGCGCGGACGACGCGGCCGAAGGCGGTGCGCTGGAGCAGGAACCAGAGGGCGAGCACGCAAAGCGCCGCGATGCCTAGCAGCATGGCGCGATAGCGCGAATAGATGAAGTCGCCGAGGAAGATCTGGCCGCGCAGTTCGGGCGGAATCGAGAAGGAAAGCGGCGGCGCGCCGAAGATCATGCGCAGGCTCTGCTCGGCGACCATGGCGAGGCCGAAGGTCAAAAGCAGCGAGAGGATCGGGTCGGAGCGATAGAAGCGCTGGAACAGGCCGCGCTCGACGACGATGCCGATCAGCGCGACCAGCACCGGCGAGGCGACGATGGCGCCGCCGAAGCCGATATGAGGCGCCAGCACGATCGTGAGATAGGCGCCGATCGCATAGAAGGCGCCGTGAGCCAGGTTGACGATGCCTCCGAGCGAGAAGATCAGCGACAGGCCGAGCGCGATCAGGAGGTAGTAGACCCCGTCGAGCAGCCCGTTCAGCACCTGCTGGATGAAGAGGGTGAGCAAGGGGCGGCTCTCGATCGAAAACGCTGCGGGGAAACACGCCGTCATCCTGGGCTTCGCACAGCGAAGACCGGGATCCATCACAGAGCGCCGACACCGCCTTGTGATGGATGCCGGATCTGCGCCGCTCCGCGGCTTGTCCAGGATGACGGCTGAGGGGAGCCGCTAGACTCTCAAACCATCTTGCATACCGCCTCGTCGCCGGTGGTCGCGATCACCTCGAGGCTCTCGTTCGGTCCCGGTACGGGAGCCGACGAGGTGAAGAGGTCGTAGGGGTTCTTCACCTGCGCCGCCGGCAGGGCGGTGACGGTGTACATCTCGTGCATGAACTGGTGGTCGGAGGCGCGGAAATAGCCCTCGCGGGTCTTCATCACGTCGAACTTCGCGCCCTTCTCCCAATGTTCCATGATCTTCGCCGTGTCGGTCGACTTCAGCTCGTTCATCGACTGGGCCATGATCTTGACGATGTTGTAGTCGCCCCAGGCCTGGTTTTCCGGCGGCTTGCCGTATTTCTTGGTGAAGGCGGCGACGAATTTCTTCGTGTTCGGCGTGTCGATGAGATGGTGCCAGACCACCGGCCAGACGCCGCCGAAATTGTCCTTGCCGGCGGCCCAGGCGAGCGCGGTGTCGAAGCCGAAGCCGGCAACCGGGAAGGTCAGGCCGAACTCCGAATACTGCTTGAGGAAGTTGGTGATCTGGTTGCCGGCGAGGTTGGAGATCACGAGGTCGGGCTTGGCCGCGCGGATTTCGAGCAGCAGCGCCGAGAAGTCGGTCGCGTCGGTCGGGACCAGCTTGTCGGCGGCGAACTGGCCGCCATTGGCCTCCATGAAGCGCTTGGCGACCTTGAGCAAATCGTGGCCGAAGGCGTAGTCCGCGGTCAGCGAGAACCACTTCTTGCCCTTGACCAGCCCCTGCGCCATCAGCGAACGGCCACAGGTCTTCACATACATCGAGTTCTGGCTCTCGATGTGGAACATGTATTTGTTGCAGCTCTCGCCGCGCAGCGCGTCGGAATTGCCGCCGGTGTTGACGAACAGCGTCTTGGTGCGGTTGGCGACCTGCGCGATCGTCAGGCACGAGGCGGACGAGATCTCGCCGAGCAGGCAGGCGACCTTGTCGCGCTCGACCATGCGCTCGGCCTTGGTCGAGGCGGTCTGCGGGTTGACCGAATCCTCCTTCAGCACGTCGAGCTTGCGGCCCATGATGCCGCCGGCGGCGTTGATCTCCTCGACCGCGAGATCGACCGCCATCACCGCGAATTCGCCGAGCGGGCCGAGGAAGCCGGTGCGCGGCGTCAGATGCCCGAAGCGGATCGCATCCGGGGTCTGCGCCAGAATGAGCGAGGGGCTGGCGATGAGCCCGGTCGTGACGCCTGCGCCGATGCCGGCCAGCGCCTGACGGCGAGAGATGCGAGACGGCTTGATGATATCCGACATGACGTTCCTCCCAGAACGATGTTCCGCGCCTTCGGCGTCGGCTGATTTGATCGCGGTCTGGCGCCGCTTGTCGTGATCTGTGATCACAGTTAGGTTGGCAGACATGGTTGCCCGTGTCCAGCCCCTGTCGACCGCCTTCGACCGCCCGCCGGACTCGGTCGATGGCGATGCCTCGGCGCTCGACGAGATCGGCGCGCTGCAGCGCGAGACACTGGGCGATCGCGTCACCGGCGAACTCAGGGCGCTGCTCGTCGCCGGGCGGCTGGCGCCGGGTGAGAAATTATCGCTGCGCCGCGTCGCCGAGGCGCTCGGCGTCTCGATGATGCCGGTGCGCGAGGCGGTGAGCCGGCTCGCCGCCGACCGGGCGCTCGAGGTGCTGCCCGGCCGGGCGGTCAGGGTGCCGGTGCTGACGCTGGCCCAGTTCCGCGAGCTGACCCGGATCAGGCTCGTGGTCGAGGGGTTCGCGGCCGAGGAGGCGACACGCCGGGCGACGCCCGACGAGATCGCGGCGATCGCGGCGCACGAGGCTGCCTTCCGCCGTGCGGCGAGCGCCGACCCGCCGGATTCGGCCGGCGCGGTCGCGGCCAATCGCGACCTGCATTTTTCGCTCTACGAGGCGGCCGGCATGCCGAGCCTGGTCGAGATGATCGAGCGGCTCTGGCTCAAGGCCGGGCCGGTGCTCAACCTCGACATGCGCCACGAGCCGCGCCGGCTGAAAGGCGGCAGCGCCATGCAGGCGCATGACCGGCTGCTGTCGGCGCTGCGGCAGGCCGATGCGCAGGCCGCGCGGGCGGCGCTGCAGGCCGACATCACGGCGGCGGCGGACCATATCGAGGAGACCGGACAGTTCGAGGATCAGGCCTGAGCCTCCGCGCCAGCCGGCACGACAGGGAGTGAGACGACATGGATCTGCAGATCGAGGGCTTGCGCGTTGTGGTCACGGCCGGGGCGAACGGCATCGGCCTGGCGACGGCGCGCGCCTTCGCGGCCGAGGGCGCCAGGGTCCATATCTGCGATGTCGACCGCGAGGCGCTCGCCGCGATGGCCAGGAGCGATCCGGCGATGACGCAGTCGGTCTGCGACGTCTCCGACCGCGCGGCCGTTGCGCGGCTGTTCGAGGAGGCGCTGGCCGCGCTCGGCGGGCTCGACTGCCTCGTCAACAATGCCGGCATCGCCGGGCCGACCGGCCGCGTCGACGAGATCGATCCGACCGACTGGGATTCATGCGTCGCGATCGACCTGACCGGGCAGTACAATTGCACACGGCTCGCCGTGCCGCATCTGAAGCAGTCCGCCAACCCGTCGATCGTCAATCTGTCGAGTCAGGCCGGCAAGCACGGTTTCCCGCTGCGCTCGCCTTATGCGGCGGCAAAATGGGGCGTGATCGGCTTCACCAAGGCGCTCTCGGCCGAGCTCGGCGAGTTCGGTATCCGGGCGAACGCGATCTGCCCGGGCCTCGTCGAGGGGCCGCGCATCCAGAGCGTCATCGCCAACAAGGCGAGGAGCTTCAACGTCTCGCATGAGGAGATGACGCAGCGGCTGTTCGCGGGCGTCTCGATCAAGCAGTTCGTCGACCCTGCCGACATCGCCAAACAGATCGTCTTCCTCGCCTCGCCTTTCGCCAGGACGATCTCCGGGCAGGAGATCTCGGTCTGCGGGGACACGCGCATGCTGTCGTGAGGATTTCTCGGAAACACCGCGTCGTCCTGGACAAGCCGCGCAGCGGCGCGGCTCCGGGACCCATCATAGGGAGGGACGGTGCTCGATGATGGATCCCGGGACGAAGCTGTCGCTTCGCCCAGGATGACGTCGTGTTTCCGTGCCCGAAGACCAGACACTCAGCGGCAGAAATCCGCGCAGCCCGTCCCCCAGAACGGCTTGCCCGGATCGAGCACCGGCATCGACGGGCGCGGCTTGGCGCCGGGCAGGTCGACAGGCGTCGGCTCGACCAGCTCCCACCAGCGATGGGCGCATTGCGAGCGAAAGGCCATCTGGTCGGAGATCGAGGTGCCCTCGCGTGACAACACCTCGTCAAGGGCGTCGCAGGCGCGGCGCAGGGCGGCGTCATGCGCGTCGGACGGCGCGTTGGCGTAGTCGTGGAAGGCTTGCGTGAAGAGCGTCATCTCGCGGGCGACATGGGGCCAGGCGTCGCGGTCGAGGTTCCAGGCGTCCATCCATTCGCGCACGACGGTCTCGACCGCCTCGGGTTTCGCCCTGTCCTTCACTTTGCGCGCCGTCGTCAGCATGTGGCGCATCAGCTCGGCGCGGGCGTGGACATGCCTCGCGACGATCGCAGCCTGCTTCATTGCATCGACCGCTTGGGCCGCCTCGTGCTGAAGCTCGTCGACGAGATGGGACATCGGTTGCGGTCCTCGGTCAGGGCAGGGTGGCGAGGCGCGCGACCAGGCGCTCGAACAGCTCTTGCGCCTGCACCTCCGCCACGACATGGGCGTTGGCCGGGCGTTTCAGGCGGCCGTTCCAGTCGATCGTGGTGCGGCCGCGCAGAGGGCCGTCCGAGGTCTCGACCGCGACGAAGCAGTCGCGGCCTGAAAACAGCTCCGGCCAGAGCAGGAAAGCGATGACACAGGGGTCGTGCATCGGGTGGCCGGCGGTGCCGAGGCCGCCGGGGCGGGGCCGGGTCAGCATGCCGTGGACGGCCTTGCCGGTCGCGGTGCCGAGCGCGCCGAGGCTTGCGATCTGCTCGTGGCTGGCGATCGCCTGATGGGTGACGCCGAGGCCCATCATCACGATCGGCCGGCCCGCCCCGAAGACGATCGCGGCGGCATGAGGATCGACGAAGATGTTGAACTCGGCCGCCGGGGTCATGTTGCCGAGCCCGAGCGCGCCGCCCATCAGGACGATGCGCTTCACCTTCGGCAGGATGTCGGGCGCCAGCCGGACGGCCAGCGCGATGTTGGTCAGCGGCCCGAGCGGGCAGAGCGTGATCCCGTCATCGGGAGCGGCCCGGCAGAGCGCGATGATGGCCTTGACCGCGTGGCCGGGCGCAGCTTCGCTGGCCGGGGGCGGCAAGTCGGCGCCGGCGAGCCCGTCGGGACCGCAAACGAACTCGGCCGTCTCCAGCGGGAACAGCAAGGGCGCCTCGGCGCCCCTGTGAACGGGGGTATCGGCACGGGCCAGGTCGCGGATGCGCAGCGCGTTGGCAGTGGTCTGCGCGACCGGGACGTTGCCGGCGACGGTGGTGATCGCGGCGAGATCGAGTTGGGCGCGGCTGGCGAAGGCGAGCAGCAGGGCGACGGCATCGTCCTGGCCGGGGTCGGTGTCGATGACGATCGTTTCGCGCATCGCTTCAGGCCGCTTTGGCGTTGCCGCTCATGATCATGTGGGCGATGTCGTCGGCGGTCAGTTCGCCGAGCGGCCGGTCGACATATTTGCGGCCGGCGCCCATCACCACGACGCGGTCGGCCAGCGCCACCACGTCGCGCATGTTGTGACTGATCAGGATGACGGTGCGGCCGTCGCTCCTGAGCTTGCGGATCAGGTCGAGCACCAGCGCCGTCTCCTTGACGCCGAGCGCCGCCGTCGGCTCGTCCATGATGATGATCTCGGCGTTCCAGCGCAAAGCGCGCGAGATCGCGACCGCCTGGCGCTGGCCGCCCGAGAGCCGTTCGACCGGGCGGTCCATGTCGGCGACCGTCACCGAAAGCTGCGAGAGGAAGCCGCGCGCCTGCTCGCGCATCGCCGCCTTGTCGAGCCGGCGGATGAAGGGCAGCAGCACCGGCCGCGTCAGCTCCGAGCCCATGAAGACGTTCTGGGCGATGGAGAGGCGCGGGGCGAGCGCGAGATCCTGGTAGATCGTCGCGACGCCGTGCTTCAGCGCATCCTGAGGCGAGGCGAAGACGACCGGCGCGCCGCGCTTGGAGAGTTTGCCGGCGCTTGGCTCCTCGGCGCCGGAAATCACCTTGATCAGGCTCGACTTGCCGGCGCCGTTGTCGCCGCAGATCGCGACGACCTCGCCTGGAAAGATGTCGAGATCGACCTCGCGCACGGCGGCGACGGGGCCATAGCTCTTGGAGATGCCGCGCAGGGAGAGGATGGGGGAGGTCATCGGCCGTGCTCCCCGTCTCCCCTCGGGGGAGAAGGTGGCAGCGCGAAGCGCTGACGGATGAGGGAAGATTGGGTGAGAGCTTTTGCCGCTTGTGCGTCGGCGCGGCCCTCATCCGACCCGGCTCCGCCGGGCCACCTTCTCCCCCGAGGGGAGAAGGACAACACCGTCCGAAAGCCCGTCACTTCAGGAACTTGTCGACATTCGTCTTGTCGACCAGCACGCCCTCGGTGAACAGATATGGCCCGCTGGCGATGCTCTCCTTCGGCTTCTTCTCGACGGCGATCGCCTGGATCGCGTCAACCGCCTGCTTGCCCATCTCCTCGAACGGCACCACGACGGTCGCCATGAAGGTCGAGGTCGGGTCGGCGATGCGGGCGAAGCTCTCCTTGCCGCCGTCGATCGAGACCAGCGGGATCTGGCCCTTCTTGATCCCTTGCGCCTGCAGCAGGTCGTCGATGATGTAGGCCTGGCCGTCGAAGGAGGCCCAGATGCCGTTGATCTTGCCCTGGTTCTGCAGAAGCAGCGCCTGCATGCCGGCGCGGACGTCGTCGCGCCAGCTCTGGGTGCGCGCCATCGAGAACTTGCCGAGCTCCTTCACCGCCTGGTTCTCGGCCAGCACGGTGTCGAGCAGCTTGCCGCGGATGCGCGAGGCGACGTTGAGGTCGAAGCGGGCGGTGACGATGTTGCCCTGGTAGCCGAGCTGGCCGAGCAGGTAGAGCGCGGCTTCAGCGCCGACCTTGTATTCGTTGGTCTGGATGTCGAAGAGCGCGTGCGGGCTCGAGCCCGACTGCACGGTGATGACCGGGATCTTCGCGTCCTTGGCCGCCTTGAACTGGGCGTCGGCCTCGACCGGCTTGCCCATGGCGATGACGATGGCGTCGACCTTGCGGGCGATGAGCGCGTCGAACTGCTCGGCGTGCTTGGGAAGCGAGCCCTCCGAATTCAGCAGCGTCACGCCCCAGCCCTTCGCCTTGGCGGCCGCCGCCGCCGCATTGGCGACGCGGGCATGCGTCTCCGAGGAGAACTGGAAGCCGATGACGCCGAGCTCGAAGGCCTGGGCCGTCGAGCAGGCGATAACGAGGCCGGCCGCGAGCATAAGCGACTTCAGAATGCGCATGGATGTCTCCCCTCTTGTTGCCGATCGCATTGCGTCGGCCCGTCCTCAGCCCTCATCCTGAGGAGCAAGCCGGACGGCTTGCGTCTCGAAGGATGCTCCAGATGTTTTCGGAGCCTCCTTCGAGACGCCGCTTCGCGGCTCCTCAGGATGAGGGCTGATGGTTGGTTTGCAAGCAACTACACCTTGAACGCCGCCTTCTTCATCGCGCTGGCCGAGAAGGCGACCGAGCCGATGATGATGACGCCGAGAACGATGTCCTGAACGTAATAGGCCGCGCCCAGCAGCACCAAGCCGTTTCCGAGGACTTTCAGCACCAGCGCCGCGAAAACCGTGCCGGGCACATTGGGCTTGCCGGGCTCGAACATGGTCATGCCGAGCAGCACGGCGGCGATGGCGTAGAGCAGGTAGTCGCCGGCCATGTTCGGCGCGGCCGAGGACAGGTTGGCGGCGAGCAGCACCGCCATGAGGCTGGCCAGCACCCCGGTGAGCAGGAGGCCGATGCGCTTCATCCGCGCCGTCGCGATGCCGGCGAGCCGCGCCGCCTCGTCGGCCTCGCCGGTCGCGACCATGTGGGCACCGGTCCGCGTCCATTTCACTAGCACATAGGCGAAGAGCGTGGCTGCGCTCATCCAGAGCACGAGATTGGGGATGCCGAAGCTGTAGCCGCGCGCGAGCCCGGTGAAACCGACCGGCCAGCGCCCTACGAAGGCGATCCCCTGCGTGATCATGAAGGCGAGGCCCTTGGCGATCGCGGCCGTGCCGAGCGTCATGATCAGCGAGGGGATACGCAGCACTGTGACGCCATAGCCGTTGACCGAGCCGAGCACGACGCCGACCGCGAGACCGGCCATCACCGCAATGAGCGGCGGGTATTGCGACTGCACCAGCCAGCCGCAGACCACGGCCGAGAGGCTCGCGATCTCGGCGATCGAGAGGTCGAGCTCGGCGACGGTGAAGGCGAGTGCGAAGCCGAGCGCCAGGATGGCGAGGAAGCTCGTATCCTTCAGCACGTTGACGATGTTGGTCGCGCTGGCGAAGTTCGGCGCGAAGGCGAGGAAGAAGGCGATCAGCGCGAACCCCGCGATGGCGGTGCCGTAGCGGCCGACGATCTCGCGCCATCCGGTTGCGCTCATGCCCCGGTTCCTTTCGTGACTGTCGAGACCGGCGGCGGCGACCTCTGCATGCCGGCCAGGTCGATCGAGATCGGCGCCAGCGCCGTCTCGCTGCGGCGGTAGAGCGCGAAGAGCCCGTCGTAGAAGGCGGCTCGCGCCGGGTCCGGCTCGTAGCGGGCGGCCGTCTCGACCAGCGCATCCTGTGCCTGCGCGAGCGAGGCGAACCGGCCGAGACCGGTCCAGGCGGTGATCGCGGCGCCGAGCAGGCCGGGCTCCGGCGCGCGGCCGACGACGACTGGCCGGCGGCAGATGTCGGCCTTGACCTGGCACCAGACCGGATTGGCCGCACCGCCGCCGCCAAAGCGGATCTCGGCCACGCTCTCGCCGAGGGCGCCTTCCGCCCGCTCCAGCACGACCCGGTTGAGGAAGCCGATGCCTTCCAGCACGGCCCAGGCGAGGTCGGCCGGGCCATGCCGCCGGCCGAGACCGATGACGGCGCCGCGCAGGGAAGGGTTCCAGTAGGGCACGCGCTCGCCCTGGAGATAGGGCAGGAACAGCAGCGGCTGCGGCTGGCGCGGGCCGGCGAGCAGCGCTTCGATCTCGGTGCCGACCGCGCCGCCGTCTCGACCCAGCAGAGCGAGCAGCCAGGAGACGGTGTCGGCGCCGTTCTGGCTCGGGCCGCCGAGCTGGCTCAGGCCGCGCCAGTCGACGGTGAGCAGGCCTTCGGCCGAGGCCGCGCGCTCGCTGACGACACCGAGCACCTCGGTGGTGCCGGAGATGTTGTAGGCATGTCCCGGCCGCATCGCTCCGAGCCCGGTGGCGGCGGCCCAGCTGTCGTTCGCGCAGCAGAAGACCGGAATGCCGGCAAGGCGGTCGAGCGGTGCCGGCAGTCCGGGCCGGATCGCCCCGACGGTCTCCCAAGGCTCGCGGATCGGCGGCAGGATCGCCCGCGTCAGGCCGATCGCCGCCAGCGGGTCGATGCCGTTCTCGGTGACCCCGCAGCCGAGCAGCCGTGCCAGCGACACCGCGTCGCTCGCGCGCCGGCCGGTCAGGCGCAGGTTGAGATAGTCCTTCGGATCGAGCACGCAGGCGAGCGCGGCGAAGGCGTCGGGCTCCGCCTGCCGAAGCCAGGCCAGGCGCGCCAGCGGGTGGAAGGCGTTGAGGTTCGCGGCCTCCGGATGGCGGCCATCGAGCTGCCCGCGCAGGGCCGCGGCCGCCTCGTCGGAGCGCGTGTCCTTCCAGGTCAGCGCCGGGCGGAGCGGTTCATCGTCGGCGCCGAGCAGCACCTGCGTGCGGGTGACGCCGCAGATCGCGATGCCCGCTATCGCGGCAAACAGCGCCGGCTCGGCTGCGGCGAGCGCCGCGCAGGCCTCGACCAGCCGCAGCCACCATTCCCCGGGGTCGATCTCCGAGCCGCCGTCGATGTCGATGCTGGCCGGGCCGGGAAGCGCCTTCTCGGCGCGGATCGCGCCGGCCTCGTCGACAAGCGCGGCGCGAAAGCTCGTGCCACCGAGATCGCAGGCCAGCACCACGCTCACCGGCGCGGGTCCGGGGTCGTATCGGGCAAAGACAGGCGATGGCGGGCGTGATGACTCACGCCGCTGTCATCACGGTTTTCACCGCCGGTCCGCAAGCGCTTTCGTGCCGGCCCGCGCTTCAGTTCAGGTTCGAGCGCTTCACGAGGGCGCCGCCCTTCATGATCAGCGGCATGTGCCGGCCCTGTCGGGTGAGCAGCGCCAGATCCTTCAGCGGATCGCCGTCGACGACGATCAGGTCGGCATGGGCGCCGGGCGCGATCGTTCCGATCCTGCCTTCGAGCTTGAGCAGTTTCGCCGCGATGAAGGTGGCGGACGCGATCACCTCATGGGCCGGCAGCACCCGGCCGCGAATGACGAATTCCTCGGACTGGTATTTGTGCATGTCGCCGAGCAGGTCGGAGCCATAGGCCATCGTCAGCCCGGCCTGCTTCATGATGGCGAGCGACTCCATGCCGGCCGAGCGGACGACGTCGACCTTGGCGATCGAATCCGGCGGGAAGCCGAGCTTCGGCCCGTCCGAGACGAGCTTGTCGTAGGTGACGAGCGTCGGCACCGCGACAGCGCCCTTCGAGGCGGCGAGCTTGGCCGTCCCGGCCTGGATCAGGTTGCAATGCTCCAGCGAATGCACGCCGGCCTCGACGCAACGGCGGATGGCGTCGTCGGTGTAGACATGGGCGGAGACATAGGTTCCGGCCATCCTGGCCTCCTCGACGATCGCCTCCAGCTCGCCGACCGAGAAGCCGAGGAAGTGGATCGGGTCGGTCGGCGAGGCGCAGCCGCCATTGGCCATGATCTTGATGAAGTCGGCGCCGCCCTTGATCTCCTCGCGCGCGGCGCGGCGTACCTCGCCTTCGCCGTCGCAGATGCGGCCGAGCGCGCCGAGGCGATGCCGGTCGGTCACCGCGGCGCGATCGTCGTAGCGGCCGCGGAAATCGGCATGGCCGCCGGTCTGGCTCAGCGCCTTGCCTGAAATGACGAGCCGCGGCGTCGGGAAATGACCCTCCTCCGTCGCCTGCTTCAGGCCGAAATCGGCGCCGCCGACATCGCGCACCGTGGTGAAGCCGCGCGCCAGCATCTCGCGCATGATGACGAAGGAGCGGGCTGTCACGAGCGAATCGGGCAGGCGGGCGTTGAGCCCGAGATCGGCGACGCCAGCGACGACATGGACATGGGCGTCGATCAGGCCGGGCATCAGCGTGCGTCCCTTCAGGTCGATCGCCTTGGCCTTGGCCGAGGCCACGGCTTTGCCGACCTCGCGGATCGTGCCGCCTTCGACGAGGACGCTGACGGGATCGGCCCGCTCGGCTTTCGTGCCGTCGACGATGCGGGCGTTGGTGAAGAGGGTGATGGCCACGGCTGTTCTCCGGAACTGGATCAGATGGCGCGCGCGGCGGCGCGGGCCGCGAGGAAGCCGGGCACGATCATCGGTGCCAGCGCCTCGATCGGCGCGACGTGCTCCTCGCGGTAGAAGCCTTCGGGCGCGAGCAGGTTGATCGTGCCGATGACCTTGCCGTCATAGATGGCCGGCACGTTGATCACCGAGCCCAGCCCCATGCTCTCGATCAGCTCATGGTCGAAGAAGGCCCAGCGGATCGCCGCCTTGTCCTTGCCGAGATAGGATTGCCTGCCGTCCATGACGTGCTTGCCCCAGGGCGTCGGCCCCATCGGCTTGCGGCCGGAGACCGGATATTCGGCCGGGCGGTTGGAGTAGATGCGCGCGACCTCGGCGCCGTCGACATAGAGCAGCGTGAACAGCTCGTGGCCGATCAGGCGCTTGGCGATGGCGTCGAAGGTCTTGAACAGCGTGTCGGGCTGGCCCGGCTCCCTGAGCAGGGCGGCGAGGGTGGCGAGATCGTCGGACATGATGGGCTCTTTGATGAGGGTCAGGCGGCGGGGGCCGGCGCCTTCGGAATCCGTTCCGGCAGCATGCCCTGCGGACGCAGATGCAGTACCAGGATCAGCGCGAGGCCGATCAGCATCTCGCGCATGGCGGCGAGCTGGACCGGCTGGAGACCCGGCAGCCATTCGGTCATGAAGCGCGTCGCCTCGAGGAAGATCACGACGAGATAGGCGCCGAAGACCGCGCCGCTCGGCCGGCCGACGCCGCCGGCGGTGACGGCGAGGAAGATGTAGATCGTGATCAGCGGCTGGAAATGGTCGGGCGAAACGTAAGACTGGAAATGCGCGTAAAGCGCGCCGGCCAGCGCCGCGATCCCGGCCGAGAGCGCGAAGGCCTGCAGCTTGAAGCGCAAGACCGCCTTGCCGGCGAAGGCGGCGAGCTGCTGGTCCTCGCGGATCGCCTTCATGGCGCGGCCATAGGGCGAGGCGTCGAGGCGGCGCAGCAGCGCCCAGACCACCAGCACGACCAGCGTGACGACGCCGAGATAGAACAGCGCGAAGTTGAACAGGCCGAGCTCGGCCTTGAGCGGCGCCCTGATGCCGGACATCCCGTCCGAACCATTGGTCAGCCAGCGCTCGTTCAGCGCGACGAGCCGGATCACCTCGGCGAAGCCGAGCGTGACGATGGCGAGATAGTCGTCGCGCAGGCGCAAGGTCGCGAAGGTGACGACGAGCCCGACGGCCGCGCCAACCAGGATCGCGACGCCCCAGCCGAGCAGCATCGGCGCGCCGGCCCCGGTCGCGAGCGCCGAGGCATAGGCGCCGACGGCGAAGAAGCCGGCGAGGCCGAGATTGACCAGCCCGACGCCGCCCCAGATCAGGTTGAGGCTCAAGGCCAGCAGGGCGTAGATGCCGCAGAGCGTCAGGGTGAAGATCAGATAGGACAGCATCAGGCGGCCCTCTCGCCCAGGATGCCGCGCGGGCGGAAGGTCAGCATCAGCAGGATCGCGATGAAGCCGACGCCGGTGCGGTAGGTCGGCGGCGTCACGATCAGCGCCAGCTCCTCGGCGATGCCGAGCGCCAGCGCGCCGACGACGGCGCCGGGGATCGAGCCGAGGCCTCCGAGCACGGCAGCCGCGAAGACCGAGAGCAGCACGCGATAGCCGGTCAGCGGGTCGATCGTGGTGTCGAGGCCGATCAGCACGCCGCCGACGCCGGAAAGCCCTGCGCCGAGGAAGACCGTGACGATCGCGATCCGGGCCGGGTCGATGCCTTTGAGGCGGGCGAGATCTGGATTGTCGGCGACGGCGCGCATCGCCTTGCCGAAGCGGGTGTAGCGCAGGAACAGGAAGATCGCCGCCATCACCGCGACCGCGAAGACCAGGCTCTGGAGCTGCTGCGGGCCGATGCGCAGCTCGCCGAAGCGCAGGTCGCGCGCGATCGGCAGATCGTAGCCCTTGAGATCGTTGCCGAAAAAGAAGCGGACGAGGTTTTCCAGCACGAGGCTGAGGCCGATCGAGGCGATCGCCACGATCAGCGCGCCATTGCTGCGCAGGCGCTTCAGCGCGGTCTCCTCCGAGACGACGCCGACCATGCCGGTCACCGCGAAGGCGATTGCGAGCGAGGGCAGGATCGGCCAACCCAGCGCCGTGTTGACCCACCAGGCGGCGAAGGCGCCGATGGTGGCATAGGAGGCGATGGCGAAGTTGGCATAGCGCAGCACCGCGAAGATCGCGGAGAAGCCGATGGCCGGGACCGCGATCAGCGTCCCGGTCATCACGCCGTTGATCAGCGCCTGGAGGAGTTGGGTCACGAAACCGCTTTCGCTCAGGCGATCTTCACGAGCGCGAGCTTGCCGGCCTTGACCTGCTCGTAGCGGAACTTGCAGTCCTTGATGTCGCCGATTTCGGTGAAATCGCAGGGTCCGCTGGCGCCTTCATAGTCGATCGTCTGCTTGGCCGCGATCGCCTTCAAGCCGTCGACGGCATTGTCGACCTTGGCGCCGCCCTCGCCCTGCGCGACCTTGCGGACCGCGTCCTTGACCGCCGCGCCGGAGGCGTCGCCCGCCGCCGCGATCGCCATCAGCACGAGGTTGACGTGGTCGTAGATCTGGCAGGTGTAGGGATCGGGCGAGGTGACGCCGATCAGCTTGGTCAGGCGCTCATAGGCCGTCGAGCCTTCCGCCGGCGAGGGCGAGATCGCGAAGGTGCCCTCGACCACCTCGGCCGGCACGCCGTCGAGCAGCTTCTGGTTCAGCCCGTAGCCAAAGGCGAGCTTGACGCCCTTGAAGTCGGCGCGAAAGAGCTCCTTGAGCATCACGCTGGTGTCGGGTGTGTAGCCGGCGAGCACGATCGTGTCGGGCTTGAAGCGCAGGATTTCGTCGACCTCGCTGCGATAGGCCGGCTTCTTGTCGTCATAGATCAGGAGCGAGGACTCGCCGCCGCCCTTCTTCACGCCCTCGGCAATATTGTCGAAGATGCTCTTGGCGAAGGGCGTCTGCGGCGAGGCGACGAAGACGCGTTTTCCGCCCTGCGCCAGCGCGAACTCGCCGAATTTCTTGCCCTGCAGCGTGGTGTTGGGTTGGGTCCGGATCAGGAAGCCCTGATGCGGCAGGAGCGTGATCGAATCGGCGCCGGAGACGGTGGCGAGGAAGGTCTTGGATTCCCAGCACAGCGGCGCGACGGCGGTGGTCACCGTCGAGGCCCAGGTGCCGAGGATCGCCGAGACCTTGTCGACGTCGATCAGCTTTCGCGCGGCGCGCACGCCCGCTTCCGGGTTGGTCTGGTCGTCCTCGGAGATCAGCTCGACCTTGCGGCCGAGCACGCCGCCGGCGGCGTTGACTTCGTCGATCACCGCCTTCACCGCCTTGACCATCGGCGGGCCATAGGGGCCGCCGGCGCCGGTCAGCGGCGTCAGCGTGCCGATCTTGATCGGCGCTCCTTGCGCGAGCGCGAGGCCCGGGAAGGCGGAGCCGGCGAGCGCGGCGGCGCCGGTCAGGAGGGTGCGGCGGTCGATGCGGAACTCGGTCATGGTCATCCCCTGTTGTCGTTGTGTTTGGCAGGCGCGGTGTTTGGCAGGCACAGGCGTGATCGGGTTCAGCCGCCCAGGAAGAGGCGGCGGATGTCGGGGTCGGCGGCGAGCGCGGGGCCAGGCCCTTCTCGGCTGTTGCGGCCGGAGACCAGCACGTAGCCGCGGGTCGAGATTTCCAGCGCCTCTAGCGCGTGCTGCTCGACCATCAGGATCGGCAGGCCGCCCTGGTTCAGCGCGACGATCGCTTCGAACAGCTCCTCGGCCGCCTTGGGCGAGAGGCCGGCGGTCGGCTCGTCCAGCAGCAGCAGGGCAGGGGCATTCATCAGCCCCATCGCCATGGCGAGGATCTGGCGCTGGCCGCCGGACAGCGTGCGCGCCAGCGCCTTGCGCTTGCTCGCCAGCATCGGGTAGCGGGCGTAGAGCTCGTCGCTGCGCGCGCGGACCTTGGCCGGTTCCTGGAAGCCGCTGATCTCGAGGTTCTCCGCCACCGTCATCGCGCCGAAGACGTTGCGCTCCTGCGGCACGAAGCCGATGCCGTGCCTGGCGCGGCCGAGTGCGCCTTCGCCGGTGACGTCGGCGCCTTTCAGGACGATCGCGCCCTCGCGGGCCTGGACGAGGCCGGCGATCGCCTTCAGCAGGGTCGACTTGCCGGCGCCGTTCGGGCCGATGATCGAGACGATCTCGCCGGGCGCGACCCTGAGCGACGTGCCCTTCAGGATCTGCTCGGCCGCGCCGTAGCCGGCGACAACCCCCTCGACCGAAAGGAGAGTGGCGCTCAATGCCGCCTCCCGAGATAGGCTTCCTGCACGCGCTCGTCTGCCGCGACCTCTTCGAACGTCCCTTGCGTCAGCGTCCTGCCCTCGGCCATCACGATCACCGGGGCGCAGAGTTTCCTGATCAGCGCCATGTCGTGCTCGATCAGGCAGATCGTCAGCCCGTCGCGGTTGAGCGCGGTCAGGTGGCCGGCGATCTCGTCGGCGAGCGTCGGATTGACGCCGGCCATCGGCTCGTCGAGCAGCAGGATCTTCGGCTCCGCCATCAAGGCACGGCCGATCTCGACCAGCTTCTTCTGGCCACCCGAGAGCGCGGTGACGGGATTGTCGAGGACATGGTCGAGCCTGAGCCGCCGGGCGATGCCGTGCGCACGCTCGGCGAGCTCCGCCTCGCGCCGGCGTGCCGTCGCCCGCCCGAGCATGGCCTGGAGCAGGTTCTCGCCGGGCTGTCTCGCGCCATAGAGCATCAGGTGCTGGAATACGCTGAGCTTGGGGAAGCCGCGTGCCAGCTGGAAGGAGCGCACCAGCCCGGCCGCGACGAGTTTTTCGGGAGGCAGGCCGGTGGTCTCGATGCTGCCCAGCCGCACGCTGCCGCCCTTGGGCTGGTAGAGGCCGGAGACCGCGTTGAACAGCGTCGACTTGCCGGCGCCGTTGGGTCCGATCAGCCCGGTGAAGGAGCCGGCCGGCACGGCGAAATCGACGCCGCGCAGCACTTGCACGCCGTAGAAGTCGAGCTTCAACCCGGTGATCGCCAGCGCCGCGCTCACGAGGCGGCCTTGGTCACGGCGCGCACATTGCTCTCCGACGGGAATTGCCGGCGGACTTGCTGCTTCCAGAAGCGCAGCATGTCGCCATAATATTCCGGGTCGGTGCGCAGGATGGTCTGCGAGATCATGCCGCGCACCAGGCACATGGTGGCGTTCATGACGACGCGGACATGGTCCGGATCGACGCCGGTGCGGGCGGCGAGCGCGGTCCAGATCGCGTCGAGCCCGGCATGGAACTCGCGCACCACCGGCACCAGATCGGCGCGGAAGCTCGGATTGTGCCGGGCTTCCGGCAGATACTCCATGGTGACGTAGAACAGCCGGTCCGACATCATCCGCCAGATGTAGTCGACGATCTCGTCGCTGGAGCCGCCGCGCTGCATGAAGTCCTCGGCGAAGCGGTGCAGGTCGGCGGTCGTCTTGCCGAGCATCTCGGCGACCGAGGCCGAGATGATGGCCTCGCGGCTGGCGAAATGATGGGTCAGGGCGCCGCGCGAGACGCCAGCGGCGCGGGCGATCTCCGGCGTCGAGGTGCGCGACAGGCCGCGATCGTGCAGCAGGTCGATCGTCGCGCTCATCAGCCGCGTCGAGGTCTCGGCGCTGCGTTCCTTCTGCGAACGTCTCTTGCCGCTGCCGCTCACGCACGCCCTCTCGGATCGGTTCCTGCCGTGGGGCAGCGCCAGAAAGCTGCGACTCAATTTGCAAACAGTCAAGACTGTTTCTTATCCTGTGGCTGCCTTGCGAAGAGGCATCGCGATCGCTCGCTCCCTGCTCTTCAGAGCGCGAACAGCCGGCCCCGGCCGGTGACCGAGGCCGCGTCGCATCCGGCCGCCTTCAGCAACGCCCAGACGCCGGCGGCGGTGGAGTCTATCACCGGCAGGCCGGTTCGCGCCTCGAGTTCGGCGACGACAGGCGCGCCGTTCAGGTTGGTGCAGAAGAACAGGATCGCGTCGGCCGGCGCGTCGCCGGCGGCGGCCAGCGCCATCGCCGCGATGTCGGCCGGCGGCAGTGCACCATAGGAGAGGTTGTCGGAGAGGCCGGCATGGCGCTCGCCTGCGACCGCAAAACCCCTGGCGACGAAACCGGCGATGACGCGCTGCTGGGCGGCATCGCCATAGGGCGTCACCAGCGCGAGCCGTTTCGCGCCGAGACGCTCCAGCGCCTCCAGCGTCGCCAGGGCGGCCGTCACGGCCGGGATGCCGGTCGCGTCCGTGATCGCGGCGCAGAGCTTGCGGTCGACGTCGAACCCGTAGTCGCCGCCCTTCGAGCCGTTCCAGCAGATCGCCGCCGGCTCGGCATGGGCGAGCAGGTGCGCGGCGGCGATCATCGTCGGCCAGTCATAGGGGTCGGCGGGCGCCCGGTCCGGGCTGGTGTTGCCGACCACCGGGATGCGGGTGAACAGCGGCACGACCCCGCTCAACCCGGCGCAGATGGCTTGCGTCACCCGTTCGACGGTGCGGTTGCCGGAGGGCGTGATCGTGCCGATGGCGATGTCGGGCGGCATGGAAGCCTTTCGTTTCGTCGATGCGCAGCGCCGATCCGCTCGCGGTTGTGTCGCACCGGCCGGACAGGCAATCCCGATGCCGGAGCGCCGGCTCTGGCGGGAAGGCGCCGGGTGCGGCCCGCCCACATGGCAAATCTTTCCCTAAAGAGACCCTCGCCAAACCGCGATGGGCCCGGGCTGTATTGTTAAGTTGTGAACAGTTAAAATGAGACATGTTCCTCAGGAGGCTGAAACATGCCTTTCCAGACCATGGCCGAACACCGCGCGATCCGGACGCGCGATGTCGATCAGGCCACTGCCTTCATGGCCGACAATGTCCGCTCCGGTGTCGTCAAGGCGTTGAAGCCGGACACCGAGATCGGCTTCGGCGGCCATTACTTCGCCAAGCACGACTTCATGGCCGGCGAGATGCGGGCCACGCCGGGCTGGAGCTTTGAACCTCTCGTCGAACTCGACGCGGTGATGGCCTGGCTGGCGCTCGACGGCAGGTGCCTCATCGAACACGGCGCAAACGCCGGCGCCCCGGCGCCCGGGCACGTGCTCCTCACGACGGCACGCTCGACCCGCCGCATCGTCTTCGACGCGCCCTATAACGGTTTCGTGCTCGGCGCGTGCAGCGACACCGTGCGCCAGGAGATGCAGGCGTTTCTCGGCTACGCGGTCGACAAGCCGCGTGACTTCATGAAGCCCCTCGAGCCGGGCTCGCCGATCAGCGCGGCGATCGTGGCCTATGGCGTGGCGATGCATGCCGGCCTTGCCGGCAACTCGGCCTTGCTCGACTCGCCGATCGGCCTGCGCCGGATCAGAGACGGCTTCATCAACCTGACCCTGATGTCGATGGACATCGACGCCCTCGCCGAGATTGCCGGACCGGCGCGGACGATTCCGCACGGTCACCTGCAGCGCGCCGAAGAGTTCATGCGGGCGCATGCCGACCTGCCGATCGGAATTTCCGATGTCGCCGCGCATCTCGGCATTTCGGTCAGGGCGCTGCAATACACCTACAAGCGCCTGCGCGGGACGACGCCGCTGGCAGCCCTGCTGCAATGCCGCCTCGACGGCGTCCGCGCCGAGCTGGCATCGGGCCCGATTCTCAGCATCGCCGGCGTTGCGGCGAAATGGGGTTTCACCCATCTCGGCCGCTTCTCGCGGCAATACCAGATCGCTTTCGGCGAGAAGGCGTCGGAGACTTCGGCGAGGGCCCGGGCGCGGGGATGAACCCGGCGAGGAGGCCTGCGGCTCTCAGGCCATCGTCCCGGCGACGCAGCTCTGGCCGCCATCGACCGGCAGGCAGACGCCCGTGATGAACTTCGCCTCGTCGGAGGCAAGGAAGACCGCCGCATTGGCGATGTCCCAGGCGCTGCCCATCTTGCCGAGCGGAACGAGCGCGTCGCGGGCCGCGACCATTTCCTCGGCCGAGGCGTATTGCGTCGAGATCTGCCTGTAGATCATCGGCGTGTCGATCAGGCCGGGCATGATGCAGTTCGCGCGGATGCCCTGCCTGGCATATTGCATCGCGAGCGCGACCGTCGCCTGGTTCACCGCCGCCTTGGTGGCGTAATAGGCGAAATACGGATAGCCGACCCAGCGGATCGCGGCGAGCGAGGAGATGTTGACGATGGCGCCGCCGCCGGTCTTCAGCATCTGCGGAATGACCGCCTTCGAGCAGCGGTAGACGGGGCCGAGATTGAGGTCGATCGCGGCCTGAAACTGCTCCTCCGACAACTCGACCGGGCCGCCCATATGGGTGACGCCGACATTGTTGTGCAGGATGTCGATGCGGCCGAAGCGGGTCATGCAGGCGGAGACGGCGGCGTCGATCGAGGCCTGGTCGGTGACGTCGGCCGCGAGTGCGATCGCGATGCCGCCTTCGCCGGCGATGATGCCGGCGGTCTCCTCGGCCGCCGCCTGGCTGAGGTCGATGCAGGCGACGCGAGCGCCCTCGCGGGCGAAGGCGACGGCGGCCGCCTTGCCGTTGCCCCAGCCCGGGCCCGAGGAGCCGGCGCCGAAGACCAGCGCGATCTTCTTCTTCAGGCGGTCGGCCATCACAGGAATCCGATCGAGAACCAGGGCACCGCCGCGACGACGAGCAAGGCGAGGAAAAGCGCCAGCATGTAGCCCCAGATCGGGCCGATGCCCTCGTCGGGATTGACCTTGCCGATGGCGCAGGCGGCGTAGTAGCCGACGCCGAAGGGCGGCGCGAACAGGCCGAGGCCCATCGCCAGCACCACGACCATCGAATAATGCACCTCGTGGATGCCGACCGAGCGGGCGATCGGGAACAACAGCGGCCCGAACAGAACGATCGCCGGGATGCCTTCGAGCACGCTGCCGAGCACGATGAAGGCGACGATCGAGACCGCCATGAAGCCGATGGCGCCGCCGGGCAGCGTCGTCATCGCCTGCGCCAATGTGCGGGAGAAGCCCGATTGCGTCAGGCCCCAGGCCATGGCCGAGGCCGCGCCGATGATGATCAGGATCGCGCCCGAGAGCGCCGCCGTATCGACCAGGATGGGCGCCAGCCGCGACCAGTCGAACTGCCTGTAGATCAGCAGACCGACGACGATCGCGTAGACGATGCCGATGGTCGAGACCTCGGTCGCGGTGGCGACGCCCTCGACGACGGCGGCGCGGATCAGGAAGGGCAAGGCGAGCGCCGGCAGAGCGATGACGAAGGTCTTGCCGATCTGGCCCCAACTCGCCTTGACGACATGGCTGAGATCGTCGTTGCGGTAGCGATAGCCGACGACGATGCAGAGCCCGATCGCCAGCACGAGGCCGGGCACGAGGCCGCCGGTGAAGAGCGCGGCGATCGAGACGCCCGTGACCGAGCCTATGGTGATCAGCACGATCGAGGGCGGGATGGTCTCGGTCTGGGCGCCGGTCGCCGAGAGCAGGGCGACGAGATCGCCCGGCTTGGCGCCGCGCTCCTTCATCTCCGGGAAGAGCGCCGGTGCGACGGCGGCCATGTCGGCGGCCTTCGAGCCCGAGATGCCGGAGACCAGATACATCGCGCCGATCAGCACATAGGACAGGCCGCCGCGGATGTGGCCGAGCAGGCTCGCCAGGAAGCGAACCATGGCGCGGGCCATGCCGGTCATCTCGATCAGCAGGCCGAGGAAGACGAAGAGCGGTACGGCGAGCAGGATGAGGTGGCTCATGCCCTCGTCCATGCGTCCGACCAGCACCATGGTGGTGACCCGTGTCGTCAGGCCGAGATAGCCGAAGGTCGCGAGCGCGAAGGAGAACACGATCGGCACGCCGGAAAAGACGCACAGGCCTACGACGCCGACGAAGAAGATGATCAGGTTGAGATTGCCGAGCCCGCGCAGCGAGGGCCCGAGCATCCAAAAGGCGAAGACCATCGCGCCGACAAGGACGAGTGCGAGCAGCGCCTGCGGAACGCCAGAGCGCATGATCAGCCGCAGCACCGAAAACGCGATCATCAGCACGACGCCGACGGGGAAGGCGGCGGCGCGCCAGACATTCGAGATCTCCATCGCCGGCGTGACGATGAAGACCTCCTCATGCGCCCAGCGCCAGGCCGGGGCGATGATCAGCAGCAGGAAAGCGAGGCCGGCGGCGACGCCGAGCGCATCGAAGAAGTTCCGCCAGGATGGCGAGCAGCGCGCGACCAGCGCGGTCATGCGCATATGCTCGCCGCGTCGCAGCGCGATCGCCGAGCCGAGCATGGCGAGCCAGAGGAACAGGATCGAGGCGAGTTCGTCCGACCAGGTCAGCGGGGTGTGCAGGAGATAGCGGGCGACGATTCCCGAGAACAGCACGACGACCTCGGCGACGACCAGGATCGCCACCGGGATCTCGAGGAGCCGGCCGAGGACATGGTCGATCCTGGCCGCAAGGGAACGCAGCGGCGCCGCCGGCGGCGCTGCGATGGCGGAAACCGTGTCCATGGCGTCCGTGTCAGCTCAGGCCGCCGACCGACGCTTCCAGCGTCGCCCACGCATCCTTGCCGAACTTGCCTTCCCACTCCTTGTAGAAACCGGCGCTCTTCAGCTTGTCGCGGAAGAGAGCGGCGTCGACTGCGTTGAACTTCATGCCCTTGGCGGTCAGCTCGGCCTGGAGGTTGGTGGTCAGCGCGGCGACGTCGGCGCGCTCGGCGAGGCCGGCCGCGTTGATGTTCTTGGTGACGATCGCCTGGATGTCCTTTGGCAGCGCATCCCAGTTCGCCTTGTTGGCGAGGAAATGAAAGCCGTCCCACATGTGGTTGGTCAGCGAGCAGAACTGCTGCACCTCGTAGAGCTTGGCCGTCTCGATGATCGCCAGCGGGTTCTCCTGCGCGTCGACGATCTTCGACTGCAGGGCGCTGTAGACCTCGTTGAAGTTGATCGTCGTCGGCGCCGCGCCGAAGCCCTTGTACATCGAGGTCCAGAGCGGGGCGGGCGGGACACGGATCTTGAGGTTGTTCAGGTCGGCCGGGGTCACGATCGGCTTGCCAGAGGTCGTGGTCTGCCGGAAGCCGTTGTCCCAGACCGTGTCGAAGGCGAAGATCGAGCGGCTCTTGGCGATCTCGGCGCGGACATAGTCGCCGAGCTTGCCGTCCATCGCCTTCCAGACCGTGTCGTAGTCCTTGAAGGCGAAGCCGACGCCGTTGATCGCGGCGGCCGGCACGAAGGTCGAGAGGATCAGGCCCGACAGGGTGAAGAAGTCGACCGCGCCGTTGCGGATCTGGCCGAGCGTGTCGGTGTCGGAGCCGAGCTGGCTCGACGGGAAGACCTGGAGCTCGAAGCGGCCGTTGGTCTCCTCCTTGATCTTGTTGGAGGCTTCCTGGGCCCGCTTGTTGAGCGGGTGGGTCAGCGCCAGGTTATTGGCGAATTTGTAGGTGAACTCGGCAGCTCTCGCGCGGCCGATCGAAAAGCTCGTGACGGTGAGCGCAGCAGAGCCGACGGCGAAGCCGCGGCGGGTCAATCTGGTCATGTTTCATCCTCCCAATTCGACATCCGGAACCCTGTGCGGGTTCTCCCGCATCAAGGCTTGAACCTGTCGGCGTCGCCCTCGCTCCGGTTTGGAGGGCAGCCTTGATCTGGCGCCGCGCGAAAGGGTCGATGCGAGACCCCAGGCGATCCATAATGCGGACCACTTTGCGGCGAAATTCTTTGGCCTTGACGAAATACTAGAGATGCAAGAGTTGTCAACGCAATATGGAGACCCAAGGGGTCCACGATATGGATCAATCAGTGGCGGTCGCACGGGAGGCGGCCTCCGAACCGAACGGCGCCCAGAGCATCGGCCGGGCCGCGTCCCTGCTGCGGCTGGTCGCGTCGCGGGCCGGGCGTGGCGCCTCGCTCAGCGAACTCGTCGATGAATCGCGCCTGCAGAAGCCGACCTGCCGGCGCATCCTCGTCGCCCTGATCGACGCTGGGCTGGTCGAGCAGGAGACCGTGACGCGCCGCTATTTCCTCGGTCCGGAAGCCTTCATCGTCGGCATCGTCGCAGCGGAGCGCTTCGGAATCCATCGCCTCGCGCAGGACGCCGTCCTGCGGCTGGCGCAGGCGACGGGCGATGCCGCCTTCCTGCAGATCCGGCGCGACTGGTCCTGCGTCTGCCTGCAGCGCGAAGACGGCGACTATCCGATCCGCTCGCATGTGCTGGCGCCGAGCGACCGCCATCCGCTCGGAGCCGGCGTCGGCGGGATCGTGCTGTTGGCGGCGCTCGACGACGATGACATCGAGAGGGCGCTGTCCGCCAATGCGGGCCTGCTGGCCAAGCGCTACCCCATGCTGACGCGACCGGTCATCGGCGATCTCGTGCGGGAGACGCGCGAACGCGGCTATGCGATGAATCGCGGGCTGCTCTTCCCGGGCTCCTGGGGCATGGCGGTCGCGGTGCGCGATGCGCAGGGCAGGGCCGATGCCTGCCTGTCGATTGCCTCGATCGAGAGTCGGATGCAGCCCGATCGCGAGCCCTATCTCGCCGGGCTGCTGAAGGACGAGGTGGCGAAGCTCGAAGCGAGGTTGCGCAGCTTCCGGGTCGAGGCGGCGGCGATGCCGAGCCAACCGGAGGCGCTGCCGCTGCCGCGGCGCCGGGCCTCGGCGCGGCGCTGAACGATGTTGCCCAAGGCGACGAGAGGATGAAGACCATGACGGCAACCGATCCCAAGGGCGGCGTCGCGCCGATGACGCGCCGCGTCATGAACCTCGCCCACATCATGACGCAGAATGCGCGCCGCCATGCCGACAGGCCGGGCTTCATCTGGGGCGACAGGACCTTGAGCTGGGCGCAGCTCGATGCCCAGGTCTCGAGCCTCGCCTTTGGGCTGGCGAAACGCGGGCTCGGCAAGGGCGACCGTCTGCTGGTCCACTCGAAGAACTGCGACGCGATGTTCGTCTCGATGTTCGCGGCGTTCCGGCTGGGGGCGGTCTGGGTGCCGACGAATTTCCGGCTGCTGCCGGATGAGGTCGGCTATCTCGCCACCTCCTCGGGCGCCAGGGCCTTCCTCTGCCACGGCGATTTCCCCGATCACGCGGCAGCGGTGGCGAAGGCCGCGCCCGGGATGGCCTTCACCTGGCGGATCGGGCCGGGATCCTTCGGCGGCGACGATGTCGAGCAGGTGATCGCGCGCCATGCCGGCGAGAGCCTCGCCAATGCGGCGGTCGAGCATGACGACCCGTGCTGGTTCTTCTTCACCTCGGGCACCACCGGGCGCTCCAAGGCGGCCGTGCTGACCCATGGCCAGATGGGCTTCGTGGTGACGAACCATCTCGCCGATCTCGTGCCGGGCGCGACAGAGGCCGACGCCTCGCTCGTCGTGGCCCCGCTCTCGCACGGCGCCGGCGTCCACCAGCTCGTGATCTCGGCGCGCGGCGCGCCCTCGATCCTGCTGCCGACCGAGCGCTTCGACATCGACGAGGCCTATCGGCTGATCGAGAAATACCGGGTCACCAACATTTTCACCGTGCCGACGATCCTGAAGATGCTGGTCGAGCATCCGGCGGTCGATGCCCACGACCATTCCAGCTTGAAGCACATCATCTATGCCGGTGCGCCGATGTATCGCGAGGACCAGAAGGCGGCGCTGGCCAAGCTAGGGCCGGTGATCGTGCAGTATTTCGGCCTCGGCGAGGTCACCGGCAACATCACCGTGCTGCCGCCGCGCCTGCACAGCGCCGAGGACGGGCCCGACGCCCGCATCGGCAGCTGCGGCTACGAGCGCAGCGGCATGGAGGTGCAGATCCAGGACGACGACGGCAACCCGGTCGCGGCCGGCGTCCAGGGCGAGATCTGCGTGATCGGCCCGGCCGTCTTCGCCGGCTATTACGACAACCCCGACGCCAATGCGAAATCCTTCCGCAAGGGCTGGTTCCGCACCGGCGATCTCGGCCACATGGACACAGAGGGCTTCGTCTACATCACCGGTCGGGCCTCGGACATGTACATCTCCGGCGGCTCGAACATCTATCCGCGCGAGATCGAGGAGAAGATCCTGACCCATCCGGCGATCGCAGAGGTCGCGGTGCTCGGTCTGCCCGATCCGGTCTGGGGCGAGATCGGCGTCGCGGTCTGCGTCGCCCGAGCCGGGGCGCGGGCGAGCGAGGCCGAGATCGCCGAGTTCCTCAGCGAGAAGATCGCGCGCTACAAGATGCCGAAACGCTTCTTCTTCTGGGAGGCGCTGCCGAAATCGGGCTATGGCAAAGTACCCAAACGCCTTGTCCGGGACGAACTCGAGGCGCGCGGCGAGCTGGAATGGCTGAGGAGCAAGGCTTCGTGAGGCGGATCGAGCAGCCGGGGCCTGCGACCGAGCCGCGCGTGCAATGGGCCGCCTGCCACGGCCTGCGCTTCCAGGCGACATTGCGGCCGGGCCTGACCTTGCTCGAAGCGGTGCGGCGCAGTTTCGCCGCCGCGGGCTTCGTGTCCGGCACGGTCAGACTGGACGGGATCGCGCTGAAGCCCTTCGCCTACGTCATGCCGGCGCTGGCGACGACGACCGGCCACGCCGCCTTCTACAGCGAGACCTTCCGGCCGGTTGGGGGCGCACGCATCGATGTCGGCGCGATGACCTTCGGCGAGCGTGACGGCGCGCCGTTCTTTCACGCCCATGCGCTCTGGACGGAAGGCGACGGCAAGGTCTCGGGCGGCCACATCTTGCCGGATGAGACGATGGTGGCCGAGGAGATCACGGTCGAGGCGGTCGGCCTCGACGGTGCGGTCTTCGCCGCCTACCAGGACGACGAGACGCTGTTCAAGCTGTTTGGGCCGAAGCCGGCCGAGCCGCTCGGCTCGACGCGACAGGGACGTTTCTTCGCGATCCGGGTCAGGCCGAACATCGAGCTGTTTTCGGCGCTGGAAGAGTTCTGTGCCGAGCAGGGTATCGCGCGGGCCGTGATCCATGGCGGCGTTGGCTCGACGATCGGAGCCCGCTTCGAGGACGGGCGCAGCGTCGAGAATTTCGCCACCGAGATCGCGATCACGCGAGGGTTGGTCGCGGCCGGCGGCGCCGGCTCGGCGATCGAGGTCGCGCTGGTCGACTATACCGGCGCCATGGCGAGCGGGGCCTTGAAGCGCGGCGACAACCCGGTGCTGATGACCTTCGAGCTGGTGCTGGAGACGGTGTAAGCCGTCATTGCGAGCGCAGCGAAGCAACCCAGGGGGACGTAGAGCGCTGCCGCCCCTGGATTGCTTCGCTACGCTCGCAATGACGTTTCACTCCGCGCGTTTCCGCGCCACTTCCCGGTCGCGCAAATCCTTGCGCCTGATCTTTCCCGTCGCCGTCATCGGCAGCTCCGTCACGAATTCGATCTCGCGGGGATATTGGTAGGCCGCGAGCCGGTCCCGGACGAAGGCTTGGATCTCGCCGGCCAGCGCGTCCGACGCCGCAAAACCTGGCCGCGGCAGCACGAAGGCCTTGACCACCTCGCCGCGCACCGGATCGGGCGAGCCAACCACCGCGACCATCAGCACGGCCGGGTGGCGGATCAGGCAATCCTCGATGTCTCCCGGTCCGATCCGGTAGGAGCCCGAGGAGATGATGTCGTCGTCGCGGCCCTGAAACCAGAACTGGCCCTCCTCGTCGCGCGCGCCGGTGTCGCCGGTGACGAGCCAGTCGCCGATGAATTTCGCTGCCGTCGCCTCGGGCTGGCGCCAATATTCCAGCATCATCACCGGATCGGGCCGCGCCACCGCTATCAGGCCTTGCTCTCCAGCGGGCAGTTCCTGTCCCTCGGCTGAGATCACCGCGACGCGGTGGCCCGGCACGGCGCGGCCCATCGAGCCCGGCACCACCGGAAACAGGCCGGCGCAGTTCGAGACGATCAGGTTCGCCTCGGTCTGCCCGTAGAACTCGTTGAGGTCGAAGCCGAAGGTTTCGCGGCCCCAGGCCAGCATGTCGGCGCCCAAGGTCTCGCCGCCGGTGCCGATCGAGCGCATGGCATGACCGAAACGGTGCGGATTCGCGACCTGGCGCATCAGTTTCAGCGCCGTCGGCGGCAGGAAGGCGTTGCGGACATGGCGCCGCGCCATCAGCGCGAAAGCGGCCTCGGGATCGAATTTCTTGGCGCGCGAGGCCAGCACCGGCACGCCGAAATAAAGGCTCGGCAGCAGGACATCGAGCAGGCCGCCGGCCCAGGCCCAGTCGGCCGGCGTCCAGAACAGGTCGCCGGCTTGCGGGAAGAACTCCTGCGGCAATTGCACGCCGGGCAGGTGGCCGAGCAGGACTCGATGGGCATGCAGCGCGCCCTTCGGCTTTCCGGTCGTGCCGGAGGTGTAGATGATCAGCGCCGGGTCGTCGGCCTTCGTCGCGGCCGGCGTGAAGGCGTCGGAGGCTTTCGCCATCTCGGCCTCGAAACCGAATTCGTCCGCTGCTGTGGCTTCGCCGTCGATGAGGAAGATGCGCCTGAGCTCGGGCAGCGCCTCGCGGATGGCGGCGAGCTTGGGCAGGTTCTCGCCGTCGGTGATCAGCGCCGCCGCGCCGGAATGCTGCAGCCGGTGTTCGAGCGCGTCCGGCCCGAACTGGGTGAAGAGCGGCAGCGCGATCGCGCCCATCTTGTAGATCGCCAGATGCGCCGTGGCGGTCTCGGGCCGCTGCGGCAGCAGGATGCCGACGCGATCGCCCGGCGCGAGGCCATGGCCGCGCAGCATGTTGGCGAGGCGGTTCGAGCGCATCCTGAGATGGTCGAAGCTCAGCGTAGCGACGCTGCCCGCCGCATCCTCGTAGATCAGTGCCGGCCGGCCGGTGCCGTCGGCATGGGCGTCGCAGCAGGCCACGCCGATGTTGAAATGCTCGGGGATGGTCCAGCGGAACGCCGCGACGGTCTCGGCATAGCTCGATCGGCGCTGCAGCATCAGGCATGCCCCGCCGGCCGGCGCTTCATCAGGAGCTTGAGGTGCCCGGTCTGGACCTGCTCGCCGCGCTGGTTGAGGACATCGACCCTGAGGGTGAGGACGCCGCGATCGGGTTTTTGCGACGGCTTCTTGTCGACCAACGAGACCACGGCGTGGACGGTATCGCCGATCCTGACCGGCCCGGCGAAGGACCAGTGCAGGTCGAGCAGGGCCATGGTGGTGCCGTCGACCAGATTCTGCTGCGAGAGGAGCCCGATCGCCATCGAGAGCGTCAGCGGGCCATGGGCGATACGCTCGCCGAACGGCGTGCCGGCGCAATACTCGGCATCGACATGGAGCGGGTTGAAGTCGCCGGAGAGGCCGGAAAACAGCGTGATGTCGCCCTCGCCGACGGTGCGGCCGCGGGTGACGACGCGCAGATCGTCGCTGAACTCCTCGAAGTAAAGGCCCATCCGTCGCGTCCATCCCATGCGCTTGCCGTTGCCGCATTAGGCACGCGGCTGGCAGCGGCTTGCAAGCGGGTGTGCGGTGCGGCGATTCAAGGTTGGTATGGGGTCATCACGCGATGTGATGGCGGAAATGCCGGCGGAGCTGACATCGTTCGGCAGCCATGTTAAACGAAATGTATAACCGGCAAGGAGGCCGTGCCATGAACCAGAATGTCGCGCCGTTCGAAGGCGAGGTCGTTCCCGATGTCGTCCAGCTCCGCAAGATCGGCAACTCGGTCGGCATCATCCTGAGCAAGGATGTGCTGGCGCGCCTGGGTCTGGCGGAGGGTGACAGGTTCACCGTGGTCCGCCAGCCGGATCGCGAGTTCAAGCTCGTGCCCCATGACGATGTTCATGCGCGTGGAATGGCGATCGCGCGCCGGTCGTTCAAAAAATACGCCGTGACCTATCGTGAGTTGGCCAAATGACCGAGCCGGTCTGGGTGAGCCTCGAACTCGCCCTCGACGTTCACGGCGAGCAACTGGCAATTTTCGGAGGCCCGTCAGGTCTTCGTGATCAGGCTCTTCTCGAATCGGCATTGGCGCGGGCTCCAAACAAATTCGCTTACGGCGAGACCGACCTGGCGGCTCTTGCGGCCTCCTATGCGTTCGGCGTCGCCCGCAACCACCCGTTCATCGACGGCAACAAGCGTGCCGCATTCGGCTGCCTGATCGTTTTTCTCGGTCTCAACGAGATCGATTTCGACGTCGAACCGGAGATGGCCGCCGTCGCCATCCTCGCGCTCGCCGCCGGCGAAGTCGACGAGGACGGGCTGGCCCGCTGGATCCGCGACAACTGGCCGAAGGACGCGTCCGCGTGACCACCCCGATCTGGATCGAGGCTGCGATCAACGGTCCCTGGGGTGCCGAGCGCCAGCCCGGCATCCCGATCGCGATCCCCGATATCGTCGCAGACGGCATCGCGGCGGTCGAGGCCGGCGCGGCGATCGTGCATCTGCATGTCTACGACGTAGCGACCGGGCGGCAGCGCGACGACTGGCAGCTTTACGCGCAGGCGATCGAGGGCATCCGGCGACAAGTCGATGCCATCGTCTATCCGACGATCCCGATCCTCGGTTCGTCCTATGCCGGCGACATGATCGGCTCCGGCCGCTACACGCATCTGGAAGAGCTTGCCAAGCGCGGCCTCGTCGAATGGGGCGTGCTCGATCCCGGCTCCTGCAATTGGACGGCGTTTGCCGGTATCCCGCAGGGCGAGGGCGGCTTCATCTACCAGAATCCGGAGGAGCATATCCGCGAGGGCATGGCGGTAGCCGAGAAGCACCGCATCCATCCGAGTTTCGCGATCTACGAGCCCGGTTTCACGCGGCTCGGCGCGGCGCTGGCGAAGGCCTATCCCGGCATGCCCTGCCCGATCTACCGGCTGATGTTCTCCGATCACTTCGCCTGGGGCTTTCCGCCGCGCGACTGGGCGCTCGATGCCCATCTGAAGCTGCTGGCCGAGGATGCGCCGGGCGCGCCGGTGATGATTGCGGGTCTGGGTGTCGATCTGTCGGCGCTGATCGAACCTGCGGTGGCGCGCGGCGTCCATGTCCGGGCCGGGCTGGAGGACGCGCCGTTCGGCTGCGGCAAGACGAATGCGGCGCTGGTGGCGGAGACGGCGCGGCTGGTCGAGGCGGCCGGGGGACGCGTTGCGAGCGTGGCGGAGGTAAGGGCCGATCTGGCAGAACGGCACTGAGCCATCTGCCGCACTGGCGCTTCGTCCGCATCGGATTACATCTGCAGTGCCGACAGATCAGCTAACCCCCGAACCCCATGTCCGAACGCGACGCCGAAGCCAACCGCTTTTCCGCCCGCGCGGCGCGCTATGCCCGGGTCGGGGCCAATGTCGGCGGGGTCGCGGCGCGGATCGCGGCGAGCCGTCTGTTCAACGTCGACAACCGCAACCTCTCCAATGCCGAGGCGCTGGCCAAGGCGCTCGGCGGACTGAAGGGCCCGATCATGAAGGTGGCGCAGCTCGTCGCCACCATCCCCGACGTGGTGCCGCCGGAGTATGCGACCGAGCTGCAGAAGCTGCAGTCGCAGGCGCCGCCGATGGGCGCGGCCTTCGTCAAGCGCCGGATGATGGCCGAGCTCGGGCCGGGCTGGCGCGAGCGATTCATTGAGTTCGACCTGAGGCCGGCGGCGGCAGCCTCGCTCGGCCAGGTGCATCGTGCGACCACGCTGGAAGGCCTGCCGCTCGCCTGCAAGCTGCAGTATCCCGACATGGAATCGGCGGTCGAGGCCGACATCGCGCAGCTCGACATCCTGTTCGCGCTGCATCGCCGCATGGACCCGGTGATCGACACCACCGAGATCGCCGAGGAGATCGGCGCGCGCGTCCGCGAGGAGCTCGACTACCAGCGTGAGGCGAAGCACATCGCGCTCTACCGGGATATCCTCGCCGGGACGCCCGAGGTGCGCGTGCCGGCCCTGGAGGCTTCGCTTTCGACGAAGCGGCTCCTGACCATGCACTGGCTCGACGGCGATCGCATCCTCGACCACAAGCAGGACGACCAGGCGGCGCGCGACCGCATCTCGACGGCGATGTTCAAGGCCTGGTGGCGGCCGTTCAGCCATCACGGCGTCATCCACGGCGACCCGCATCTCGGGAACTACACGGTGTTCTCGGAAGGCGGCGCGCCGGCCGGCATCAACCTGCTCGACTATGGCTGCATCCGCATCTTCCCGCCGAGCTTCGTCGGCGGCGTCGTCGATCTCTATCGCGGCATCCTGGAGGGCAATGAGGCCCGCATCGTCCACGCCTACGAGACTTGGGGTTTCAAGGGCCTGACGAAGGAACTGGTCGCGACGCTGAACATCTGGGCGAAGTTCATCTACGGGCCGCTGCTGGAGGACCGGGTGCGGCGCATCGCCGAGGATGTCAGCCCGGCCGAATACGGCCGCAAGCAGGCCTTCCAGGTGCACCAGGCCCTGAAGAAGCGCGGACCGGTGACGGTGCCGCGCGAATTCGTCTTCATGGACCGCGCCGCGATCGGGTTGGGGGGCGTCTTCCTGCATCTCGATGCGGAACTGAATTTCCACCGGCTGTTCGAGCAGGAGATCGAGGGATTTTCGGTCGAGCGCGTGGCGGCTGAGCAGGCCGCGGCCCTCGCTGCGGCGGGGCTGGCCGGCGCCTGAGCACGGTCTCGCCAGACGGTCTCAGGACAGGCACAATCGCTCGCTGGAGGATCGCGATGCCGGAGGCGGGCAGGGACGGGCGACAGGAGCGCCGCAACTACGCCCTCTTCGTACGGCGTGATGGCGGCGGCTTCCTGATGCTGGCCGACGAGGGCGTCGCTCTCGACGGCGAACGCCTGTCATGGACCATCCGTGGCGCCGAGCGGTCCCGGCCGCTTGGCGAGGTGCGTGGCGTACATCTTTTCGTCGCCCACGTGCCCGAATACGGCGACTACGGCACTTGCGAGATCAGGTTCGACGGGCCTGAGCTCCTGCTGGTCACCGCCAGCAGCACGTCGGGCTTTCCGGACGATGAGCGAAATCCGGTCTATGCCGCGTTCGTGCGTGATCTGCATGGCGCGCTCGCGGCCAGACCGGCGAAGGCGATACGCTTCTCCGCCGGCGCGAGCGAAGGGCGGCTGCAGGGCATGCGGGTCCTGCTCGTCATCCTGAGCCTGCTGTTCGTCGCCTTGCCGCTGGCGCTGCTGGTCTGGTCAGGAGACCTCAAGTTGCTGGCCGGGGCGATGCTGGGCGCGATCGTGGTCGCCGGCGGCTACGCCTGGATGCAGAAGAACCGGCCGCGCGACTATGATCCGCAGCGCGTGCCACAGGAGCTTTTGCCGTAGCGTGTGATTTCAGCGCCCGCGCCTGGGCGACCCGTGACCTCCCCTGAACGCGGCTTCGCCTTCATAGCCCGGCGCAAGCGGGGAAGGGGATCGGCTCGCCCTGGAGCGGTTGCCTTGGCCGTTGCCGGTCGCGATTGCATCCTCATCGCACAGGCGGCATGCTTTGCCGCGTTGCCAGAACCTTCGCCGGTGCGCTACAGGGCGAGAGGTTCATTCTTCAAAGTTCCGGGACACCCTTCATGGCCGACCACGCCCACGACGCCGACATCCCGCAGATGGACTACGCCGAGCACGAGCGCACCTATCACGGCTTCGTCCATTTCGCCGAGGTCGGCACCGTCGCCTGCCTCGCCATCGTCGCCGCGCTCGCGGTCGGCGGTGCGAAGGCCGCCTGGGGCACCGCGATCGTCGGGACGCTGATCACGCTGATCGGCACCGCGGTCGGCATCGCCTCGAAGTCGATCGGGCCGAAGGGGCCGGCCGTCGGGTTCGTGCTGATGCTGCTCGCGCTCGTCCTGCTGCCCGCCGCTCACTGAGCCGACGCCACTGAGCCCAGACGCCTAGACCGAGAGGTTCCGCCCGCCATGCGCATCGCCGTACCAGCCGAAACGCAAGGGGGAGAAACCCGGGTCGCCGCGACGCCGGAAACGGTCCGCAAGTTCATCGGTCTCGGCGCCGAGGTCGCGGTCGAGGCCGGCGCCGGACTGGCTTCTGGCATCACGGACGCGGATTACCAGGCCGCTGGCGCGACGGTGGCGGCCTCCGCCGCCGAGGCGCTGGCCGGGGCCGCGATCGTGCTCAAGGTGCGCCGCCCGGGCGATAGCGAGCTCGCCGGCCTGCCGAAGGGTGCGCTGGTCTTCGGGATCATGGACCCCTATGGCAACGAGGCGGCGCTCGCGGGCCTGGCCAAGGCCGGCGTCGCGGCCTTCGCGATGGAGTTCATGCCGCGCATCACCCGCGCCCAGGTGATGGACGTCTTGTCTTCGCAGGCGAACCTCGCCGGTTATCGGGCCGTGGTCGACGGCGCCGCCGAATATGGCCGGGCCCTGCCGATGATGATGACGGCTGCGGGCACCGTACCGGCGGCGCGCATCTTCATCATGGGCGTCGGAGTCGCCGGCCTGCAGGCGATCGCCACCGCACGGCGCATGGGCGCGATCGTCACCGCCACCGACGTGCGCCCCGCCACCAAGGAGCAGGTCGAGTCGCTCGGTGCCAAATTCCTCGCCGTCGAGGACGAGGAGTTCAAGCAGGCTCAGACCGCCGGCGGCTACGCCAAGGAGATGTCGAAGGAATACCAGGCGAAGCAGGCCGAGCTGACCGCGAGCCACATCGCCAAGCAGGACATCGTCATCACCACCGCGCTGATCCCGGGCCGGCCGGCGCCGAAGCTGATCTCGGCCGCCATGGTCGAGAGCATGAAGCCGGGCTCGGTCATCGTCGATCTCGCGGTCGAGCGCGGCGGCAATTGCGAACTGGCCAGGCCGGGCGAGGTCTTCGTCACGCAAAACGGCGTCCGGATCGTCGGCCATCTCAACGTGCCGGGGCGGCTGCCTGCGACCTCGTCGGCGCTCTACGCCAAGAACCTCCTCGCCTTCGTCGAAACGCTGATCGACAAGAAAGAGAAGACGCTGGCGGTCGATTGGGACGACGAACTCGTCAAGGCGACGGCCCTGACCAGGGACGGCGCGGTCGTCCACCCGAATTTCGCGGCCAAGCCTGAGCCTGTCCCAGTTGCTGAGCCCGCTCCGGCTGCCGAGCCTGCCGCCGTCGCAAATGACGCGTCGAAGGTCGAATCCTGATGGCTGTCATGATGGGCCGACTATATTCGGCGCTTCGGGAGGCGAATGTTCCCGAAGAGAAAGCGACGGCTGCTGCCGAAGAAGTGGCAGCCTTCGACAACCGCATCAACGGCATCGAAAACAAGATTGAAGCGCTGTCCGGCCGGGTTACGCTGTTGACATGGATGGTGGGTTTCAACACCGCTTTGGTCATGGCTGTATTGGGTATTCTTCTTCGCCTCCGTTGATGCGACCGCTTCCGGAAAGAGAGCATAGAGATGGCTAATCCGACTCCCGACCAGGCGCTCGAACAGGCCCGCGCCGCGGCGGCGCTGGCCAAGCAGGCGGCCGAGATGGCGGAGAAATATGCCGAGCAGGCGGCGGCGCTTGCGGGTGCCGCGACCGGTGTCGACCCCACCGTCTATCGCCTGGCGATCTTCGTACTCGCGGTCTTCGTCGGCTATTACGTCGTCTGGTCGGTGACGCCGGCGCTGCACACCCCGCTGATGTCGGTCACCAACGCGATCTCGTCGGTTATCGTCGTCGGCGCGCTTCTCGCGGTCGGCGTCCAGGCCACGCCGGCCATGGGCGACGGTCCGCTCTGGGCGAAGATCTTCGGCTTCGTCGCGCTGGTGCTGGCCTCGGTGAACATCTTCGGCGGCTTCCTCGTCACCGAGCGCATGCTCTCGATGTACAAGAAGAAGGGCTGAAGCGCGATGGCCGCGAACATCTCAGCCCTGCTCTACGTCGTCGCCGGCGTTCTGTTCATCATGGCCCTGAGGGGCCTGTCGCATCCGACGACCTCGCGACAGGGCAATCTCTACGGCATGGTCGGGATGGGCATCGCCATCCTGACGACGGTGCTGTTCTATCCGCCGGCCGGCTTCTCCGGCTGGTTCCTCGTCATCCTCGGCATCGCCATCGGCGGCGGCATCGGCGCCGTCATGGCCAAGCGCGTGCAGATGACGCAGATGCCGCAGCTCGTTGCCTTCTTCCACTCGCTGGTCGGCCTCGCCGCCGTGCTGGTCGCGGCGGCGGCGCTCTACGCGCCGGAAGCCTTCGGCATCGGCAAGGTCGGCCAGATCAAGGGCGCGAGCCTGTTCGAGATGGGCCTCGGCGTCGCCATCGGCGCGATCACCTTCACCGGCTCGATCATCGCCTTCCTCAAGCTCGACGGGCGAATGAGCGGCAAGCCGATCATGCTGCCGCAGCGCCACGGCATCAATATCGGGCTCGGCATCGCGCTCCTCGTGCTGCTGCTGATCTTCCTGAAGAGCGAGAGCCACGCCGTCTTCTGGCTGATCGTGCTGGTCTCCTTCGCGCTCGGCGTGCTGCTGATCATCCCCATCGGCGGGGCGGACATGCCGGTCGTCGTCTCGATGCTGAATTCCTATTCGGGCTGGGCCGCCGCCGGCATCGGCTTCACGCTCGGCAACATGGCGCTGATCATCACCGGTTCGCTCGTCGGCTCGTCGGGCGCGATCCTGTCCTACATCATGTGCAAGGCGATGAACCGGAGCTTCATCTCCGTCATCCTCGGCGGCTTCGGCGGCGACGACGCGGCTGCCGGCGCGGGCGGGGCTGTCGAGGCGAGGCCGGTCAAGCAGGGCTCGCCGGACGATGCCGCCTACATCATGAAGAATGCCGGCAAGGTCATCATCGTGCCGGGCTACGGCATGGCGGTGGCGCAGGCGCAGCACACGCTGCGCGAGATGGCCGACCTGCTGAAGAAGGAGGGCGTCGAGGTGAAATACGCCATCCATCCGGTCGCCGGCCGCATGCCCGGCCACATGAACGTGCTGCTGGCCGAGGCCAACGTGCCTTACGACGAGGTCTTCGAGCTCGAGGACATCAACTCGGAATTCGGCCAGGCCGACGTCGCCTTCGTCATCGGCGCCAACGACGTGACGAACCCGGCCGCCAAGACCGACAAGGCCTCGCCGATCTACGGCATGCCGATCCTCGACGTCGAGAAGGCCAAGACTGTGCTCTTCATCAAGCGCGGCATGGCGGCGGGCTATGCCGGCGTCGAGAACGAGCTGTTCTTTAGGCCCAACACGATGATGCTGTTCGGCGACGCCAAGAAGGTGACCGACGAGATCGTCAAGGCGATGGCGCATTGAGCGCCATGCCATGTTCCGAGCGCAATTGAGGTGATCTAGAGCTGGATCGGCCGCGTGCGGCCGAATTGGCACGCTTCCTGATTGTGGAGGCGCAAGCGGAAGGCAGGACGACATGGCGGGCACCGATCTCGATAGCTGGCTCGGCCAGAACCACGCCGAGCTGACGACAATCCGCCGCGACATCCACGCCCATCCCGAGCTTGGCCTGGAAGAGCATCGCACCGCCGCGCTGGTCGCCGCGAAGTTGCGCGAATACGGCGTCGAGGTCACCGAGGGCGTCGGCGGCACCGGAGTCATCGGCGTCATCCGCGGCAAGCGGGCGGGGCAGCGCGCCGTCGGCCTTCGCGCCGACATGGACTGCCTGGCGCTGGAGGAGCAGACCGGCCTGGCCTATGCCTCGACCCATCCCGGCAAGATGCATGCCTGCGGCCATGACGGCCACACCACCATGCTCCTCGGCGCGGCCGGCTATCTCGCCGCCAACCCGGACTTCGGCGGCACCGCGATCCTGATCTTCCAGCCGGCGGAGGAGGGGCGCGGCGGCGCGCTCGCGATGCTTGCCGACAAGCTGTTCGAGCGCTTCCCCTGCGATGCGATCTACGGGCTGCACAACACGCCCGGCATGGCGTCATCGAGCTTCGGCACCTGCGTCGGTCCGATGCTGGCCTCGGCCGATTCCTGGGCCGTGACCTTCCGCGGCGTCGGCGGCCATGGCGGCTCGCAGCCGCATCTCTCGACCGACATCACCTATGCCCAGGCGCATTTCGTGCTCGGCCTGCAGGGCATCGTCGGGCGCAACGTGCCGCCGCTCGACACGGCCGTGATCAGCGTCGGTTACATCCATGCCGGCTCGACCGAGGCCTCGAACGTCATCCCGTCCGAACTGCGGATCGGCGGCACGGCACGGACCTATTCGGCGGCCGTGCGCGACACGGTCGAGAAGCGCATCGGAGAACTCGCGGAATCGACCGCGCGGATCTGGGGCGCCAAGGCCGAGGCGAGCTATCACCGGGGCACCAGCCCGCTGGTCAACCGGCCCGAACAGGTCGCGGTCGCGGTCGCGGCGGCGACGAACACGGTCGGCGCCGCCCATGTCAACGGCGCGATCCGCCCCGGCACCGGCGGCGAGGATTTCGCCGAGATGATGCTGGTCAAGCCCGGCGCCTTCATGCGCATCGGCAACGGCGTCGAGGCGGACGGCTCGTTCAAGGGCCTGCATACGCCGCTCTACGACTTCAACGACGCGATCATCCCCGACGGCGTGCGCTACTGGGTCAACATCGTGCGCGAGGAACTCGGCACCGGCTGGCAGGACAAGCAGGCGGCTTGACCTGCCGTCGAGACGTCCCGCAGCCATCATCCTGAGGAGCCATTCCGGCAGGAATGGCGTCTCGAAGCATGTTTCGGGAAGCTCTGGAGATCACTGGAGCATCCTCGAGACGCCGCTGGCGCGGCTCCTCAGGATGAGGGCTGGAGTTTCCAGATAGTCGTCGAGCCCGCTGAAGGGCTGCGTCAGCTCCGGAACAACCCGAAACCACCGCCGCCGCCGAGGCGCGACTGGCCGGCGCGGGCAGTCTGGTTGCTGCCGTCGAGGCTGATCGCCCGGTTGTAGGCTTCGCTCGCCTCGGAGCGCTTGCCGAGCTTCTCATAGGCGAGGCCGCGACCGGCCCAGGCCTCGGCATTGCGGTTGTCGACATTGAGCGAGGCGGTGAAGTCCTCGAGTGCGGCGTCGAACTTGCCGACGGCGATCAGGCTCTGGCCGCGCGCCGTATAGGGCGGGGCGGTATAGGGGTTGCGATCGATCACCGAATCGAAATCCGAGATCGCGTACTGGTGCTGGCCTTCCTTCTGGTAGACCAGTCCGCGCGCGTGGAAGGCCTCGGCCGATTCCGGATTGAGGCGGATCGCGGTGTTGAGGTCGGCCAGCGCCTGCTGGCTGTTGTTCTGGGCCCGCAGCAGGTTGGCGCGGGCGATATAGGCCGGGGCATAGTTAGGGTTCGCCGCCGTGGCGCGGTTGAAATCGGCGAGCGCGGCGTCGTTGCGGCCGCTCTGGCGCAGCGCGAGACCGCGATTGGTGTAGGCCGAGGCCAGGTTCGGATCGAGCTGCACCGCCTTGGTGAAGTCGCCGATCGCGTCCGAGAAGCGCCCGACGCGGGCATAGGCGGCGCCACGGGTGTTGTAGGCGTTGGGGTCGTTCGGGTTGCGGCTGATGACGTCGCTGAGCGAGCCGATGTTGACGCTGGCGTTCTCGGCGCCGGAGGTGTCGATCTCGGCGACGGCAGGGCCGGAGCCGATGCCCGACACGGTGTCGCAGCCCGCGACTGCAAGCGCGATGCCCGCGACGGCAAGCCAGTTCCGGCCTCGAATCATGTTCTGCCTCATCGGTCCTGGTCCGGGGGCGCCGATTCCGCGCCCGCGGATGCTCTTGTCTGCCGCGGCATGCCCCGCCACGGCGCGATCGCGCTTCCCAACCGACAGCGCTCGCAACAGAACGCCTGCATTATGAAAAGACTTGGTTAAAGCGCCGGAAAAATGACCGCGCCCGGAGCAGGCTCCAGGCGCGCGATGGTCTCGTCGGAAAGCGCGGGACCGAGCCGGCGAATGCCAGCTCCGGACCAGCGAATCAGGGCCGCTTCGGCTTCACCGGCGCGGGCAGCAGGCCCTCGCGCTGGAGCTTCTTGCGGGCGAGCTTGCGGGCGCGGCGGACGGCCTCGGCCTTCTCGCGGGCCTTCTTCTCGGAGGGCTTCTCGTAATGGCCGCGGAGCTTCATCTCGCGGAAGACGCCCTCGCGCTGCAGCTTCTTCTTGAGAGCGCGGAGAGCCTGATCGACGTTGTTGTCGCGAACGAGAACCTGCACGTGGAAAGTCCGTGTTTGGCGGTTGGTCTTGAGAGTTCGATCGACGGCCCGAAGCAGGACGCCGGAAAGACGGTGCGGATAACAGAATTCGCGCTGGCTGTCCACGCCTGCACCGCAGCAAAAATGCGGGTTTTGGCCGGTTTTCAGCCGGCTTCCGGACGGACCCGGGTGACATGACCCATCTTCCGCCCGGGCCTGGCGTCGCGCTTGCCGTAGAGATGCAGATGCGCGCCGGGCTCGGACAGGATGTCGCGCCAGCGCAACGCCGCTTCGCCGATCAGGTTCTCCATCTCGACTGCGCCGCGCCGCGCCGCAGAACCGAGCGGCAGGCCGCAGACGGCGCGGACATGCTGGTGGAACTGCGAGGTCTCTGCCCCCTCGCTGGTCCAGTGCCCGGAATTATGCACGCGCGGGGCGATCTCGTTGACGATCACCCGCTCCTCCGCGCCGTCACCGACGACGAAGAGCTCGACCGCGAAGACGCCGACATAGCCCAGCGCCTCGCCGATCCGGCGAGCGGCCTCGATCGCGGCCCGGCTCGCGGTCTCGGTCAGCCGGGCCGGCACGCGGGTGAAGGCGAGGATATGATCGCGATGCTCGTTCTCGCAGACGTCGAAGGCCGCGAAGGCGCCCTGCCCATTGCGGGCGGCGACGACCGAGACCTCGCGGGTGAAGGGCACAAAGCCTTCCAGGATTGCCGGGAAATGGCCGATCGTCTCGTAGGCCTCGGCGAGATCGGAACCGGCCACGATCTTGACCTGGCCCTTGCCGTCATAGCCGAAGCGGCGGGTCTTCAGGATCGCGGGCCGGCCGAGCGCAACAACCGCCTGCTCCAGATCGGCGAGCGAATCGACGGCCCGGAAGGGCGCGACCGAAAGACCGAGCTCCGCGACGAAGCGCTTCTCGGTGAGCCGGTCCTGCGTCACCGCGAGCGCCCGCGCGCCGGGATGCAGCGGCGTGCGGGCGGCTAAGAAGGCGGCGGTCGCAGCCGGCACGTTCTCGAACTCGTAGGTCACGACGTCGACCGCATCGGCGAAGCGGGCGAGCGCGGCCTCGTCTTCATATTCGCCGATCGAGTGGCGCGCCGCGACGTCGAAGGCCGGGCTGTCGGCTTCCGGCGCGAAGACATGGGCGCGGATGCCGAGATCGGCGGCCGCGAGCGCGATCATCCGGGCGAGCTGGCCGCCGCCGAGGATGCCGAGCGTGGCGCCGGGGCCGAGGCCGGCGGAAGAGGGTTCGCTCATGCCCGTTTGCTCATGCCTGGTCGCTCGGGCGCTCGGCGATCGCGGCGCTCTGGCGGGCGCGATAGGCGTCGAGGCGAGCGGCGAGGGCATCGTCCGACAAGGCCAGCACCGCCGCGGCCAGAAGAGCCGCGTTGACCGCGCCGGCACGGCCGATCGCCAATGTCCCGACCGGGATGCCGGCCGGCATCTGCACGATCGAGAGCAGGCTGTCCTGGCCCGACAGCGCCTTGGATTCGACCGGGACGCCAAAGACCGGCAGCGGCGTCAGCGAGGCGGTCATGCCCGGCAGATGGGCCGCGCCGCCGGCACCGGCTATCACCACCTTGAAGCCCTCCGCCTTTGCGCCTTTGGCGAAGGCGAACATGCGCTCCGGGGTGCGGTGGGCCGAGATGATGCGGGCGTCATAGGCGACATCGAGCGCGGCAAGCGTTTCGGCCGCGTGCCGCATCGTCGCCCAGTCGGACTGGCTGCCCATGATGATGGCGACGGGCGCAGCTGGGGCCGGCGAAGGGGCTTTGGCCATGAACGGTGCGCTTCCGCGGGTTCGGGTCAGGAAGCGCGCGATCTAGACCGGCCAACGCAGCGGAAGCAAGCGGGGATTGGGGTCATTGTCGCGTTCGAAGCCGCCATTCTTCGTCAAGCGGCCTTCACCGCGCGCTCGACGACATCCGGCGCGTGATCGATCGCCTTGAGCAAAGCTCTCGCGGTGCGGTCCATTCGACGCCGGCCCTGTTCCCAATCCCTGAGCGTTGCCGGGCTCAGCGCGAATTTTCGCGCGAACGCTTCCTGCGACAGTCCAAGCCGCTTGCGTATCGCCGCGACATCGACCGTCTCGATCTCGATGACACGCGTAGGCTTAGCGTCGCCGGTCGCGATGGCGAGCGCCTCGGTGGCGCTATCGACCAGATCCTGGCCAAATCTCGTCATGTCATCGGCCTTTCGTCGTTCCTGCCCGGTAGGCTTCGGCGATCCTGGGCAACAGCCTCGCGAGTTCGTTTCGTTCGGCTTTGGTCAGATTGGCCTTCTGGCCCTTGTCGATGAGCGCGAGCAAAAAGATCGGGACGTCGTCGCCGCCAAAATAGTGGATCGTGCGGTAGCCGCCGCTTTTTCCGCCGCCTCTTCCGGCATGCCTCAGCTTGCGGGCGCCACCTGTGCCGACCATACGGTCACCGCTTTCGGGCGCGCTCGCGATCGCAACGGCGATGTCCTGAATTTCGTCGTCGTCGAGCCCTGCCGCTTTCGCCTGCCGCTCGAAAACAGATGTCAGCAACACTGCCTGCATGGAAGACAATACGGCAATGCCGTAGTCCGATCAAGACAAGGCCCGGCTGATCGCTACCTATTGCAGTGGGGCGGGCATCTCACGCGATAATATCGGGCGTCAGCGCGTCCTCGATCTGGGCGATGCGGTCTTTCAGGTAGAGCTTGCGCTTCTTCAGGCGCTGGACCTGGATCTGGTTGATCGCGCCGACGCGTTCGAGCGCGTCGATCGCCATGTCGAGATCGCGATGCTCCTCGCGCAGCCGCGCCAGCTCCGCGGTGAAGGTCTCGATCTCTTCCGGGCTGAGCTCGAATCCCATCGCCGTCCCATCATCGCCTTGATCGGGCGCGACTATGCTTGAGACGCCGGGCGTGCCGCAAGAGCGCGGATCGCCCGGTCTCGTCCGGCGGCGCCTCATATTCGCGTCGTCGGAGAGAGGAGCCGTTCACGATCACCGAAAATCATGCTGCGGCGCGAGACTGCCCCGCAGACGTGAAGCCGGCTCTGTGTCAGACTTCGCCCGTCAACCGCTCATCAGGAGGATCCAGATGTCGTTGCAGACCCGTCTCGCCGAACTCGAGCGCAAGCATCGCCAACTCGAGGACAGCATCGCCCAGGCCGTGGCGAGCCCGTCCTCGAGCGATCTCAGCGTCGCCGAGCTCAAGCGGAAGAAATTGCAACTGAAAGACGAGATCGAGCGTGTGCGTATGACGTTGCCGGAGCGAACGTTGCATTGAGGCGTCGCGGGCCGCGGCGGCCCGCCTTTCGAGTGCTGCTATTGGCGATCCACCGGCCCCGAGAGGGGCCGGTTTTTCGTTGTCGGGGAGCTGATGGCGAGGGGCTGCCAGCTTCCCGGACATCGCAGCGGCCGGAAATCGCGATCACCGCGGGAACAAGTCGCCGGCCCGCCGGTCTCCTTCGAGGCATCCCGTCAGATTGCCGCAGGGGGAAGCGATGCGTATCCATTCGATCACCGCCGTGCTCGCCTGCCTCGCTGCGCTCTGCGGGCAGCCGGTGTCGGCCCTGACCGCCGACGAGGTCAATCGCTCGGTCCTGCCGGCGACGGTCCCGGTCGAGGACAAGGGTCCCGACCCTTTCGTCGTCAAGGCGCAGGTGCTGCTCAACCGCCGCAACATCTCGCCGGGTGTCGTCGACGGCTTCGCCGGCGAGAACTATCGCAAGGCCGTCGCCCAGTTCCGCCGCCAGGCCGGGCTGCCGGCCGGCGACGAGATGGATGCGGCGACCTTCGAGGCGCTCGGCGGAAACGGCAGCGCGCCAATCATCGCCGAGTACCGGCTGTCGCAGGCCGATGTCGACTACGACTTCGCGGAAGCGATCCCGCGCGACTACGCCAGGCAGGCGAAGCTGAAGCGGCTGTCCTTCACCAGCCCGGAGGAGATGCTCTCGGAGCGCTTCCACATGGGCGAGAAGCTGCTCAAGGCGATGAACCCCAAGGCCGACTACGGCAAGGCGGGCGAGGTCGTCATCGTCGTCGCGACCGATCGGAGCGTGCCGGCCGGCGCCGTGACGCGGGTCGATGCGGTGAAGAGCACCGGCATGGTCGTGGTCTATGGCAAGGGCGATGCGATCATGGCCAGCTATCCGGCGACGATCGGCAGCGGCGACACGCCCTCGCCGGAAGGCGAGTACAAGATCAAGCGCATCGCCCGGAACCCGACTTATGAATACGACCCCGAGAAGAACTTCCAGCAGGGCCGCAACACGAAGCGGCTGACCCTGCCGCGCGGCCCGAACAACCCCGTCGGCACGGTCTGGATCGCGCTGTCGAAGCCGACCTTCGGCATCCATGGCACGCCGGAGCCGTCTCTGGTCAGCAAGACCTCGTCGCATGGCTGCGTGCGGCTGACGAACTGGGATGCCGAGGAACTCGCCGGAATGGTGAAGCCGGGCGTCGTCGTCCGTTTCGTCGACTAGGCTGATGCGCAGCCGGTTCCGCGTTATGCGCCGGCAGGCCTGCCGGGCGGCGGTCGCGACCATGCTGCTGTCGTCGCTCGCAGCCGGGGGCGTTCACGGCCGCGACATCCGGGCGCGGCCGGAAACGGCCCGCGCCGGCGACGCGCGACCGGCGCCTCTCGTCGCGGCGCCGCTGCCGCCCCGCCGCCCGGCCGGGCTCGGCTCCGGTCTTCCGGCGACGTCGCCGCCATCCGAGACGGCGTCGGCTGCTGCATCCACCTGCCTGAAACAGTTCGAGGACCTCGGCGGAGAGACCTTGCCGGCCGAACCGAACCCGCCGAGCGGCGACTGCGCCGCCACCGAGCCCGTGACCTTCAGGCGCGTGAAGCTGTCGGACGGCCATGTCGTGGCGCTCGAAGCGCCGGTGACCCTGCGCTGCACGATGGCGCTCGAGCTCGCGCACTGGATCCGGGACGATCTCGCCCCGATCGCGGCCAGGCAGGGCGCGGCGCTGTCCGGCCTGAACGGCGTCGGCGGCCAGGCCTGCCGTCCGCGAAACCGCCAGCCCGGCGGACAGCTCAGCGAGCACGCCAGCGGCAATGCCTTCGATCTGCGGGCGCTGACCCTCGCCGACAGGCGCGTGCTCCGCCTCGACGGTACGGAAGCGGAGACGAAAGCCGTCAGGGACGAGATCAGGGCCGCCGCCTGCGCCCGCTTCAGGACGGTTCTGGGACCGGGCGCCGACAGCTTCCATGCCGATCACCTGCATGTCGACATGCGCCAGCGCAATCGCGACTTCAAACTGTGCCAGTGGGAGGTGAAGTAGCGCTCAGAGCGCCTTCGCCATCTCGCGCAGCTTGAACTTCTGGATCTTGCCCGTCGAGGTCTTGGGCACCTCGACGAAGACCACCGTGCGCGGGCATTTGAACGAGGCCAGCAGGCCCTTGCACCAGGTCACGATCTCGGCCTCGGTGACGCTCTGGCCGGGCTTGAGCTCGACGAAGGCGCAGGGTGTCTCGCCCCATTTCTCGTCGGGGCGGGCGACGACGGCGGCGGCCTGCACGGCCGGGTGCTTGTAGAGCGCGTCCTCGACCTCGATCGAGGAGATGTTCTCGCCGCCGGAGATGATGATGTCCTTGGAGCGGTCCTTGAGCTGGATGTAGCCGTCGGGATGCATCACCCCGAGATCGCCGGTATGGAACCAGCCGCCCTCGAAGGCGGCCCTGGTCGATTTCGGGTTGCGGAGATAGCCCTTCATCACGACGTTGCCGCGCATCATCACCTCGCCGAGCGTCGCGCCGTCGCGTGGCACGGCTGCGAGCGTTTCGGGATCGCGCACGTCGAGCCCCTCCAGCGCCGGGTAGCGCACGCCCTGGCGTGCCTTCAGCGCCGCCTGCTCGGGGCCGGGCAGGGCGTCCCAGTCGCGGTTCCATTCATTGACCACGGCGGGGCCGTAACACTCGGTCAGGCCGTAGAGATGCGTCACGGCGAAGCCCGCCTGCTGCATCGCGCCGAGCACGGCCTCGGGCGGCGGCGCGGCGGCGGTGAAGAAGGCGACCTTCTGGGAGAAGTCGCGGCGTTCCTCGACCGGCGCGTTGAGCAGCGTCGACATCACGATCGGCGCGCCGCACATATGGGTGACGCCATGGTCGGCGAGCGCGTCGTACATCGCCTTCGCCCGGACCTGACGCAGGCAGACATGGGTGCCGGCGAGCAACGAGATCGTCCAGGGGAAGCACCAGCCGTTGCAGTGGAACATCGGCAGCGTCCAGAGATAGACCGGGTGGCGGGTCATCGCGCCGGTCAGGACGTTCGAGGTCGCCAGCAGATTGGCGCCGCGATGGTGATAGACCACGCCCTTGGGGTCGCCGGTCGTGCCGGAGGTGTAGTTCAGCGAGATCGCGTCCCACTCGTCGCCGGGCATGACCCAGTCGAAATCCGGGTCGCCTCCAGCCAGGAACTCCTCGTATTCGATGCTGCCGAGGCGCTCGCCGGGTCCGTCATAGACCGGATCGTCGTAGTCGATGACGAGCGGCTTCGCCTCGCACAGCGCCAGCGCCTCCCGGATCGTCTTCGAGAACTCGCGGTCGGTGATCACGACCTTGGCCTGGCCATGGTCGAGCGAGAAGGCGATGATCGCGGCGTCGAGCCGCGTGTTGAGGGTGTTCAGCACCGCGCCGCACATCGGCACGCCGTAATGGCATTCGAGCATGGCCGGCGTGTTCGGCAGCATCGCGGCGACCGTGTCGTTCTTGCCGATGCCGTGCTTCGCCAGGGCCGAGGCGAGGCGGCGGGCGCGGGCATGGAACTCGGCATAGGTCCGGCGCAAACGACCATGGATCACCGCGACCTGATCGGGGAAGACGGCCGCCGCGCGCTCGAGGAAGGGCAGCGGCGACAGCGGCTGGAAGTTCGCCGGGTTGCGGTCGAGATCGGTGTCGTAGGCGCTGGTCGTCACGGCTGTTTCCCCTGGGACGGCATGTCGGTCCGGCCTCTGCGGGCCCTGGCGGCAGTCCAGCTTTTTTTCGCAGGTGGCGCAATCAGCCGATCAGATGCAGGCCGCGCAGCCCGTCGAAGACGAGCTTGGCCCCGACGGCGAGCAAGAGCCAGTAGATGATCGTATAGAAGCGCTCCGGCGGCACGCGTCGCACCAGCCAGACGCCGGCGATCGTCGCCGCGATCGCGACGGGGAAGAGCGCCGCCGAAGCGCTGAGGTTGGCCGGGGTGAACTGGCCGAGCGCGAGATAGGGCGCGACCTTGATCAGGTTGATCGCGGCGAAGAAGATCGCGTTGGTGCCGACATAGACGGCGGGCTTCAACCGCAGCGGCAGGACGTAGATCTGGAAGGGCGGGCCGCCGGCATGGGCGATCATGCTGGTGAAGCCGGCGAGCCAGCCCCAGATCGTCCCGGCCGCATAGTTGGCTGGCCTCGCCGGCTGCGGCGCTCTGCTGTCCGCCACCAGCCGGCGCAGCGCGAAGCCGATCGAGATCAACCCGACGGCGAGGCCGACCGCTGCGTCCGAGACCTGTGCCGCCAGCAGATAGCCTGCGACGATGCCGAGGAGCGCGCCGGGCAGCATCGTCGCCAGCGTGCGCCGGTCGAACTCGCGACGATAGGACCAGACGGTGACGACGTCCTGCGAGATCAGCAGCGGCAGCATGATCGCGGCCGCCTGCACCGGCGAGACGACCAGCGCCATCAGCGGCAGCGAGAGCAGGCCGAGCCCGGAAAAGCCGCCTTTGGCGAGCCCCATCAGGATGACGGCCGGCACCATGGCGGCGAAGTAGGCGGTGTCGAAGGTCAATGATGCTGCTCAGACGATGCGGCGCCAGTTGATGGCGATATCGTCCAGATCGGGCGTCGCGGCCAGATGCGCCGGTGTCGTCGCGGCCCGGTATGGGCAATCCTTCAGGCGCTTGTCCGCCATCTCGCCATGTGCATCGGCGTAGACCTGGCTGCAGATCACGATCTGCCGGTTGGCCGTGAGATCGACCTCCGACCAAAGCCCCTTCAGAAGGTCCCAGCCAAGCAGAAGTGCGCCACCGTGGTCGTAGCGCCGGTTGAGCATCCCGAGAGCACGAAGCGCGATCCGATAGCGGGTACGGTCGTCGAGCGTCGGGTTTCGTCTGACGAGCGTGACGTGATCCGAGATGCGCCCGTACAAACTCTTCTGCACGACGCCGGACCATGGCACCGCCTCGACCATGACATCGTCATAGAGGACGATGGCCGCATGGGTCCATTCGGCATGGCTGGCGGCGAAGCCCGCCTGCATCTGCGCCCGCGCGATATTGCGACTGACGAGGGACGATCCGACAGGTTTGAACAGCAGAAGATCGCCGGGCATCAATTGATCGACGGCCGGCGCGTAGCCGAGCCCGCGCAGGTCCGGCGGCAGAATGCTGACGGAAGCCTGGCCGTCGATGCGTATGATGTTTCGCGGATCGAGGACGGGTCGAGCAGGAATGACCACGCTGCTCAGCGCGTGATGGCGAGATCGAGAATCTTGACCTTCGCCAGATCGGCGTCGCTTGCCTCGGCGATTCCCGTCACGGCAAGACCTTCCCGCAACGTCCGCAGGGGCGGCAGCTTGTCGCTCGTCCTGGTCGAGAACACGCCATGCGTATTGGCGCCGAGCGCAGCACCGAATTCGACGATCCCGAAACCGTCGCGTTCGACGCGAACGATCTTGCCTTCGAACTTGATCGGCTGTGTCACTGCAATCTCCAAAGAGGTCCTTGCCGACGCTGACAAGATAGTTTCGACGCACTCGTCACGCAATATGAAGTCGGTACGACGCACGCGGCCGATGGTTCGTGCGAAAGTCGCTCTCGACGAGCAAGGCCGGCTCTGAAAAGCCATTCGAAACGAAGCCGACGACACGGAAAACGCGTAATGACGAGCATGGGACGCTACGCCAGGACCTACGCCGCATGGCAGTCCGATCCGGAGGACTTCTGGCGCGACGTCGCGGGCGCGATCGACTGGATCAAGCCGCCGGACGCGATCTTCGACGGCACGTCCGGCCCCTATGGCCGCTGGTTTCCGGACGCGACCTGCAACACCTGCTTCAACGCGCTCGACCGGCATGTCCGCGACGGCCGGGGCGATCAGGTCGCGCTGATCCATGACAGCCCGGTCACCGGCACCAAGGCGAGCTACACCTATGCGCAGCTGCTCGACGAGGTCGCGACGCTCGGCGCCGTGTTGCAGGATCTCGGCGTCGGCAAGGGCGACCGCGTCATCCTCTACTTGCCGATGGTGCCGGAGGCCGCCTTCGCGATGCTGGCCTGCGCCCGGATCGGGGCGGTGCATTCGGTGGTGTTCGGCGGCTTCGCCGCCAAGGAGCTGGCGACCCGCATCGACGACGCCCGGCCGAAGGTGATCCTGACCGCGACCTGCGGCGTCGAGCCGACGCGGGTGGTCGAGTACAAGCCGCTGCTCGATGCTGCGATCACACTCGCGGGCCACAAGCCGGACACCTGCGTCGTGCTGCAGCGGCCCCAGGCCGACGCCTCGATGCATGTCTCGCGCGACCGGAACTGGCGCACGCTGACCGCCGCCGCCCGCGCCGCCGGCCGCAAGGCCGATTGCGTCGAGGTCGCGGCGACCGACCCGCTCTACATCCTCTACACCTCCGGCACGACCGGACGGCCGAAGGGCGTGGTGCGCGACAATGGCGGCCACATGGTCGTGTTGAAATGGACGATGGACAATCTCTATGGCGTGAAACCCGGCGAGGTGATGTTCACGGCGTCGGATGTCGGCTGGGTCGTCGGTCACAGCTACATCGTCTACGGGCCGCTGCTGCAGGGCGCGACCTCGGTGCTCTACGAGGGCAAGCCGGTCGGCACGCCGGATGCAGGCGCATTCTGGCGCGTCGTCGCCGAACACGGCGTCTCGGTGCTGTTTACCGCGCCGACCGCCTTTCGCGCCATCCGCAAGGAAGACCCGCAGGCGAAGCTGCTGGCCGGGCACGACCTGTCGAAATTCCGGGCGCTGTTCCTGGCCGGCGAGCGGGCCGATCCCGACACGCTGAAATGGGCCGAGGATGTGCTGAAGGTCCCGGTCATCGACCACTGGTGGCAGACCGAGACCGGCTATTGCATCGCCGGCAATCCGATGGGGCTCGAGTTGTTGCCGATCAAGCACGGCTCGCCGACTGTGCCGATGCCCGGTTTCGACGTGCATTGCCTCGACGAAGGCGGCCGTCCGGTGCCCGCCGGAACGATGGGCGCGATCGTGCTCAAGCTGCCGCTGCCGCCGGGCGCGCTGCCGACCTTGTGGCAGGACGATGCGCGCTTCCGTGAGGCTTATCTCGCGGCTTTTCCGGGTTACTACAACACCTCCGATGCCGGCTTCATCGACGCGGACGGCTATGTCTTCATCATGGGCCGCACCGACGACATCATCAACGTCGCCGGCCACCGGCTCTCGACCGGCGGCATGGAGGAGGTCTTGGCCGGCCATCCGGCGGTGGCGGAATGCGCCGTAGTCGGCATCCGCGATGCGCTGAAGGGCGAGCAGCCCTGCGGCTTCGTCGTGCTGAAATCGGGCGTGACGCAAAGCCCGGCCGAGGTCGAGACGGAGCTGGTCGCGCTGGTGCGCGAGAAGATCGGGCCCGTCGCCGCCTTCAAGCTGGCGCTGACGGTCTCCCGGCTGCCGAAGACGCGGTCGGGAAAAATCCTGCGCGCGACGATGAAGAAGATCGCGGACGGCGAGGAGTATGCGATGCCGGCGACGATCGAGGACCCGGCGGTGCTGGGCGAGATCGGCATCGCGCTCAGGGGCAGGGGGATCGGGTAGGGCGGCCGTCAGTCCGGGGCTATCGCTTGTCATTCCGGGGCGCGCCGCAGGCGCGAACCCGGAACCCACGACGGGGTGAGGCCTTGGCCGAACGCCGCCGAAATCGCTCGCCCGGTCGTGGGTTCCGGGTTCTTCGCTCCGCGAAGCCCCGGAAATGACAGCTAAAATCCGATCGCCGCGCCGTTCCAGCTGAGCAGCCGCCCGGGCAGTTCGACGCGCATCAGATCCTCGCCGACGATTAGCGCTCCGGCATAGCCCGCCGTCCTGATCTCGCGGGCGAGGGCCGCGGTGTCGGCGGCCGGCGGCACGAGATGGGTCAGCGCCAGCGCCTTGGCACCGGAGCGGATCGCGAGGCCGGCGACGACGGCCGGCGTCATATGGTAGCTCCTGACCTGAGCCACGGTCTCGGCCGAGCGCATGCCGGCGACGACCGGCATCTGGGCGTCGATATAGACCTCGCTGACGAGGAGGTCGCAGCCCTGCGCCGCGTGTTCGAGTGCCGGGCAGAGGCGCGTGTCGCCGGAGAAGACGATGCGGCTGCCGGCATGCGAAAAGCTCAGGCCGAAGGCGGGCTCGACCGGGCGGTGATCGACCAGGAAAGCCTCGACCGCGAGATCGCCGAGGCCGGAGACGATGCCCTCGCGCAGCTCCTCGAAGACGATCTCCAGCCCGGTCGCGTCGGGGCGCTTCTCGAAGGCGATGCGCAAGTGCCGCTCGCGGGCGAAAGCCTCGTATTGTCCGCGCATGTTGGCGAGCGCCGGCGCCGGGGCCAGCACGCGCCAGGGCCGGTTGCGGCCCTGATGCCAGGACGAGACCACGAGCTGGTAGAAATCGACCAGATGGTCGGAATGCTCGTGCGTCACGATCAGCAGGTCGATGTCGGCGCCGCGGCTGCCGGCCGCGACGAGCCGCTGGCCGACGCCGGAGCCGCAATCGATCAGGACACGCTGCCCAGCCGCCTCGACGAGATGCGAGGGGCCGGCGCGGCGCAGGCTGACCGGCGGCGCACCGGTGCCCAGGAAGGTGAAGGCGAGGCTGTCTTCGCTCATGGCGGCGAGGCCGGCGGGGGGCCGGGCTCAGTCCTCGTCGTGATCGGCCGGGCGCTTCATCTGCTTCAGCTTGGCGAAGACCGAATCGACGTCGATCGCGGCCTCCTCTTCACGCTTGGGCTTGCTCATGTCGGCGAAGGGCTGGCTCGCTGGGGCGGGCGCCGGAGCCGTGGTCTCTTCCGCCGGCATCAGCGTCGCGCCGATCTCGGCGACCGCGGCCGGACGGTCCTTGGCGGCGCGGCCGACCTCGAAGTCGAGATCGATCTGCGAGCACAGGCCGAGGCTGACGGGGTCGATCGGCGAGAGCGTCTGGGCGTTCCAGTGCGTCCGGTCGCGGATCTGGGCGATGGTCGACTTGGTCGTGCCGATCAGGCGAATGACCTGCGCGTCCTTGAGTTCGGGATGGTTGCGTAGCAGCCAGAGGATGGCGTTGGGCCGGTCCTGACGCTTCGACACCGGTGTGTAGCGCGGACCCTTGGCCTTCTTGATCTCCGGCACCTTGACCTTGCGCTCGGCGAGCTTGAGGTGGTGGGCCGGATTGGCGGCCGCCTTCTCCAGCTCCTCGCGGGTGAGCTGGCCGGAGGTGATCGGGTCGAGGCCCTTGATGCCGGCGGCGACCTCGCCATCGGCGATGCCGCGGACTTCCAGCGGGTGGAGTTTGCAGAACTCGGCGATCTGCTCGAAGGTCAGGGAGGTGTTCTCTACGAGCCAGACCGCGGTGGCCTTCGGCATCAGCGGGGATTGTGACACGGGGACGACTCCTCAAATCTCGGTCTCGCGCCTCGCGGCCCGACCGGCGTCGCGGACATAAGCTCTCATGCGCCGACCGGCCTCCCCGGCCGGCCATCCAAATCATCGACGATGAGTGGGATGCGCGCGTTATAGGCGAGGGCGGGACGGCTGTCACGCCCGCAATGAGCCGTGCTCACAACGTCAGCACGATCTTGCCGATATGGGCGTTGCTCTCCATCAGCGCATGCGCCGCCGCTGCTTCCGCCAGCGGAAAAGTCCTGAACATCACCGGCTTGCAACGCCCGTCCTCCAGCAGCGGCCAGACCTTCTGGTGCAATTCGGCGGCGATCGCGGCCTTTTCGGCGATGCTGCGCGGGCGCAGGGTCGAGCCGGTATGGGTCAGCCGCTTCATCATCAGCTTGCGGAAGTCGACCTCGGCCTTCGGACCTTCGAGGAAGGCGATCTGGACAATGCGCCCGCTTTCGGCCGCCATCTCGTAGTTGCGGGCGATGTAGCTGCCGCCGACCATGTCGAGGATCAGGTCGACGCCGCGTCCGCCCGTCGCCTCCTTCGCGGCGGCGACGAAATCCTGCCGGCGGTAGTCGATCGCGTGGTCGGCGCCGAGATCGCGGCAGGCCTGGCACTTGTCAGCAGAACCTGCGGTCGCCAGCACGGTCGCGCCGAAGGCCTTGGCGAGCTGGATCGCGGTGGTGCCGATGCCGGAGGTGCCGCCATGGACGAGGAAGCTCTCGCCGGCCTGCAGGCGGCCGCGCTGGAAGACGTTGGTCCAGACGGTGAAATAGGTCTCGGGAATCGCCGCCGCTTCGACTGGCGACAGCCCGGCCGGGACGGGCAGGGCGTTGCTCTCGTGGACGACGGCATATTGCGCATAGCCGCCGCCGGCGACGAGGCCGCAGACGCCCGAGCCGAGCGGAAAGCGCGTCGCGCCTTCGCCGAGAGCGACGACGGTTCCCGCGATCTCGAGCCCGGGGATGTCGGAGGCGCCGGGCGGCGGGGCGTAGCCGCCGAGGCGCTGCAGCACGTCCGGGCGGTTGACGCCGGCGGCCGCGACCTCGACCAGCACCTCGCCGGGACCGGGTTTCGGTACAGGGCGCGTGCGCGGCGTCAGCACATCCGGCCCTCCGGGCGCATCGAAGCCGATCGCGGTCATGGTCTGCGGCAGGTCTGTCATGGGGTTCTCGGTCGGGGAGTGGAGTTGCGGGCGGTGGGCGGCTAGAATCGCGGCCCTCGATGCGAGCGAATGTGAGGCAGCCATGTCGATCTTTCCAGAGGACGACCGCCCGAAGAAGACCGTGCACGAGATCGGGCAGGACCTCTCGCCGCTGTCGCTCGACGAGATCGACCTGCGCGTCGCGGCGCTGAAGGAGGAGATCGCGCGGCTCATGGAAGCGCGGGCCAAGAAGGACGCCTCGCGCTCGGCGGCGGACGCTTTTTTCCGCAAGCCGGCCTGAAAACATGCAAGCCGGGCGACGCCGTTAACCCCGCCTTAACGATTCCAAACTATGAATCTCATCATCCAGTTTCTCTGGATGTCGAGTGGCTCCTGCCCACTCTGTTTGACGCCTCCCTGTTGACCTTCGAGCCGCCTCCGGGCGGCTCTTTTTTTGTCTCGCGTCCCGTATCGGCTTGTCCGAAAACCGCATTCCACATTTTCGGCCCGATGCCGTGCAGGCATTAAGGTTAACCCGATCTTACCGAGGCCCCGGGTCGATATCGGCGCTATCCTTGCTGCATCGGTGACATCGACCGTGCGACCGTCCCGGATACGCACGGCCTTGTGCCGATGGGGAACAGGACGATGAACGACGTCGCGATGCTGGACCGGGTGGATGACGGCGCGATCTCCTTCGCGCGCGGCTTCGTCAAATCCGAGGCCTTCATGCTGCTCTTCCGCGAGGGCATGGGGCTGGTCGAGCACACGGCCGCCTATCTCGACGGCGACGGCCGGGCCGAATCCGCCAAGCTGCCGCGCTTCGTCTCGTTGAGCTACGCCACCGAGAGCATGCGCCTGACCACGCGGCTGATGCAGATCGCGTCCTGGCTGCTGGTGCAGCGGGCCGTGGCCGAGGGCGAGATGAGCGCCGAGCAGGCGCGGGCCGAGAACAACAAGGTCCGTCTCTCCGATGCGACGATCGGCCCGCCGGCGGCGGAAGCCGCGCAGCTGCCCGAGACGCTGCGCGAGCTGATGAGCCATTCGCTGCGCCTGCAGGAGCGCATCCGCCATCTCGAGAGCCAGATGTCAGGCGCCGGGCCGCAGGACAAGCCGAACCCGGTGCAGGACCAGCTCGCGAGCCTGCAGGCGCGCCTCGGGATCGACCTCAGGCGCTGACGCGCCTTGCGACCGATCGCCTCAGAATGACGAAAGGCCCGGCCAGATCGGCCGGGCCTTTCCTGTTTCGGGTAAGCAGCGATCGTGCCGATCGCAGCGAAATCACTTCTTGCCGAGGGCGCCGATGCCGCCGAAACGCGACGAGAAGCGCGAAACGCGGCCGCCGCGGTCGAGCAGCTGCTGCGAACCGCCGGTCCAGGCCGGGTGCGTCTTCGGGTCGATGTCGAGGTTCAGCGTGTCGCCCTCCTTGCCGAGGGTCGAGCGCGTGAAGTATTCGGTGCCATCGGTCATCACGACCTTGATGGTGTGGTAGTCGGGATGGATGCCGGTCTTCATGGCGAAATCCTCAGAGAACGTGAACGGGCCTTCGTTGAGCGGCGAGAGCCGCCGGCCCGTCGAAGAATTCGGATGAGCCTGTCTGTGAAGTCGCGAGCGCCATAGCGCAGACGAGCCGGCAGCGCAAGCAGGACAGGACGGACGAGCGTGGCGGAACCTGAGTCGAGCGAGCCGAAGACACGGCCCGATTTCCGTTCGCTGGCGACGTTCTGGCCCTATGCGCTGCGCCAGAAAGGGCGCATCGGGCTGGCGCTTCTGGCGCTCCTCGTCGCCTCCGTCGCGACGCTCGTGCTGCCGCTGGCGGTGCGCCGCGTCATCGATGTCGGCTTCTCCGGCGGTGAGCGGCAGCTCGCCAACAGCTATTTCGTCGTGCTGATCGGCATCGTCGCGGTGCTGGCGCTGGCGAGCTCGGCCCGGTTCTACCTGGTGATGACGGTCGGCGAGCGCATTGTCGCCGATCTGCGCGCCGCCGTCTTCGCGCATCTGACGCGGCTGGAGCCGGCCTTCTTCGATTCGAGCCGCGCCGGCGATCTCGTCTCGCGGCTCACCGCCGACACCACCCAGATCAAGTCGACCTTCGGCTCGACCGCCTCGATCGCGCTGCGCAACGGCATCATGGTGATCGGCGCGATCGTGCTGATGATCGGCACGAGCCCGCAGCTCTCGGCCATCGTCATCGGGGTGATCCCGGTGATCGTGCTGCCGCTGGTGCTGTCTGGCCGCTCGGTCAGGCGCCGGGCGCGGGCGGCGCAGGACCGGCTCGCCGACGCCTCGGCTTTCGCCGCCGAAGCCGTCGGCGCGATCCGGACGATGCAGTCCTTCGGCGCGGGCGGACAGACGGCGGAGCGCTTCACCAGAGCCTCCGACGACGCCTATGGCGCCTCGCGCGCGGCGACCGCCTCGCGGGCGCTGCTCTCCGGCGTCGCGATCTTTCTGGTCAGCGCCAGCGTCGTCTGGGTGCTTTGGACCGGCGCGACCGAGGTTTTCGAGGGTCGGATGAGCGGCGGGCGGCTGTCGCAATTCATCCTCTATGCGGTGATGGCGGCGAGCTCGCTCGGCCAGCTCTCGGAGGTCTATGGCGAGATTTCGGCCGCTGCCGGCGCCGCCTCGCGGCTCGGCGAAATCCTCGAGACGAAGCCCGCCATCGCTGCTCCGCCCCACCCGAAGCCGCTGCCGGCACCCTCGCGCGGCGAGCTCGGCTTCGAGGACGTCTCCTTCGCCTATCCCGGCCGCAGCACCTCGGCGCTGCGCCATCTGACGCTGCGCATCCGGCCGGGCGAGCGGGTCGCGCTGGTCGGCCCGTCCGGCGCCGGCAAGAGCACCGTGCTGCAACTGGCGCTGCGCTTCTACGATCCGGCCTCCGGACGCGTCGTGGTCGACGGCGTCGCGGGGCCCGAGGCCGATCCGGAAGCCTGGCGCGAGCGCTTCGCGCTGGTGCCGCAGGAGCCGACGGTGTTCGGCGTCTCGGTCGCCGACAACATCGCCTACGGGAAGCCGGGCGCGACGCGTGCCGAGATCGAGGAGGCGGCGCGGCTCGCCGCCGCCGACGGCTTCATCCGCGCGCTGCCCGACGGCTACGACACGGTCGTCGGCGAGCGCGGCGTGACGCTGTCGGGCGGCCAGCGCCAGCGCCTCGCGATCGCGCGCGCCGTGCTGAAGGACGCGCCGATCCTGCTGCTCGACGAGGCGACGAGCGCGCTCGATTCCGAAAGCGAGCGGCTGGTCCAGGACGCGCTCGACCGGCTGATGCAGGGCCGCACGACATTGGTCGTGGCGCATCGCCTCGCCACCATCCTTTCGGCCGACCGCATCCTGGTGATGGATGACGGCCGCGTCGTCGAGGAGGGTACCCATGCCGAGCTCAAGGCGCGCGGCGGGCTCTATGCGCGGCTGGCGGCGCTGCAGTTCGGCCTGGAGGCGGCTTAGCCGTCAGCCCTCCAGCCAGGATTTCATCACCCGCCAGAAATCGAAGCGCTGCTTGCTCGAAACCAGCGTATGAGCGGCGCCGGGGATGATGGTGAGCTGCTTGTCGCCATTGGGCAATTTCTTGAAGAAGTCGCAGATGTCATCCATCGAGGCGATGCCGTCATATTGTCCGCTGATCAGCAGCACCGGCGCCTTGACCCGATCGGGATGGACGACAGGCAGGTTGACGGTCATGTCGAGATAGGTGCCGGCGGGGACGCTGTCGCCGAAGGGCAGCTCCGCCTTGATGAAGGCGTCGATCACGTCCTGGTCGGTGGTGTCGGGCTTGTCACGGGTGAAGATGCTGTTCAGCATGCCGGCGTCGCGCGGCCTGCGGCTATGGGTGCGATAGTATTCCACCTGTTCGGCGCGCTTGCTCAGCGTGCCCGAGCCCTGTCCGGTATAGGTGAAGGCCTGCAGGACGAGCCGCCCGACCCGGTCGGGCCGCTCCATCGCATAAGCCCCGACCCGCAGCGCGCCCGAACTCTCGCCCATCATGTGCATGCGCGCCTGCCCGGTCTCGCGCTGGACGAGATCGGCCGCGACCTTGAGGTCGGCGACGCCGCTGGCGATGTCGGAATTGCCCGAGGTCCGCGAGGAGTTGCCATAGCCCTCATGGTCCATGGTCCAGACATCGTAGCCCCAGCGCGCAGCGACGTTCATCATCGAGACGTCGTCGCGGCCGGGGATCGTCAGGTCGTAGGTCGGGCGTCCCGAGGCCGACGAACCGTGGACGAAGAACAGGATCGGCAACGGTTTGCCGTCTGGCGGGCCGACGCGCTTGCGGTAGATCGCGAGTTCGACGCCCGGTGCTTTCGTCGCCCTGTAGTCGGCGCTCCAGATCGCACCGTCGACGGCTTTCGCCTCACGGCTGGCGACGGTCGTCGCCATGGTGGCGAGGGCTGCGGCCTGCAGCAATTCGCGGCGTTGGAACATCGAACCTCCCTGAGCTTCCGTTTTTTCGGAGCATAGGGCGGGTCCGACGCAACGGCCGCTCACCGTTGCGTGATCCCGGTCGCGCTGCGGCGGCAGATGCCGTCAGCCGCTCAAGCCGTGGCTGCGCGAATAGGCGCTCGGCTCCGGTGATCGCCAACCCTCCAGCAGCTCCGGCTCGGTTCTGAAGATCTCGACCTTGAGCGGGAAGCAGGCAGCCGTGTCGCTCGAATGCGTCGCGCTGCAATCGCCGCCGGGGCAGGCCGAAAGCGCGCCCAAAAGGTCGATCTCGGCGAAGAACTCGAGGAAATCGCCGGGCCGGACCGGGCTCGCCTTCATGAAGTACTGATTGGTATCGCGGGTGAAGCCGGTGCACATGAAGACGTTGAGCACGTCGTGGACATGGTGCTCGACCTCGCGGGGCGGCAGGCCCTTTGCCGCCGCCAGCGCCCGCGACAGGTTGGAATGGCAGCAATGGTGATAGTCGCCGCCGCCGAGCAGCCGGTTGGTATAGGGGTCGCAGCGCGTGCCGATGACGTCGTGGATGCCGCCGCCATCGGCATCGATGCCGTACCAGCCGAGGGTGTCGTGGGTGATCGTCGCCATCGGGCGCAGGTAAGGCATGCAGCTCCAGAGCCGGTCGCCGGTCGAGACATGGGTGGCGTGGAGCTGGCGCGTCTTGCCGCTGAAGAAGCGCTCGCCGAGGTCGTTGGCGTTCCACAGGTTGAGATCGCCGACCTGCGGGCCCTCGATGCTGACGATCCGGACGAAATGGCCTTTCGGCACGGTGAAGGCGCGGCCGTCGCGCGGCGGCACGATCACCTCGTCGATCTTGGTGAGCTGCGTGCGGGCCCGGCCGAGCAGCGCGGTGTCGACGCGCGGCAGGTTTTCGACCGGGTAGCAGACGACGGCCGGTCTGGCGCGGCGGTCGGCGGCGTCGGCAGGGGCGGGGACGGAGCTGATCGCGGCTGGAGGCATCGGGATGGCCTGATCCATGGGTGTGTCCGTCAGCGCTCGGTGATCTTGAACTCGATGCGGCGGTTGCGGCGCCAGGCTTCGTCGGTGTTGGCGACGTCGAGCGGCTGGAACTCGCCGAATCCGGTCGCGGCGATGCGGTCGCTGGGCAGGCCCTTGGTCACCAGATATTCGACGACGGCGATGGCGCGCGCCGCCGACAGGCTCCAGTTCGACGGGTAGAGCGGCGAGCGCAGGATCGGGCGGTTGTCGGTGTGGCCGTCGACGCGCAGGATCCAGGGCAGGTCGGGCGGCATCTCGCGGCCGAGATCGACCAGGATCGCCGCGAGCTTGTCGAGTTCGCCGCGCCCGTCCGGCTTCAGCACCGCCTGGCCGGCGTCGAAGAACACCTCCGACTGAAAGACGAAGCGGTCGCCGACGACGCGGATGTCGGGCCGCGTGCCGAGCACCTGGCGCAGGCGGCCGAAGAAGTCGGAGCGGTAACGCGCCAGTTCCTGGACGCGCTGGGCCAGCGCCACGTTCAGCCGCGAGCCGAGCTCGGAGATGCGCGCCTGCGCCTCCTTGTCCTTGGCCTCGGAGGCGCCGAGCGCCTCCTCCAACGCGGCGAGCTGGCGGCGCATCGCCACGATCTGCTGGTTGACGAGATCGACCGTCGCCTGAGCCCGGGCCGAAAGCTGCTTCTCCGCCTCCAGCGCCTTCTGGCTCTCGGCGAGCTGGACCGGGGCGCTGGCGGCCTGGGCGCCGGCGAGCAGGTCCTGGATCTTGCCGCGCTCGGCCTGTTCGCGCGTCAGGCTCGATTGCATCAGCTGCAGGCTCTCCTGCGCCTGGCGGTTGGAGGAACGCTCCAGCGCGAGCAGGTCGGTCAGCTCGGAGATCTGGCGGTTCAGCCGGTCGAGTACGGTGTCCTTGCCGGTCAGCTCCTGCGACAGGAAGAACTGGCCCAGCACGAAGACGGACAACAGGAAGACGATGCCGATCAGCATCGTCGAGAGCGCATCGACGAAGCCCGGCCAGAAATTCACCTCTTCGCGGCGGTGGGCGCGGGACAGGGCCATCAGGTCTCTCGTCGTTGCGGCGGTAAGCCGAGATCAGCAGGGTCCTGCGGCACGATCATGACGCGCGCCGTCACGGCTCGGTGACGTGGTCGGCGGTCAGCCGGTCGATCAGGCGTTTCAGTTCCTTCTCGCGGCCGGCCTGGGCCTCGACCCAGTCGCGGATCATCTGCTGCTCGCTGCGCATGTGCTGGACGAGGCCCTGGATGCCTTCGGCGAGGTTGGCGAGCGCCTGCGTGGCGGCGCGGTTGTTGGCGCCGCCGTCGGCCATCGCGGCGCTGAGCCGGTCGAAGCGCTCGTCGAGCCCGCCGCCGGCCATCGGCATGGCCATGGTCATGCCGCCCGACTGCGCCGCCAGCAGGCTGCGGCTGCCGAGCCAGGTCTCCATCTCGTTGCGGAAGCGGCGCTGGGCCTGACCGAGCTGGAGATCGAGGAAACCCAGGATCAGCGAGCCGGCGATGCCGAAGAGCGAGGAGGAGAAGGACAGGCCCATGCCGGCGAGCGGCCGGGAGAGGCCCGTCTTGAGCTCGTCGAAGAGCACGCCGGCCTCGCCGCCGGTGCGCAGCGACTTGATCACGTCGCCGACCGAGGAGACGGTGTCGAGCAGGCCCCAGAAGGTGCCGAGCAGGCCGAGGAAGACGAGGAGGCCGGCGAGATAGCGCAGTACCTCGCGCCCGTCGTCGAGTCTGACCGCGATCGATTCGAGCAGCGTCGCGGCCTGGGACGGTGCAAGGCTATGCGCCTCCAGTGCCGGCAGGACGGGCTTCAGCGGCGCGATCACGCGGTTGCGCCTGATCTCGGCGTCGAGCGGGGCGGCGGCGAGCCTGGTCGCGGCGCGGGCCTCGCTGTGGATGCGCCAGAGCTCGCGCAACGCGATCAGCACGCCAACAGCGAGCGAGCCGAGGATCAGCCCGTTCAGCGGCGGATTGGTCATGAAGGCGTCGGTCAGCCCCTTCTGCATGATGAAGCCGACGAGGCCGATCAGCGCCAGGAACAGGAGTGAGCGCACGACATGGCGCAAGGGGCGCGAAAACCGGGTCTGCTCGCGGCGCCTCTCGACGACGGCCGGCCCGGCCGCCATATCCTCATTCGCCATTACGATCGCTTCCACTCGCTCATCATCGCGGGGCGGACTGTCGCCTCCCCGGCCGCCATGATCAAGCGTGAAAGATCAAGGGCGTATGTCAGGCTGCGGCTTTGAGTGCCGCGCGCAGCGCCTGCTCGCCGGCCTCGTTGCCGCAGATCACGTCCCTGGCGCCGGTCGGCTGCTTGCCGTCGAGCGTGCCGAAGGTGCCGCCCGCCTCGCGGATCAGCACCGCGCCGGCGGCGAAATCCCAGGTGTTGAGGCCGCGCTCCCAGTAGGCGTCCATGCGCCCGGCCGCGACATAGGCGATGTCGAGCGCGGCCGAACCCATGCGCCGGACGTTGGCGAAGCGCGGCATCACCGCGGCGAGCTCGCGCAGGAAGAGCGGGTGGCCGGGCTTGCCGATATGGGGGATGCCGGTGCCGACCAGCATCTCGGCCGGCTCGCGACGGCCGGAGACGCGCAGGCGCCGGTTGTTGGCATAGGCGCCCTTGCCCTTCTCGGCGACGAACATCTCGTCCTTGGCGGCGTCGTAGACGATGCCGGCGACGAACTGGTTGTCGCGCTCGAGCGCGACCGAGATGTTCCAGTGCGGGATGCCGCGCAGGAAGTTCTGGGTGCCGTCGAGCGGGTCGATATGCCAGCGGTTGCTCTCGTCGGTGCCCTGGACGACGCCGCTCTCCTCCATCACGAAGCCGTAGCCCGGCCGCGCCTTCTCCAGCGCCTCGCGCAGGATCTGCTCGGCCTTGTGGTCGGCCTTGGAGACGAAGTCGCCCGGCCCCTTGGCCAGCACCTGCAAATTCTCGACCTCGCCGAAATCGCGCTTCAGCGAACGCGACGCCTTCATCACGGCGTCCGTCATCACGGTCATCAGAGGGGAACGGATCATGGAGGTCCTCGGGGCGCGCGCGCGCATCTGCGCCCGGTACGGATTATCTGGCGGAGGGCCGCAGGCCCGTGGCCGACGCGTTCTGCGGGTCAATGCTCGCGGGAATCTGCGACGTCAAGGCCGCGCTCTCGATTCGCGTCGCCGCGAGCGCTGCGGCACGGCCCTGCTGATCGGGGCTGAGGCGGGTCAGGAGTTCGTCGAGCTGCGGGTCGGCGAGGCCCTGGGCGCGGGCGGCGAGATGCCAGGCGGCGGCCTCGATCGTATCCTTGCCGATGCCGCGGCCGGCCTCGTAGAGCCTCGCGATCCGGTTCTGGGCGATCGGGTTGCCCTGGCCGGCGGCGCGCAGGAACAGCCGCGCGGCCGCGTCCTCGTCCTTGTCGACGCCGGCGCCGTTGAACAGCATGATGGCGTATTCGACCTCGCCGGCGGCATGGCCGGTTTCCGCCGCCCTGGCCATCCAGCGGGCCGCGACGGTGTCGCTCTGCGGCAGGCCGCGTCCCTGCTTCGCCAGGATGCCGAGTGCGTGCAGGGCATCGCCGATATTCGCCCTGGCCGCGGTCTCCAGGCCGGCGAGCGCCGCCTTCAGATCCTCGTCGCGGCCGGTGGCGAGCAAAGCGAGAGCGAGATTGTAGTTGGCGGCGGCATGGCCGGCGGCCGCGGCCTTGCGCAGGAGTTCGCCGCCGCGGGCAGCGTCGCGCCTCGGATTGCGCTCGTCGAGCAGGGCCATGGCGAGGGCGTAGTCGGCATTGACGTCGCCGCGCGTGACGGCCCGCTCGTACCACTCCGTCGCGATCTGCTGGTTCGGCGGCACGCCGAGGCCCTGGCGATAGAGTTCGCCGACCAGCGTCATCGCGGCGGCGTCGCCATTGTCGGCCTCGATGCGCTTCAGCGCCTCGTCGAGGGCGCGCCGGTAGTGCCCCGCCTGATAGGCGCCATAGGCGAGATCCTTGCCCGCTTCGCCGGCGAGCGCCGGAACGGACAGGACGAGCCAGGCCAGCAGGGAGCGGCAAAGGCGCGTCACCGCGCCGCCCTCCGGGCCGCCTGCGTGGCGATGAGCCGGTTGGCCTCTGCGACGAGAGCGCGGATGTCGGCGTCGTCAGCGAAGGCCCAGGCGCCGAGCGCGACGAATTCCGCTCCGGTCTCGACCAGAGCCTCGACCGCGTCCGCATCGGGCGCATAGGCGACGCAAGGGGTCTCGAAGATCTCGGCCCACCAGGCGGCGCGCTCGACCACGGCCGGCAGCGCCGGTAGCGAGCCGTCGGGCCGCGGCTCGCCGAACATCACATAGTCGACGCCGGCCTCGCCGATGTCCATGGCATCGTGGCGGGCGCGCAAGGCACCGGCGCCGATGATCCGCTCTGTCTTGAGGCTGGAGCGCGCCTCGGCGATGGCCTCGATCCCGGCGGTGAGGTGGACGCCGTCCGCGCCGCCGCGCGTCGCGACCACGGCCGGCGCCTCGACCACCAGCGCGACATTGGCTCCCTGGACCGGGCCGGCGAGGCGCTTGACCCGCTCGATCTTGCTGCGCTCGTCGCCGTCGCCGAGGCGCAGAAGCACCGCCGCGACATCGCCGCCGGCGAAGGCCTGCATCAGGCGATAGGCCATCGCCTCGGCATCCGCGACCGGCGGCGTGACGAGCATCAGGCGGGTGGGGGGCGCTTGTCTGGTCATGATCGGCTGCGCAGACGCCCTGCCAGAGCGTCCAATGTCAAGACGGCAAGCCCCGCGATGAGGCTCCAGAAAGCCGAGCCGACGCCGAACAGCGAGAAGCTCGAGGCCGCGACCGCGAAGGCGATGACCGCCGCGAAGCGCTCCTTCTCGACCGAGACCGCCTGCCCGAGCGCACCCGTCAGCGAGCCGACGAGGCCGAGGCCCGCCACGGCGACGATCATCGCCTTCGGCATCGCGACGACGAGGGCGAGCAGGAGCCCGGCGAGAGCCGCGATGCCGAGCCAGGCGAAGCCGTAGACGATGCCGGCCTTCCAGCGCTGCGCCGGATCGGGATGAGTGTCGGGGCCGGTGCAGATCGCCGCGCTGATCGCCGCCATGTTGACCATATGGGCCCCGAGCGGCGCGGTGAGGAACGAGGTGAGCCCGGTGACGAAGAGCGCCGGCCCGGTCGGCGGCGTGTAGCCTTCGGCCCTCAGCACGGCAAAACCGGGAAGGTTCTGCGACGCCATGGTGACGAGATAGAGCGGCACGCCGAGCCCGAGCACCGCGGCCATGTCGAAGCGCGGCGTCACCCATTCGAACCCGGTCAGCGTGATCGCGCCGGCAGGCCAGTGGGCGAGCCCGGTGGCGAAACTGATGGCGATGCCGGCGACGAGCGCGCCGATGACGCCGAGGAACGGGTTGACCAGCCGCGCGAGCAGGAAGATCGCCAGGAGAGGCAGGACCAGCACCGGCGAGAGCCGCGCCTCGTCGAAGACGGCGACGACGAAGCGGAAGATGATGCCGGCCAGCATGGCCGAGGCGATGCTCATCGGGATGCGCTCGGTCAGCGCCCCCAGCGGCCGGAAGGCGGCGGTCAGCATCATCAGCGCTGCGGCGACGAGGAAGGCTCCGATCGCCGCAGGCAGGTCGATCCCGGTCGTCGCCGCGATCAGCGCCGCGCCCGAGGTCGACCAGGCGCAGATGATCGGCAGCCGGTAGCGCCAGGAGAGCCAGAGGCTGGCGAGGCCCTTGGCGATGCCGAGGCCTGCGACCCAGGATACGGTCTGGGCCGGAGTGGCGCCGACCGCCTGGGCGGCCGCCAGTACGACGGCGATCGAAGCGGCGAAGCCGACAAAGGCCGCGACCAGCGCGGAAAAGACGATCGACATGGCAGGCTCGGAAGGGCGGACGGACCCGCGCCTTCAACCAGAAAAGCCGGCGCGGCGGAAGCCGGCCCCGCGGCCGGGCGTCATGCATGTCACGGATGTGTCAAGCGCGGGCACTAGCTTTGCAATTGATCCAATCCCAAACTGCAAGATCGCGCGGACCGACGCCATGACCGACGACACCTCGTATGAATCGACCTTCGGCGCCAGCATGCTGGAGCATGACGACCCGGCGCCGCTGAACCCGACCGGCAACGCCACCATGGGCGAGCTGATCTCGCAGCGCTTCTCGCGCCGCGGCCTGCTCAAGGGCGCGCTCGCCGTCTCGGCGATCTCGGCGACGGTCGGTACGGCTGCGCTCGCGACCGCCGATGCGGCGCGGGCGCAAGGCAAGGGCTCCGCCTTCGTCTTCAAGGAGATCGAGGCCGGGGTCGACGCCGACCATCATGTCGCCGAGGGCTACGAGGCGCAGGTGCTGCTGCGTTGGGGCGACCCGCTCTTCGCCGACGCGCCGGAGTTCGACCCTGCCAGGCAGACGCCCGAGGCGCAGGCGAAGCAGTTTGGCTACAACAACGACTTCGTCGGCTACACCCCGCTGCCGGGCGCGGCCGATCCCTCCGCGCACGGCCTGCTCTTCGTCAACCACGAATACACCAACCCGCATCTGATGTTTCCCGGCGTCGTCGAGATGAAGGACGGCAAGCCGGTGATGAAGAACGCCACCAAGGAGCGCGCCGAGATCGAGATGATGGCGCATGGCGCCACCGTCGCCGAGATCCGCAAGGCCGACGGCAAATGGGCGCTGGTGCGCGATTCGAAATACAACCGCCGGATCACGGTGGCGACCGAGATGCAGCTGACCGGCCCGGTCGCCGGCAGCGAGCGCGTCAGGACCAATGCCGATCCGAGCGGCCGCAAGGTCTTCGGCACGATCAACAACTGCTCCGGTGCGCTGACGCCCTGGGGTACCTTCGTCACCGGCGAGGAGAACGTGCACGGCTATTTCTCCGGCAAGCTGCCCGAGGGCCATCGCGAGGAGGCCAACTACAAGCGCATGGCGATCCCCTCGGCTCCTTACGCCTGGGGCCGCTTCCACGATCGCTTCGACCTGTCGAAGGAGCCGAACGAGGCCAATCGCTTCGGCTGGGTGGTCGAGGTCGATCCGCTCGACCCGAATTCGATCCCGAAGAAGCGTACGGCGCTCGGCCGCTTCAAGCATGAGGGCGCCGACGCCACGGTGGCGAAGGACGGCCGGGTCGTGGCCTATCTCGGCGACGACGAGCGCTTCGACTATGTCTACAAATTCGTCACCGCCGGCCGCTTCGACCCGGCCAACCGCGCCGGCAATCTCGATCTCTACGATTCAGGCACGCTGCATGTCGCGAAATTCGCCGCCGACGGCACGGTCGCGTGGCTGCCGCTGGTCTTCGGCCAGGGCCCGCTGACGGCGGCGAACGGCTTCCAGAGCCAGGCCGACGTGCTGATCGAGGCCCGCCGCGCCGGCGACCTGCTCGGGGCCACCAAGATGGACCGGCCCGAGGACATCACGCCGAACAGCGTCACCGGCCGCGTCTATGTGATGCTGACCAACAATACGAGCCGCACGGCCGAGCAGGTCGATGCCGCCAATCCGCGCGCCAAGAACGCCTTCGGCCACATCGTCGAGATCATCGAGGATGGCGGCGACTTCACCGCGACCAAGGGCAGATGGGAGATTTTGCTGACCTGCGGCGATCCCGCCGTCGCCGCCGTCGGTGCGAGCTTCTCGACCGAGACCACGAAGAACGGCTGGTTCGGCATGCCCGACAACGCCGTGGTCGATTCCGCCGGGCGGCTCTGGGTCGCGACCGACGGCAACGACTTCCAGGTGACGGGCCGCGCCGACGGGCTCTGGGCGGTCGACACCGAAGGCGCGGCGCGCCGGACCTCGAAGCTGTTCTATCGCGTGCCGCACGGCGCGGAACTCTGCGGGCCGTTCTTCGCGCCCGACGACCAGACCGCCTTCGTCGCCGTGCAGCATCCGGGCGATGACGGGCCGGACTGGCCGGCCTTCGGGCGGCGCTCCTATTACGAGGACCTCTCGACCCGCTGGCCCGATTTCAAGCCCGACATGCCGACGCGGCCTTCGGTGGTGGCGATCACCAAGACGGGCGGCGGCAAGATCGGGGTCTGATCGAGCGTTTTCAACTGCCGCGGTCGTAGCGCGCCTGCGCGGCCTCGATCGCGGCGATGTTGGTCTCGGCCCAGAGCCGGATGCCGTCGACGGTTTCGGCCAGGGTCCGGCCGAGATCGGTCAGCGCATACTCCACCGTGACGGGCACGGTCGGGTAGACGGTGCGCGAGACCAGCCCGTCGCGTTCGAGGCTCTTCAGCGTCTGCGACAGCATCTTCTGCGAGATGCTCTCGATCCGGCGTCGGAGCTCGTTGAAGCGTAGCGTCCCACGCCCGAGCAGGATCAGGATCAGCACGGCCCATTTGTCGCCGACACGGTCGAGCACGCGCCGGGTCGGACATGCTGCCTGATACGGGTCGGGGCGGTGCAGCATCGTCGTGGTTTCCTGAAGGTGACCATGTAGCGGGAAAGTGCCTTCTTTACCACCTGGTCGCGTTCCTCCATTTAGTCGCCATCGGTGCTTAAGTCACTATTGGATACCAATCGGAGAGACCTCGACATGAAGATTGCCCTGATCGGCGCCACCGGCCATGTCGGCTCGCGCCTGCTCGCCGAGCTGACCGGCCGCGGCCACGCCGTCACCGCCATCGTGCGCAACCCGGACAAGGTGCCGGCCGGGCCCGACGTGAAAGCGGTCAAGGGCGATGTCTTCGACGCGCCCGCGCTCGCGGCGCTGATGAAGGGGCATGACGCCGCAATCAGCGCCGTTCATTTTTCCGCCAGCGATCCGCGCCTGCTGTTGTCCGCTGTCAAGGCGTCTGGCGTGCCGCGTTATCTCGTCGTCGGCGGCGCTGGCAGTCTCGAGGTCGCGCCCGGGGTGAAACTGTTCGACACGCCGCAGTTTCCCGCGCCTTATCTCAATGAGGCCAGGAAGGGCGGCGAATTCCTCGATCTGCTCAGGGCGGAAACGGGTTTTGACTGGACCTTCCTCTCGCCTTCGGCGCTGATCCAGCCGGGCGAGCGGACCGGCGTGTTCCGTCTCGGGACGGACCAGCTCCTCGTCGATGCCTCTGGCAAAAGCGCGATCTCGACCGAGGACTACGCCGTCGCGATGGTCGACGAGGTCGAGACGCCGCGTCATGTGCGCCGGCGCTTCACCGTCGGCTACTGACAGCGCGGCGAGGCTCAGTCCTCGCGCAGGACCAGGTGATACACCCGGCCCTTGAACAGCGGCATGATCTCGCCGAGTTGGCGGCGCACCTCCTGGCGGGTCTCGCTGGCGAGCGCGGCATGCATCGCCTCCAGGCTGTCGAAATGGAGGTCGAAGATCACATGGACCGGCGGCGCGCCGGCTTCCTGCTCGGCCGGCCAGCGCAGCTTGCAGGCGCGGATGCCGGGATAGCGCAGGATCGCCGGCAGGACCGTGTCCTTCATCCGGGCATCGAACGTGGCGCGGTCGGCTTCCGGCACCTCGCCCTCGAGGACGGCTGAGCGGATGATCATGACGGCATGTCCTCGGGCGACTGGAAACCGGTTTGCAGTAGGCGGACGACACTGGTCTGCGTCGCGGCCAGATGCGCGTCGAGCAGGGCGCAGGCGCCGTTCGTGTCGCGGGCGACGACCGCACGCATGATCGCGGCGTGCTCGCCATCGACATCGCGGACCTCGGCCTGCGCCTCGTGGCGATGCAGCAGCCTGATCTTGCGGTAGCGCTCGGAATGGTCGGCGAGCGTCGACCAGAAGCGCAGCAGCCAGTCCGAGCCGCAGGCGGCGACCAGCGCCAGATGGAAGCGCCGATGCCTGTCCTCCCACAGCGTCGCGGCCGTGCGGTCGTCCTGCGAGGCGGGCAGGGGCGTGCGCGAGAGCATGTGCATCGCCGCGACGATCTCGGCCTCCCAGGCTGCGTCGCCCTGCGCGATCGCCTTCGTCAGGCAGAGCCGCTCGATCTCGCGTCGCGTCGCCATCAGGTCGGCGAACTCGGTGAGCGAGGTCTCGCTGACGCGCGAGCCGCGATGGGTTTCGGCCGCGACCAGCCCCTCGGTCGAGAGCCGCATCAGCGCCTCGCGGATCGGCGTCAGCCCGAGCCGGAAGCGATCCTGCAGGTCGTTCGCGCGCAGGCGCTCGCCCGGCATCAGGTCACCATGCAGGATCTCGCTGCGCAGCCGCTCATAGGCGCGCTCGGCCTGGGAACTGCGGTCGGTGAGGCTGTCCATCAAGCGCCATATTTCATGTTGACTCGCCAATTTTATAAAATCATTCTGATCTCATAGCAAGGTGTGCTTGCATGGAGACGATGGCTATGGCGAAGGCCGGTTGGGCGCTGGCGACGGTCGAGGCGGCGGGATCGACTGTCGCCTGTCTCGAAGTCGACGGCGCGCTCTATGCGCTCGAGCCATCGCTGGCGCGTGTCGGCTTGGCGGGGCAGTCGAGCGTCGTCGGCCTCTTCGCCGACTGGCCGCGTGCCGAGGCCGCGCTGACCGAGGCGGCCGGCAAGGTCGCGGCGGCCGATCGAGTCACCGGCTCGCGCCGGCTCGCGCCGCTGCTCTACCCCGGAAAGATCCTCTGCGCCGGGGCGAACTATTTCGACCATCTCGCCGAGATGGGCATGCCGGGCGCGAAGAAGGAGGAACAGCGACTGTTCTTCTTCATGAAGCCGCCGCGCAACGCCGTCGTCGGCGAGGGCGCGACCGTGCACATGCCGATCGGCACGACGAAATTCGACTGGGAGATCGAGCTCGCCGCCGTGATCGGCCGGCGCGCCCGCAACGTCCCGGTCGAGACCGCGCTATCGCATGTCGCCGGCTATACGGTAGCGATCGACTTCTCGGCCCGCGACCACAACCGCGCGCCCGAGACCTTCTACAAGCTCGACTGGGTGGCGGGGAAAGCCAATGACACCTGCTGCCCGCTCGGCCCGCGGCTGGTGCCGGCAGCGACGATCGCGGACCCGCAGAATCTCGGGCTGAAACTCTCGGTCAACGGCGAGACCAAGCAGGACGGCCGCTCGACCGACATGATCTTCACCCTTGCCGAGCAGATCGCCACTGCCTCGAAGATCATGACGCTCGATCCCGGCGACGTGATCCTGACCGGAACGCCCGCCGGCGTCGGCGTGCCGAAAGGCACGTTCCTTGCGGTCGGCGACAGTGTCGCGGCCGAGATCGAGGGGATCGGCAAGCTCGCTGTCGTCATTCAGCCGGCCCGCTAGCGCCGCGAAGCCGTCACGCGTTCAACCAGAGGGAAGAAGGTCATGATCACGAGACGCAGAGCCGCCGTCATGGGGCTAGCCTTCGCCACGCTCGCCTTCGCCGGCATCGCCCGGCCGGCGCAAGCGCAGACGACGCTCAGGATGGCGACGGTCGCGGCCGAGACCGAATGGCTGACCAAGGCGCTGCAGCAGTTGAAGGCGGGGATCGAGACGGATTTGCCGGGCCAGATCGCGGTCTCCGTCCACGCCAACGCCTCGCTGTTCCGGCAGGGGACGGAGGTGCCCGCGCTGCAGCGCGGCAATCTCGAGATGAGCACCATGACGACCTTCGAGGTCGAGCAGCAGATCCCGGAATTCGGCGTGTTCTCGGCGGGCTACGTGCTGCGCGACTACGACCATCTGCGCAAGGTCTTCTCGGGTCCGATCGGCAAGGACTATGCGGCGGCCGTGGCACAGAAGATGGGCATCGAGATCGTCGACGTCGTCTATCTCGGTACGCGCCAGACCAATCTCGCCAAGGCGCGCGAGGTCAAGACGCCGGCCGATCTCGCCGGCGTCAAGCTCAGGATGCCGCCGGGGCCGGGCTGGCTCGCGCTCGGCAAGGGGCTCGGCGTGACGCCGACGCCGATGGGGATGGCGGAGGTCTATCTCGCCCTGAAGAACGGCGCGATCGACGGCCAGGAGAACCCGCTCTCGCTGACCAAGGCCAACAACCTGCACGAGGTGACGCAGCAGATCGTGCTGACCTCGCATCTGGTCCAGCCGGTGTTCTTCGCCTTCGCCAAGCCGTTCTGGGACAAGCTGACGCCGGAGCAGCAGGCGGTCATCCGCAAGCAGGTGCGGCTCGCCGCCGAGTTCAACGATTCGAGCCGGATCGCCGAGGAGAAGGACATGGTCGCCTTCTTCGAGAAAGCCGGGCTCAAGGTGACCGCGCCCGATCTCGCGCCGTTCCGCGCTGCCGTCGCCCAGCAATATCAGGAGGCCGGCCTGGCGCAGAAATGGGCGCCCGGCCTCGCCGCAGCCATCGCCGATGTCCGCTGAGCCGGCCGCGGGCACGACGACCGCGCTCGTACGCCTGTCGAACCGCTTCCGGCAGGCCGCCGCCTTCGTCTCCGCCATGCTGTTCGGCGCGATCGTCGTCATTTTCGGGGCCAACATCGCCGGGCGCTATCTGTTCGCGCGGCCGATCATCTGGGCCGACGAACTCGTCGTCGTGCTGCTGCTCTGGAGCACCTTCATCACCGCGGCTTTCGTCACGCGCGAGCGCGAACAGGTGATCTTCGACCTCGTCTATGACCGCTGCGGCCCGCACGGACGCCGCCGCATGCTGTTGGCGGGAGCCTTTGCGCTGATCGCCATCTTCGGCGCGGCGCTGCCCGGCATCCTGTCCTACACCGCCTTCCTCTGGCGCGAGCGCACCAGCGTGCTCGAATGGCGCCTCGATTATGTCTATGCCTGCTTCGCCATGTTCGTCGTCGCGCTGCTGATCCGCCGGGTCGCGCTCGTCGTCGGGCTGCTGCGGCCAGGCTGGCAGGCGACGATCGGCGAGCTCGAAGGCCGCGATTCGCCCGGGGCCGGCGAGGGTGCGCGGTGAGCGGGCCGCTGATCGCGCTCGCCGGCGTCTTCGCCGCGCTGACCTGCCTGCGCGTGCCGATCGCCTATGCGATGTTCTGTGCCAGCATCGTCTATCTCGCGGTCAGCGGGCAGGATATCGGGCTCGTCGTCGACCAGACGATGAACACGCTGACGGGTCTCTACGTCCTGCTGGCGGTGCCGATGTTCATCCTCGCCGCCAACGTCATGAACGCGACCACGATAAGCGACCGGCTCTGGGCGGCGGCCGACGCGCTGGTGGGGCGCTATCGCGGCGGGCTCGGGCACGTCACCGTGCTGGTCAACGTCGTCTTCTCCGGCATCAGCGGCAGCGCCGTAACCGACGCGGCCGGGCCAGGAATGCTGGCGATGCGGATGATGCGTGACGTCTCGCGCTACCCCGCCGGTTTCGCGGCGGCGCTGATCGCGGCCGCCTCGACCATCGCACCGATCATCCCGCCTTCGATCCCGATGGTGCTCTATGCGCTGCTGTCGGGTGCCTCCGTCGGCGCGCTGTTTCTTGGCGGCGTCGTGCCGGGCCTGCTGATGGCGCTCTCGATCATGGTCGCGATCGTGATCGTGGCGCGCAGGCGCGACCTGCCGCGCGGCGAGAGCGTGCCGCTCGCCTGGATACCGGCCGTGCTCGGCCGCGCGCTCGTGCCGCTGACATTGCCCGTCGTGCTGCTCGGCGGCCTGTTCTCGGGCATGTTCACGCCGACCGAGGCCGCGGCGGTGGCCGCGATCTACGCTATCGGGCTCGGCATCCTGGTCTATCGCAATCTCGGGCCGCGGGCGCTGTTCGCGGTGCTGCTCGAATCGTCGCGGCAGTCGGCGGTGGTGATGCTGCTGATCGCCAGCGCCTTCGTCGTCAACTATGCGATCACGGTCGAGCAGGTGGCGCAGCGTCTGGCGGGCGCCGTCACCGCGCTGGAACTGACGCCGATCGCTTTCCTGCTGCTGGTCAACGGCCTCTTCCTCGTCCTCGGCTGCTTTCTCGACGCCTCGGTGCTGCTGCTCGTCTTCGTGCCGGTGCTGCTGCCGGCAGCAAAGGCGCTCGGCCTCGACCTTGTCCATTTCGGCGTGGTGGTGATTGTCAACCTGATGATCGGGCTGGTGACGCCGCCCTATGGCCTGCTGCTCTTCGTGCTGTCGGCGCTGGGACGCGTTCCGCTGATCGAGATCATCCGCGAGATCTGGATCTTCATCGTCCCGCTGACGCTGATCCTGCTGCTGCTGATCGTCTTCCCGGAGCTGGTGCTCGGGCTGCCGCGCCTCTTCGGGCTGGCGAAGCCCTGACGGGTCTCGCCAGCCGTCCGGTCCGGATGCCTCACGCCGCCTTCTTGCCGGCGAAGGTCGGGTCGAGCTCGCCCTTGGCGTAGCGCTTGGCCATTTCGGCCGTGGTCAGCACGCGCTTGATCTTGCTGGCCTGGCCGGCGGTGTTGAACTCCTTCAGCCGCAGCGAGCAGAGCCTGGTCATCGCCTCCATGGCGGGCTTGAGATATTTGCGCGGGTCGAACTCGCCGGGGTTCTCGGCGAAGATCTTCCGGATCTGGCCGGTCATCGCCATCCGGTTGTCGGTGTCGATGTTGATCTTGCGCACGCCGTGCTTGATGCCGCGCTGGATCTCCTCGACCGGAACGCCCCAGGTCTGGGGCATCTTGCCGCCATACTGGTTGATGATGTCCTGGAGATCCTGCGGGACCGAGGACGAGCCGTGCATGACGAGATGCATGTTCGGCAGCTTCTTGTGGATCTCCTCGATGACGTTCATCGCCAGGATCGCGCCGTCGGGCTTGCGGGTGAACTTGTAGGCGCCGTGCGAGGTGCCCATGGCGATGGCGAGCGCATCGACCTTGGTCTCGGCGACGAACTTCACCGCCTCCTCGGGGTTGGTCAGGAGCTGGTCGTGGCTGAGCTTGCCCTCGAAGCCGTGGCCGTCCTCCTTCTCGCCTTCGCCCGATTCCAGCGAGCCCAGAACGCCGAGCTCGCCCTCGACCGAGATGCCGCCGAGATGGGCCATCTCGGTCACGGTCCTGGTCACCGCGACGTTGTAGTCCCAGTCGCCCGGCGTCTTGCCGTCGGCCTTGAGCGAGCCGTCCATCATCACCGAGGTGAAGCCGGCCTGGATCGCGGTCATGCAGGTCGCCGGCTCGTTGCCGTGGTCGAGATGAACGCAGACCGGGATGTGCGGATAGATCTCGGTGACGGCGTCCATCATGTGCTTGAGCATGATGTCGTTGGCGTAGGAGCGCGCGCCGCGCGAGGCCTGGATGATGACAGGCGCGTCGGTCGCGTCGGCCGCGGCCATGATCGCCAGCGCCTGCTCCATGTTGTTGATGTTAAAGGCAGGCACGCCGTAGTCGTTCTCGGCGGCGTGGTCGAGCAATTGGCGGAGCGTGATGCGGGCCAAGGTATCCTCCCGGTGCGGCGTTTGCGTTTCCGGGGAGGATTTAGTGCGGAAGCACGGCGGACGCAAAGCCTAAGCCGTCATGTCGCATGGCCGGGAGGCGTTTGCCGGACGCCATCGCCTCAGACGAGCCAGGCCGGCGGGAGCGGGGCGGCCGCCGGCAGGCCTGTCAGGCGGCGTCGTCGAGCCTGCGGTCGCTCGGTTCCATCGGCTCGATTTTGCCGAGCCGGTCGATCTGCGCCTTGCCGCCGGCGATCAGGCCGTTGATCTCGGCCACGGCCTTCTCTGATTGCTCGGCGAGCACGCGGACCTCGGTCGCTACCACGGCGAAGCCCTTTCCGGCCTCTCCGGCGCGGCCTGCCTGCACCGCGGCGTTGAGAGCGAGCATGTTGGTGGTCTGAGTGATCTTCTCGAGATTGCCGACGATCTTCGTCATTCGTTCCAGCATGCCCTGCATCGCGTCAGCGGTCGACGCGATCGCGAGCCGGCGGGGCGTGACGTCCACGGCGCACATCAGGATCTTCTCTGGCCGGCCTTCGAGATCCGTCATCTGAGAGAACATCGCGTCGAGCCAGAGCGCGTCCCCGTCGATATCGGGCCAGGCGATTTCGCGGCGGAGCTGCTCGCCCTTGCCGACCCGCTCGAGATCGGGCCGCGACAGCAGCGACGGCAGATCCACTTGCGGCCGCCGGGCCAAGAAGGCGTTCACTTCCTGGCATCGACCTTTGAGGTTCCATTCAGCGACCGCGGTCGAGGCACCGATCGCCTTCAGCTTGGCGTCGAACTGCAGCGAACGGAGCTTGGCAGCCGTGATGTCGCTGGCATATTTGACCACCTTGAAGGGGCGGCTGGCCGGGTCGAGGATCGGGGTGTAGGAGGCCTGCAGCCAGACGGCGCGGCCGTTGCGGTCGATCCGGCAGAACTCGCCCGCCTGCAACGTTCCCCTGGCGAGCGATTGCCAGAACTGGCGGTAGCCGACGGAGGATTGTTCGTTGCGTTGAACGAACATCTTGTGGTGCCGGCCGACGATCTCGTCCTCGGCATAGCCCATGGTGCGGCAGAAGATGTCGTTCGCCGATTCGATCCGCCCGTCCAGGGAGAAGGTGATCACCGCCTGGCTGTTGCCGATCGCCCGGATCTGGCCGGCGTAGTCGGCATTCTTGAGCTTCTGCGCGGTGATGTCGGTAGCGAACTTGATCACCTTCAGCGGCACGCCGTGCCGGTCGAAGACGGGATTGTAGCTGGCCTGGATCCAGACTTCCTTCTGGTGCCTGCCGAAGCGGCGGAATTCCGCGACGAAATATTCGCCGTTCGCCAGTCGTTTCCAGAAATTTCCGTAGTCGGGATGCTTCGCCTCGTCGACATGCACGAACATGCTGTGATGGCGCCCGACCACCTGCTCCAGCGAATAGCCCATCACCTTTAGGAAATTCTCGTTCGCGTCGATGATCTGCCCGTCGAGGGTGAACTCGATCACGGCCTGGGACCGACGTATGGCGGCGATCTCGGGGTTGTAGACGTCGTGTTTCGAGACGGGGTCCGGCGCTTGGACGCTCGGAGATGGCAGGGCTTCGCGCTTCTTGCGTCTAAATATGCCGAACACGTGCATCATCCGGACAGCTTGGTTGCGGCCATGGAAATCGGCGTTGAGATATACCCGTCCGTAGTTAACGGATCGATACCGGAGCCTGTCGACGCAGGCGATCGCCGCTCGGCAACGGCGTATCCTGATCGCTGACTTCGCGGACGATGGCCTTGTTCTGCGCGGGCGCGTCGCGGCCGCAGCTCAGCCCTTACGCAGAGCCTCCACCCCCGGCAGCGCCTTGCCTTCCATCCACTCCAGGAACGCCCCGCCCGCCGTCGAGACATAGGTCAGGTCGTCCGCGACGCCGGCATGGTTCATCGCAGCGACTGTGTCGCCGCCGCCGGCGACGGCGACGAGCTTGCCGGCCTTGACGCGCTGCGCCGCCGCCTTGGCCACGGTCACGGTCGCTGTGTCGAAGGGCGGCAGCTCGAAGGCGCCGAAGGGGCCGTTCCAGACCAGCGTCTTGACCGCGTCGAGCTTCAGCACGACCTCGGCGACGCTCAAGGGCCCGGCGTCCAGAATCATTTCGTCGGCGCCGACATCGGAGACCGGTACGACGCGGTGTCCCGGGTGGGCCTTGAACTCGCGCGCGACCAGCGCGTCGACCGGCAGCAGGATCTCGCAGCCGGCGGCCCTGGCCTTGTCCTCGATCTCCCGCGCCGTCCCGGCGAGGTCATGCTCGCAGAGCGACTTGCCGACATCGATGCCGCGCGCGGCGAGGAAGGTGTTGGCCATGCCGCCGCCGATGACGAGGACATCGACCTTCTTCACGAGGTTGCCGAGCAGCTCGAGCTTGGTCGAGACTTTTGCGCCGCCGACGATCGCCATCACCGGCCGGGCCGGAGCGTCGAGGCCTGCCGAGAGCGCTTCGAGCTCCGCTTGCATGGTCCGCCCGGCATAGGCCGGCAGGACATGGGCGAGGCCTTCGGTCGAGGCATGGGCGCGGTGCGCGGCCGAGAAGGCGTCGTTGACGAAGAGGTCGCCATTGGCGGCGAGCGCCTTGACGAAATCCGGGTCGTTCTTTTCGTCGCCTGAGTGGAAACGGGTGTTCTCGAGCAGGAGGACGTCGCCGTTCCTCGCGGCGGAGACCGCTTTGGCGACGTCCTCGCCGACGCAATCGTCGACGAAGGTGACGGGCTGGCCGAGCGCATGCGCCAGCGCCGGCACGACCTGCTTCAGGCTGTTCTTGTCGTCGCGGCCCTTGGGCCGGCCGAAATGGGCCAGCAATACGACCTTGGCGCCCTTGGCGGAGAGTTCGCGCAGCGTCGGCAGGATGCGGTCGATGCGGGTCGTGTCGGTGACCTCGCCATTCTCCATCGGCACGTTGAGGTCGACCCGGACGAGCGCGCGCTTGCCCGAAAGGTCGGCCTCGTTCAGCGTCCGAAAGCTCATCGCGGCAGCAGCCCCGGGATCAGGCCGGGCACGCCGTATTTCAGCACCAGCACGGTCAGGACCACGGTCAGGACCGCTGTGACGAGGCCGGTGAAGAACAGGGCGCCGAAGCGCGGGGTCGCATCGACGCGGCGGCGGAGCGCCACGACCTCGTCGCGGATCGAGGCGAAGTCCATGGTGGCGGCGGCGGTGTCGACCTTCTGTGCGCTGCGCTCCAGCGAGGCCTCGGCGCGGGTCAGCACGGCCTCGTAGCGGGCGAACTTCTCCTCGATGCGGGCGGTCTTGTCCTCGATGCGGGCAAGCTGGTCGAGCCGGCGCGGATCGGTCGTCGCCGCGGGCTCGGCAGCAGGCGTCGCGCTGCCTACGGTCAGCGGCGTCGGGGCGACGGCGGCGGGCGCCGGGATGAAGACGGTTCTGTTGTCGTCGCCGTCGACGGGCGTCGCGACGGTCGGCTCGATCTTGGCCATGGTTGGCTCCGGGCTCGCTGAAGGTTGAGCGGAGGGCGCGAGGCCGCGCCCTCCGGCTGACGGGTCAGATCAGGGCGGCCATGGCGACGGCGGTGTCGCTCATGCGGTTCGAGAAGCCCCATTCATTGTCGTACCAGGCGACCACGCTGACGAACTTGTCGTCCATGACCTTGGTCTGGTCGAGCGCGAAGGTCGAGGAGGCCGGGTCGTGGTTGAAGTCGATCGAGACGTTGGGCTGGGCGGTGACGGCCAGGATGCCCTTGAGCGCGCCGCGCTTGCTCGCCTTGACGATCGCGTCGTTGATCTTCTCGACCGTGGTCTTGCGCTTGGCCATGAACTTGAAATCGACCATCGACACGTTGGGCGTCGGCACGCGCACCGACGAGCCGTCGAGCCGGCCCTTGAGCTCGGGGATGACGAGGCCGATCGCCTTGGCGGCGCCGGTCGAGGTCGGGATCATCGACATCGCCGCGGCGCGGGCCCGGTAGAGGTCCTTGTGCATGGTGTCGAGCGTCGGCTGGTCGCCGGTATAGGCGTGGATCGTGGTCATGAAGCCCTTGTCGATGCCGACGGCGTCGTGAAGCACGCGCACGACCGGGGCGAGGCAGTTCGTCGTGCAGGAGGCGTTGGAGACGACGATGTGATCCCTGGTCAGGGCGCCGTGGTTGACGCCGTAGACGACCGTGAGGTCGGCGCCGTCGCAGGGGGCTGAGACGAGCACGCGCTTGGCGCCCGCCGCGAGATGGGCGGCCGCCTTCTCCCTGGTCGTGAAGATGCCGGTGCATTCCAGCGCGATGTCGACGCCGAGCGCCTTGTGCGGCAGCTCCTTCGGGTCGCGGATCGCGGTGACCTTGATCGGGCCGCGGCCGACGTCGATCGTGTCGCCGGAGACGGTGACCGTGCCGGGGAAGCGGCCATGGACTGAATCGAAGCGGAAGAGATGGGCGTTGGTCTCGACCGGGCCGAGATCGTTGATCGCGACGACCTCGATGTCCTTGCGCTTCGACTCGATGATCGCGCGCAGGACGTTGCGCCCGATGCGGCCGAAGCCGTTGATCGCCACCTTGACCGTCATCTCAATGCTCTCCTTCGCCGTCGAACGGCCAGTGACCGATTGGCTGCGCCGTCTTTCAGGGCGCAAATCGGCCAGATTGGGGCGAAGCGCAAGGGAAAACCGTCATTGCGAGAATCGAAGCGACGAAGCAATCCAGAGCGGCGGAGTTCCACGTCTTTCCGGATTGCTTCGCTTCGCTCGCAATGACGGAGAGTCAGCCGTTGTGGCGCTTCATCGCCGCTTCGACGACCGCCTCCGGCGTGATGCCGAAATGCTTGTAGACCTCCTTGTAGGGGCCGCTGGCGCCGAAGGACGACATGCCGACGAAGCCGCCGTCATGGCCGATCACGGCATCCCAGCCGAAGCGGACACCGGCCTCGACCGCGATCTTGATCGGGGCCGTGCCGATGATCTGGCCTTGCGTCGCCTCGTCCTGCGCCAGCAGGAGTTCCAGCGACGGCACCGAGACCACGCGTGCCGGCACGCCCTTGTCCGCCAGCAGCTTGCGGGCGGCCACCGCGATCTCGACCTCCGAGCCGGTGGCGAAGAGCGAGACCTGCGCCTTGCCGCCCTCGGCCGGCAGCAGTTCGTAGGCTCCGGTGGCGCTGCGATTCTTCGCGGTCGCGTCGGTGCGCAGCTGGGCCAGGTTCTGACGCGAGAGCGCGAGCACGGTCGGGCCGTCGAGCCGCTCCAGCGCGAGTTGCCAGGCTTCCGCCGTCTCGATCGCGTCGGCCGGGCGGAAGACGCGCATCTTCGGCATGGCGCGCAAGGACGCGATCTGCTCGACCGGCTGGTGCGTCGGGCCGTCCTCGCCGAGGCCGATCGAATCATGGGTCATAACGTAGACGACGGGCAGGCCCATCAGGGCTGCGAGCCGCATCGAGGGACGGGCATAGTCGGTGAAGACCAGGAAGGTGCCGCCGGCCGTGCGGAAGCCGCCATGCAAAGTGATGCCGTTCATCGCCGCGGCCATGCCGTGCTCGCGGATGCCGTAGCGCATGTAGCGGCCCTTCGGCGTCTTCGGCGTGAAATCCAGCGCCGCCTTGGTGCGGGTGTTGTTGGACGGCGTCAGGTCGGCCGAGCCCATCACGAGTTCGGGCATCACCGGGATGATCGCCTCCAGCGCGAGTTCCGAGGCCTTGCGGGTCGCGACCGCCTGTGGGCTCGCGATCAGCGCCTTCTTGTGCGCAAGGATCGCCTTGTCGAGCTTCGCCGGCAGGCCGTGGATCTGACGGCGCTCGAACTCGGCGCGCTTGCGTTCGGACAGGGTCCCGAAGCGCGTCTTCCAGTCGGCATGGGCACCGGCGCCGGCCGCGCCATGGCCGCGCCAGGCCTTCAGCACGTCCGCCGGTACCTCGAAGGGGCCGCCGGTGATGCCGAGCGCCTTCTTGGCGCCGGCGAGCTCTTCCGCGCCCAGCGCCTCGCCATGGGCCTTGGAGGTGCCGGCTTTCTTCGGCGCGCCGAAGCCGATCACGGTCTTGCAGGCGATCATCGTCGGCTTGTTCGACTTCTGCGCCCGGCGGATGGCGGCTTCGATCGCATCGGGATCATGGCCGTCGACGCGTTCGGAGCGCCAGCCGCAGGCCTTGAAACGGGCGACCTGGTCGACATTGTCGGTGATTGTCAGCGGCCCGTCGATCGAGATGCCGTTGTCGTCCCAGAACACGATCAGCTTGGACAGCTTCTGATGGCCGGCGAGCGCGATCGCCTCCTGGCTGATGCCCTCCATCAGGTCGCCGTCTGAGGCGAGCACATAGGTGTGGTGATCGACGACCTTCTTGCCGAACTCGGCGGCGAGCATGCGCTCGGCGATCGCCATGCCGACGGCGGTGGCGAGCCCCTGGCCGAGCGGGCCCGTGGTGGTCTCGACCCCGGCGGTCATGAAGTTCTCGGGGTGCCCGGGCGTCTTCGAATCGGTCTGGCGGAATTTCCTGAGGTCGTCGAGCGCGAGGCCGCCGGTGCCGGTCAGGTAGAGCAGGGCGTAGAGGAGCATCGATCCGTGGCCGGCCGAGAGCACGAAGCGGTCGCGATCGGGCCAGCGCGGATCGGCGGCATCGTAACGCATCACGCGGGTGAAGAGCACGGTCGCGACGTCGGCGGCGCCCATCGGCAGGCCGGGATGGCCGGATTTGGCCTGCTCGACGCCGTCCATGGCGAGGCCGCGGATGGCATTGGCGAGCTTGTCGTGCTGGGCGCGATCGATCGAGGTCATGTCAGTCTCTGGCTCCCGCCGGCGGATGGGGCAAGGCCGCAAAACCAGTCCCGCATCGCGGCGGAGTGATGGCGGCGCGTGAAGCTGTCTCGTCCGGCGGAGCGCCGGCGCGGCCCGGATTAGGCTTTCGGCCGGACCTGAGTCAATTCGTCCCGATACCGGCTTGCGCGCCGGGGCCGAAGCACGGGCTGAGCTTCTCGCCGCAAGCATCTGGGATCGGGAGCTTCCTTGTGGATGGCCGCGGCGATGCGAGTCCCGTTTTCGCGCCATCTGCGCTAGGATCGGGCAGAATCGAGACGCCGGCCTCACATCCGAAGGGAAGACACGGTGCCGAGCCTGATGCTGGAGAACGCGCTTTCGCGCCTCGACGGCGCCCTGACGCAACTCGAATCCGCCGCCCGTCGCCGTGTCGAGGCCGAGCGCGGCCGCGGCAATCTCGAGACCGAGCTGACGCTGATGCAGGACGACCGGGCGAGGCTCGCGGCCGAACTCGACGGCGCGATGGCGCGGCTGCGCCAGGTCGAGGGGGCGGCAGCCGATGTCGACCAGCGCTTGGAGCGGGCGATCACCGTCGTCGGGGCCGTCCTGGCCCGGGCGCAGGCCGCGCCCTGAGCGTTGAGCCGAAGGGAGAGCCGATGCCGCAGGTCAACGTCACCATCGCCGGAAAGGCCTATCGCATGGCCTGCGGGGAGGGCGAGGAGCCGCATCTGATCGAACTCGCGCAGCTCTATGACGGCAAGATCGACGAGATGCGCCAGGCCTTTGGCGAAATCGGCGACATGCGGCTGCATGTGATGGCGGCGCTGATGGTGGCCGACGAGGTCTCGGACCTGCGCCAGCGCCTGAGCCGGCTGGAGACCGAGATCGCGGCGCTGCAGGGCGATGCGGGCGCCTCCGACAAGCGGCTCGGCGATGTCGAGGACCGTGCGGCCGAGGCGCTGATCGCGGCGGCCGAGCGGATCGAGGGCGTGGCGCGGCAGCTCGCGCCGGCGCCGGTGGGCTGAGGCTTTCGCGCGGCGGCACTGGCGCTTTGCCGGCGTCTTGCCTACATTGGCGGAGCGGGGCTGCCTGGTGCGTGCGAGAACTGTATTCCCGGGCCCATACGACTCCCTAGGGAGCTGTCCCTGACCGGGTCCCTGGACCCGGACACACGGCGCCCACCTACTTTAGTAGGTGTCCCGGGATCGAAATCTCCACGGCCAAGGTGGCTCCGCACAAGCCCGATGACGACCGTTTCTCCCGCCAGCCCGAGCGTCCGCAAAGCCGCCCTACGTGAGGCCGCCCTGGCGCGCCGCGACCGGCTCGAACTCGACGACAGGCTGGACTGGGACCAGGCCATCGCCGAACGGGCTTTGGCGCTGCCGGCGCTCGTCGGGGACGGCCCTGTATCCGCCTATTGGCCGATGCGCTCGGAGGCCGATCCGCGCCCCATCCTCGAAGGCCTTCATGCACGCGGCGTCGCGCTCTGCCTGCCTGCGATCGTCGACAGGCGCATGCTCTTCCGGCGCTGGACGCCCTACGAGCCGCTCGTGCCCGGCGGCTTCGGCACGCTGGTTCCGGTGCCGGGCGAGCCCGAGGTCCAGCCGACGATCCTGCTCGTGCCGCTCGCTGCCTTCGACCGGCGCGGCTACCGCATCGGCTACGGCAAGGGCCATTATGACGCCAAGCTGACCGAGCTCGGCGCGGTCACCAGCATCGGCATCGCCTATGCGGCCCAGGAGATCGACGCGGTGCCGGATGAGCCGCATGACCAGCGCCTCGATTTTATCGTGACCGAGCGCGAAACGCTGCGCTGCGGTTGATTTGCCGCCGCTTTCGCGCGACGGAAGCGCTCGTCGGTTTCGGATTTCCCCATGCGCTTCCTCTTCCTCGGCGATGTCGTCGGCCGCTCCGGGCGGGTCGTGGTGCAGGAGCGCCTGCCGGACCTGCGGCGGCGCTGGGCGCTCGACTGCGTCGTGATCAACGGCGAGAACGCCGCCGGCGGTTTCGGCATCACCGAGGCGATCTGCGAGGAGCTGCTGGCGGCGGGCGCCGACGCGGTGACGCTCGGCAACCACTCCTGGGACCAGCGCGAGGCGCTCGTCTTCATCGAGCGGCAGGACAGGCTGGTGCGCCCGGCCAACTACCCGACCGGCACGCCCGGACGCGGCGCGACCGTGATCGAGGCGCGCAACGGCGCGCGCGTGCTCGTGGTCAACGTCATGGGCCGGGTCTTCATGGATGCGCTCGACGACCCCTTCACGGCGGTCGCGCGCGAGATCGCGGCCTGCCCGCTGGGCGAGGTCGCCGATGCCGTGATCGTCGACGTCCATGCCGAGGCGACCAGCGAGAAGCAGGCGATGGGTCACTTCCTCGACGGGCGCGCCAGCCTCGTCGTCGGCACCCACACTCATGCGCCGACAGCCGATACGCGGATCCTGCCGGGCGGCACCGCCTACCAGTCGGACGCCGGCATGTGCGGCGACTATGATTCCGTGCTCGGCATGCAGAAGGACGAGCCGGTCCGGCGTTTCCTGCAGAAGACGCCGGGCGCGCGGATGGAGCCGGCCACGGGCGAGGGCGCGCTGTCGGGCGTCGCGGTCGAGATCGACGATGCGACGGGGCTGGCGAAGGCGGTCTGGCCAGTCAGGCTGGGGCCGCATCTGCAGGAGGCGCTACCGGCCGCCTGGGAGCCGGGCTGACGCGCTTCAGGCGGCGTGGCTCTGCCGCATCAGCTCGTCGAAGGCGCCGGCCAGCGAGGCCGCCTGGCCGGCCAGCGTGCCCGCCACGTCGAGGACGCCGCTGACGCCGACCCCGGCCTCATGCGCCATCTCGCTGACGCCGCAGATGGTCTGGGCCAGTTCCTGCGTGCTCGTCGCCGCCAGGTTGATGCTGCGGGCGATCTCCTGCGTCGCGGCGCGCTGCTCGTCGATGCCGCTCGCGACCGCGGTCGTCGTGTCGTCCATCTGCTGGACGAAGGCGACGATGCTCTCGATCGCGGCGATCGCCTCGCGCGTCGCGACCTGCATCGCCGGGACCTGGGCCGCGATCTCGCCGGTCGCCTGCGCCGTGCGCGCCGAGAGCTGCTTGACCTCGGTCGCGACCACGGCGAAGCCGCGGCCGCTCTCGCCGGCGCGTGCGGCTTCGATTGTCGCGTTCAGGGCGAGCATGTTGGTCTGGTCGGCGATGGTGCGGATGATCTCGACGATCGTGCCGATGGTCTCGGCCGAGCGGGCGAGGCTCTTGACGATGGTGTCGGTCCTGATCGCGGCGAGACTGGCGTCGCGCGCCATCATCGCCGCCTGCGTCACCTCCTGGGCGACGAGGTTGAGCGAGATCGAGAGCTCCTCGGCGGCACCCGCCACGCTCTGGACGTTGCCGGAGGCCGCGTCCGAGGCCTGAGCGGCGGCGACGGCCTGGTTGCCGGTGTCGTGGACGACGCCGTTCATCGCCTTCGCCATGGCCTCGACCTGCCCGGCGCCGCGGCTCACCGTGCCGACGACCTCGCGGACCGTGACCTCGAAGGCGGCGATGCCGGCGCTGGCGCGCTCGCGCTCCTGCCGCTGGATCTCGCCGAAGGTCTCGAGCAGCACTTCGACGTCAAACTGCGACACCTTGTTCAGCGCGGCGCGGGCGGCGATCCGCCTGACGAACTCCTTGCGCTGCCAGAATCCGTTGAGCTTCTGCAGGCTCTCGCGATCGAGGCCGAGCTCGGCGCCGATGCGGTTGGTCACGATGGCGTGGCAGATCGCGACCGAATGCGCCGTCACGCCATGGCGGCCGAACGCGGTCGCGAGCCGGTGCGCCGATTCGAGGAAACCGTCGCCGAGCTCGCCGGAGGCCAGCCTGATCCAGTGGGCGAGCCTGAGTTCGTGGACCTCGGCGATCTCGAAGGCCCGCACGGTCTCGGGCCAGGGCGCGAGCTGCTCCTGCGTGTCCGCCAGGATCGCCGGCAGGCGCGCCTTCGCGAAGTCGGTGTTGCGGCGCAGCAAGGCGATGTCGCCCGGCCCGATCTGGAAGGCGCGCAACCGCAGGTCGTGTTCGGTGATCGCCTTGTCCGGAGCGGTCGTCATGGAAACCGTAGTTGGAAGCGCTCGTCTGGAGGCCGTCGTCGCGATGCGATTTTCGCCAACAGATCGGAAACAATGACTTAATGCGGACGGAGTTTTTCTCGCGGCTGCGAGATCGTGATCGATGCCGCGTCGCGAGACGCGGTGTTCCGGTCGCTTGCCTGCGCGCGAAGCCGGCGCCTATAAGGCCGCCCGACGAGACGAGAGACAGCAGAGGCTGACATGGCCGGTCATTCCCAGTTCAAGAACATCATGCACCGCAAGGGCAAGCAGGACGCGGTGCGCTCCAAGCTGTTCTCGAAGCTGGGCCGCGAGATCACCGTCGCCGCCAAGATGGGCATGCCCGATCCCGCGATGAACCCGCGCCTGCGCATGGCCGTGCTCGCCGCCCGGGCAGAGAACATGCCGAAGGACAACATCCAGCGCGCCATCAACAAGGCGGCCGGCGGCGAGGGCGACAACTACGACGAGGTGCGCTACGAGGGCTACGGGCCGGGCGGCGCGGCCGTCATCGTCGAGGCGCTGACCGACAACCGCAACCGCACCGCCTCGGCCGTGCGCTCCTATTTCACCAAGTCGGGCGGTGCGCTGGGCGAGAGCAATTCGGTCTCGTTCATGTTCAACCGTGTCGGCGAGATCAGCTATCCGCTCGAGGCCGGCGACGCCGACACGCTGATGGAGGCGGCGATCGAGGCCGGGGCCGACGACGTCATCTCCGACGAGGGCGGCCATGTCATCCTGTGCGCTTTCGATGCCCTGAACGAGGTCTCGAAGGCGCTGGAGGCGGCGCTCGGCGCGCCTGCCGCCGCCAAGCCGGTCTGGCGGCCGACGACGAGCGCCCCGCTCGACGAGGACAAGGCCGCCTCGATGATGAAACTGATGGAAGCGCTCGACAACGACGACGACGTCCAGAACGTCTTCGCCAATTTCGAGATCGCAGACGAGGTGATGGCGAAGCTCGGAGCGGCTTGAGGGCCGAGCGTTCCGACGTTCAGAGCGGAGCGCGCTGGCCTTCGAGCGCGCTGATGAAGTATCCCAGCGCCAGGCCGGTCAGCAGGGCGATCGCGACGCCCAGCGAGATGAAGGCCACGCCCGCGCCGCCCAGAAGCCACGCGACCAGGCTCGCCGCCGCGAACCAGGGCATCGCCAGCGCCATCCACAGATAGAATGTGCGCTCGCCCCGGTGCCGGCCCGGGCCGAGAAAGGCGCCGGCATAGTCGTAGCCCTGGCGCGGACCCAGTCGCTTGAGCGCGTGAAACGAGGCCGCCCGCTCGTAGATGATTGCGAAGATCGTCTCGATCACCGTCCGATTGGTGAAATAGCCGGCATGCGAGGCTCCCGGCGAGGGGAACAGGCAACTCGCGACATGGATGTTGTCGACGCGTTGCCGGAAATCGTGGCTGCCGGCCGGCGAGTGCAGCGCCCCGCTGATCGCGTCGCCCTCGTCCCAGAAATTGACCCAGTGGATGTGCGGCTTGCCGTTGCGCGAGAACGGCGCGGTGCCGATGTCTCCGCGCAACTCCTCGATGACGCGGCGATAGCGATGGGACGGAGACCGGTAGCTCTCGAAGAAATATTCGATCTTGTCGATGGGGCTGCCCATCGTGACGACATGCTCGATCTTGCCGAGATCAGGCGGGCCGCCGACGGGATCGTCCGGGTGGCCTGCTCGGTTGCGCCGGTTGAGCGCGAGCAGCGCGTCATGCGCGACGCTCGTCCCGAGGCTGTGTGCGACGATCGTCACGCGCTTGCAGGCGTCGTCGCTCAGCACATGGTTCAGCACCTCGAGGCTGCAGTCGATCACCTTGTCGCGTGCGACATGCTTGAGGTCGGTCTCCTCATAGGTCGCCCAGGATTCGACGTCGCCCATGTAGTCGGTCAGGAATTTGCCGAAGACGAGCGCCACGACGCTGCCAGTGACGCTGACGGCGGTCGTCCAGTTCGCCGCCAGCGGAATGTTCCAGTCCCTGAGTACGCCGGCGAGCGGCGCGAAGCCGACCAGGAACCGCAACGCCGCGAGAGCGGTCGTCAGCAGCGCGCCACCTAGCAGCAGCAACGCGAGCGCCATGCTCAGCAAGATGACGGCGTTGCGCACCTCCCGAAGACGATAGGCGTGACGCCAGGCCACGGCCAGGCCGACGCAGCGGCCGGACCTGTCCGGCTCGGCTGCGAGCTGCGTCGCGACGAAGCGGCGGAACTCGCTGAAGCTTCCCTCCGGAAACAGCCGTTGCGCGTCGGAGCGCTCGAACCGGTCGTAGAGATCGAGCAGGGTGGCGAAGTCGGCGTCCTGGGTCTCAGGTGGTCTGCCGACGCTCTCGAACATCGCCGCCAGGCTGGCGCGGCGCAGCCTCTGGCGCTCGCGCCAGGGCGAGCGCAAGGTCCGGAACGGCCGCAGCGGTTGGCTGAAGATCCATTTCAGCACCCGCCAGGGCGATCGCTGCTCGGCCATGATCGGGGCCCAGTAGACTTCGTAGAATTTCACCTTGCCGGCATGGCTGTCGGCGGGCGCCGCGGCGTAGCGGGTTTCGATGTAGCCGATGATCTCGGACGACGGGCCGTTCGCCCGCAAGGGCTCGACCTTGGCGTCGATCCCGCTCAGATAGCCGGCGGCGTCGTCGCGGCGATAACGGCCGCCGATATAGCGGTCGAGCCCGTCGATCAGGTTGCTGGTTTCTTCGTAGCGACGCTGGCTGCCCATGCCGTGGAAATAGACGACGCTGGAATAATCGGCCGGCTTGTCCGGTTTCGCCGATCCTGTTGCCGCTGTCTTCTCGCCGGTTGCAGTCGCCATGGCATTCCCCGCATCCTGACTTTACGTCAGGTTGCAATGATGAACGCTTGCGCGCGGGCCGACAAGATCGAAACGCTCCGTCGCCTATCGCCTGATCAGCCCGTCCCATAGCGGCAGGCTGACGAGCGCACTGAGCAGGATCACGACATAGGCGACGCGTCGAAACGCGCTCTCGCTCGCCCGGCCGAAGGCGTGGGTTCCGGCCCACATCCCGGCGCCGTAGACGGCGAAGAGCGGCAGCGCCATCAGCCCCGAGGCGAGCGTCAGGATGCCGTTCAGCCAAAGGATCGTGCCGCTGACGACGGTCGATAGACCGAAGAAGGTCTGCAGGTTGGCGCGGGTCTTGTGGCGGTCGTTGCGCTGGGCGCCGAGCCAGAACACGGCGAGCGGCATGCCGCCGATCGAGGCCATGCCGTTGCACAGTCCCGACAGCGCGCCGACGCCGAGAGAGAGCGGCACGCCCGGCCGTCCGTGATAGCGCCAGCCCGAGGCCATCAGCGCGACCGCCGCCATCACGAGCGCCGCCAGCAGCCAGCGCATGGTCTGCCGGTCCAGCCAGATCAGCAGCCAGATGCCGAGCGGCAGGGTGATGGTCGCGGCGATCAGAAGCGGCAGCACCTCGCGCCATTCGGCCTGTTTCGCCGCGCGAGCGGCCAGCGGCAGCGCGAAGGGCAGGTCGATGCAGAAGATCAGGCCGAGCGCCGCGACCGGCCCGAGCACGATCGAGGCCAGCGGCATGAACACCATGGCGAAGCCGAAACCGGTGAAGCCGCGCACCAGCCCGCCAAGCAGAGTCGCGGCGAAGAGGACGGCGAGCCCAGACAGGGCGATGCCGGGAAAGAGGCTGGAGACGAAAGCGGACGGGTCGGTCATCGGTGCGTGGTCGGAGGCTCGGCTTCTGGCAGGTCGATAGCGTCGCCTACGCACCAACACGCAGGCGGCAGCAGCGGCAACCCCCGAAGCCGTGATGCGACTGATGCACGCTGGTCATCGATCGTTAGGGCAAAGATGGAACAAACCGTGTCCACAGGCTAGAGCCGGATGACATTGAACGGGATCGCTGAGCGATCCCGTTCAATGTCTGAATCCGTCTCTCATCAAAGAGTTAGAGCATGATGTCGCCCGAAAACCGGTTCCCACTTTTCGGCATCATGCTCTAGGCTCGACACGACATGAATCCTCCGATTCGCATCCTCGGCATCGATCCCGGCCTCCGCAACACCGGCTGGGGCCTGATCGTCAGCGAGGGCAGCAAGCTCTCCTTCCTGGCCTGCGGGCGAATCGAGAGCGATGCGGCCTGCGATCTCGCCGGGCGGCTGAGGCAGGTGCATGAGGGCCTGTCGCGGGTGATCGCGCAGTGGAGCCCTGACGAGGCAGCGGTCGAGGAGACCTTCGTCAACCGCGATCCGCAATCGGCGCTGAAGCTCGGCCAGGCGCGCGGCATCGCGCTGGTGGTGCCGGCGCTGGCCGGCCTCAGCGTCGCCGAATATGCCGCCAACCTCGTCAAGAAGACCGTGGTCGGCGTCGGCCATGCCGACAAGCGCCAGGTCCAGGCGATGATCCGCGTGCTGCTGCCGAAGGCCGAGGCCGGAAGCGCCGATGCGGCCGATGCGCTCGCGGTCGCGATCTGCCATGCGCAGCATCGCGGGGTGCGTACGCTCGCCGCGCAGATGCGATGATCCTCGCCACGAGCTACAGCGTATCCATGATGATCCAGCGGGGGCGGCGATGATCGGCAAGCTCAAGGGGCTGATCGACAGCTATGGCGAGGACCACGTCATCCTCGACGTCCAGGGCGTCGGCTATGTCGTGCAGTGCTCGGCGCGCACCCTGCAGCGGCTGCCGAAGCCGGGCGAGGCCGCGGCGCTTTCGATCGAGACCCATGTCCGCGAGGACGCGATCCGGCTCTACGGCTTCCAGTCGGACAATGAGCGCGACTGGTTCCGGCTGATGCAGGTGGTGCAGGGCGTCGGCGCCAAGGTCGCGCTCGCCATCCTGTCGACGCTCGAACCCGGCGCGCTCGCAACCGCGATCGCCACCGGCGACAAGGCGTCGGTCGCGCGTGCGCCCGGCGTCGGCCCCAAGCTCGCCCAGCGCATCTGCGCCGAGCTTAAGGACAAGGCGCCGGCCTTCGGCCATATCGATCCGGGCGTGGCGCAGCTCGCCGGCGCGCTGGAGGACAAGCGCCTGCCGCAGCCTGTGGCCGACGCGGTCTCGGCGCTGGCCAATCTCGGCTATCCGCAGGCGCAGGCCGTGGCCGCTGTCGCAGTCGCGGCGCGGGCAGCCGGAGAGGGCGCCGGCACGGCGCAGCTGATCCGGCTCGGCCTGAAGGAGCTGGCGAAGTGAGCGAGCCTGCGCCCGGCACCGTCCGCGAGATCGCCGACAAATCGGCCTTCCTCGCGCTGATGACGCAGCATTGGGGCTCGCATCGGATGATGATCGGCGTGAAGGTCTACGACTGCGCCGAACTGCCGCTGACCGGGCTGTTTTCCGCTTCGGGGGAGCTGCTGGCGGTGGCGAGCTGGACGGTCGACGGCGAGATCGCGGTTCTTTGCGCGCTGCATGCGCTGGCTCAGGGTCAGGGCTCTGCCGCCAGGCTGCTCGACGCCGTGAAGGCGGCGGCCAGGGCCAGAGGCGCACTCAAGCTGCGCGCCATGCTCACCAACGACAACATGTCGGGCCTCGCCTTCTACCAGAAATGCGGCTTCCATTTCTCGGGCCTCTATGTCGAGGCGATCGACCACTACCGCTCGGTGATTCCGACGATCATCAAGACGGGCTATCAGGGACTGCCCGTGCGCGATGCGCTCGAACTGGAGATCGATCTTTGAGCGAGCCGCGCCGCCCCGGCCTGATGACCGCCGATCGCCGCGACGACGATGCCGAAACATCTCTCAGGCCGCTCTCGCTCGCCGATTTCACCGGCCAGGCGGCGGCGCGGGCAAACCTGCAGGTCTTCATCAACGCCGCAAAGGCGCGGGGAGACGCGCTCGACCATGTCCTCTTCGTCGGGCCGCCGGGGCTTGGCAAGACCACGTTGGCGCAGATCGTCGCGCGCGAGCTCGGCGTCAATTTCCGCTCGACCTCGGGGCCGGTGATCGCCAAGGCCGGCGACCTCGCGGCGCAGCTCACCAATCTCGAGGAGCGCGACGTGCTCTTCATCGACGAGATTCACCGGCTCAATCCGGCGGTCGAGGAGATCCTCTATCCGGCGATGGAGGACTACCAGCTCGATCTGATCATCGGCGAGGGGCCGGCGGCGCGCTCGGTCAAGATCGACCTGCCGAAATTCACCCTCGTCGGCGCGACCACTCGCGCCGGCCTGCTGACGACGCCCTTGCGCGACCGCTTCGGCATTCCCGTGCGGCTGCAGTTCTACACGGTCGAGGAACTGCAGGGCATCGTCGCGCGCGGCGCCCGGGTGCTCGGCATCGGCATGAGCGAGGACGGGGCGAATGAGATCGCCAAACGGTCACGAGGGACGCCGCGCATCGCCGGCCGGCTGCTCAGGCGCGTGCGCGACTTCGCCATCGTCGATGGCGATCCGGTGGTGACGCGCACCGTCGCCGACAAGGCGTTGTCGCTGCTCGACGTCGATGGCATCGGCCTCGACGTCATGGACAAGCGCTACCTGACCACGGTCGCGATCAATTTCGGCGGCGGGCCGGTCGGGATCGAGACCATCGCCGCCTCGCTGTCCGAGCCGCGCGACGCGATCGAGGAGATCATCGAGCCCTTCCTGCTGCAGCAGGGCTTCATCCAGCGCACCCCGCGCGGGCGCCTGCTGACGCCGCATGCGTTCCGGCATCTCGGCCTGCCCGAGCCGGCCCGTGAGGGGGCGCAGTTCGGGCTGTTCGGAGACGGTGAAGAGGGGTGATCGATCGTCGCTTCCGGACCGTTGTGGAGCAGGTGACCGACGGTGGTTTCGACGTCGAGACTTGGCTTGTCCATAATGAAAGGCTTGGGATCAGGGATCCGTTTGGATTGCTACCCGCGGAACGACTGGCGATCCGGATCTACACGGCCTTCGAACCATGGGGATCGGCGATCAACGATGCGTTGTGGTCGGATTCAGATGCGTCTCCCGAGCTCGTCGCCTTCGTTTCAGTGCTGTCGGCCGGGCTCGGGAAGCTGCCGCGCGTGCGTGCGCAGGTCTTCCGCGGCGCGCCGCTCCACGGCGATCGCGAGACGTTCCTGGCACGCTACGAGGCTGCGCGCGTCGTGCGGTGGATGGGGTTTTCCAGTGCCAGCCGCGAGGCCAATCGGGCTTTCCATGATAGCGTGCTGTTCCGTATCGGTTCGCTCGCAGGACGGTCGACCCAAGGCTATGCTGCCGACGACGGTGAGCTCGAAGTCATATTCCTACCCGCGACGCGGTTTCTCGTGGTAGACTGCCGTGAGATCGCGCGGGCCCGTTTCGTGGTCGATCTGGAAGAGTTGCAGGACTGATGCAAGGACGAGGCAAAGCTGCCGCACCGGCCATCCGCGAGGCCGGGCGACCTATGAGCGAAGCTGAAAGGTTGGCGGAGGCTGTCGAGCGCGGGCGCCGGCGGCTCGCCGAGGATCAGGCTCGGCTCGCTGCGATCGAAGCGCAGTTCGCGGCGACGCCGCGCCAGACCGATCCGGTCAAGCGCACGCATCTGCAGCGCCGCATGGCGAGCGGCGATCATTGAGCCGAGGCTGGTGGCGGTCGGCGAAGACCGTCCCACCCGAGCTCACGACAACTCGTCCGCCCGCGAGATCACCTTGCCGAGCAGGCCGTAATCGATCGCCTCGCGGGTGTTGAGCCAGAAGTCGCGTTGCGTGTCGTGCCGGATCCGTTCCGGCGTCTGGCCGGTCGCCTCCGCGAAGAGCAGGTCGAAGCGCTGCCGCATCAGCTCGAGCTGGCGGGCCTGGATGCCGATGTCGGAGACCATGCCGCCGACGCCGCCGCTCGGCTGGTGCAGCAGGAAGCGGGTGTTCGGCAGGCAGAAGCGGTTCTTCTTCTCGGCACCGACGAAGATCAGAGCGCCCGCACTCGCCACCCAGCCGCTGCCGATGGTGCGTACCTCCGGCTTGATGAACTTGATCACGTCGTGGACCATGTCGCCCGACTCGACATGGCCGCCCGGCGAACTGATGAAGACGTTGATCGGCGCGTCGCCATCCTCGGCCAGGGCGAGCAGATGCGAGACGGTGTTGCGGGCGAGCTTGTCGTCGATCGTGCCGGTGATCAGGACGTTGCGGCTCTTGAACAGCAGTTCGGCGATGTTGCTCTGGATCGGGTCGCCCGATTCCGGCTTCTTCTCGAGCATCCGTGCCATTCGCGATTCTCCCGTTCGCGGGCGATGCTAAGTCATTGCGGCATCGACGCAAGGCGCGTAGCGCCGGCGCGGCCGGACTGTTGAATTTCTCCGCAGGCCTGCAATAGCTGCCGGCGGCGCTCGCGGTCTTTAGACGTCGAACGGGTTGGGCATTGCGCGGGCAGGAGGCGGATCGATGGGGCTGAGGGTCGAGAACTGGCTGGTCGGCATCGCCGGCACGCTGCTCGCCATTTCCCTCGCGAGCATCGCGGCCGCAGCCGAGACCTCGCCCGAGGCCACGGTGCGCGAGGCCTATGCGATCACGGTCCGGCAGCTCGCGTCGTTCGGCAAGGCTCGGGTGCAGCCGCCCTTCCGGCCGCCGCACCGGCAGCGGCTGATGACGAAGGAGCTGTCCGCGTTGTTCGCCCGCGACGAGCTGTTCATGAAGGAGAGCGGCGACCAGGGGAACATCGGCTCCGATCCGTTCATCAGCGGGCAGGACGGCGAGGTGAAGGAGTTGCGCATAACGGTCGGTCGGCGCTCGGCCGACAGCGCGACCGTCCCGGCCGATTTCATGAGCGTCGGCCCGACACGCGTCACCTTCAAGATGAAGCTGGAGGAGGGACTCTGGCGCATCGACGACATCGTCAATCGAATCGACGGCAAGGACTACACGGTGCGCGAATGGCTTTCGCAGCCCTATGACTGCGGCTCATTCATCAAGAAACCCTGCAAGCGCTGAGCCGATGAGTTTCGTCCACAGCATCCCCGTCCGCGTCTATTACGAGGACACCGATTTCTCCGGCGTCGTCTACCACGCCTCCTATCTGCGCTTCATGGAGCGCGGCCGCACCGAGCTGATCCGGGCGCTCGGCGTCGAGCAGCGCGAATTGTTCGACGGCGACACCGCGCTCGGCTTCGCGGTCAGGCGGATGACGATCGAGTTCATCAGGCCCGCCGTCATGGACGACCTGCTCACCGTGGAGACGCGCTCGGTCGCGGCACGCGGGGCGACGATGGATGTCGAGCAGCGCGTGCTGCGCGGCGAGGAGGAACTCGTGACGGCCAAGGTGCTCGTCGCCTGCGTCGGCGGCGGGCGGGCGCGGCGGATTCCGGATGGGCTGCGCAAGCGGCTGATGCTGCCGGACTGAGCGAGCCGACGGCCGATGGTCGACGCCCGCGCGTTCCCATGTTAGCGCTCCTTACATGAGCTGGAAGCGCAACAACCCCGATCCGCCGCGGGGCTACCATCACGGCAACCTCAAGGAGGAGCTGGTGCGCGCCGCGCTCGGGCTGATCGGCGAGAAGGGGCCCAACGGCTTCACCTTCGCCGAGGCCGCGCGCATGGCCGGCGTCAGCCCGGCGGCGCCCTACCGGCACTATCGCGACAAGGATGCGCTGCTCGCCGATGTCGCGACGCGCGGCTTCGAGGCGTTCGAGACGGCGCTGGCCCAGGCCTGGGATCGCGGTCGGCCCGATCCGGAGACGGCGTTCCATCGGCTCGGCCGCGCCTATCTCACCTTCGCCCATGACGAGCCGGCCTATTATTCGGCGATGTTCGAGGCCGGCGTGTCGCTCGATGCCAGCCCCGAGCTGCGCGCCGCCGCAGACCGGGCGTTCCAGGGTTTGCGCTCGGCGTCGGAGGCGCTGATCGCGCTCCTCCCGGCGGGCAAGCGTCCGCCGGCGCTGATGATGGCGCTGCATGTCTGGTCGATGTCGCATGGCGTCGCCGCGCTGTTCGGCCGGGCCGATGGCGGGCGCCGGCCGCTGCCGATGTCGGCGGCGGAACTGCTCGAATCCGGCATGCTGATCTACCTGCAAGGTCTGGGGCTCGGGCCGGCGCAAGGTGGCCCGTCAAAAAGCTGAACGGCCATCTTGACAGAAAGCGGCACCACATCCATCTATGTAAATGTGATTTACATTCACAGGGAGATGGCGATGCCGATCGTGGCGAAGCTTGACGAATTCGGGAGAGGGGCCTGGCTCGCCTTCACGGTGCTGGGCTTCATGGTCTGGTGGCCTCTGGGTCTGGCGACCCTGGCCTTTGTCATAGGGAGTGGACGCATGAGCTGCGGATACGCCGGCGCCGGCCGGTACGAACACAGGATGAGCCGCCTTCAGGAGAAGATGGACCGGCTGCGCGGCCGCATGGGCGAGCGCGGCGAGCGCGGGTCCGGCGGGGGGTTCGGCGGCTGGGGTCGCGGCCCGTCGAGCAGCGGCAACGCCGCCTTCGACGAATACCGCATGGAGACGCTGCGCCGGCTCGAGGACGAGCAGCGCGAATTCCAGGACTTCCTGGGCAAGCTGCGCATGGCCCGCGACAAGGCTGAGTTCGACCAGTTCATGGCCGACCGGCGCAACCCGCCGCAGACGCCGCCGACCGCCGCCTGAGCGCATCGTCCAGGCCCGTTCGATATGACGCCCGTCCCGGGAAACCGGGGCGGGCGTTTTCGCATGGCGGACCTGCGCGCCTGCGCCAACACCCCGTCGTATACCCGGCATTAACCTTGCTGGAGGCTTAACTCGATCGCGAGGATCGCGATCCGTGTGAAACCCCGTTTGCGCCCATCTTTCGCCGGATTCCCCAGCGATTGACGGGTCTGGCAGTTTCCCGGGATCGCTGATCGGGCGGCGGCGCGGGCTTTCCCCGCGACGCGTAGGGCGGGGCCGCGCCGGAGAGCCGGCAGCCAAGCCCGGACATGAAGGATGACAGGATGAACCCGGCCGAGATCGCGCAGGCCGCGCCGCAGATCGACATGTCGTTCTGGACGCTGTTCTGGCATGCGCACATCGTCGTCAAGCTGGTGATGCTCGGACTGATCGGCGCGTCGATCTGGTGCTGGGCGATCATCGTCGACAAGACGCTGCTCTATCGCCGCACCCGCAAGGACATGGATGCCTTCGAGGAGGGCTTCTGGTCCGGCCGCTCGCTCGAGGAACTCTACCGCGATCTCTCGGCCGGGCCGGCCAACGACATGGCCGCGGTCTTCGTCGCCGCGATGCGCGAATGGAAGCGCTCTTTCGAGAATGGCGGGCGCTCGGTCGCGAGCCTGTCGCAGCGCATCGACAAGGTGCTCGACGTCACGATCCAGCGCGAGACGGAGCGGCTTGAATCGAAGCTGCTGGTGCTCTCGACCATCGCTTCGGCGGCGCCCTTCATCGGCCTGTTCGGCACGGTCTGGGGCATCATGCATTCCTTCACCGCGATCGCGGTGTCGAAGAACTCCTCGCTCGCCGTGGTGGCGCCGGGCATCGCCGAGGCGCTGTTTGCCACCGCGATCGGCCTCTTCGCCGCGATTCCGGCGCTGATGGCCTACAACAAGCTGCAATCCGAGGTCGCCAGGGCGTCGAGCCGGCTGGAGGCCTTCGCCGACGAATTCTCCGCGATCCTGTCGCGGCAGATCGACGAGCGGCTGGCGGCCTGAGGGAGCGCGACGATGGGCATGTCCGCAGCGGCGGGGGGCAAGGGCGGAGGTCGGCGCGGCAGGCGCGGCAGGCGCCACGCCGCGATCGCCGAGATCAACATGACGCCCTTCATCGACGTGATGCTGGTGCTGCTGATCATCTTCATGGTCGCGGCGCCGCTGATCGCGACCGGCGTGCCGCTCGACCTGCCGCAGACCGGCGCCAAGCCGATCAATGTCGACCAGAAGCCGGTGACGATCGCGATCGACGCCAAGGGCCAGATCTTCCTGCAGGACCAGCCGACGCTGGAGCCCGACCTCGTGACCAAGCTGCAGGGCCTGGCCAGGCAGGGCTTCGACGAGCGGATCTATGTCCGCGGCGACCGGCAGGTCGATTACGGCCGCGTCGCCTCGGTGATGTCGACGATCACCGCTGCCGGCTACAAGCGCGTCGCGCTGGTGACCGAACCCGCCCGGCAGTGAGCGCGGGCTGAAGGCTTAAGGGTGTTGCAGGCGTGAAGCTGAAGACCTCCGAACCGGGTATGGTGGTGTCGGCGCTGGGCCACGCGACGTTTCTCGTCGCGGGGCTGCTGGCGTTCGCCTCGCCTGCGCCGCTGCCGGAGAACGAGGAGGCGATCGCCGTCGAGGTGATCGATCCGAGCGCGCTGAACCAGGTCACGCGCGGCGAGCGCAAGGCCGAGAAGGTCGAGGCGCAGCCGATCCAGCGCGCCGAGCGCCAGTCCGAGATCGTCGAGAAGAAAGAGGCCGGCGAGGCCAAGCAGGATACGCCGGCCCCGCCGACGCGTCCGCCGGAATTGAAGACCGCCGACGACAACGCCTCGGCGCCGCTGCCGCCGTCGCGCGCGGCGCTGCTGCCGAAGACCGAGCCGCAGGTGAAGCCGCCCGAGCCCGTGAAGCAGCCGCCGCAGAAGACCGAGGCGCAGGCCAGGGCCGAGGCGCAGCAGCGCCGCGACGAACTGGCGAAGCTCGCCGAGGAGGCCGAGCTGGCCTCGAAGGCGAAGAAGGCTGAGGAGGAGGCCAAGGCCGCCGCCAAGGCGAAGACCGAAGCGGAGGCGCAGGCCCGCGCCGAGGCGCAGGCCAAGGCGAAGGCGGAAGCCCAGGCCAAGGCCGAGGCCGCCGAGGCTGCGAAGGAGAAGGCCGAACTCGCGGCGAAAGCCAAGGCCGAGGCCGAGCAGAAGGCCAAGATCGCGGCGGCCGCCAAGGCCAAGCAGGAGGCCGAAGCCAAAGCCAAACGCGAGGCCGAGATCGCCAAGAACTTCAACGCCACCGACATCGCCAAGCTGCTGCAGTCGAAGGAGCAGGCGCAGTCGTCGGGCTCGGCCGCACCGCAGGTCAACCGCACGGCCTCGCTCGGGACGGAGCGCGGCGCCTCGCAGAAGCTCAGCCCCTCGCTCAGGGCCCAGCTCATCGGCATCATCCAGGACCAGCTCCTGAAGTGCTGGAACGTGCCGATCGCGCTCGCCAACGCCAAGGGCCAAGTCGTGCCGCAGGTGCGCATGAAGCTCGGCACCGACGGCTCGCTGATGGGCCAGCCCGGCGTCGTCAACTCCTCGTCGGACCCGCTGTTTCGGGTCGCGGCCGATTCGGCGCTGACCGCCACCCGCCGCTGCGCGCCGTTGCGCATCCCGGCTCAATTCGCCTCCTATTACGACGACTGGCGCGATGTCGTCGTCAATTTCGACGCAAGGGACGTGCTGTGACCATCCTCCGGACCGATACACTCACCCGCCGCCGCGCGCTGACGCTGGCCGGCGCCGCTCTCATCGTGCCTGCCGCCGGCGTTCTCATGCCTGCGGCGGCTCGAGCCGAACTGGTCATCGACCTGCGCGGCGGCCAGTTCCAGCCGCTGCCGATCGCGATCGCCGATTTCGGCGGCGAGGGCGGGGTGCTGGTCTCGGGTGTGATCGCCAACAACCTCAAGCGCAGCGGCTATTTCACGCCGATCGACAAGGCCCGCCACCCTGACAAGAACCCGCCCTTCGACACCGCCCCGCAATTCGACGCCTGGAAGGCGGCCGGCGTGCAGGCGCTGGTGACGGGCCGCGTCTCGCGCGACGGCTCGGGCCGGATCAAGGCCGAGTTCCGGCTCTGGGACGTCTCGACCGGAACGCAGACGGACGGCCAGCAGTACTTTACCGACCCGAACAATGCCCGCCGCGTCGGCCACATCATCTCGGATGCGATCTACACCAAGGTCACCGGCGTCGGCGGCTTCTTCGACACCCGCATCGTCTTCGTCGACGAATCCGGGCCGAAGGAGAACCGCCGCAAGCGCCTCGCCATCATGGATCAGGACGGCGCCAATGTGCGCTATCTGAGCGACGGCTCGGTCTCGGTGGTGACGCCGCGCTACTCGCCGGTGGCGCAGGAGGTGACCTACATGTCGCAGAAGCTCGGCGAGCAGCCGCGCGTGCATGTGCTCAACATCGAGACCGGCCAGCGCCAGATCGTCGGCAACTTCCCGGACATGACCTCGAGCCCGCGCTTCTCGCCGAACGGAGCGCGCATCGCACTTTCGCTACAGCAGGGCGGCAACGCCAATCTCTACGCCATGGACATCGGCTCGCGCACCACGACGCGGCTGACCTCGACAGGCGCGATCGACACCTCGCCATCCTATTCGCCCGACGGCACGCAGATCGTCTTCGAGAGTGACCGCGGCGGCTCGCAGCAACTCTACGTCATGCCGTCGAGCGGCGGCGAGGGCAGGCGGCTCTCCTTCGCCGCGGGCTCCTATTCGCAGCCGTCATGGTCGCCGCGCGGCGACCTGATCGCCTTCACCAAGCGCGGCGGCGCCGGCTTCGCCATCGGCGTGATGCGTCCGGACGGCTCGGGCGAGCGGATCCTGACCGAAGGCTTCCACAACGAGGCGCCGAACTGGGCGCCGAACGGCCAGTACATCATGTTTTTCCGCGACCCCGGCGGCCAGTCCGGCGGCAAGCTTTACATGGTCGACATCACCGGCCGGGTCGAATTGCCGGTGCCGACGCCGGCCTTCGCCTCCGATCCGACCTGGTCGCCGCTGCTGACCGCGGCGCGGTGAGGGAAGCTCGCGGGCTAGCGGTCTAGCTTGCCGGATCGTAGCCGAACTCGCGCAGTTCCTGGGCGCAGCGACACGCGATCGCGAGCTTCCTCGCCCATGCGACCGCGTCCTCGCGCGTCGGCAGTTCTAGCACGGCGAAACCGCCGACGATCCTGCTGCCTGGATGGGTCTCGCCCGATACCGAGCCATCCATTCCGATCAGGACGGGAGCCACCGCCTCGTTGATCCCGCCGGCGAAGACATAGACGCCGGCGGATTTCGCCTCCTCGATCACGGCCCGCGCGTCGGCGCCGACGGCGCTCAGCTCCTCTGCGGAGACGACCATCGCTTCGCTCGGGAAGGAGATGAGATATTTGGTCATGGCCCGACGGTGCAGCGCGGACGGGGCCAAGGCAAGCGCCGAGTCGGGCTCGGTGTCCCGGATCGGTTGCGCCGGCGGAATGATGCAAACGGGCCACAGCGGGCACAAACCGGCATTTCGCTTTATTTGATTAACCATACGCCGCAATGCCGCCACTTCGCCTTGTTCTGGCAAGGTCTCGTTTAGGTTGACGCTTCATTGCTAGGCGCCAGCGTGATGCCGCCTCGACAGGCTTTTTCGACGATCAGATCGCCCGGAGTGAACCCGATGCTCGCCACCTTCCTCGCCAGCGGCCGTGCCGTCCGTTTCGCCGCCGCGATCGCCGCCTCGCTCGCGCTCGGCGCCTGCGCCAACAACCAGAACGCCGACGGCTTCGGCGCCGGCGGCGCCGCGACGCCGGGCAGCGCCCAGGACTTCGTCGTCAATGTCGGCGACCGCGTCTTCTTCGAGACCGACTCGACCGACCTCACCCCGACCGCGACGGCGACGCTCGACAAGCAGTCGGCCTGGTTGCAGCGCTATCTGCGCTATACCTTCGTGGTCGAGGGCCATGCCGACGAGCGCGGCACCCGCGAATACAATTTCTCGCTCTCGGCCCGCCGCGCCCAGACCGTGCGCGACTACCTCGCCTCGCGCGGCCTCCAGGGCAACCGGATGCGTATCGTCTCCTACGGCAAGGAGCGCCCGGTCGCGGTCTGCAACGACATTTCCTGCTGGTCGCAGAACCGCCGCTCGGTGACGGTGCTCGACGGCGCCGGCGGCGTCTGACGCCGGACCGTCCTTACCGCGAAGACGGGCCGGCGCTTCCCGAAAGGAAGCGCCGGCTCTTTCATATTTTGGCCGTGGTGGGCGTGTGTTATACGCTCCGCCTTCAACGAGAGCCGGTTTCCGCACAGATGTTTCGCGCCGTCGTTCCCGCCCGCCTCCTGTCCGTGAGCCTCGCCGTCGCGGCGCTGGCCGTCGCGACCTTCTCCGCCGTTCCGGCTCGTGCTCAGGACGCGGCCGATCTCCTGGTGCGGACGAACCGGCTGGAGAATCAGCTTCGGACGCTGTCCGGGCAGATCGAGCAGTTGCAGTTCGAGAACCGCCGGCTGAGCGAGCAGCTGCGCAAGTTCCGGGAGGATGTCGATTTCCGCCTGAACGAGCGCGGCGGAGCGCGTGCCGGTGGCGCTCCCGGCCCGGCGAACGCTGCGCCCCCGGCCGCCGGCCAGCCGCGCCAGCGCCGTGGCGACGCTTTCGACCCGAGCCAGCAGCAGGGCGCGGCCGGAGCCCCGCGTCCGCTCGGCGGGGGTGGTGGCGGCATCGGCGGGATCATCGAGGACGATGTCGCCCAGGTGCCGGGCCAGGGCCCGCTCGATCTCCAGGGCGTCGGCCGCCCGGTCCCGCAGGGCGCGCTGCCTCAAGGCTCGCCGCGCGGGCCGAGCGTCGCCGCGACCGGCGCTGCCTCGCCGAAGGAGGCCTATGATCTCGCCTATGCCTCGGTGCTGCGGAAGGAATACGAGCAGGCCGAGATGGGCTTTCGCCAGTTCCTGCAGAGCTATCCGCGCGACCGGCTCGCCCCCGACGCGACCTATTGGCTCGGCGACAGCTATCTGCAGCGCCAGCGCTATCGCGAGGCGGCCGAGCAGTTCCTGAAGATCTCGCGCGAATATCCGCGCGCCACCAAGGCGCCCGACAGCCTGTTGCGTCTCGGCATGGCGCTGAACGGGCTCGGCGCGCGCGACCAGGCCTGCGCCACCTATGCCAAGGTCGGTGTCGACTATCCGGCCGCTTCCAACGCGGTCCGACAGGGCGTCGAGCGCGAGCGTCGGAAATCGGGCTGCGCGTGACCGCAGCCGCGCCCGGCCTCGACGAGCAGCGACCCGTCTCAGCCGCCGAGGCCGCAGCGCTCTTCGCCGGGCTTTCGGGTGACGCCGGGCTTCTGGTCGCGGTTTCCGGCGGGCCCGATTCGGTTGCGCTGCTCGCGTTGCTGGCGGAATGGGCCAAGGCCGAAGGCCGGCCGGTGCCGCTGGCAGCCACCGTCGATCATGGTCTGCGCGAGGCGTCGCGGCACGAGGCCGAGAGCGTCGGCGCCCTGTGCGAGCGTCTCGGCGTCCCGCATGCGATCCTGACCTGGGATCATCCGAAGCCGCGCAGCGGTATCCAGCAGGCGGCGCGGATGGCGCGCTATCGTCTGCTGTCCGCGGAGGCGCGGCGGCGCGGGGCTGCGACGCTTCTCACGGCCCATACGCTGGACGACCAGGCCGAGACCATTCTGATGCGGATGGCGCATGGCTCGGGCCCGGCCGGGCTCGGAGGCATGCGCGAGCGGACGCGCCGCGACGGCGTCGTGCTGGCGCGGCCGCTGCTCGGCATCGCCAAGTCGCGGCTGGTGGCGACGGTGCGAGCGCGCGGCCTGCCCTTCATCGAGGATCCGAGCAATGCCGATCCGCGCTTCGAGCGGGTGCGCTGGCGCTCGCTGATGCCGGAGCTGGCCGAAGCCGGCCTGAGCGCCGCGCGGCTCGGCAGGCTGGCGGCGCGGCTGCGGCGCATCGACGAGGCGCTGTCGCGACGCGCCGGTGAACTCGCGGCGGAGCTCGTCGTGCCGGAGGCGTCGGGCGGGCTCAGTCTCGACTTCGCACGCATCGCCCAGGAACCCGAGGAGATCGGGCTGCGGCTGCTGGCGCATGCGGTTGCGACCGTGGCGCCGGACGACGATGGCTGGCTGCGGCTGGAGCGGCTCGAGGCCTGTTTCGGGGCGCTGCGAAGCGCCGCTTCGGCGCAAGCCGCCATGACGCGGACATTATCCGGTTGCCTGATCGTGCTTTCGCGCAGCGGCGTTGCGGTCCTGCGGCGCGAATCGCCTCGCAGGCGCGGCATTCACCCTGCGACATGACGATGTCTGGCCGATCGGCCGTTTCCCTTGGCAAGGGCGCGCGCCGCACCTAGATTAGCCGAGCAAACCCTTGGCCATCTCCGGTATCGCCGGCCGGCCTGATCGGACTGGTGATGAATCCGAACTTCCGCAATTTCGCCCTCTGGGTGGTGATCTTCCTGCTGGTTCTGGCGCTCGTCACGCTGTTTCAGTCGCCGAGCCAGCGCTCCAGCACGAACGAGATCCCCTACAGCCAGCTCATCAACGAATCGGAAGCCGGACGAATCTCGAACGTCGTCGTCGCCGGGCAGGAGATCACCGGCACCTTCTCGGACGGCCGCAGCTTCGTCACCTATGCGCCCTATGGCGATCCGCAGCTCCTGAAGACGCTGGCGATGAAGGGCGTGCAGGTCTCGGCCCGCGCCCCGTCCGAGGGTACGCCGTGGTTCATGGCGCTCTTGGTCAACTCGCTGCCCTTCGTCATCTTCATCGGCCTCTGGATCTTCATGTCGCGCCAGATGCAGAATGGCGCCGGCCGGGCGATGGGCTTCGGCAAGTCCAAGGCCAAGCTCCTGACAGAGGCGCATGGCCGCGTCACCTTCGAGGATGTCGCCGGCATCGACGAGGCCAAGGAGGACCTGCAGGAGATCGTCGAGTTCCTGCGCGATCCGCAGAAGTTCCAGCGCCTGGGCGGGCGCATCCCGCGCGGCGTGCTGCTGGTCGGTCCTCCGGGCACCGGCAAGACCCTGACCGCGCGCGCCGTCGCCGGCGAGGCGAACGTGCCGTTCTTCACCATCTCGGGCTCGGACTTCGTCGAGATGTTCGTCGGCGTCGGCGCGAGCCGCGTGCGCGACATGTTCGAGCAGGCTAAGAAGAACGCGCCCTGCATCATCTTCATCGACGAGATCGACGCGGTCGGCCGCCATCGCGGTGCCGGCCTCGGCGGCGGCAATGACGAGCGCGAGCAGACGCTGAACCAGCTGCTGGTCGAGATGGACGGCTTCGAGGCGAACGAGGGCGTCATCATCATCGCCGCGACCAACCGGCCAGACGTGCTCGACCCGGCGCTGTTGCGCCCCGGCCGCTTCGACCGCCAGATCGTGGTGCCGAACCCCGACGTCGCCGGTCGTGAAAAGATCCTGCGCGTCCATGTCCGCAAGGTGCCGATGGCGCCGGACGTCGACCTCAAGGTTCTGGCGCGCGGCACGCCCGGCTTCTCGGGCGCCGACCTGATGAACCTCGTCAACGAGGCGGCTTTGCTCGCCGCCCGTCGCGGCAAGCGCATGGTCACCCATGGCGAGTTCGAGGACGCCAAGGACAAGGTCATGATGGGCGCCGAGCGCAAATCGATGGCGATGTCCGAGGAAGAGAAGAAGCTGACCGCCTATCACGAGGCCGGCCACGCCATCGTCGGCCTGTACGTCCCCGCGGGCATCCCGGTGCACAAGGCGACGATCATTCCGCGCGGCCGCGCGCTCGGCATGGTCAAGTTCCTGCCGGAGGGCGACCGCTACTCGATGAAGTTCAAGGAGTTCACCTCGCAGCTCGCGGTCGCCATGGGCGGGCGCGTGGCCGAGGAGATCACCTTCGGCAAGGAGAACATCACCTCGGGCGCGACCGGCGACATTCAGCAGGCGACCAAGATGGCCAAGGCCATGGTCACCCAGATGGGCTATTCCGACGAGCTCGGCCTCGTCGCCTATGGCGACAACCAGGAAGAGGTCTTCCTCGGCATGTCGATGGGACGGACCCAGAGCCTGTCGGAGGCGACCGCGCAGAAGATCGACTCTGAAGTCCGCAAGCTCGTCCATCAGGGCTATGTCGACGCCAAGGCGATCCTCGAGACGCATCACGACCAGTTCGTCGAGGTCGCCGAGGCGCTGCTCGAATTCGAGACGCTGACCGGCGACGAGATCCGCGACCTGATCGCCGGCAAGCGGCCGTCGCGCGACGTCGACGACACGCCGCATGCGCCGCGCGGCTCGGCCGTCCCGAGCGCCGGCCGCGGCCGCAAGCGCGGCGAGCCCGATGCCGGCATGGAGCCGCAGCCGCAGGCGTGAGCGAGGCTCGATCTGGTTCGAACGGGGCGGCTTTCGGGTCGCCCCTTTCGCTTTTCCGTGCGCAGCGTGTCCTCGCCGACGCTCGTTCTCCATTCACCACATCGGCAAACGCACGGCCCCGCTATAGGATTCGTCACAATTCGTGACGAGCCGGAAACCAGTTCCGGCTATAGAACGAGCGCTGCCCGCGCTTTCCCGAGACGCCCCTGACGGACTGACGATGACCCGCAAATATTTCGGAACCGACGGCATTCGCGGCCGTGCCAACGGCGTCATCACGCCCGATCTCGCGCTCAAGGTCGGCCAGGCGGCGGGCCTCGCCTTCCGCCGCGGCGACCATCGCCACCGCGTGGTGATCGGCAAGGATACACGGCTCTCCGGCTACATGATCGAATACGCCATGGTCGCCGGCTTCACCTCGGTCGGGATGGACCCGCTCATCCTCGGCCCGATGCCGACGCCGGCCGTGGCGATGCTGACGCGCTCGATGCGGGCCGATCTCGGCGTGATGATCTCGGCCTCGCACAACCCCTATGAGGACAACGGCATCAAGCTGTTCGGCCCCGACGGCTACAAGCTCAATGACGAGGTCGAGGCCGAGATCTCGGCGCTGATCGACTCCGACCTGACGAGGCGGCTCTCGCCTTCGCCGTTGCTCGGCCGGGCCAAGCGCGTCGATTCGGTCCATGCCCGCTATATCGAGTTCGCCAAGCGGACCCTGCCGCGCAATATGAGCCTCGAAGGCCTGCGCATCGTCGTCGACTGCGCCAATGGCGCCGCCTACAAGGTCGCGCCCGAGGCGCTCTGGGAACTCGGTGCCGAGGTGATCGCGATCGGTGTCGAGCCCGACGGCCTCAACATCAACCGCGACGTCGGCTCGACCCATCCCGAGGCACTGAGCCAGAAGGTGCGCGAACTGCGCGCCGATATCGGCATCGCGCTCGATGGCGACGCCGACCGGGTGCTGATCGTCGACGAGCAGGGCCAGGTCGTCGACGGCGACCAGCTGATGGCGGTGATCGCGCGCTCGTGGCAGGAGGACAGCCGGCTGTCGGCGCCAGGCATCGTCGCGACGATCATGTCCAATCTCGGACTGGAGCGCTATCTCGCGGGCCTCGGCCTCTCGCTGGCGCGCACGGCGGTCGGCGACCGCTATGTCCTCGAACACATGCGCAGCCACGGCTTCAATCTCGGCGGCGAGCAGTCCGGCCACATCATCCTGTCCGACTACGCCACGACCGGGGACGGGCTGGTGGCGGCGCTGCAGCTGCTCGCCGTGGTCAAGCGGCTCGACCGGCCGGTCTCGGAGGTCTGCCACTGCTTCGAGCCGCTGCCGCAGATCCTGAAGAACGTGCGCTACAAGCAGGGCAAGCCGCTCGACCAGCAGCCGGTGGTCAGCGCCATCGCCGCGGCCAAGGAACTGCTCGGCGAGAGCGGGCGGCTGGTGATCCGGCCGTCCGGCACCGAACCGGTGATCCGCGTCATGGCCGAGGGCGACGACCGCGACCTGGTCGAGCGGGCGGTCGACGACGTCGTCGATGCGGTGACCAAGGCCGCCGCCTGAAGCAGCTGGCGCAACGATACGATCCCGACAGGGCCGCCGGAGCACCGGAGGCCCTTTTTCGTCGGCCCCGGGTCGCGCCGGTGCGCTTAACGTCCGGTTAAGTATAACGGCCGCTTTCAGCATTTTTTGAGGTTAATTCGTAAGGTTAAGCCTCGTTTAAGAAATCGATGGCATCGTCCTCACGTCGGTAACTCGCGCAGGCTTGCGTCTTTCGCCTGCGCAAACGCGAAGGACACTGCCATGGGCAGCCTGAAAACTCTTGCGCTGGCGGGCGCCATGGCGGTCGGCGGGGTCGCCCTCGCCAACGCCGCGGACTTTGCCCCGGCGCCGCCGATGATGCCGCCGGCTCCCGAGCCGCTCGGCCTGCGCGGCTCGGTCAGCAGCGGCATCTACCTGCGCGGCGACGTCGGCGTCGGCCAGCTCAAGGTCAAGAGATACAGCCAGGACGACGTCGTCCGCGCCGGCGGCAGCTTCTACGGCCAGACCGACAGCCAGGCGGTCTTCGCCGGCGCCGGTATCGGCTACCGCTTCAACAACTGGTTCCGCGTCGACGGCACCTTCGAGTATCGCGGCGGCGGCCAGATCGGCGTCAGCGACTACCTGACCTACAATGCCGGCACCACCCGGGTGCAGCAGACCAATACCTACAAGGGCAACCTGTCCTCGATGGTGGCGCTGTTCAACGGCTATGTCGATCTCGGCACCTGGAACTGCCTGACGCCCTATATCGGCGCCGGCATCGGCTATGCCAGCAACACGATCAGCGGCATGACCGACCAGGGCATCGTCTTCGCCGGCGGCCCGTCCTCGGCGACGCTCGGCACCGCGCGCAATGGCGACAAGAGCGGCGTCGCCTGGGCGCTGATGGCCGGTCTCGGCTATGAGGTGAACAAGAACCTCACCCTTGAAGTCGGCTACCGCTACCTCAATCTCGGCGATGCGCAGTCGGGCCGAATCCAGAACGCCTTCCTGCCGGAGAGCTACGTCCCGCTCAAGGCCAAGGAGATCGAGAGCCACGATTTCCGCATCGGCATGCGCTGGAACTTCGGCGAGCCGGATTGCTGCGGCCCGACCGAGCGGCCGGTCTATGCGCCGCAGCCGGTCGTGCGCAAATACTGAGCCTGACGGCTTCGCGATCGTTGGACGGCGCGGACTTCGGTCCGCGCCGTTTTCGTTTCAGCGCAGCAGCGAGCGGCCGGTCATCTCGGCCGGCTGCGGCAGGCCGATCAGCGCGAGCAGGGTCGGCGCGATATCGCCGAGGCGGCCCTCGGCCAGCGCCATGGCGCCGGCGCCGACCAGCATGATCGGCACCGGATTGGTGGTGTGTGCGGTGTGGGGCTCGCCGGTCACGGGATCGACCATCAGCTCGCAATTGCCGTGATCGGCGGTGACGAGGAGCGCGCCGCCGGCCTGTTCGATCGCCACCGCGATCCGGCCGAGCCCTTCATCGACGGTCTCGACCGCCCTGATCGCCGCCGCCAGCACGCCGGTATGGCCGACCATGTCGGGATTGGCGAAGTTCAGGATCACGAGGTCGTATTGCCCGGAGCCGATCGCGGCGACGGCCTTGCCGGTCAGTTCCGGCGCCGACATCTCCGGCTGCAGGTCGTAGGTCGCGACCTTGGGCGAGGGCACCATGATGCGGTCCTCGCCGGGGAAGGGCGTCTCCTCGCCGCCGTTGAAGAAATAGGTGACGTGCGGGTACTTCTCGGTCTCGGCCATGCGGACTTGGCTTAGCCCGGCCCTGGCGACGGTTTCGCCGAGCCCGTTGGCGAGCGTCTGCGGCGCGAACAGCGCCGGCATCAGCCGGTCGAGTGTGGCGCTGTAGGAGGTCATGCTGACGGCCCTGGCGAGCTTCGGCAGGCTCGGGCGCGGGAAGCCGGCGAATTCGGGCGCCAGCACGGCATCGAGGATCTCGCGGATGCGGTCGGAGCGGAAATTGAAGGAGAGCAGGCCGTCGCCGTCCCGCATGCCGGCATAGCCGGCGATCACCGCCGGCTCGACGAACTCGTCGGTGACGGCTTTCGCATAGGCCGAGCCGATCGCGGCCTGCGCGTCGGCGAAGGGCTCGCCCTGGCCGAGCACCATCGCGCGCCAGGCCCGCTCGACCCGTTCCCAGCGGTTGTCGCGGTCCATCGCGAAATAGCGGCCGGACAGGCTCGCGATCGCGGCACCGGCCGGCAGGGCGGCAGCGAAGGTCGCGACGAAATCGGCGGCCGATTGGGGGGGCGTGTCGCGGCCGTCGGTAAAGACGTGGACGCTCACCGTAATGCCGTGGCCGGTCACGATCTTCGCCAGCGCGACCGCATGGTCCTGATGCGCGTGGACGCCGCCGGGCGAGACCAGGCCGGCGAGATGGCAGGTGCCGCCGCTCGCCTTCAGCGCGGCGATCAGGCCGGTCGCTTCCAGGGCCCGCGCGATCGAGCCGTCCGCGATCGCCTGATTGATGCGCGGCAGGTCCTGCATCACGACCCGGCCGGCGCCGAGATTGAGATGCCCGACCTCGGAATTGCCCATCTGGCCCTCCGGCAGGCCGACGGCGAGGCCGGAGGTGCGCAGGAAGGCATGGGGGCAGCTCGCCCAGAGCCGGTCGAAATTCGGCGTCCGCGCCAGGCGGACCGCGTTGTTCTCGCTCTCCTCGCGCCAGCCCCAGCCGTCGAGGATCATCAGCATCACGGGGCGCGGCGGCATCGGCGGTCCTTGAGACGACGGCGGGGTTGAGGCGCCGATAGCATGGCCACCCGTGTGGCGCGAGGGCGGCAGAGGCCGTGCACGGCACTCATGCCCGCCAACGCATTCTTGATGGGCCGTGCGCGGTGACCGCGCCTATGGTGCGCGCCGTCGCCGCGACAGAGCGACATCCGGGAGACGTCCATGATCAGGTTCTACTACCACCCCTCGCCGAACCCGGCGAAGATCGCGCTGTTCCTCGAGGAGGCCGGTCTCCCCTACGAGTTCGTGCCGGTCGATACCCGCAAGGGCGACCAGTTCAAGCCGGAGTTCCTGGCGATCAACCCCAACGCCAAGACGCCGGCCCTGACCGACGGCGACGCCGCGATCTTCGACAGCAACGCGATCCTGCTCTACCTCGCGGAGAAGACCGGCCAGTTCCTCCCCGAGGACACGCCGAAGGCGCGGGGCGAGATGCTGTCCTGGCTGATGTTCGTCGCCACCGGCATCGGCCCCTATTGCGGCCAAGCAGTGCATTTCTCGCGCTTCGCACCCGAGAAGCTGCCCTATGCGATCAACCGCTATGCCCGCGAGGCCGAGCGCCACTGGGGCATCATCGACGCCCAGCTCGGCAAGCACCGCTACATGCTCGGAGAGACCTACACCCTGATCGACATGTCGGTCTGGGGCTGGGCGACGCGGCTCGGCTTCGCCGTCGGCGAGAACTGGGCCACGATGTTCCCGAACGTCAAACGCCATCTCGACGAGATCTCGGCGCGGCCGGCGGCGCAGCGCGCCACGGCGCTGAAGGACCGGTTTGCCTTCAAGACCGAGGTCGACGAGGAGGCGCGCAAGATCCTGTTCCCGCAGAACGCGCATCTCGTCGCCTAGGCGGCCCGCAAGACCCGCCCGCCTGAGGACGGCTGCATATCAAGTTGACCTTACGTCATGTTGCGGCAGGACGATGCAGGGCATCGTCCTGCCGGGCAGAGTTAACGGCTCATAAAGCCTGTCACAAGAATTTGATCGATTTTGCGACCTGAAGCGGGCGTCGCAATGCGCTGTGACAATTCCATCATAGCCTTACGCAGCGTCCTGATGCATTGCTCTCATCCAGCGACGACACGCCGCCCCGCGGCACTTGCCTATCGGAGTTGACGACATGAACAAGGGTATCCTCTCGGCTCTGGCGCTGATCGCGCTCGGCGGCACCGCCTTCGCCGCCGACCTGCCGTCGCGCAAGGGCGCGGTCTACGCGCCGGTCGCTCCGATCTTCACCTGGACCGGCTTCTATGTCGGCGTGAACGCCGGCGCGGTCTTCACCACCAACGACACCTCGCTGACCGGCACTGCCGCCAACACCATCGCCAATGTCGCGGCGCTGCGCCGTCCGCAGTCGATCGATGCCGACAAGACCGGCTTCATCGGCGGCGGCCAGGTCGGCTACAACTACCAGATCGGCCAGCTCGTCCTCGGTGCCGAGGCCGACTTCCAGTACACCGACGCGAAGAAGACCTCGTCCTTCCTCGGCACCAGCGGCGCGACCTCGGTGTTCCGCAGCGAGATGGACTATCTCGGCACCGTGCGCGCCCGCGTCGGCTATGCCTTCGACCGGTTCCTGCCCTACGTGACCGGTGGTCTCGCCTACGCCAATGTGGAGAACCGCGCGACCTTCTTCAGCGCGGCCGTTCCGGGCCAGATCGACTATATCGGCAACCGCAGCGACACGCAGGTCGGCTATACGATCGGTGGCGGCCTCGAATACGCCTTCACCAACAACATCTCGGCCAAGGTCGAGTACCTCTATTACGACCTCGGCAAGAAGAACAACCCGGTCAACCTGACCGCGGTCGGCCCGGCCGGCGGCTCCTATGTCGCGCGCAACGACACCTCCGGCCACATCGTCCGCGCCGGCCTGAACTATCGCTTCAGCACCTTCTGATCCCGCGCTTCCCCGGGGAAGCATCGAGCGCCTCCGCCCTCCGGCGGAGGCGTTTTTCGTTGTCCTGTCAGCCCGCGACGACGAAGTCGAAGCGGCCGAGCTTGCCGCCCTCGGCGTCGCTCAGTCGCATCAGCAGCGCGCGGTCGTAGATGCCGTCGCGGGCATTGCGCGCTTCGCCCGGGAAATAGAGCTGCGTCGTCAGCACGGGGCGCGAGCCGGCTCGGAGCTTGACGTGGAAATGCCGGGTCCGGCCGGGATAGAGCCCGGGCATGCGGGTGATGAACTGGTAGCGCCCCTGCGCATCGCTGAACTGGTGGCCGCGGAAGCGGAAGCCGGTGTTGTCGTAGTCGCCGGCATCGTCGGCATGCCAGAGATCGACCAGCGCCCTGGCGAGGGGCTCGCAGCGCTGGGTCAGGACGAAGCCGGAGAGGACCAGCGCCGTGCCGGGGCCGTCGCCGCGCAGATCGCGCTTCTCGGGCGAAGACGGCGTGAAATACGGTCCCTCCGTCTGCGGCTTCGTCCGGACGGCCGGCGCGCCGCAGGCCGGCGTCGGCGGCAGCGGCACGGCGTTCTGTGCGAGCGCGCGCGGCAGCGACAGTGCGGAGAAGCCCGCGGCCGAAAGCGAGGCGGTGACGAGATCGCGGCGGCTGAGCATCGGGCGGCACTCCTTTCAAGTCGCGGCGATGCTAGCCCACCTGCGCGGTCTGGACTGCCCGCCCGCCATCACACTCCGGTGACCGCGCTGCCGGCCGTCGCCGCGCCGGCGATCCGGCCGGTCCGTTTCCTGTGCGGCACCCCGCGAAAGCGGTGGCAGCGTGGCGGGTTTTTCGGCAGTGTCGCGCCGATCGTTTCTGGCGCCCGTGCCCTGACGGCCGGAGCGGAATCATGGGGATGGGATGCCGACCGACATCGAAATCGCGCGCGCGGCGACGCTGCAGCCGATCGCCGCCATTGCCGAGAAAGCCGGGATTCCCGACGCGGCGCTCAACCCCTATGGCAAGCACATCGCCAAGGTCGATACGGCCGCGATCCCCGGCTTCACGGCTAAGCCCGATGGCAAGCTGATCCTCGTCACCGCGATCAACCCGACGCCGGCCGGCGAGGGCAAGACCACGACCACGGTCGGCCTCGGCGACGGGCTGTCGCGCATCGGCAAGAAGGTCATGATCGCGCTGCGCGAGCCGTCTCTGGGACCCTGCTTCGGGGTCAAGGGCGGCGCGGCCGGCGGCGGCCATGCCCAGATCGTGCCGATGGAGCAGATCAACCTGCATTTCACCGGCGATTTCCACGCCATCACCTCGGCCCACAACCTGCTCGCTGCGCTGGTCGACAACCATGTCTACTGGGGCAACGCGCTGAACCTCGACACGCGCCACATCGCCTGGCGCCGCGTCATGGACATGAACGACCGGGCGCTGCGATCGACCGTGTCCTCGCTGGGCGGGGCCAGCAACGGCTTTCCGCGCGAGGACGGCTTCGACATCACCGTGGCGTCGGAGGTGATGGCGATCTTCTGCTTGGCGCGAGACCTCGCCGATCTCGAAGCGCGGCTGGGGAAGATCGTCGTCGGCCGCACCCGCGACAAGCGCCCCGTGACGGCCGCCGATCTCAAGGCGACCGGCGCGATGAGCGTTCTGCTCAAGGACGCGGTGATGCCGAACCTGGTGCAGACGATTGAAGGCACGCCGGCCTTCGTCCATGGCGGCCCCTTCGCCAACATCGCCCATGGCTGCAATTCGGTGATCGCTACGAAGGCGGCGCTCAAGCTCGCAGACTACGTCGTCACCGAGGCCGGGTTCGGCGCCGATCTCGGGGCGGAAAAGTTCTTCGACATCAAATGCCGCAAGGCCGGCCTCAAGCCGGCGGCGGCCGTCATCGTCGCGACCGTGCGTGCGCTGAAGATGCATGGCGGTCTGGCGAAGGAGGCGCTCAGTGCCGAGAACCTGCAGGCTCTGGAAGCCGGCCTCGCCAACCTCGCCCGCCATGTCGAGAACATCCGCAAGTTCGGCGTGCCGCCGATCGTGGCGATCAACCACTTCACCAGCGACACCTCAGCCGAACACGCCCTGATCGCGAGCTTCTGCCGCAACCATCTCGGCGTCGAGGCGGTGATCTGCCGGCACTGGGCCGAGGGCTCGGCCGGCACCGAGGAGCTGGCACGCAAGGTCGTGGCGCTGGCCGATGGGGCCGAGGCCGATTTCGCGCCGCTCTATCCCGACGCGCTGCCGCTCTGGGACAAGCTGGAGACGGTAGCGCGCGAGATCTATGGCGCGGCCGGCCTCTCGGCCGACGCCAAGGTCCGCGCCCGCTTCGCCGAATTGGAGGCTGCCGGCCATGGAGGCCTGCCGGTCTGCGTGGCGAAGACGCAGTACTCGTTCTCGGCCGATCCGACCCTGCGCGGTGCGCCGTCGGGCCATACCGTCAATGTCCGGGAACTGCGCCTGTCGGCCGGGGCCGGCTTCGTCGTCGCGATCTGCGGGGACATCATGACGATGCCCGGCCTGCCGCGCGAGCCGGCGGCGGAGCGCATCCACATCGATGCGCAGGGGCGGATCGAGGGGCTGTTCTAGAGTGTCATCCCGTGCGCGCTGCGGCACGGAGTGCCGCTGCGCAGACACGGGACCGCGCGAGGAGAAGGCGCCTATCTGTCCAGGTTGACGAAAAGGCGCTTCTTTCTGAAGACGGTCCCGCATCTGCGCAGCGGCACTTCGTGCCGCAGCGCGTGCGGGATGACACGCTTCAGAACGCCAGCTGCACCTTCATCGCCTTGCCCTTGTCGGCCGCGAGGTCGAAAGCCTCGACCGCGCGCTCGACCGGAAGCGAGGCCGTCAGCAGCGGCGCGAGATCGATGCTCCCGGAGCCGATCATCGCGACCGCCCAGTCGAACTCCTCGTGGAAGCGGAACGAGCCGCGCAGGTCGAACTCCTTGGCGACGAGCACGTTCATCGGCAGGGTGAAATTGCCGCCGACGCCGATCTGCACGATCACCCCGCCCGGCCGCACCACGTCGAAGGCGCCGGTCAGGGCATGCTGGTTGCCCGACGCCTCGAACATCACGTCGAAGGCACCCTTCTCGGCGCCGTATTCGGCCTTGAGCCGCTCCGGCTCGGCCATCACGTTGATCGCCGCGGTCGCGCCCATCGTCAGCGCCGTCGGAAGCGGCCCGTCGACGACGTCGGTCGCGACGATCTCGGACGCGCCGGCGGCTTTGGCCGCGACCATGGCGAGCACGCCGATCGGGCCGGAACCGGTCACCAGCACGCGCTTGCCGAGCAACGGGCCGGCGCGCTTGGCGGCGTGGAGGCAGACCGAAAGCGGCTCGGCGAAGGCCGCCATCGCCGCGCTGACGCCCTTCGCCACCTTGACCGCCTGGCGCTCCTCGACGACGAGGATGTCGCGGAAGCCGCCCTGGACATGGGGGAAGCGCATCGCCGAGCCGTAGAACAGCATCTCGGTGCAATGCTGCTGCTGGCCCGTCTGGCAATAGCGGCAGCGGCCGCAGGAGCGGCTCGGATTGACCGCGACCCGGTCGCCCGGCGCGACGCGCGAGACCTCGCCGCCGACCGCCTCGACGGTGCCGGCGATCTCGTGGCCGAGGATCATCGGCTCCCTGACGCGGATCGTGCCGAAGCCGCCATGCAGGTAATAATGCAGGTCCGAGCCGCAGATGCCGCCGGCCTCGATGCGGACGCGGACGTCGCGCGGCCCGATCTCGGGGGCGGTCGTCTCCTCGACGCGCAGGTCCTTCTCGGCATGGATAACGACGGCGCGCATGGGAACCTCCCGCGGCGGGGCTTTACGGTGTCTGCTGCCCCGCGGTTGTCTAATCGATTGAAAGGTGCTTACCCAGATCGAACGGCCGGGCGCAATTGCAAAGATGCCGGCCGAACCGTTGATGAGGATACGCCATGTCGCTGTCGCTGTTCAGTCTCGAAGGCAAGGTCGCGCTGGTCACGGGTGCGGGGCAGGGGATCGGGCTCGCCATCGCGGAAGGCCTGTCGGAAGCCGGCGCGCATGTCGTGCTCAACGGCCGTGACCGCGGCAAGCTCGAACGCGCGCGCGATGCCCTGGCCGCGGCCGGCCGCAAGGTCTCGATCGCACCTTTCGACGTCACCGATCATCTGGCGGTCGAGGCCGGCGTCGCGGCGGCCGAGCGGGAGGTCGGCGGCATCGACATCCTGGTCAACAATGCCGGCATGCAGAAGCGCGGGCCCTTCACCGAGTTCCCGATCGAGGGCTGGCACGAGGTGGTCGCGACCAACCTGCATTCGGTGTTCTACGTTACGCGGGCGGTGGCGAAGGGCATGGTCGAGCGCCAGCGCGGCAAGATCATCAGCATCGGCTCGGTGATGAGCGAGCTCGGCCGGCCGACGATCGTGCCTTACACCGCGACCAAGGGTGCGGTGAAGATGATGACGCGGGGCTTGGCCGCCGAACTCGGCAAGCACAACATCCAGGCCAACGCGATCGGGCCGGGCTATTTCGTCACCGAGATCAACAAGGCGCTGCTGGCCGACGAGGCCTTCTCCGGCTGGGTCAAGAGCCGCACGCCGGCCGGGCGCTGGGGCGAGACCAAGGAGCTGATCGGCGCGGCGATCTTCCTGGCCTCGGCGGCGTCGGACTATGTCAACGGCCATCTGCTGATGGTCGATGGCGGCCTGACCACGGTCGTCTGAGGCGGTTCAGCCGCGGCCCGGCGGGTCCATCGACGGCGTCGTCTCGCCGCCGTCGAGCTTCCTGCGGGCCTTGCACGCCCGCTCCTCGAATTCCTTGCGGATCGCCTCGATCTTCTCCTCGTCGAGCTCTTCGAGGTCGAGCAGCTCCTCGCGCGCGCCCTCGAGCCGGACGATCAGCTCGTCGAGCTTGATCTGCATCGCGGCGGTGTCGCGGTTCTGGCTGTTCTGGATGATGAACACCATCAGGAAGGTGACGATCGTCGTCGAGGTGTTGATGACGAGCTGCCAGGTGTCGTTGAAGCCGAAGAACGGCCCCGACAGCGCCCAGATCACGATGATGGCAAGCGCTCCGAAGAAGGTCTGCGGCTTTCCGGCCCAGCGCGAGGTGGCCTGCGACAGACGGGTGAACAGCGAGCGGTCGGTCAGCGGCTCGGTATGCGACGGCATGGCGCGTTCCCCGCAGCCGCCTGGCGCAGTGCCGCGGCTCATCGCGGCAACGCCTCAGGCCGGGCTCCGGTTGCGCCGCCGCAGCAGAAAGGCCCGCACCGCCGGATCGTCGCTGAGGCCGATGGCGCGGTCGAAGGCGGCGTCCGCCCCGGCGGAACCGGTTCGGGCGAGGAGATCGGCCCGCAACGCCCAGTAGGGCTGATAGGCCCTGATCTCGTCGGCCGGCAGAGCATCGAGCAGCGCGAGCCCGTGATCCGCGTCGACGGCCTCGGCGGAGGCGGCGGCGCGGCTGACCAGAACACCGATGGTCGGCGCCAGCCGGGCCAGCGCCTCGTAGAGCTGCGCCAGCGCGTGCCAGTCGGTCCGGCCGGTCGCGGCGCGCCCGCAATGCACCGACTGGATCGCCGCCTCGAGCTGGAACGGGCCGACCCGGCCGAGCCGCGAGGCGTCTGCGAGCGCACGCTCGGCTTCGGTTGCGAGATCGCGTGACCAGAGCGCGGTGTCCTGCTCGCCGAGCGGCACGAAGCCGCCGGTGTCGTCGCGTCGCGCGTCGCGCCGCGCCTCGCAATGCAGCATCAGCGCGAGCAGCCCCTGTGCCTCGGCCTCGCCCGGCAGCAGGCGTGTCACCAGCCGCCCCAGCCAGATCGCCTCCTGCGCCAAGCCGCGCCGCTTCGGATCGGCCCCGCTGACATCCTCCCAGCCGCTGCCATAGGCGGCGTAGATCGCCTGCAGCACGGCATCGAGACGCTCCGGCAGCTCGGCGTGTTCGGGCACGGCGAAAGCGATGCCGGCATCGCGGATCTTGGCCTTGGCGCGCACGAGCCGCTGGCCGAGCGCAGCCGGCGAGGTCAGGAAGGCCGCGGCGATCCGGACGGCGTCGAGGCCGAGCACCGTCTGCAGCATCAGTGGCGTGCGCGCGGCCGGGTCGATCGCCGGATGGGCGCAGACGAAGAGCAGCTTCAGGCGCTCGTCGGGAAAGAGGCTGGGCTCGGCCATGGCGAATTCGTCCGAAAGCAGCGCGAGCGTCGGCTCGGCGTCGGTGCGGACCTTGCGCGCCCGTTCCCGGTCGAGCAAGACGCGGCGGGCGGCGGTCAGCAGCCAGGCTTCCGGCCGGCCCGGGACGCCGGCCTCCGGCCAGGTTTCGAGCGCGGCGCGGAAGGCGTCGGCGAGCGCGTCCTCGGCGGCAGCGAGATCGCGCCATTGCCGCGCCAGCAGCGCGACGAGCCGGCCATAGGAGGCGCGGGCGGCGAGTTCGGCCGCCGCGCGCGCCTCTGCCATGCCGGCCGCCGGCTGCATCAGGCCGCGGGGGCCGGTGGCGGCGGCAGGACCGGGCGAACCTCGGTCGAGGCATAGGCCGATGACGGGCTGCGCGCCGCCCAGTCGAGCGCCTCGTCGAGACCCGGCACCTCGATGACGAAATAGCCGCCGAGCTGCTCCTTGGTGTCGGCATAGGGGCCGTCCTGGACCTGGCGCTTGCCGTCGCGCAGGCGCACCGTGGTGGCGCTCGCAGGCGGCTGCAGGCCCGCGCCGCTGACCACGATGCCGGCCTGGTTGATGGCGCCGACATAGGCCATCCACGAGCCCCAATAGGCCTGCTGCTTGTCGGGGTCGTCGCGCAGGGCGAACTCGGTCGCGCTCTCGCGGAAGATCAGCATGTACTGCATCGGAACATCCTCACTCGGTCGGGAACCATCTCCCGACTGAGCCGATGACGTCCAGAGGCAGGCGATTTCGACAGGCTGCGCGGGAAATTTTCGTTAGGACCACTTCACCGTCATTGCGAGCGCAGCGAAGCAACCCAGGGAGACGTCGAGCCCTGCCGCCCCTGGGTTGCTTCGCTGCGCTCGCAATGACGGGGTCAGACCCCGAGCCGCTGCGCGTGCCAGGCGATGTGCTGGGCCATGAAGGTCGAGACGAAATTGTAGGAGTGGTCGTAGCCTTCGCGCAGGTTGAGCTCAAGCGGGATGCCGGCGGTGGCGCAGGCGAGTTCGAGCAGCTGCGGCCGCAGTCCTTCCTCGAGGAAGCCGTCGGCCGTGCCCTGATCGATAAGCAGGTCCTTGACGCGGTGGCCATCGGCGATCAGCAGCGTCGAGTCGTAAGGCCGCCAGGCGGCCTCGTCGGCGCCGAGATATTTCTCCAGCGCGGGCTTCGACCAGCCGGCCGTCGAGGGCTGGGCGATTGGCGCGAAGGCCGAGACAGAGGCGTAGCGCCCGGGGTTCTTCAGCGCGAGCGTGATCGCGCCATGGCCACCCATGGAATGGCCGAAAATACCCTGCCGGCCCATGTCGAGCGGGAAATGCCGGGCGACCAGCGCCGGCAGTTCGTCGCGGATGTAGCTCTCCATCCGGTAGTTCCGGGCATAGGGCTCCTGCGTGGCGTCGAGATAGAAGCCGGCGCCGGAGCCGAACTGCCAGTTCTCCGGTTCGTCGGGCACGCCGTCGCCGCGCGGGCTTGTATCCGGGCAGATGATGGCGATGCCGTTGGCGGCGGCCGCGGCGCGGTACTCGCCCTTGTCCATGACGTTCTGGTGCGAGCAGGTCAGCCCCGAGAGATACCACAGCACCGGAACCGGGCCCTCCTCGGCCTGATGCGGCAGGAAGATCGCGAAGGTCATCGGGCAGGCGCAGGTGGTGCTGTCGTGGCGGTAGACCCGCTGCGAGCCGCCGAAGGCTTTCGAGGAGGAGAGGAGTTCCATCGGGTGTCCTTTTGCGTGGGGCGCTTGTGACACCCGTCTCCGTCATCCCGGGCTTCGCGCAGCGAAGTCCCGGGATCCATCATGGAACGCGACATTGCCCTGTGATGGATCCCGGATCTGCGCCGCTTCGCGGCTTGTCCAGGATGACGCGGAGGTTAGTGGCCGATCGATGCGGCCAGAAAGAGACCGCTCAATACACCACCACGCTGCGGATCGACTTGCCCTCGTGCATCAGGTCGAAGCCGTGGTTGATCTCGTCGAGGGCGAGCTTGTGGGTGATCAGGTCGTCGATGTTGATCTTGCCCTCCATGTACCAGTCGACGATCTTCGGCACATCGGTGCGGCCGCGCGCCCCCCCGAATGCCGTGCCCTTCCAGACCCGGCCGGTGACGAGCTGGAAGGGGCGCGTCGCGATCTCCTTGCCGGCCTCGGCGACGCCGATGATGATCGACTCGCCCCAGCCGCGATGGCAGCACTCCAGGGCCTGGCGCATCACGCTGGTGTTGCCGGTGGCGTCGAATGAGAAATCGGCGCCGCCGCCGGTCAGATCGACGATCGCCTGCACGACCTTGTCGTTGCCGATCTCCTTGGGGTTGATGAAGTCGGTCATGCCGAACTTCTTCGCCATCTCCTGCTTGGCCGGGTTGATGTCGACGCCGATGATCTTGTCGGCGCCGACCATGCGCGCGCCCTGGATGACGTTGAGCCCGATGCCGCCGAGCCCGAAGACGACGACGTTGGCGCCCGGCCAGACCTTCGCCGTGTAGATCACCGCGCCGATGCCGGTGGTGACGCCGCAGCCGATATAGCAAATCTTGTCGAAGGGCGCGTCCTCGCGGACCTTGGCCAGCGCGATCTCGGGCAGCACGGTGAAGTTCGCGAAGGTCGAGCAGCCCATGTAGTGGAACACCTCGCCGCCGTCGCAGGAGAAGCGCGAGGTGCCGTCGGGCATCAGGCCTTGCCCTTGCGTGGCGCGGATCGAGGTGCAGAGGTTCGTGCGCCGCGACAGGCAGGACTTACAGCTGCGGCATTCCGGCGTGTAGAGCGGGATGACGTGGTCGCCGACCTTGAGCGAGGTCACGCCGGCGCCGATCTCGCGGACGATGCCGGCGCCCTCATGTCCCAGGATCGCCGGGAATTTCCCTTCCGAATCCAGCCCCGACAGCGTGTAGGCGTCGGTGTGGCAGATGCCCGTCGCCATCACCTCGACCAGGACCTCGCCGGCCTTGGGTCCGCCGATCTCGATGGTCTCGATGGTGAGCGGCTTGCCGGCCTCCCAGGCGACGGCGGCGCGTGTCTTCATCGGGTGTGTCCTTCCCTCGTGGTCGTCATTGTCGGTGTCATTTCAGATAGGGCCGGATGGCGCGCATGATCCCGGCGATGTCCGCCTCGCCGGCGGAGGTGCCGAGCACGGTCTCGCGCAGATGGCTCTCCAGCACCTCGGCCATCAGCCCGGTCGCGGCGCCGCGCAGCGCCGCGAGCTGCTGGAGCAGGGCGCCGCAATCCTGCCCGCGCTCGACCGCGAGGACGAGCGCATCGGCCTGCCCCCTGATCCGGCGCAGCCGCGTGATGGCGCGCTTCTTTTCTGCGAGCGTATGCGGCATCCGGGCGAATGATACTGGGGTGGAGTATGGGATGCGGACGCTAGCCCGGCCCGGCGGCGCCTGTCAACGCGAGGCCGGCGTGTAACGAAAACGGCGGCCGCATCGCTGCGGCCGCCGTTCCGGGATCGTCGAGCGGCTCGCCGCTCAGAAGCTGTAGGCCGCCTTCACCTTCACCAGATGCTGGCTGAAATTCACCAGGTCGAGATCACCCGGCTGGCCCTTGGCCTTGCCGGCGATTTGAATGTTGTAGGCGGCCGAGATCGCGAACTGCTTGGTCGCCTGCCAGTAGACGCCCGGACCCGCGAAGGTGGCGTAACCCGACTCGGTGCCGAAGCCGAGATCGGCATAGCGGCGCTGATGGCGGACCTCGCCGGAGAGATAGACGCCTTCCAGCGCCTGCCAGGCGAGCGAGCCGCCGACCGTGAAGGTCGAGGAGCGGCCGTAAGGGGTCGGGCCGGTCCAGGTCAGGTCGTGCGACAGGTTGAGCGCCGCATAAAGCTTGCCCGGAACCAGCGTCTTGTCCGCGAAGAGGCGGATGCCGGTGTTGTAGGTGGTGAAGCGGCCGGCGCCGTCGGGATCGGTCCGGGTGGCGCTCGGGTCGAGCACGACGGTCAGGCCCAGCCCATGCAGGTCGCGCCCGAGCAGGCGGTACTTCATCTCGATGCCGGCGCCGTAGCTGGTCGAATCCGCGCTGACGCCGCCGAAGCGCGCATCGGTGACGCCGCCGAGCAGATAGGGGCCGACCTCGAGACAGGGCGCCAGGCCGTAGGAGCCCTGGAGCTGGGCCAGATGGCTGTTCAGGGTGCCGCCGCGGGTGCCGTAACCGCCGAAATAGCTCAGGCTCGGGCTGAACGAACCCTTCTCGGCCACGTCCGAACCGGTGGTGAAGCCGAAGGCGTCGGTCGGGATGCCCTCGCTCTCGGTGCAGGCCGAGAGCACCGGCGGCGCGACCGGCGCACCCTTGCGCGAGGGCAGGTCGGCGGCGAGCGAGACCGAGGCGGCCGAGACGGAGGCGAGGAGACCGAGGGCGGCGAGCTTGAGCGTCATGGTGGGTGTCCGATTGCGGTGCGTCACTGTCATGCAAATGCGAACGATTTGCAATATCTGATTCGAGGCGACGATGCCTATCAGGATGCCCGACGCCGTCTTCCCTTGGGAGAGGCGATCGGGCCTCGGCGACGCAATAGAGTTACATGTTGCGCCGCGGCAACAATAGGCCCTGCGGCGGAGCGGGAGACCACCATGCCGAGGCTTTCCAGGACGTCTCTCACGGCAGGCGCAGGCGGTAACGCTCGAAATGCCCGTTCTTGCGGCCGTCATAGCCGATCAGGATGTCAAGCCGGCCCTGCGCCTGGCCCAGCACGGTCAGGACCTCGGCCTTGCCGTCGCGCATCTCGCGCAGCGTGCCGAGCGCGGTCGCGGCCTGGGGCCGGGCGGGATCGACCAGGAACAGCTCGTAGGGCAGGTCCTGCTCCTGCGCCGGGCCGACCAGCGCGAGCAGGCGCCCGTCGGCCAGCGCCGCGAGATCGCGGATGCCGCGTTCGCCGCCGACCGGGACGGCGAGCAGTTTCGGCGCGGCCCTTGCCGGCTCGTGGCCGGGCGCGAACAGGGCAGCCAGGCTCGCGCCGAGCACGAAGGCGCGGCCGCCGAGCGAGGGCGCGCGCAGGCCGGCCCAGAGCGTATCGCCGGTGACGGCGATGCCCTCGATGGTGAGGCCGTTCTCCTGCAGCAGCGCCTTGCCGAGATAGGGCGCCGCCGGGCCGGCCTGCCGCAGCACGTCGCTCAGCCGGTAGGTCAGCGCGATGCCGCCCGCCGGCCTGCCGGCGGCGTCGACCCTGATCCTCGCGAGGTGGAAGGAGGAGAGCCGGAACTCGCCCTTCTTGCGCGAGCAGCCATGTGAGCCCGCGACGTAGAAGGCGCCGTCGGCATAGGCGACGGCCTCGCCGTCGAGCTCGGCGAAATCGCCGGCCTCCCGGCAGAGCCGCCCCGGCGGGCTGCCAAGCGTCGCGGCCGAGGGCGCCTCGCCGATCAGCGGCAGCGTCGGGCCGGGGGTGATCCGGTTCTCGGCGATCAGCGCGAACTGGGCGAAGCCGCCCTCGTCGTCGATCAGCAGGCAGCGCCGCGCCCCGCTCGGCCCCGGCATGCAGGCGAGCCCGCTGACATCCTCCGCCGTCCGGCCCTTCTTGCCGGCGAAATCGCCATCGGCCTTGAGCCGGCCCTCGGGAACGAGGGTTTCGGTAGCAGCGGGCGCGGCCGCGAGCCAGAGGGCGGCGAGGGCTGCGAGGAAGGCTTGGCGCATGGTCCGGGTCTCGGGTCGACGGCCGATTGAGCGCGGGTGGGCGGGGGATGTCAAAGGTGGGGGTATCCTTCTCCCCTCGCGGGAGACGGTGTCTGCGCAGCAGACGGATGAGGGGGCGCCGTGAGCTTTCCGGCTGGCGTGGTGGTCGGCAGGTTCGACAGCGCACGGCGCCCCCTCATCCGTCTCGGCTTCGCCGAGCCACCTTCTCCCGCGAGGGGAGAAGGGCGCGCGCTTTTTGCCCGCCCGCATTCCTGCGTCGGTGTTCGAGGAGGGGCAGCGGAGCGCCGCGAGGCGCGTGGATGTGGTGGCCGCGTCCATTGAGCCAGGTCGCGGCGCGGGCAGATTGAGCCACTGCCCGCACGCCCCGTGGCGCTCCGCTCGTCGGCGTTCTTGT
>JAESFU010000095.1_pt1 | contig 173781 bp, 170 predicted proteins | sample 9269461 | NCBI WGS metagenome assembly JAESFU01 (sample SAMN14502556, study PRJNA617107) | algae metagenome | isolation source: Stenomitos rutilans HA7619-LM2 and co-occurring heterotrophs from cave walls | place: USA: Waikapalae cave, Hawaii | collected 2009-07-28 | reverse complement strand
GACATAGTATCAGGTTTTTAAGACTGATACTATGTCGGCCCGCCATTTCTCTTGTTTTTCTGCTTAATCAGGGAATTGGCAGCACTTTGCTTTCCTTAAACGTGGACATGATGACCATCGTTTGGGTGCTGGCTACCTCGTCGATTTCGTTAATTACGTCCAGCATCAGCGCCTGATAGGACGAAATATCTTTGGCAATCACTTTCAACAGAAAATCACCTGAGCCTGTTATGTGGTGGCACTCAATGATTTCGGGAATCTGGTTGACCCGATCCACAAACGACATCGTTGTATCCTTTTTGTGGCCAACCAAGGTAACCATAACGAAGGTTGTAACGCCCAGACCTATCTTTTCGCGATTAAGTTGGGCGTGATAACTTTGGATAATACCCGACGTTTCCAACTTTTTCACCCGTTCCAGCGTAGGAGCGGGGGAGAGGCCAATTTCTTTGGAGAGTTGAGCGTTAGTGATTTTAGCGTTGGCTTGCAGAATTTCTAATACGTTGCGATCTATCTGATCTAATTTCTGGCTCGACATAAAGCAGTCTGTTCAAACTTAATTACAGGACGGTGCAAAGCTACTATCTTTTACAATAGAAAATTCTTAAAAGATATTGGATTTTTGCAAAAATCGAAACAAATACAGCCTATTGTCCTTTAAAACGGCACAAAATTAAGCGAATTAAGGTGGTTGCCAAATGTGTCGTTTAGCCTATGGCAGAGCTTTTTTATAAAAATGCCATAGTCAGACATCCAATGACACCTCTGTGAGATTACAAATTTGTATAAGAAAGCCCTGTAGCCTGTGGTTAGCCGTCTGTTAACAGAGATCGTTTTATCATCACAGTTAAATAGAACGAATTGCTTTCCATAGCGGAGAATATTACGCCTGACCGCAGGTCGATTTATTATGAAAATGCGTAAAAAATCGGATTTGCCGACAAAAACCTGCCCCGTCTGCAACCGACCCTTTAGCTGGCGAAAAAAGTGGGAGCGCAACTGGGAACACATTGTCTATTGTAGCGATGCCTGCCGGGAAATCAGTAAGCGGAACAAAACACATCCCGGAGCCGCATAGGTATGCTTAACTATCACTATTTTTGTCGATTAACCTGCCTCGTTAATGCGCTCGACTGCTTATCTTTTCCTCTTACTTGTACTTTTTAGCTGGAGCAGTTGCCGTCGGGCAACACCGGTTGCCACGAAAAAACCACCGGTTAACCCTGCCCGCCCAGTAGCTACAAAACCAACTCCACAAAAGCCGGTTGTGGCCAAATCGACTCCGCCAAAACCCGCCACGGCCGTTGTGGCAACCCCAGTCGATTCGCTCGAAGCAGAGGAATTAATTGATCAGACACCTCTTCCCCCTAAGCGGGAATTCCGGGCGGCATGGGTCGCCACGGTCGATAACATTGACTGGCCCAGCAAGAAAGGATTGTCCGTGGCCGACCAGCAGCGTGAACTGGTGGCCATGTTCGATCAGCAGCAACAAATGGGCCTTAACGCCGTTGTGGTGCAGATTCGGTCGGCTGCCGATGCGTTTTACGCGAAAAGTTCAGAACCCTGGTCGGAGTGGCTGACGGGGCAGCAGGGACTGGCACCAGAGCCGTTCTACGATCCTATGGAGTTCATGATTGATCAGGCTCACCAGCGCGGCATGGAATTTCATGCCTGGTTTAACCTTGATCGGGCTACGTTCAGCAAGACGGCCAGCGTAGCGCCAACGAATATTATTTACCGAAAGCCTGAATGGATGCTGACCTACGGCGGGCGCAAACTATTTAACCTCGGTCTGCCCGCTGTGCGTTCCTATATTGCAGGAATCGTGGCTAACGTAGTGCGCGAATATGACGTGGACGGCATTCATTTCGACGACTACTTTTATCCCTATGCCGAGGCTGGGCAAACCCTCCGCGACGACAGCACCTATCAGGCTAACTTCAATGGCATGAAAAAGCCCGACTGGCGACGCGACAACGTGAATAAACTCATTGTTGAACTTCGTGATTCGATTCGGGCCAACAAGCCCTGGGTTAAATTTGGGATTAGTCCGTTTGGCATCTGGAAAAATCAAAGCAATGATCCTGAAGGCTCGGCAACTAATGGCGGACAGGCCTATTATGACCTCTATGCCGACACCCGTAAGTGGGTACGCGATGGCCTAATCGATTACATTGTGCCCCAGGTTTATTTTAGTTCGGAGTTTGGACGAGTGCCTTATAAAACGTTGGTGGAGTGGTGGACCCGGAACGCTGGAAAAGTTCATTTATATATTGGGCAGGGCGCTTATCGGGTAGGGCGCGGGTCGGAACGTGACCCGGGCTGGGGGAAATCCACCGAATTTCCTGACCAGATGCGGTACAATCGCCAACAGCCAGCCGTTCTGGGGAGTGTATTTTTTAGCGCCAAGAGCTTGCAAACCAACCCACTGGCTATCCGAGATTCCCTGCAAAACAATTTTTATCGCTATCCGGCACTTGTACCGGCTATGACCTGGTTAGACAGTATTCCGCCCCTGCCCCCCCGCGATGTAAAAGCGGCTATCACTGCCGAAGGCATTGAATTATTCTGGCAGCAATCCGCCGAAGCGATGGATGGCGATGGGGCAAACTCTTACGTCATTTATCGGTTTGAAGGCCGTCGGCCTCAACTACGTTTGGATGACCCCCGCCATATTGTGGCTCAATGCATGGGAGAGTCATCCACACGATTTGTGGATAAAACCGCTGATCCAAAGAAGAAATACACCTATGCCGTAACGGCATTAGACCGGCTGCATAATGAAAGCCGGGAAGTAGTTATCAAAGTGCCGTAAGGTCGTATCACTGCATTACATCAGCCAATACGTCATCAATAGACCGGGCATCCGGGAAAAAGCCAACGAGCTTAAGCAGAATGCCTTCCACAACGGCATCCGGGCAGGATGCGCCACAGGTGAGCAACACCGTAATCGGCTGGCTGGCCGGTAAATAATCCTGAGTAACTACTTCCTGTTTCGTATGGCTATCGAAATGGCGAATCAGCTTATCAGACAGGATTTTTTGCTCTGATTCAATAAAATAGGTCGGTAGTTTTTCTTCGCAGAGTTCGACAATGTGCGAAGTATTGGAGGAATTATATCCACCGGCTACTATCGCAAAATCAGCGGTATGAGTAAGCAGGGCGTATGTGGCGTCCTGGTTATCGTTGGTAGCGTAACAAAGCGTGTCGCGGGTATTGGCAAAATGCGTATCGACAGACTCATCCGTCAAGCCATATTTCTGAATCATCACCTGCTTTAAATAATCGGCAATGCCCTGCGTGTCTGAAGCAAGCATAGTTGTCTGATTCACAACGCCGATACGTTCCAAATCGCGGCCCGGGTCGAAGCCAAGCGAATACTGCCCGGCAAATTCTGTATAGAATTCGCTGGCTGGTAGTTCACCGGTGATGTATTTCGCTAACCGCAGAGTCTGAGCCATATCTTTCACGACCACCGTTGGCGCGGCTTCTTTGCTGTGTGAGAAGGTTGCGCGGGTTTCTTCGTGACTGGGTTTACCGTGAACCACAACGGTATAATTTTTCTGTCCAATCTGCCCGGCTTTATTCCAGACCTTCTCTACAAACGGGCAGGTTGTGTCATACTTAGCCACATCCAAGCCTAAAGCAGACAGTTGATGTTGTGTTTCCAGCGTTGTGCCAAAGGCCGGAATAATCACGACGTCGGAAGGCGTCAGTTCGGTCCAGGGAATCAGTTGCTGCCCGTTCGTATCCATAATGAACCGAACTCCCCGGTCCTGCAAGTCGGCGTTTACATCCGGGTTGTGAATCATCTCGCTCAGGAGAAAAATTCGTTTGCCGGGATTTTCGGCAATTGCTTTATACGCAATCTCGACGGCATTTTCGACGCCATAGCAAAAACCGAAATGCCGGGCGATTAGAAATTTGATTGGGCCAAAGTCGAGTTGCGTTGGGGTGAAATCACGCTTTAGCTTATCCCGCTTCCGCCGAAATTCTTTCAGAGGAGTGATGATGCTACTGCGATAGTAATCAGGAATATCAAACGATTTCATGTACTCAATGAGTGTATGAATAAAACTTTCCACACCTTCTGTCCATGTTAACAAACAGTGACGTTAACGGCTTCGTTCAGTGTGAAATCAACGCCCGACGGTTAGCTGTCGAAGAATATCATCTACATATTCGCGGGAATTCGCCAGGCGGGGCACTTTATGCTGGCCGCCTAATTTGCCGCGTTGCTTCATCCAGGCGTAGAATGTGCCTGCTGGTACAACATGGATGCGTGGACGTTTGAGGACCATGTCGTTATACCGCTTGGCGTCGTAATCGGAATTGATGTGCCGAAGGGTTTCGTCCAGAATCTGGTTGAACCGTTGCTGATTATTGGGTTCGTGGGAAAACTCAATTACCCATTCGTGGCAGCCGTTTGCTCCATTGCTCATGTACACCGGACCAGCCGTATAGTCGGCAATAATGGCTCCCGTGGCTTCACAGGCCTGTGTAATAGCGGTTTCGGCATTTTCAATAATCACTTCTTCGCCAAACGCATTGATAAAATGCTTCGTTCGGCCACTCACTTTCAGACGGTGCGGGTACAACGACGTGAACCGAACCGTATCGCCGATTTTATACCGCCATAAACCGCCGTTCGTTGAAACGACCAGGGCGTAATTTTTATCTACTTCTACTTCATCAATTGTGAACGCTTTCGGAAAAGGCTGATCGGCTTCCTGGATCGGTACAAATTCGTAGAAAATGCCATAGTCGAGCATCAACAACATCTCGCCTATCCGGCCCAGATCATCCTGAATAGCAAAGAATCCTTCCGATGCGTTATAAATTTCCTGATAACGAACGTTTTTTGAGGGAAAAACCTGGTGCTGGAACAACTCCCGATAGGGCTGGAAATTAACCGCACCGTGCATCATGACCTCGAAATTCGGCCAGACTTCCAGAATATTGGATTTGCCCGTGCGTGCCAGAATTTTGTCAATCAAAACTAAGCCCCAGGTTGGCGTTCCCAACAAACTGGTAACGTTTTCCCCGGCCGTTATCTCGGCTATGCGTTCCAGCTTGGCTTCCCACTCATCCATCAGCGCAACCTCAAGGGAAGGCGTGCGTATGTATTGCGCCCAACTCGGTAAATTTTTCATTACCACTGCCGACACGTCGCCAGCCGCGCTATTGGTGCTATATGGATTTTGGTGGAGACTACCGCCAATGGAAAGTCCTTTGCCTTCAAAGGCCCGGCTGTCGGGATTGTTGGCAATGTAGAGCGCCATCATGTCCTTACCACCTTTAAAATGACTCTCGTCCAGCGACTCAGTGGTGATTGGAATGAATTTGCTGCGGGCGTTGGTCGTGCCCGACGACTTGGAAAACCAGCGAACCGGCGAGGGCCACAACACTTTATTCTCGCCTTTCATGACCCGCTCAATATACGGAAACAGGTCTTCGTAACTCGAAACGGGCACCTGCCGCTGAAAATCCTGAACCGTCTGGATGGATTTGTACTGATATTTCCGCCCCCATTCAGTCCGGCGACCCGCCCGGATGAGTTGGTTGAACACTTTCTGCTGCACCACGCCGGGTTGTTGCATCATCGCTTCAATGCGCGGCAGTCGCCGTTGCAGGAGCCATTTGAGCGTGGTGTTTAGGAAAGTCATGCGGCTAAAATAACAATGAACCAATACGGGTTGGTTGCTACTAAATGCAAATTTATAAATACTCCTACTGATTTATAAGCCTTTTGCCCGGTCAGGGTAGTCGGTTATGAGTCCGTCAACTTTCCATTCTTTCAATCGAATCATGTCGTCGCGCTGGTTTACGGTCCAGGGAATCACCTGGATGCCCTGCTCGTGCAGCCGGGCAATTTTATCCCGGCTGAGTAACCGAAAATAGGGACTATAAATGTCTGGTTTAAAGCCTAAATCGTCGATGTTTTTCTCGGGGCTACGCAGGTTTTCAACCAATGCCGCCAACTTAACCTTTGCGTATCTGCCCGCGTTGGCTTCCTGGTTCCAATGCTTTAATACGGAAAAGTCAAAACTCTGGATTGTTACCCGTTCAGTCCAGCTCGGTTCCGAGGAGAGATGCTTTTTAATGACAGCCAGTACTAAATCGCAGAAGCCAGCCGGTTCGGGCTGACTTTTGTTATATTCCGATGGTTCACTCTTGATTTCGATGTTATACGAAAACGTAGGCAGGTTCCTGGCTTTTCGATAGGCTTCGGCCTGTTCGATAACTTCGCTTAACAACGGCTTATACGTTTTTAGTTTTTGCTGTTCAGGATAGGCCGGGTTACCATTTGAGCCTACGTCATACTGTTTAATATCAGCGTAGTTCATCTGATACAAAATCAGATTCTTCTGTTCTTTTTTGTCAACGGGCTTCCTATCTGGCGCTATGCTGAAGGCTGCGTTGAAATACGGCTCGTGCGACACGACCACCTGCCCGTCTTTACTGATAACCACATCCATTTCGAGCGTAGTAACGCCGAGGTCAAGGGCTTTCAGGAAGGCTGGAACGGTGTTTTCGGGCATCAGACCCCGGCAACCCCGGTGGCCCTGTACATCAAATGAGGATGATATCTGAACAAAAGCGGTGGCAATCACGCAAATTAGCAACAAGCTGACACGCATTGAGTTGGCTGGATAGTTCGCTCAAAAGTACAATTTCTTACTTTGATTTCTTCTCAACAACCCGCGAGGATTGCGACAGGTAGCCACTTCCCCAGCTAAGTTCCGTTTTGTGGGCTTGTCCTCCGGCTGTTGAACGGCCCGTTTGTCCGTCGGTTACTCTGCCAGGCTCGTATAAAGTCGGGTCATGTTTAGTGCTAAACACCCGAAGCGGACCATTGTTTTGGGTGACCACATAAATTAATTGACCGTTCGCTTGCAAAACGGATGCTAACGCCTTAGCGTCCCGGTCAACGATAAAGCCGGATTGAGCGGGCGATAATGCTTTGAAATTTCCTTTTCCGTCACCCAGCAGACACAGCCCTAACCCGGCATCCTGCCAGCCGGACAGTACTTCATTGGCGTAGTCGTTGCCAGTCAGGAGTATGTCTAAATTTCCGTCATGATTGAGGTCTGTGGCAGTGGTGCCAAATACAGGCGAGAACTGTGCTTCGACGGGTAAATCACGCAATGCTAATTGCCCGCTCCTATTTTCGATATAAGCTGATGCCAAATGAGTAGCTCGCTTAATAGTAGCCTGTTTTTGTTGTTCTCCAGATAGTAAATCGCTTAATTTCATTTTCCCATAAGCTGTATAGGAGGTCATATTCTTTTTGAAAGATGGAACCTGGTCGGTCAGTACATCACGAGGGTGAAATGGAAACTCCGTGTCGCCGTTAAAGAAACTCAGGATTGGGTCGAGGGTCCCGTTTTTATCGTAATCAGCCGCATAGACGGATACTGGGTAGTCGGGCGATGCCTGCAAACGGCTGTTCAGTCCCAGGTTTCCGGCTATGTAGTCTATGTCGCCGTCGTTGTCGAAATCGCCGGGTGTCAGGCTGTTCCAGAACCCGACAGCTTTCTCCAGAGTGGGCATCGGTAAAAGGCTCAGCCGCCGACCGTTTTGATTTCTGAATACCGTTATGGGCATAAATTCCCCCGCCAGCATTAAATCGGGCCACGTATCGTTGTTCACGTCCGTCCAAAGCGCCGAGCAAACTAATCCGGCCTTGCTGAGACCGGGCGCGAGTTGGTCGGTTACGTCTGTAAAGCGGGGCTTGAAATTTTTGCTTTCATTTCGCAGTAAATAACTCCTTGGCGCTTCTGGGAAACGCTGGGGTACGACGCGCCCGCCGATGAACAAATCCAGATCACCATCGTGGTCGAAGTCGGTGGCGATTACGCATGAACCACTGGCTGTCGTATTAGGTAGGGCATTTGGTGCGGCCCGGAAATTTCCCCGGCCATCGTTCAGGTATAAGCTGTCCTGATAGCGGCTTTCGTTATGACCGAATTCAGTGCTTCCATGAACGGCATACAGGTCAAGGTCGTTGTCGTTATCTGCGTCGAAGAGTAGAACGCCGGTTTCCTCGGGGTCTTTGACGGGCCGGTCTTTCCGGAGGAAAGTGCCATTTGCCTGTTGCAGAAAAAATGTTCCGCCCTTATGCGCTGCTCCCGCTATGTAAATGTCATCCAGCCCGTTCCTGTCTACATCGCCGACAGCCAAACCCGGCCCAATTTGCGAGTGTTTGTGCGACAGAAGCGTTTGCTGTGCTTTGTAATCTACAAAATCATCTTCCTGATGGGTGAACAGTAATCCCGTTTGTGCGGATACATCCGTTAGCAACGGCTGGGCAGGGGGCTTTATTTGTAGGAACGTACCGGGTTTGGGCGTTGCCTGGCGTTCTTTCAGCGTCAGAGTTTTGTTTACGGGCAGGTTGCGAAGCAGTTGCCCATTCCCATTGGGCCACAGAATTTTCAGGGAGTCGATCCGCAGTGCGTTGCCGAGGCCGAGGTGAATACCCGCTGCCATTGTAGATTGGTAGCCCCGCTGCCGGGTGTATTCTGTATAATGGATAGGCCCGTTGGCCCAGATGAGTACTTTAGCGCCCAGCCCTTCGAGGTTTCCCGGTTTACCCAGCAGATTTATTTTCAAGTAGTGGCTGGCAGATGAATCGTTGCTTTGCTCGACAGTCAGGTTTTTATAGATGAACGCCGGGTCGTTGATGTTATTCATCACCAAATCCAAATCGCCATCGTTGTCGAAATCGGCATAGGCCGTGCCGTTGGTGAAGGAAGGTTCGGCCAGTCCCCAATCGCGGGCAACATTCGTGAACTGGTAATTGTGTCCGTCGTTGTGGAATAGGAAATTGGGTTTATAGACGGGTTCGAGATCGTCAATTCGTTTAAGCAGCCGGGCGCGCCGGTCGGCGTCGGAGCCAAATACACCCGCATCGCGGTTATAACTTGTAAAGTCAAGGTCAGTAATGTCTTTGCGATAACCATTAGTAATCAGCAGGTCACGCAGACCGTCATTATCTAAATCTGCAAAAAGTGCGCTCCAACTCCAGTCGGTGGCGGCTGTTCCGGCTAAATAGCCAATATCGGAGAAAAGCCCACTGCCTCTATTTAACTGCAACACATTCCTGACGTATTGGGGCTGATAACCAAGTCGGTGGGCCATTTGAAAACGATCATAAGGAATGTTGGAAAACATCGTTTTCTGCCGGAGATTATCGTCGGGCAGCATGTCCACTACGGCGAGGTCGTTCAGTCCGTCGTTATTGATATCGGCTATGTCCATTCCCATGCTGTTGTGGCTCTGATGCTTCAGCATCGACGCGATCTGGTTGATAAAACCGCCGTGCTGATTGTTAATCAGCCATACATCGTTGGATTGAAAATCATTGGCTACATAAATATCCGGCCAGCTATCCTGATTAATGTCATTAACAACCACGCCCAACCCCCACCCTTCGTGGAGAAGACCGGCTTCCTGGGAGACATCGGTGAAGTGGGGCGTAACGCGGGTATCTACCCTTGTTACGCCGTCATTTCGAAACAGCTTATCCCGGCTTCGGGCTGAACCATCGTTGCGGGGGCCGCTTACGGTGTTACGATTAAAGGCTTCGAGTGCGTTGGTTAGCAGAAACAAGTCTAAATCACCATCGCGGTCATAATCCAGAAATGTAGCCTGAGTTGAATAGCTGGAATCGGCCAGCCCGGCAGCCTGTGCCATTTCCTGAAAGTGCGGAATCCCGTTTTTATCGTTGCCCTGATTAATAAACAGCAGATTCGGGACGGCTTTGTTGCGGTCTGGGTGAATGGTTGACACATAAATGTCCTGTCGCCCATCCTGGTTAATGTCGGCTACAGCCACGCCCGTACACCAGAATTTCGTGCTGACTCCTGCTGGCTCAGTAATATCCTGAAAGCTAAAACCACCTTTGTTGAGATACAGCCGACTCGATACCTGATTACCCGCGAAGAAGACGTCGGGCTGACCATCGCCGTTGAAATCGCCTACGCCAACGCCCCCGCCATTGTAGATGTACTCGAAGTCAAGTACGTTCAGGGAGTCACTTTCGGTAATGGTGTTCGCGAAATCAATTCCGGTCTGATTAGCGGCAAGCCGCTCGAACCGGGTCGCCTGCTGGTTGCAGCCAACGAACGAAAGCCATACTAAGGCTGTCAGCGTAAACAGATAGCGCATAGGCGAAAGATAAATAAAATCCCCGGCGCGGCAACACGGCCAGCCGGGGATAACACATCCAGATTGTATTAAAAATGAGCATTGGAATCAGACCTATGAGGTTTCAAAAACCTTATCGGTCTCGGAACACTAATACCCCGGATTCTGGTCCTTCTGACTCAATTTGCTGTTATTGTCTAACTCCTGCTGTGGAATGGGCAGCAATTCCTGCTTGCCTTTAACAAAATAAGTAATCGGCTCGGTCTTGAGTTTATTTTGTGTCCGCCAGCGCAGAATATCGCGGTTCCGGATTTGTTCGCCCGCCAGTTCCACTCGCCGTTCGTGGATGATCGCCCGCAACACTTCATCTTTGCTGTTCGCCGGATAATTCTTCGTCGGATACGCGGGCATGGCTACGCTTTTCCGGGCGCGAACCTGATTGAGCAACGCAATGGCATTGGCCGAATTACCCGCTTCGTTTTCACATTCGGCCATACTTAGCAATACATCGGCATAGCGGATGATTCGCATGTTGATGCCCGACGTATAATACGTTTCTGCATTTTTATACAGTGCCGTATACTTCCGCCAGCTAATTTTCTGGGCTACGCCGTTGAATGTCTGGGCGTTGCCCTGTACATCTTTATCGGCCAGCGTATTCAGGCCATTGTTGTATTTATCACCGATGAAATAAAAGTTGAATTTCAGGCGAGGATCGGTTTTGGCATCGCCTTTGGCCGTATGTTCATACTCGGCCAGCAGACTGTTCGACGGAATGAGGTTGCGCCAGCCAATAGTGTTATATTCCTGACTTCGGGTGCAGGTTTCGTTGGCCGCATAATCGTTCCCGTCGCCATCCCAGTTGAAATCGCCGATTTTCGAGAAACCAATCTCAAACACCGACTCGGTGTTATTCTCATTCTCCTCCTGGAAGTTATCATCGTATTCGTCGGTTAGCTTATACGTACCGGCGCTAATTAACTTCTGAAATTCCGTTTTGGCTTTGGCATAATCACCCTGTTGCATATACACCCGTCCGAGCAGGGCGGCTGCTGCGCCTTTGGTAGCCCGGCCCAGATCATTCCCTGAATAACTGGCCGGTAGGTCGGCCTGAATCGCTGCAAGATCACTCGTGATAAGTTGATATACATCTGGTGCTGCTGACCGCGCTTTTGTGCCGTTTACTTCCGTTACGTAATCGGTGTAGAGCGGCACGCCACCCCAGAGCGTTACCAAATCGAAATACGACAGCGCGCGGAGAAATTTAGCTTCCGCAATAGCCCGTTTAGTCGTTGTTGGGTCGTCTTTCACGTTAGCACCTTTGTCAATAACAATGTTGGCGCGGTGAATCGTGCGAAATAACCCGTTCCATACTGAGAAGGCTACAGCATTTCCCGGAATCTGAGCGCCAATCAGCAACTGGTTACGGGGCGCTTCCAACTGCCCTCCGCCAGATGTCATGTCATCGCTGCGAAGGTCGTGCAGGAAAAACCACTCGCGGCCCGTCAGGTTATAACTTTGCCAGATGGCATATACGGCGTTAACCCCCTTAACGAGTTCGGCGGCATTTTTATAGTAGGTATCCGTCGTTACCTGGTTTGGGTTGACCTGGTCTAAGCTGCTGGTATTGCAGCCTACCAGTAAACCCAGTGTTATGACGGTGCTGGTTAAAAAGTGACGTTTCATTGTTAAGTCTTTTAGAATTAAGGCGTTTAAAATCCTACCTGTAAACCAACCATCAATGTCCGGGGCTGCGGAAACTGTCCATAATCGATGCCATTGGAAAGTGTGCCGTTGTAGCGCGAGCCGATTTCCGGGTCATAGCCTGTGTATTTGGTGAACGTCAGCAGGTTAGTAGCGGCCACATACAGCCGGGCTTTCGAGAGGGTTCCCCGTGTCCAGGACTGTAGAGCAGTAGCGGGTACACTATACCCAATGCTCAAATTTTTCAGGCGCAGGTACGAGCCGTCTTCAATGAACCGGTCCGACGTGCGCGTGTTGCCGTTGGGGTCGCCACTAACGGCGCGGGGTACATCGGTGTTCGTATTAGTCGGTGTCCACGCCCGCAGGACATCCGTGCCTGCGTTGAACAACCGTAACATTCCCTGTTCCAGCACTTTCACGCCGTTATACACCTTGTTGCCCTGAACACCCTGGAAAAACAAGGCGAAATCGAAGTTGCTGTAGTTGGCATTCAGGTTCAGGCCGTAGGTAAAGCTGGGCAGGAAACTGCCGAGATTTACCCGGTCGTCGGCGTCAATCTTCCCATCGCCATTGGCATCGACGAACCGAAGATCGCCCGGCTTGGCATTTGACTGCGTTGGGGCGGCTTTTACCTCATCGGCCGTCTGGAAGATACCGGCTACCCGCCAGCCATAGAACGATTGAATGGGGTCGCCTGCAATGGTGCGGGTGATGTCGAAGCCACCGTAATCGGCATTAGACCCACTGAAGAGGGGCGAAATGTTCGGACCTAAGTTCAGCACTTTGTTCCGAATAAAACTGATATTCCCCGACACATTGTAGCGGAACGTACCCTGCTGTTTGTTATAACCCAGTTGTAGTTCCACACCCCGGTTCTGCATGTTCCCTACGTTAACGACAGGCGATTGCGAGTAGCCAATAGAGGGCGCAATGGGTTGGCCTAAAATCAGCCCGTCGGTATTTCGGTTGAAATACTCGGCGGTCAGCGTAATGCGGTTGCTGAAAAGACCCAGATCTAATCCAACGTTGGTCATGTCGGTAACCTCCCAGCGCAACGATGTATTACCCAATTTGTCGAAATATGAACCTTGCGTGCGACCACCGCCCAACACGGCATTGGTGGTCTGCGAAACAGCCACCTGCCAGTCGTAGTCATTTATGCCATTAAAGCCCATCGACCCGTAGCTGGCCCGGAGTTTGAGTTCCGAAATGGTCGGTACGTTTTTCATGAAGGCTTCCTCACTAATGCGCCAGCCTGCTGAGACTGATGGAAAGTTGCCCCACTTGTTGCCCGGCGCAAACTTACTTGACCCGTCCCGACGGAACGAAGCCCCCAGCAAATACTTACCGCCGTACTCGTAGTTAATCCGACCGAGATACGAAATCAGGACGTTTTGCGAACGGCTGCCGGTCAATCCAACGCTGGTAGGCGTCAGCGCGCTCACCTGTTGGATATCATTCGTTGCTGCCTGACCAGCGCCGTTTAGGTTGGAATAGATACCCGCCTGCCGTTCGGCCACGACCACTGCATTGATGGAGTGTTTGCCAAATGTATGCTCGTAGGTTAACTGATTAGAAATCAGCGGAGACGTGTAGGTGTAACGGTTGTCGGTCAACTGAGCCAACGCCCGTGCGTTGAAGCTCTCGTTATAAATAGGCTGGAAGGCATAATCGCGGGAAGTTACGTAATCAATGCCGCCCCGGATGCGATAGGTTAGTCCTTCAAACAGTTTCACATCTAAGTAAGCGCTGCCCAACAGTTTCAATCGCTGGGTATTGGTACGGTCCTGGAGGGCGGCCCGGACGGGATTCTGCGGATCGGATGCATCGGAACCGTCCGGCCCGCGATAACCGCCTACTAAGAACGGGTCTGTAATGGGCATATACGGCGTCATCCGAATCATGTTCTGAATCTGGGTCCGGCCACCGGCGTTTACCTCGCTATATTTATCGTCATACGATACGGTTAGCGTTTGCCCGAACGTGAAGCGATTACTGAGTGTGTGGTCGGAGTTGATGCGGAAATTACCGCGCCGGTAAGCCGTTCCAATCATGATACCGTCCTGACTGAAATACCCCAGCGATGAGTAAAACCGCGATTTATCGTTGCCGCCCGATAGCTGAACGCTGTGTTGCGTAATGGCTGCCTGCCGGAATACCGCATCCTGCCAGTTCGTATTGGTTTGCGCGTAGGTTTGCGTAGCGCCCTGATAAACCGGCTGGTTCATGTTCAGAAAACGGGCAGGGCGGGCATCAATTGGCGCGCGATTTTCAGCCGCAGCTTTGTCGTTCTCCGCATTTTGTAGTAAATCCGTACCATATTTCAGGTATTGGTCCGTGTTAAGCAGGTCGAGCTTGCGCCAGGCACTCTGTACCCCTATATAGCCATCATAACTGACGTGCAACCGTCCGTCGCGCTGCCCTTTCTTGGTCGTAATGATGATGACCCCGTTAGCCGCCCGCGATCCATAAATAGCCGCTGCGGAGGCATCTTTCAGTACATCAACGCTCTCAATGTCGCGGGTGTCGAAGTTGTTCAGATCGCCGGTCGGATAGCCATCAATTACATAAAGTGGGTTCGACGAGTAGTTAATGGAACCAATCCCCCGAATACGCACGATTGGCGTTTCGCCCGGCGACCCGTTACTTACCACACTTACGCCCGGCACCCGGCCTTGAATGGCGCTTTCCACACTCGGTACGGGCAGTTGCGTAACCTCCTGCGCCGAAACCGACGAAATGGCTCCGGTAACAGAAGCGCGTTTCTGCGTACCATATCCCACGACAACCACTTCGCTAAGGGCTTTTATGTCGTCTACTAAGGTGATATTAATCCGGCTCCGATTGGCTACGGCCGCTTCCTGAGATACATAGCCCACGAAGCTGAACACCAATGTGGCATTGTTGCCCGCATTGATGCTGTATTCGCCCGAGGCATTGGTGGTTGTGCCCCGATTCGTGCCTTTCACAATGACACTAACCCCCGGAATTCCCTGGCCGTTTTTATCGGTCACTCGCCCGCCGATGTCTGCCTGCGGAATGGCGGATGTCATCGACCAGCCAATGGTTTCCAATTTGTCGATCATCCGGTTCGGGATGCTTACGGGTTCGCTGGCTTGATCGGTGCCGGTTTTGCTCTCAATTTGCTCGATTTTACGAAAAATGCGGGGACTTTTTTCGTTCACCGGCACAATGGCGTAGAAGTTAGTCTGTACTTTCCGGTATGCTAACCCTTTGTTAGCCAGCAGGCTGGTTAGTTCAGCCTCCAGATTTTGCCCATGATGAGTAGCGACGGTGACCTTCGTATCGACTAAATTAGTCGGGTATATAAACGAAACGCCATAATGTCGTTCCAGTTCATTCAGAGCACTTCGCAGGGTAATCTGCCGGGTGTCGCTCTCCCGGTTCTGATAAGTAGCGAATCGATTGCTGGAGGCCAGAAGCTGTGCCCGCACGGGCAGCACACCAGCTACCAGCAATGACCCAATGATAAATAGTTTTTTGTTCATGGTTGAGGTCAGTTGGTTCGTTGTATGGTAATTCGGTTGGCTTGTTGAGTAATTCGTAAATCGAACAAGGTTGAGAGTCCGTCGAGAATGGTTTGCATCGACTGATTCGGAATGGTGCCGGAGATGGTTTGTTTACGGAGTTCGGCATCGGCAATGACGATGGTTACGCCATAGGTATCTTCCAGCATGTCGGCCACTTCCGCCAGACTGGTTCCGTCAAACTTGAGTCGCCCCGTTTTCCAGGCCGACTGGGCGGCTGCATCCACCCGTTTGCGGTAGTATTCCTTTGTTTTTAGATCGGCATAAACCAGGTCGCCGGGTAGCATAATCAGCTTTTCTTTCGCCTGATTACCCACGTCGAGCCGGATTTTACCGTTGTTCAGCACAACCTTGGCCCGGCTTTCGCGCGCCATGACGTTGAATTGCGTACCCAGCACTTCGATGTTCAGTTTATTGGGCAGATGCACCACAAATCGTTCATGATTGCGTTGGTGCGTAACGCTAAAGAAACCTTCACCCTCTAACCACACTTCGCGGGTTTGCTGGCTGGACCAACGGGGAGCGTAGCGCAGACGGCTGTTGCCATTCAGGGTCACCGTCGAACCATCGGGTAATGTCAGGGTTGAGGTTTTTCCAAAAGCCGTTTGCTGAATTAAGTCCTCCGGGTTCAGATACCGATAACCGAAAAAGGCACCCGTGGCCAGCAGCAACGCGCCGACAAAAACAGCCGCCCACCGCATAGGTTGCGCCCACCAGTTGGTTTGCCGAATAACAGGCATTGGAATAGCGGGAGTGTTGGCAGGCAACCGCTCACGGATGGCACTGAACATGCGCCCGGCATCGGGCAGGAGCGTGTTTGGCGGGGCGTGCCAGTCAGCCTGGCCAAGCTGGTTATCAAGCCGGTTCGTTAGGTAGTTCCGGCCCGCTTCGGTACCGAACCAATCCAGCACAATCCGGGCTTCGTCGGGCGTGACCTGATTGACAAAATATCGTTGGAGTACATCTTCGGTCATAGGAATAGGAAAGTCAGTATGCTTCCTATACACCACTCGATGAACGAAGTATTATTGGAAAGAAAAAAATAATTCGGGATTAATTACAAAACGTGGCTATGAGTACCAGCATAGCTTCAATGCCCGCGTGTTGGCGCAGGTAATCCCGTAGGAAACGGCAGGCGTGGTAATATTGTACCTTAACTGTATTGATAGAAATTTGGAGTTGGGCGGCTACTTCTTCGTTGCTGAGGCCTTTCTCCGAGCGCAGGGTAAACACCAATCGACGCTGGGCAGAAAGTTGGCGCAGTCCATTGTTAACGACTGAGCTGTATTCATTGAGTGTTAGGGTTTCTTCCGTTGAGGTGTCGGCAGTGGGTTTCGTAGCCTGATGACTCAGATGGCGTAGGATTGCTCGTTTCTCGTTGCGGAGCGTATTAAGTATCTGATGCCGCATGGCGGTTGCCAGGTAATTTTTAACCGATAGCCTTTCGTCCAACTGCCCCCGATTAGTCCATAGTTTTATATATATTTCCTGAACAGCATCTTCTGCCAGGGCAGGGTCTTTCACATAATGAATAGCTATGCTGTATAAATACCCATAGTATCGCCGAAACAGAGTCTCAAACGCAGACTCATCCTGTTGCTTCAACCGAATCGTTAGCTCTGTATCAGTCAGTTCCATAGGTTTCGGCCGGGCAAGGGACACACATGTAAAATGAACTGTTTACCTGCCCATTGTGACAAATGTAAAAAGAATACTTTTTATTTGCTTAGTGCAATAGTAAACTTGCGTTTTTATCATCCCTGCTTACATTCACTTCACAATGCGCTACATAAAGGCCCTTGTTGTTTCTGTTTTAACAGGTATACTTATTTGGGGGTTAAACCGGCCCTGGGGGAGTATTCCGGCCTTTGGGCCATTGCTAAGTCCCTTTGTGGGTTTCTGGCAAAATGCGGAAGCTATTAATACCAGCGACGAAGAAATTACGCTAAAAGGCACAAAAGCACCCGTTACGGTCGTATTCGATGAGTTAGCTGTTCCGCACGTTTTTGCTCAAAACGACCATGACCTTTACTTTGCTCAAGGTTACCTCACCGCCCGCGACCGACTCTGGCAGATGGAGTTTCAAACCCACGCGGCCGCCGGGCGGGTTTCCGAATTGGTGGGCGACCGAGCCTTAGAACTTGACCGATACAACCGTCACCTCGGTATGGGATTTGGTGCCGAAAAAGCCATCAAAGAGATGATGGCCGACCCGCGTTCCCGTGAATCAATAGAGGCTTACACGGCGGGCGTTAATGCCTATATTCAGCAACTCAGCCCAGCGCACTACCCACTCGAATACAAGCTCTTAGGCTATGCGCCCGAATCCTGGCAACCCATTAAGTGTGCTTATTTTCTGAAATATATGTCGGGTGTGCTGGCCCTCGGTGCCGATGACCTGAATATGAGCAACGTCCTGAAAAAATACGGCCCCGCCGTCACGAGTGATCTTTTTCCGGATTATCCATTTCGCGAAGACCCGATTATCCCAGTTGGGACGAAGTGGGATTTTACGCCCGTCAAAATTCCGGCCGTACCTGCCAGTGGCGTGTCTGATTCAAAACCGCTGGCTATGCAGTGGCCTGAGCATGACCCAACCATCGGTAGTAACAACTGGGCTGTTGGGCCGCAGAAATCAGCAACGGGTTATCCGATTCTGGCTAACGACCCTCATCTTTCGCTGAGTCTACCTTCCATCTGGTACCAAATGCAGCTTGTTACGCCAACCATGAACGTGTATGGAGCTACCATGCCGGGGTCGCCGGGTGTAATTATTGGCTTCAATAAGCAGGTGGCCTGGGGCGTTACGAACGTTGGGGCCGATGTGCTGGATTTCTACCAGATTAAATTCAAAGACGCATCCAAACGCGAATACTGGCATGACAACAAATGGAAGCCCGTAAGCCGACGGCTGGAGATTATTAAAGTAAAGGGCAAACCCGATGTGGTCGATACGGTATTGTACACGCATCATGGCCCCGTTATGTACGAAGTTGGGCAAAAGCCCTACGCCAAAAATGTTCCGGTGGGATATGCCGCCCGCTGGATTGCCCACGAAGCGTCTAATGACTTTCTGACCTATTACCTGCTCGACCGAGCCAAAAACCACGACGATTACCGAAAAGCGTTGTCTTTTTATTCCGCTCCGGCGCAGAATTTTGTTTTTGCCGATGTCGCTAAAAATATTGCTATTTCGCCAAATGGTCGTTTTCCGCTCAAATGGAAAGATCAGGGCAAATTTTTATTGGATGGCACCAACCCGGCTCACGACTGGCAGGGATGGATTCCGGCAGCGCAAAACCCGCACGTAAAAAATCCGCCGAGAGGGTTCGTTAGTTCGGCCAATCAATCCTCCACCGATCCCAGCTATCCGTATTATATCAACTGGCAATTTGCTTCCTCCGAGCGTGGCACCCGAATCAATCAGCGCTTAACGGCCATGCAAAACGCCACCCCCGATAGTTTGCGAACCTTGCAGAATGATAACCTGAATCTGCGGGCTGTCAATGCACTCCCGGTGTTTCTACCCTACCTAAATGCCAAAGCGCTAACCAGCGAGCAGGCAAAGGCATTCGACATTATCAAAAAGTGGCGGTATAATCATGACATAGACGAGATTGGCCCCACCATTTTTATAGAATGGATGCGACAGTATATGGAAGGGGTTTGGAAAGATGATTTCCCGAGCAACGATACCACCACGCTGCGTTACCCAAGCTTCGACCGAACATTGCGTATGGCCGAAAAAGAACCTAATTCCCACTGGTTTGATGATGTGACAACTCCCGCTCAAGAAACCATCGGTAGTGTGCTAACACAACGTTTTCAGATGGCTATTGACTCCCTGACTCGGCAACATGGTTCTATCGGCAAGGCCTGGCAGTGGGGGAATCATAAAGCTACACGTATTAGTCATTTAGCCCGATTAGACGCACTCAGTGCACTAAACGTACAGATTGGCGGAGGGGCTGGTATCGTCAACGCCACCAGCGAACGAAATGGCCCATCCTGGCGGATGGTAGTCGCACTGGGGCCACAGCCTAAAGCGTATGGCGTGTATCCAGGCGGGCAGTCAGGCAATCCGGGTAGTCCGTATTATCTGAACATGCTTGAAACCTGGCGCACTGGTCAACTGAATGAGTTACTCTACCTGCAAACCGCGCAGGACAAAAGCCCAAGAATTAAACGAAAACTGATTATTAAGTAACGTGGCCGGTCGGCGATCCAATGGAAAGCCACTCTTATAAAGTCAATAGCTGCGGCTGGAAAGTCGCATTACGAATATGCTTCAAATCCTACTAATCGCTCTTCTGAGCCTGCTGGCTCAATTCGTCCTTCCCTGGTGGAGTCTTGCTATCGTGGCGTTTCTGGTTTGTTTCTGGCGTGGTCAGAGTGCTGGTCGATCATTTTTGGCGGGCTTTTATGGGGTTGCGCTGGTGTGGCTGGTCTATGCCATCATCCTCCATTCGCGTACCGACGGTGTTTTCACGGGTCGAATGAGCGAATTGCTCTTTAAAACGAATAGTGCCATTCTTCCGGGACTCGTGACGGCTATTGTTGGCGGATTGGTAGGTGGGCTGGCCGCATTATCTGGTTTCCTGGTGAGACAGGCGACCGGAAATCAAATCGCAAATCGTACATCGTGAATCGTAAATCCCTCTACCTTTGTAGGATAAACTACTAACTAACTGATTCATTTCCTGTGAAGAATGCCTCGTTGATTCTGAACGTCATCCTGACGATTGCCGTAGCTGTACTATACTACCTGCATTTTAAAGATCACCAGCCCGAAGCGGCTCCCGCCCTTAAAACGCCTACCGAAGTAAAAAGCAAATCTATCGTGTATGTGAATGTTGACTCGCTGCTGACCCGATACGAATATTTCAAAGACACGCAGAAAGTTCTGGAAAGCAAGCGTTTCCAGTTAGAAAATGATCTGGCCGCCAAAGGCCGGAACCTGCAAAATAAAGTGGCGTTCTTCCAGCAACGGGCGGCTACCATGACGCAGGAGCAGGGTCGGGCTACGGAAGCATCGCTCCAGAAAGAGCAGCAGGATATTTTGGCTTATCGCGAACGGGCCGCTCAGAGTCTGGCACTTGAAGAGCAGAACAAAAACAAACAGCTTTACGACCAGATTTACGATTATCTGAAGAAGATAAATGCTCAAAACAAGTATGAGTTTGTGCTGGGCTACACCAAAGGCGGGGGCATCTTGTTCGCTGACCCGTCTGCCGATCAAACGAAAGCGATTCTGGATGGTCTGAATAAAGAGTACCAGGCTAAACAGACTCCGAAAAAATAAGTTGACTTAGCATCGCTGTTCATACTAAAACCCGGCTTATCGAACGAAGCATGTTTCGATAAGCCGGGTTTATTCTCATATAAGTCTGGAAATTTATCATACCCTAACAAACCTCTCATGAAATTCCGGTGTTCCTTGTCTTACCCGGTTATATCTGTAATCTGGTACGATATATTATACATCCTATATCCTACATCAATTCATGGCATCTGCATCTATTGTTAAACAAGTTGATATCCGAAACCGGCGGGCTTCATTTGAATATTCGTTTCTGGAAACTTATACCGCTGGTATTGTCCTGACGGGTACCGAAATCAAATCCATTCGGCAGGGGAAAGTGAATTTGCAGGATGCATATTGCCTGATTCATAACGACGAACTGTTTGTTCGGCAAATGAGTATTTCGGTTTATACGGAAGGCACGCACTATAATCACGAACCCCTCCGTGACCGTAAACTGCTGTTGACTAAACGCGAGATCAAACGCCTGACGGAAAAATTGAAAGACCAGGGCTTAACCATTGTGCCAACCCGGCTTTTCACCAACGAACGCGGCTTTGCCAAAGTCGAAATTGCGCTGGCAAAGGGTAAAAAACTCTACGATAAACGCGACAGCATCAAAGAGCGCGAAGTGGAGCGAGATATGCAGCGAGAGCGGTATTGAGTTTAGTCGTCAGTCGATAGTAAACAGTGGCTGACGCATAACTATCGACTATTGACTACTCTATAAATTTTTCACAATCCTTGTCCTTATGTAGATTACTACGTAACTTGCTACCGTACAGAGGCATTTAAACGCGATATGGGTAGGAAAGTATTAGTCTTAAATCAAGATTACAGTGCCCTCAGCATTTGCTCCGTTCCCAAAGCATTCCTGCTGGTTTATTTAGACAAAGCCGAACTTGTTGCCGAATCGGAACAATTCAAGCTCCGAACCGTTTCTGCCGAGTTCCCGATGCCGTCGGTTATACGGCTTCATCGGTATGTCAATCTGCCCTACAAAGGCGTTATGCTCACCCGGCAGAATATCTTCAAACGCGACGGTCACCATTGCCAGTACTGCGGTACGCTGGACGACCTGACGCTCGATCATGTGATGCCCAAATCGAGAGGAGGAAAAACCAGTTGGGATAATCTCGCTACCGCCTGCAAACGCTGCAACTCCCGCAAAGGCGATTATACTCCCGACGAAGCTAACATGAAACTGCGCCAGAAACCGTTCAAACCTACGTTTCTGGTTTTTTTACGCGAATTTTCCGGCTCCATCGAAGAAAGCTGGATGCCTTTCTTAGCGAAAAAGGAAAAAGCGTTTCAATAAAGAGGAACGACAAGAGAGGAGGAAGTCCGGGATAAAGGAGGTGCTTGTAGCATTTCATTCATCCCGGGCTTCCTCCTCTTTTGTTTATTTATCTCCTTTCTCTCTCAATTTCAAAGACTTTTGCCTTTCCCGAAACTTTTTATTAAAAGCATTTGCTATCTTTGCAGTCCTTTTTTAAGGCAAAAAATTTTACAACCAAAAGTCAGCCTGCCATTGACCCAGCGGCTGATGTACCGAGCGGGTCAGGAAACTATTTTTTATGAGCAAAACGCAGCAACGCGAACTGCCGGCATTTGATTGGGACCGGGCAGACAACAAAGGGTTTGGAAGCGGCTATTCGGTTGAAGAACACAACCGGATGTTGGAACTGTACGACAACACCTTGTCGGAGGTTAAAGAGAAAGAAGTGGTAATGGGAACCGTCGTTGGGATAACGGATCGGGAAGTACTGCTCAACATCGGCTTCAAGTCGGATGGCTTAGTGCCAGCTTCTGAATTCCGGGATATGCCGGACCTGAAGATGGGTGATGAAATTGAAGTGTACGTAGAAAATCAGGAAGACCCTAACGGCCAGCTTGTCCTTTCGCGCAAGAAGGCGAAAGTGATTACGGCCTGGCAGAAAATTCAGCGCGCGCTTGACGAAGACCTCGTTATCGATGGTTTTGTAAAACGCCGGACGAAAGGGGGCCTGATCGTTGATATTTATAGTGTAGAAGCGTTCTTGCCCGGTTCGCAAATCGACGTGAAGCCGATTCGCGACTTCGACATTTTTGTCGGCAAGAAAATGGAGGTTAAAGTTGTCAAGATCAACTATGCAAACGATAACGTCGTTGTATCGCATAAAGTCCTGATCGAGAAAGACCTCGAAGCGCAACGCGCTCAAATCCTGAACAACCTCGAAAAAGGTCAGGTACTCGAAGGCGTTATTAAAAACATGACCAACTTCGGTGTCTTCATTGATCTTGGTGGTGTCGACGGTCTGCTGCACATCACGGATATTTCGTGGGGCCGCATCAGCCACCCATCAGAGGTTCTACACCTCGACCAGAAGGTCAACGTGGTGGTGCTCGACTTCGACGAAGACAAAAAGCGTATTTCGCTTGGCATGAAACAACTTCAGGCTCACCCCTGGGATGCTCTGGCGGAAGATATTCAGGTTGGCTCGAAAGTAAAAGGCAAAATCGTGAACGTAGCCGATTATGGTGCTTTCCTCGAAATCCAGCCGGGTGTCGAAGGACTGATCCACGTATCGGAGATGTCATGGTCGCAGCACCTGCGTAACCCACAGGAATTCCTGAAAGTAGGCGACGAAGTAGAAGCCGTTGTACTGACGCTCGACCGCAACGACCGAAAAATGTCGTTGGGTATCAAGCAATTGACCGAAGACCCCTGGACCCGGCCTGAGTTGCGTACTAAATACGCCGTTGGCACCAAGCATAAAGGTGTGGTTCGTAACCTGACCAACTTTGGCCTGTTCCTCGAACTGGAAGAGGGCATCGACGGCCTGGTACACGTATCTGACCTGTCGTGGACGAAGAAGATCAAGCATCCATCGGACTTCATCAAAGTAGGCGATGACCTCGAAGTGGTTGTGCTTGAATTAGACGTTGATAACCGTCGTCTGGCGCTGGGTCACAAGCAACTCGAAGAAAACCCCTGGGATACGTTCGAGACGGTTTTTGCCGTTGGCACAATTCACCGTTGTACCATTCTGAACAAAAACGACAAGATGGCCACGCTCGAACTGCCTTACGGTATCGAAGGCTTCTCGTCTCTGAAGAACCTGACCAAAGAAGACGGTACATTTGCCGAAGTAGGCGAAACGCTCGACTTTAAAGTAACGGAGTTTTCGAAGGAAGAAAAGCGTATTATGCTCTCGCACACGAAAACGTGGCAGGAGAAAAACGAACCCGCGAAAGAGCAGAAAGCGCCTAAAGCAGCTACACAAAAAACGGCTTCGGCTCCCGCAGCCGCCGAACGGGGCGCTACCTTGGGTGACCTCGACGCGCTGGCTGCCCTGAAAGAGCAGTTGGAAGGCCGCAACTAATCGGTTCGTATTATATCGGTATGGATGCCCCTGAACTTTTTAGTTTAGGGGCATTTTTTTGCACGAGACGTTTACGCATACCGGATAAAGTCCTATATTTGCAGTCCCGAATGCGCGACTCGTCATGTGTTCGGGGTAAAAGGTTCCGTGGCCGAGTGGCTAGGCAGAGGTCTGCAAAACCTCGTACAGCGGTTCGAATCCGCTCGGAACCTCATTTTATTGAAAAATAACGCTATCCGCCATTCTACCGACGCTCTCGTTGAGTTATGAGTAGAATGGCATTTTTTTGTCAAAAAATTGAATTTATCGATAGGGAATACCGTAGTGCATTCTTACATTTACGGGGTTAATTAGAAACAATATAAATAAAAAAGTCAAACCAAATAACTAAACATCAACTTTTGCCTATACAGCAATCGTGTCGTACTTTTGGGCGCTAATAAAATGGCAGTGCTGATTATGTTAATCAACTCAATAAATATAGTTCATACAATGAGTCGCTTCTACAAGTTTTGTGGGGCCGTGGTTCTGTCACTGATGCTGTTGGTTTTCAATGGGCAGGTGAAAGCACAGGATGCGGCTGCGGGCGGTACTCCAGCCGCTGCGACTGGCGGTGGTGATGCCGAAAAAGGAAAGACGCTTTTTACGAATAACTGTGCACAGTGTCACGCTGTAACAGATGAAAAAGTGGTTGGGCCTGGCTTGAAAGGGATTGAAGCCCGGACGCCCGGTAAAGATTGGTTGCACAAATGGATTAGAAACTCGTCGGCCCTGATTGCCTCTGGCGATGCTTATGCGAATCAGGTATTTAACGCCAACGGTAAAGTGCAGATGTCGAGCTTCCCAAGTTTGTCAGATGCCGACATTGATGGAATTCTGGCCTACATTGATCAGGCCAATAAACCAGCTACTGCTTCTACAGGATCAACGGATGGTGGGGCACCAGCACCCGGAGGAACAGCCGTTGCGGCTACGAGTGGCCCTTCTGAACTGTTTACATTCGTTCTGGTTGCTCTACTGGTAGTTATGTTACTGGTTCTGGGCGTGTTACTGGCTATCGTGACGATTCTTTCGAAAGCCGTTTCGCCTGTGACAACGACTGAGGGTGTGCAGGTAACGTCATCTTTTGGTCAGCGACTCAAAACAGGTTTGTCGAATGTAGTTAATAACCCAACGCTCCGTTCGGTAGTGATTTGGTTGTTTCTACTGGTGGCTGTGAAAGAAACCTTCGATGGTGCTTATGGAGTAGGTATTCAGCAAGGGTATGCACCTAAGCAACCCATTGCTTATTCGCATAAACTGCACGCCGGACAGTACAAAATTGATTGTAACTACTGCCATACCGGTGCTCAGAAAGGAAAGAATGCGACCATTCCGGCAGCGAACATTTGTATGAACTGTCACGGCGTTATCAAAAAAGAATCGCCGGAAATCCAGAAGATTTATACGGCTATTGAAAATAATCAGCCTATCGAATGGATTCGGGTGCATAACCTGCCTGATCTGGCTTATTTTAACCACGCCCAACACGTAAATGTGGGTAATGTTCAATGCCAGACTTGTCATGGTGAAATTGAAAAGATGGAAGTAGTCGAAGCTCGTTCATCCTTAACAATGGGCTGGTGTATTGACTGCCACCGCCGAACCGAAGTTAACACCAAAGACAACGCTTACTACGACAAACTCGTAGCTCTCCACCGGAAAGAAAGCAAAGACCCCCTCAAAGTAGCCAACATTGGCGGTCTGGAATGTTCTAAATGTCACTATTAACACTTAATGTATAATGATCAGTGAATAATGTATAATGAGTTAGACAGGCATTATTCATTCTACATTTTACATTATTCATTCATAACCATTGCCGCATACAACACGCATGGAAAATACATCTAAACGGTATTGGAAAGGGGTTGAGGAGTTACGCAACGATGCGACGTTTGTTAAAAACGCCAACAGCGAATTTGCCAATCCTGACCTGAGCGAATCGTCGAACGACCTGAATGGTTTGCTCGGGGGCTCAAATACCCAACGCCGTGACTTTCTGAAAGTAATGGGCTTTGGTATGGCGGCTGTATCGCTGGCTGCCTGCGAAACGCCGGTTCATAAAGCAATTCCGTACATCAGTAAGCCAGAATTTACATTCCCATCTATTTCTGATTACTACGCATCAACCTATAGCGAGGGTGGCGACTATGCCGCCGTTCTGGTTGAAACCCGCGAAGGACGTCCCATTAAAATAGAAGGTAATCCTTCCTCCAGTGTAACGAAAGGGGCTACCACTGCTCGTGTGCAGGCTTCGGTGCTGTCGCTGTATGATATCGACAAGCTGAAAGGGCCCAAGCGGGGAGAAGCTGATATTGATTGGGCCACCGCCGACCGTGAAATCATCAATCAGTTAAATTCGGTTGCCGGTAAAGGTGGTGCTATACGGGTTGTTACCTCAACTATCCTGAGTCCGACCACCAAGGCGGTTGTTGCTGACTTTATTGCAAAATACCCTACCGCCCGACACATTACTTACGATGCAAATTCTGTATTTGGTCTGGTACAGGCCAATCAGGCATCGTTTGGCAAAGCGGTTATACCTTCTTACGACTTTAGTAAAGCCGAAACCATCGTAGGTATTGGCGCTGACTTCCTCGGCACGTGGATTTCTCCCATCGAATTTATGGGTGCCTATGCAAAAGGCCGTAAAATTGGTGCTATTGGTGGTGGCAAGAAAACGATGTCCCGGCATTACCAGTTTGAAACGGGGCTTTCGATGACTGGTTCTAACGCTGACTACCGCACAGCTATTAAACCATCGCAGGAAGGATTAGTAGTAGCTGCTCTCTACAATAAGGTAGCCGCCAAATTAGGCGGAACAGCCATTAGTACGTCATCGGTTGAAGTAGCTCATTTAGACAAAGCTGCTACTGATCTGGCTAACTCGCGCGGTAAGGCATTAGTTGTTTCAGGTTCTAATGACCCTAATGTTCAAGTTATTGTCAACGCACTGAATAACCTGTTGGGCAGTTATGGTTCAACAATCGACATCAATATGCCGGTAAATTACCGTCAGGGTAACGACCAGCAGATGAATGCTTTCATTAATGAAGCAAAAGCTGGTCAGGTAGGTGCTGCTCTGTTCTTCTGCGCTAATCCAGTTTATGACCATCCGCGTGGTACTGAACTCGCCGAAGCCCTGCCTAAAATTGCCTTGTCGGTGTCGTTTGCCGACCGGGCCGATGAGACGGCTTCGCTGTCGAAATATATTACTCCCGCTCCTCACTATTTAGAGTGCTGGAACGACGCTGAGCCAAAGCAGGGTGTATTTAGCCTGACGCAACCGGCTATCACGAATATTTACAAAACTCGTCAGTTCCAGTCGAGTTTGTTGACCTGGGCGGGTAAGCCAAACGACTTTCAGACCTATCTGAAGAACTACTGGCGCACTACTCAATATCCGAAAGCAACCAGTTTCAGTTCGTTTGATGCCTTTTGGGTAAAATGCCTGAACGACGGTGTATTCGAGCCAAATGCAGATCAGGCCAGTGCAGGTGGAGCGTCATTTGCTGGAAATGTGGCGCAGGCTGCCGCTGGTATCGCGCAACGCTACAAGCCAACAGCCGAAATGGAACTGGCTTTATATGAGAAAGTTAGCGTTGGCACAGGCGCAATGGCGAATAACCCCTGGCTTCAGGAATTACCTGACCCAGTTTCTAAAGCCTGCTGGGATAACTACGCTGCCATTTCACAGAAAACGGCTCATGATATGGGCCTCGCCCAAAATGATTTGGTTACGGTTTCTGTGAATGGTAAATCCATCGAACTACCTGTGCTGATTCAGCCGGGGCAGGCCGATAAAACCGTATCGGTGGCTATTGGCTACGGTCGCGAAAAAGCGGGTAAGTCGGCAAATGGCGTTGGTAAAAATGCGTATCCATTCGCGACTCTAACAAATGGATACGTTACGTACACAGCCCTTAACGTTAAGGTTGAAAAAGCCAGTGGTACACATGTTATTGCGCAGACACAAACGCATGATACCGTAATGGGTCGTCGGGCTGTGTTGCAGGAAGCGAAACTGGCGTCTTACCAAAAGAATCCGAAAGCTGGGCGCTACGAGCCTAAAGTGCAAACCTCAAAAGGCGCTACTGATCCAACCGATATTACGCTCTGGAATGGTTATGGGAAACCTAATCACTCCTGGGGAATGGTTATTGACCTGAATTCCTGTGTGGGATGTGGAACTTGTGTAGTTGCCTGTAATGCTGAAAACAATATTCAGGTTGTAGGGCGCAAGGAAGTTATCAATCGCCGTGAAATGCACTGGATGCGGATCGACCGCTATTATAGCAGTGACGGTGAGGCCGAAGATTATTCGGCCCTGGAAGTGGCCTCGGCTAACCCAGAAGTAACATTCCAGCCCATGCTTTGTCAGCATTGCAGCAATGCTCCCTGCGAAACGGTTTGTCCAGTGTTAGCCACAACACACAGCACGGAAGGGCTTAACCAGATGGCTTATAACCGTTGCATTGGTACGCGCTATTGTGCGAACAACTGCCCTTATAAAGTGCGCCGGTTTAACTGGTTTAAGTATTTTGACAATGATAACTACGATTATCATTTCAATAACGACCTGGGTAAAATGGTCATTAACCCAGATGTAACCGTTCGGTCGCGGGGGGTTATTGAAAAGTGTTCGTTCTGCGTGCAGCGTATTCAGGAGAGTAAACTGACCGCTAAGAAAGAGCGCCGTCGGTTAGGTGCCGATGAAGTTCAGACAGCCTGTGCTCAGGCTTGCCCAACTAACGCTATCGTCTTCGGTGATTTGAACAACCCGGAGAGTACGGTTTCCAAGATTGTCATGGCTGAGCAAGAAGGACGTGCTTTCCATGTGCTCGAAGAGATTAACGTTCGGCCACAAATTTCGTATTTGACCAAAATTCGGAATAAAGACGAAGAGCCGAAAGAAAATAAAAACGCTCGTCAGGAATCACACGTATAAAAATTGCCGATTTGCGAGAGTTGAAAACACAGTGATTCAACAACTCGTAAATCGTTTATCGTAAATCGTAAATACAATAAGTATATGTCGCATGTTACATCAGCCGTAAGAACTCCTCTCGTCACCGGTGGCAAAACCTACGCCGACGTGACAGAGGATATCAGCAAGCAGGTTGAAGGCAACCCCACTCGTGAGTGGACAATTGCTTTCACGATTGCTGTGGTTGTGCTCATTTATGGAGCCGCCTGCGTATTCTGGACCTGGTGGGAAGGCCTGGGCGTTTGGGGACTGAACAAAACCGTCGGCTGGGCGTGGGACATCACCAATTTCGTATGGTGGGTAGGTATTGGTCACGCCGGTACACTGATTTCAGCTATTCTGCTGTTGTTTCGTCAAAAGTGGCGGACGGCTGTAAACCGGGCGGCTGAAGCGATGACCATCTTTGCCGTATTATGTGCGGCCAGCTTTATTTTTATGCACATGGGGCGCCCCTGGTTGGGCTATTGGGCGTTACCCATTCCGAACACATTAGGGTCGCTCTGGGTGAACTTTAAATCACCGTTGGTTTGGGACGTATTTGCCATCAGTACTTATTTTACCGTATCGCTGGTGTTCTGGTACATGGGCCTTATTCCTGACTTAGCTACCATTCGGGACCGGGCAAGAAGCAAAGTGTCGCGGTATATCTACGGGGCTTTTGCGATGGGCTGGAATGGCTCGGCTAAAACCTGGGCGCGGTATGAGTACATGAGCTTGATTCTGGCTGGGCTGTCTACACCGCTGGTACTTTCTGTACACACGATTGTAAGTATGGACTTTGCAACGTCGGTTATTCCGGGGTGGCACACCACTATTTTCCCGCCTTATTTCGTAGCTGGTGCCATTTTTTCTGGCTTTGCAATGGTGCAGAACTTAGTGTTGATTATCCGGGTCGTGTTTAAACTTGAAGACTATATCACGCTGGAGCACATCGAGTCGATGAACAAAGTCATCACACTAACTGGCTCAATTGTAGGTGTGGCCTACCTGACCGAATTTTTCATTGCCTGGTATTCGGGCGTAGAGTTTGAAGGATACGCCTTTATTAACCGGGCAACCGGTCCTTACTGGTGGGCTTACTGGGCCATGATGACCTGTAACGTAATTACGCCACAGCTTTTCTGGTCGCGGGCTATCCGCCGGAGCATCGTGTGGACGTTTGTGTTGTCTGTTATTGTGAACATCGGTATGTGGTTCGAACGATTTGTAATTATCGTTACCTCGCTTCACCGCGATTACCTACCCTCAAGCTGGGCTATGTTCCACCCCACCCTGTTCGATATTAGCGACTATATTTTCTCGTTTGGCTTCTTCTTTACCTTATTCTTACTGTTCTCGAAATTCCTGCCGGTTGTGAATATGGCGGAAGTGAAAACGGTTATCAAATCGTCTTCTGAAAAGTTGCCGATTTCGGTATCTGGCGTTGCCAAAGGTGAACGTGTTGCTAATCCGACTTTCAACAAAGACGTAGAATAAGAACAGGTTAAGTTGAAACCTGAATAGACTAACAAAAGTATGTCAGACATAGCAGGTAACGGTAAGTTTTTAGTGGGCATCTTCGATGATGACGATGTTGTACTCAAAGCCGTTAAGGAAGTAAAGAATGCAGGCGTCAGGATTCATGAAGTTTATACGCCATTCCCGATTCACGGGTTAGATATTGCGCTTGGCCACCCACGCACCCGACTGGGAATTGCCGCTTTTCTGTTTGGTCTGACTGGCACACTCTGTGCTTTGGCTTTAACCTTTTATACGGAAGGTTTTGACTGGCCGATGATTGTTGGCGGTAAAGATTCATATTCCCCAATCGTATACGTACCTATTTTCTTTGAATTGACAGTACTTATATGTGCTTTAGGAATGGTGGGCACATTTCTGGTATCGAATGGAATGGGGCCAACGGTAAAACCGCTGATGTTCGATCTGAGAACCACTGATAATAAATTTGCGATGGCTATCGACTTAAGCAAAAACAATATTGGTGAAGGTGATATTGAGCAGATTCTGAAAAAGTCAGGGGCTGCCGAAGTAAATGTGAAGCAGTTCTAATGTTCAGAATAGGAATGATTACGAAACATACGAGCATAGCAAAGCTGGCTGTTATTGGACTTTTATTTGCAGGAACTTCCTGCAAAAAAGGGCATGACAATACCGGGGTTGAATATGCACCTCAAATGTATGATGCCGTTGGGTATGAACCCTACCGTCAGATACGGGCTAATACAATAAATCCTCAGGGCCTGAATATGCGCCTTCCGGCGCGTGGTACGGTTGCCCGCCCAAATTACCATACTACGTTTGGTGAAGGCGGCAATAAGACCACAGACCTGATGATATATAATATTCCGGCTGACAGTATTGGTATCGCAGAGAGAGTTCTGACTAATCCTATTCCTGAAACGGAAAAGTCACTGGCTGAAGGGAAAATACTGTATACTCGCTACTGCAGTCACTGTCATGGGGAAGCCGGTAAAGGTGATGGTTTAGTCGCCAAAGAATATAAAGGGGTTCCCAACTATTCGGCGGACGCCTACAAGACCATGAATGACGGGCATGTCTTTCATATAATCACACATGGCAAGGGTCGTATGTGGCCACATGGTTCGCAGATTACGCCTGAAGATCGCTGGAAAATTGTCCAGTACGTACATAAGTTACAACAAGGATAATTTTGAGTTCAGCGTTAGCGATTTGGCGTTTTAGTTGAAAACAGCCAAATCGAGAACGAATACCCAAAAATTGCAAACTGAAAACTGTTTAGAATGGCATCGGCTCACGCAATACCGTCGTTAGACGAAGAATTTGAATTTACTGCGGAATCCAAGCGTCGATTGTTGATTGGCATTGGGGCTGGGGTTGCGCTGGTAGCAATTGGCGCCTATTTATTAGCTTCCGGGGCTGGTTCTCATGAAACGCACGGAGCGGCTGCTCATAGTGCGGGTGGCCATGAGGCCCATGGTGGTGGCCATCATGAGTATAAATGGACAAATCGCCTGTGGGCTAATGTTTGGTTAAATGCGATCTATTTCACTGGCGCATCAGTTGTGGGTATGTTCTTTTTGTCATACAACTATTTAGCTCAGGCTGGTTGGTCAGTATCCTTTAAGCGTGTATATGAAGCGTTGCCTGCTTATTTGCCTTACATGGGAGTAGCCATATTAGGTGTATTTTTTATTGCTGGTCATGATTTGTTTCACTGGACAAACCCAGGTTTATATGACAAAGCCAGCCCTGAGTATGATCCTATAATAGCTGGAAAGTCAGGGTTCCTGAATACGCCATTCTATCTTACTCGCATTATTCTATACTTTGTTCTGTGGTATATGCTGTGGCGTGTAGTACGTAACTTATCACTTCAGGAAGATTTGCACGGTGGGACAGAATACTACGAAAAAAGCATTAAATATGGTACTGCTTTTCTGTTGGTATTCGGCGTAACGTCATCAACATCAGCCTGGGATTTTGTGATGTCTATTGATACTCACTGGTTCAGTACGATGTTTGGCTGGTACACATTGGCAAGCTGGCACGTAACTGGGTTGGCAATCATAACTCTAACCGTTCTTACGCTCAAAGAGAAAGGGTATATGCGCTGGATTAATGAGAGCCACCTTCACGATTTGGGTAAGTTCATGTTCGCTTTCACCATATTCTGGACATATGTATGGTTCGCGCAGTTTATGCTCATTTACTATGCTAACCTGCCAGAAGAAACAATTTACTATCGCGAACGCTTTAGTGGCTACGGAGGAATTTACAAGACCCCATTCTTTGTAAATATTTTTTTGTGTTTCGTAGCTCCCTTTCTAATTCTGATGACTCGGGATGCGAAGCGAACGCCTATCATTCTGAAACTGGCAGCATGGTGTATTATTATCGGGCACTATTTCGATTTCTATGTAAACATAATGCCCGGTACAGTAGGTGAGCACGGTGGCTTTGGGCCAATTGAATTTGGCATGATCCTGATTTTTGCAAGTGGGTTCATCTGGTCAGTATCGTCACAGTTGACGAAGGCTAATCTGATTCCGAAAAACCACCCGATGCTGGAAGAGACTCTGCATCATGATATCTAAATAATAACCAATAAAGAAATGGTTTATATAGTCGCATTGTTATCGGTTATCTTTTTGGGACTGGCCATACTGGTCATATCCAGAATGGCTAATGTGGTGAAAAACGCGAATGGTCCTGCTGAAGAAGGCCAAATTGGGTTGAGTAATCGCATTAACGCCAGTTTAATGATTGTCTTTTTCGTTACAGGCCTGATTGCAGCAACATGGTCGTTCCTGCACGCAAAACAATTTTTCCTGCCTGATGCTGCTACACCACACGGCCGCCATACAGACTTTTTGTTTTGGTTGGGTATGAGCATTATTACAGTTGCCTTTGTTGTCACAAATGCTCTGCTGTTTTTCTTTGCCTGGCGTTACCAATACAGAGCAGGTCATAAAGCCGCATATTACCCGGAAAACCACAAACTGGAGTTAATCTGGACAGTTATCCCAGCGGTAGTAATGGCCCTTCTGGTATTTACAGGCTGGCGGGCATGGCGTGATATTATGAAAGAAGCACCCGAAAATGCTCAGGTGTTTGAAATTGTTGGGAAGCAGTTTAACTGGATTGCTCGCTATCCCGGTGTTGATAACAACAAACTTGGCTCGTTCAATTACAAACTGATTGATAATAATAACGAAACAGGTATTGATTATACAGATGAGGCATCATTTGACGATTTCACGTCAACGTCTGAATTACACATTCCCGTTAACAAGCCAATTCTGTTGAAGATTCGTGCGCGTGATGTATTGCATAGTGTATTCATTCCTCACCTGCGTGTAAAGATGGATGCCGTGCCTGGTATGCCGACCCGTTTCCAGTTTACGGCCGACAAAACGACCGACGAAATGCGGAATATCACGGGCAACCCAAACTTTGGTTATGAAATTGCCTGCACGGAAGTGTGTGGACAAGGACATTTTTCAATGCGAATTCGCTTAATCGTCGAAGATGAAGCATCCTGGCAGGCTTGGTGTAAAGAACAAAAGCCATTATTGACTGCCACGCCAGAATTGGCTTCTCGTATTCCCGCTAATTTGAAGGCAAAAGCAGCTAAATATTTGCCTGCAGAAAATGCACCTGCTGCCCCAGCCGATAGTTCAACCGTAGCGTTGCCTAGAGCTGGTGCTTCGGTGGCCAGCGCTCAATAATCTTAAAACTTACAACAAACCAAAACTATGGCGACTGTATCAGCTAATTCGGCAATCGTGGCTCATGAAGCAGAGCATGACCACCACGAACCGCAAAGTTTTTGGCGCAAATATATTTTCTCGGAAGACCATAAAACCATTGCGAAGCAATATCTGATCTCAGGTATCTTCTGGTCGATTATTGGTATTAGTTTATCCGTAATGTTCCGACTTCAGTTGGGGTTCCCTAACATGAAGCTGGAGTTTTTGCGTCCTATTCTGGGGAACTGGATTAACGAAATGGGTAAACTTGATCCTGATTTCTACCTGGCATTAGTAACGATGCACGGTACTATTATGGTGTTCTTCGTGCTAACGGCCGGACTAAGTGGAACCTTCTCCAATTTCCTTATTCCGTTGCAGGTAGGGGCGCGTGATATGGCTTCAGGCTTTCTGAACATGCTATCGTATTGGTTCTTTTTCCTTGCCAGTGTACTGATGTTTGGGTCTATGTTCATCGAAACAGGTCCGGCGTCGGGCGGATGGGTAATTTATCCGCCATTGAGTGCATTACCACAAGCCCACAAAGGATCAGAGTTAGGTATGACGCTGTGGTTGGTTAGTATGGCGTTGTTCATTGTATCGCAATTGTTGGGCGGTATTAATTACATTACTACCGTTATTAATTTACGGACGCGGGGCATGTCGTTTAGTAAATTACCACTTACAATCTGGGCTTTTCTGCTGACGGCGATACTGGGTCTGATTTCATTTCCTGTGCTCTTATCGGCGGCCCTGCTGCTTATTTTCGACCGTAGCTTCGGGACCAGCTTCTACCTGTCAGAGATCTATATTAAAGGAGAAGCCTTACCGAACGTTGGAGGGAGTCCAATTCTTTTCCAGCACTTATTCTGGTTCTTAGGTCACCCGGAGGTATATATTGTGTTGCTACCCGCGCTCGGTATGACTTCGGAAATCATCGCGACGAACGCGCGTAAGCCAATCTTTGGTTACCGGGCCATGATTGCCTCCATGATGGGTATTGCCTTTCTGGCATTCATTGTGTGGGCACACCATATGTTCGTAACGGGCATGAATCCCTTCTTGGGTTCTATTTTCATGTTCCTGACGCTAATTATTGCTGTTCCATCAGCGGTAAAAGCGTTTAACTACATTACGACGCTGTGGCGCGGTAATATCCGGTTTACACCCGCTATGTTATTCTCTATAGGTTTGGTGTCGTTCTTTATTTCGGGTGGGCTAACCGGTATTATCCTCGGCAACTCAGCCTTAGATATTCAGTTGCACGATACCTATTTTGTAGTAGCTCACTTCCACTTGGTGATGGGTGCTGCTTCTGCGTTCGGGTTATTAGCCGGTGTGTATCACTGGTTCCCGAAAATGTTTGGGCGGATGATGAATGAGAAACTCGGGTATGTTCACTTCTGGTTAACTTTCATCGGCATTTACTTAGTGTTCTTCCCTATGCACTACATCGGCATTGCTGGGTTCCCACGGCGGTACTATGCGTTTACGAGCTATGATTTCACGAAGAATATCTTCATGGATATGAATAGCTTTATCAGTCTGGCTGCTATTCTAACCTTCACGGCGCAATGGATATTTATCTTCAACTTTGTTTACAGTTTGTTTAAAGGGCGGAAATCTCCTCAGAACCCCTGGAAATCAAACACTCTGGAGTGGACTGCACCTATTAGTCCGGGACATGGAAACTGGCCAGGCGAAATACCTCCTGTTTATCGCTGGGCATACGATTATAGCAAGCCGGGTGCCAAGGATGACTTCATTCCGCAAAACGTGCCATATTCTCAAACCCCTGAATCCAACCTGCCGCACGAGAATGAGCTGATTGGGTTAGAAAAAGAGATTGAGGCACAAAATCTGAATGACCAGTTCAAACAGCCTCATTAATAAGCAAGAACAGCGATTCCAGCATCTGGCGCTTCTGACAGTATTAATCATTTATCTGCTCATTCTGGCAGGTGGTATTGTCAGAGGCACAGGCTCTGGAATGGGCTGTCCTGACTGGCCTAAATGCTTTGGGCGCTGGATTCCTCCTACAGAACTATCACAACTACCGGCTAATTACCAGGAAATTTACGGTGCTAAGCTGAAAGGAGAAGTTGAATTTAATGCTGTAAAAACCTGGATAGAATACGTCAATCGATTGTTGGGCGTATTGTCTGGGTTTTTTGTTTTTGCCACACTACTCGCTTCGTTTTCCTATTGGCTTAAAAAGCCAGCTATTGTTTGGGGAAGTATTGCCGCCTTTTTACTAATAGGCGCAAACGGCTGGCTTGGGTCTCGAGTAGTAGCTACCGAATTAGCGCAATATATGATCACCTTGCACTTGCTGCTGGCTATTTTAGTAATGTTTGCTTTGTTATATGTGTTGGTGCAGTCAAAAGAAAACCAGATTCAGGCGTCGGTAGCGCCGGGTAAACGCAGATTCCTGCAATGGTTTTTGGCCCTTATTTTGATCGCCACTCTTGGGCAAATTCTATTAGGCGCTCAAGTTCGGGATGTGCTCGATACAGTGGTTAGAAAACTTGGTTATGAACAGCGTGAGAACTGGATTAATGAACTTGACTGGCATTTTTATGTTCATCGCTCATTTTCGTTAGTTCTATTAGCGTTGCATCTGATCATTATTTATCGGCTGAAGAGAGCATCTCCTACTGGTTGGTTGGTATGGATACCGCAAGCCTTACTTAGTTTAGTTATAGCCGAAATAGCGACAGGAATAGTAATGGCTTATCTGGGCGTGCCAGCCATTGCACAACCCGTCCATCTGCTATTGGCAATGCTGATAATCGGTTTACAATTTGTAGCCCTGTTAATTATAACCTCTGAAGCAACGGCACACAGAGACATCACACAAGAATCTGAGTTGATAACACTATAATATGGCGAAGACCTTAGAGCTATCAGTAATCAATAATAAAGCTAAAGCATATATTGAACTGATAAAATTAAAGTTAACACTGGCGGTCGTCTTCTCTGGCGTATTTGGGTATTGTCTGGCCGTTGATGAGATAAACTGGTGGAAGATAGCAGTGCTAATCATAGCGTCAATCTGCATAACAGGAGCCGCCAACATTATTAATCAGATTATTGAAAAAGATTCTGATAAAGTGATGAAGCGCACAGCCGTCCGCCCACTACCTACCGGACGGCTTTCCGTGCAGGAGGCTGCTGTGTTCGCCTTCATTTTGTTTAGTGTAGCCTGTTACTTGTTCGTAGAAGTGTTTAACATCCGGTCGGCTGCCCTGGCTGTTTTGTCACTTTTATTGTATGGATTTGTGTACACACCCCTAAAACGTAAAGGGCAGATAGCGGTCTTTGTGGGTGCTTTGCCAGGCGCTTTTCCTCCCATGATTGGCTGGGTAGCTGCTACTAACCATTTTGGCTGGGCACCCGGTATTTTATTCGCGATTCAGTTTTTCTGGCAGTTTCCGCACTTTTGGGCGATTGGCTGGCTGGCATTCGATGAATATAAAAAAGCGGGAATACAGATGATGCCAGGAAGCGGTAAAACCACCGAAACGGCTTTCCGAATTATGATTTATACCCTGTTTTTGATTCCTGTAGGCTGGCTCCCTTATCTGCTGGGCATGACTGGAATTAATTCAGCCTTAATCGCTATGATTGGCGGAATCTTGTTTCTGGCGCAGACGTTTCATTTAATGCGAACCTGCACCGATAAAGCTGCCCTACAGATGATGTTTGGCTCTCTGCTTTACTTGCCTGTCGTGCAGATCGTTTATCTGTCAGACAAAGTATAACAACAAATCATGAGCGAAATAGTAAACGATATTACAATTGTTGAAGAGCCACAGGAAACGCTCTCGATGAATCCCCGCAAGTTCATTTTGTGGTTGTTCATCGTAAGTATAATTATGCTCTTTGCGGCCATGACCAGCGCTTATTTAGTGCGTCGGGCCGAGGGAAACTGGCTGGAATACGATATTCCATCAATTTTTAGCTATAGCTCTGTCGTATTGCTGATAAGCAGCCTAACCATGCATTGGGCCTATTTGGCCGCAAAAAAAGACAACTTTGGGAGCCTGAAAATAGCGATAACTATTACTTTTGCACTTGGAGCGCTATTTCTGTATATGCAATTTCAGGGATGGGTAGCTTTGGTTGACCAGAACGTATTTTTTGTAGGTAATCCGGCGGGTTCATTCATGTATATATTCACCGGCCTGCATGGGTTTCACTTAATTTCAGGACTTGTCGTTCTGGTGGTTGCTTTGCTGGCAGCGTTTCGGCTCAAGATTCACGCTAAAAGCCTGAATCAGATTCAGATAGCTGCTACATATTGGCATTTTTTAGACATTTTATGGTTGTATTTGTTTTTCTTTTTAGTCTATTTTCATTGATAATCTCTTAGACGCATGGCGGCTACTGTAACGCACGATACCCTGACCACCGACTCGGATCAAGTGTTCGATAAAAAAACCTGGATGGGTGGTGTTGAACCAATGAAGGTGAGCTACGGCAAGCTGATGATGTGGTTCTTCCTGATTTCTGACACCTTTACGTTCTCAGCCCTGCTGGTGACGTATGGTCTGATTCGATATAGCTACCCCGCCTGGGACCCGGCCGTTTATGGCGAAGTATTCAAGTTTTCAAATCTATACTGGCCTACGCCCGAAATGGTGTATGCATCCGTTCCGTTTCTGCACGGTCTCCATGCTCCGCTGATTTTCGTAGGTATCATGACGTTTATCCTCATTTTCAGCAGTGTTACAATGGTATTGGCGGTCGAAGCCGGACACCGGATGGATCAGGCGGATGTGGAGAAATACATGCTCTGGACGATTGTGGGTGGTTTAACCTTTCTCGGAAGTCAGGCATGGGAGTGGAGCCACTTCATTCATGGTACAGAAACCGGTACGACAATTAGTGAAATCGTGAACGGTCAGACCATTCAACGGACGATTTTTGGCGCTAATCTGGTTGAGAATCAATATGGTCCGCCTGCCTTTGCTGATCTGTTTTTCTTCATTACTGGTTTTCACGGAACCCACGTATTTAGTGGTGTTGTGCTGAATATTCTGATCTTTTACCGGGCAGCAACGGGCCTGTATCAGCGCCGTGGTCACTATGAGATGGTTGAGAAAGTGGGCTTGTACTGGCACTTTGTTGACCTTGTTTGGGTGTTTGTCTTTACGTTCTTCTATCTGGTATAATACGATTTTATCATGTCTGATCACACACACGGAACCCACGAAGTGGGCGAAATTCCACCCGCCAATACAGGCGTTATCTGGCGCACGTTCTGGATTTTGTTAGGTATTACCGTCGTTGAATTTACGCTGGCTTATTTGATGAAAGCGGGTGGCCTTCGTACATCGTTTTTCGTCATCATGACATTAGTCAAAGCCTTCTACATTGTTGGCGAGTTCATGCACTTAAAGCACGAGGTTAAAAGCCTGATCTGGGCAATCGTCGTTCCTGTAGTTTTTATAGTTTGGTTATTAACCGCTTTATTGACAGAAGGGGCCTGGATAGGCACTTCGGTTTTTGGTTTTTAATATAATCTATGACAGTCACTCGAAAAGCCGGGATCCTGCTCGCTACGTTGCTGGTCCCGGCTTTGCTGTATCTATTCCTCCGATTTGGCACACAGAATCATTATGTGCTGCCGCGCTATTTGCCAAAGATTGACTCTGTTAAAGGCGAACCACTTATGGGGAAGGTTGTCCTTCCAGACGGCAAAGAGATAACGGATACGATTTACAACCATATTCCTTCCTTCAGCCTGATTGATCAGGACGGGACAACGGTCGATCAGTCGATTGTAAAGGACAAAATTTACATTGCTGATTTTTTCTTTACCCGTTGTGGCACCATTTGCCCCCGTATTTCGTCACAATTGACACGGGTGCAGGATGTTTTTCGGGATAACCCAAATCTGGTTTTCCTTTCGCATACGGTTGATCCCGAACACGACCGCCCTGCTCAATTAAAGGCTTACGCACAGAAATACGACGCTATTCCTGGTAAATGGTATTTTCTGACCGGCAGCAAAGCAGACATTTATAATCTGGCTATGCACGGCTACTATTTGCCTACCGTCGATGCAGGGGTAAAGGAAGGTAAGCCCGACGAAACTTTTATCCATAGCGAAAAGTTGGTATTGGTAGATAAAGAAGGTATCATCAGGGGCTTTTACGACGGCACTGACAAGGAAGATATAGACCGGTTAATCCTCGAAATTCGGGTGCTTTTAGACGGTTATCGCAAAGATTAAGTTATATGGAAACGCTGCAGGCACCCAATCAGGAACGGAAGGCCAATCGGATTATTACGATTTTGTCGCTGGCTATTCCCGTTGCGGTGGCCGTTTTATTGGGGATTCGCCAGAAAATTGATCTGGGCCACTGGACAACGTATCTCCCCCACATTAATGCCGTGATTAATTCTCTAACGGGCTTACTATTATTAACGGGACTTTACTTTATCCGCCAAAAAAATATTGTAGCGCATAAGCGAACCATGCTGGCCGCTTTTACGCTTGGGGCTTTATTTTTAGTGAGTTATGTGCTTTACCATTTAACTAACGAATCGACACCGTTCGGAGGCCAGGGCTGGATACGCCCCGTTTATTACTTTCTACTGATAACGCATATTGTTTTGTCGGTTGTGGTCGTGTGGTTCGTATTACGAGCGGTTTATTTCGCTTTAAGTGGTCAGATAACCCGACACAAACAAACCGTTAAATACGCATTTCCGATCTGGCTGTACGTTAGTATTACCGGAGTGATTGTCTATCTGATGATTAAGCCTTATTATCTTCATTAACTTTAGTGAGTCATGAAAAGCTGGAAAGTGTGGTTAATGATTATGCTGTTAGCAGCCATTACCCCCGATTTGATGGCCCAATGTGCCATGTGTCGGGGAACTGTAGAAAGCACGGTAAGCAATGGCCGAAGCGTAGTGGCGTCCCAATTGAATTTAGGTATTGTTTATTTATTGATGGTTCCCTATCTCATTGTTGCCTCCATTGGCTATCTGTGGTATCGAAATAGCAAACGTGAGTATGGAAGACGTCTCGAAATTGCAGGCCGAGTTAAACGGGCTATGTCCCAGATGTAGGAAGGGTAAAATTTTCAGGAAGCCCTTCTATTCGCCACGCGGCTTCGACGATATGTATGAGTTTTGCCCACACTGTGGATTACGATACGAAGTTGAGCCGGGTTATTTTATCGGAGCCATGTATGTCAGTTACGCCATTTCGGGCGGAGTGGCACTGGTACTGGGTTTTCTACTTTTTTATGTAGGAGGAGACCCCCAGGGATGGATGTATGCCGCCATTATCGCCCCGGCTATGATACTTATTGCCCCTATTAATTTTCGTGTATCCCGCGTAATCTGGTTATATCATATTGCTGGTATTAAGTACGTAAAGGGCTTGTAAACGCTTTTTATTGGTTAATTGAAGGCACAGACGATGCAGAAGTGGTTGACCACGCTGTAGAGTCTGTGCCTTTTTTGTTGAAAAAGTTTGCGATGGATGCAACCTCCCGCCATTTATCCTGCATCTTGCAGATGAACCTAAACGAATATGCTTCGAATTATACCGTTTTTCACGACTGAAACGCAGTTGATCACTGCACTGAAGCGGGGCGAAAGCCGCGCCCACAAGGTCGTTTACGAACGGTTTGCCGGAAAAATGATGGCTGTATGCACACGCTATTGCGCTAATCGTGCTGATGCTGAGGAAGTCATGCTCGATGGGTTTATGCGTGTATTTGAAAAGATTGAGCAGTTTCGGGAAGATGGCAGTTTTGAAGGGTGGATACGACGGATTATGGTAACCGAGTCGCTTATGTTTTTGCGAAAGGCGAAACAGTGGCGGCAGGAAATTCCAATTGAGGATGTATTGGTTGAGCCAGATTATGAGTGGGCCGATACGGCGGTAAATGAGAACGACCTATTACGATTGGTCAATCAATTACCTGATGGTTACCGAACCGTGTTTAACCTTTATGCCATTGAAGGCTATGCACATGCTGAAATCGCCGATATGCTGGGCATCTCAGAAGGTACCTCAAAGTCGCAGTTGAGCCGCGCCCGGGCAATGTTACAGGCGAATCTGAAAAAAATGGAGCAGGATAACAGGATCGAATCCTATGAAAAAACATACCGAAAAACCGCCAATTGATGAGCTGTTTGCCCGGAAATTAGGCAATATGTCGCTACCGCCCAGCCCCGATGGTTTTGAGCGGCTACAGGTGCGTATGGGGCAGTATAAACCCGAAGCACGGGTTATTTTTTGGCGCAACCCTGATGGACAGCGTTATATGGCAGTTGCCGCCTGTTTGCTGCTGGTATGCCTGTTCGGCTGGCTTTATTGGCCTTCGGGACAATCAGTAATACCCGATGGACAGCAGGTTGCCACTAACCAGTCGGCGAAATCTCCTTTAAAAAATCCAGCTAAGCGCCAGATTGAGCAATCACCAGAAAAGCCTGCTCCGACGACTGATAATCCAGCTATGGTCGGAGAGAAAGCTGTCGCCGAGCAAGTAGGTGCTGTTACTAAAACCACAAAAGGCGAGAGCGAAAAGAATAATGCAGTCAGTGAGTCTACAGCTATCCGGCAGGCAGACAAACTCTACATGCCGGAGCGTAGCGCACCAACTGTAGCGCAGACCATACCGGACAAGAAACGAGATGCATTAGATGTTACTTCAACAGAGGTTCAACCAGCTAATAAGCAGCCAGAGCAAGTGGCCGACAATAAACCGGTTGCCAAGCCTGCTCAGGTTTCTGAACGCGTGCTCGACGTAACGATTGCCGAGCCGGAATCGTTAGTAGCTGCCCGGCAGATAGCGACGGAATCTGTTCAGGAAAAGCCAGTCGTAGCCGCTGTAGAAAAACAACCCAAAGAAGCTAAAGGCTTCTGGCAGCAGGTCAAACGGATTAAACAGGGTGAGGTGTTTGCCCGGCACGATAACCCTTCTAATGAGGAACGTGGACTGTTGGGTCGGGCTTACAGTGGCCTCAGACAAAGTTTTGATAAAGATAAATCAGCCAAGCAATGAATAAAGTATTATGTGGCATGTATGCCCTGATTGCTCTCATAATAAGCGGATCAGCGCAGGCTACGTCCATCGAACCAACCGACTCATTGGTGATTCGGTTTGCGAACCGCACCCGGTTGGTCATTTATGCGCCCGATAAAGCGGGTATTCAGGCATTGTCGAACTACGACCTGAACAAAATCGTGCGCGAAATGGGCATGAAGCTCGACTCGGTTCCAGGGGGGCAAACCCGCATTGCGGAAGATGGTGGCCGTTTCCTGAAAGACACAGTGCTGGTTGTTACCAGGAAAAAGAATGGCGTAACGGTAGTCATTAACGGTACAGATGATACAACTAAAACGTCATCACAAAGCAATTCGGATACCAATAGCGAGTACGAACGGGCGAAACGTCGGCGACGCGACCGCAATCGGTTTGACTACGGCTTAAGTGTTGGTCTGAATAGTTTTATTCAGCAGAGTTCCCTGCCTGCTTATCCCGAAGATAGTTATGATCTCCGGCCATTGGGATCGCGGTATGTAGCCCTCACAGCGGGTGCCATGCCTACACTCATTCAGGGTAAATATGCCTCGCTGAAGCTCTATTATGGGATTGAGGTTACCTGGAATAACTTTATGTTTGAAGGAAACAATGTGGTCGAAAAAACACCCACCGGGGTTGCTTTCCCCGACGCGGGGCGGACGTTGCAAAAAAGCAAACTAACCGTTTGCACGGTCGGTATTCCGATAGTGCCCCGTGTCACGTTCTACAACGGTGATGGCCGGAAAACGGGCCATATTGGATTTGGTGGGTATGTTAACTACCGAATCGACAGCTATCGGAAAATAAAAGAAGCGGATGGGGGCAAAGACCGTCGGCACTCTGATTTTTATCTGAACGATTTGCGGTATGGGTTGGTAGCCCACGTAGGCATACAAAAACTTAGTCTGTTCGTGAAATATGATTTGAATCCGTTGTTCAAGGCCGATAAGGGGCCGGACGTCCGAACCCTTACCTTTGGGGTTGGATTCTAAAGCATGTTGACAAAAACGATTTCAATTATTGGCTGCGGCTGGTTAGGGTTGCCATTAGCCGAACGGCTTTCGCAGGCTGGCTATGGGGTGAAGGGCAGTGCCACATCGGCTGAAAAGGCGACGGTGCTTCGGCAAAAAGGAATTGACGCCTACGCGCTGCTTCTAAATCCCGACCCAATTGGTAGTTTGGCAACTTTAGTACAGGCCGAAACGCTCGTTGTGGCTATTCCACCCAGAGCCGGAAAAATGGGTAATGATTTCCATCCCAGACAGATTCAGCAGGTAGTGCAGGCGATTTGGCAATCGGCTATTCAACACGTTATTTATGTAAGTTCAACATCGGTCTATCCTGAGCTTAACCGGCTTGTGGTCGAAGAAGATGTCACGAGCGTTGAACAATCAGCCGCTCCCAATCTGCTACAGGCTGAGCAGTTGATTCAATCCTTAGGCCCGGAAAAACGAATGACTATTGTTCGCTGTGCCGGACTGATGGGTTACGACCGTATTCCCGGAAAATACGTTGCCGGAAAAACGGTAGATAGTGGCGCAGTGCCCGTTAATTACCTTCACCGCGACGATGCCGTAGGGCTGCTGTTCGCCATTATTGAACAGGGCATCCCGGGTACGTTTAACGCCGTCGCGCCACAGCACCCAACACGCGAAGCCATCTATCGGAAAAGCTGCGCCGAGTTTGGCTATGAACTTCCAACGTTTACAGAACCTGTCAGGCTTATTCCCTACAAAATCATTTCAGGAGAAAAGCTTGTTCAGGCCAGCCAGTACACGTTTGTTTATCCAGACCCATTGATGTTTCATTACGCTTTATGAGCGTAGCAGGTGCCGAACACGGGGCCAGAAGAACCCACCCGATGATTTGCGGGAGCGGGTGGCAGCTCGATTAAGGGAAGCCAGAAACAGAAAATAGCCCTGAGCATACCATTCACGGAATTGCTGACTCACGGCCGGATTATGCTGCGGAATGTAGGCCAGTAGCTGATTCAGATCAAATTGGTCAGCCGCGATGCCAACGCCCGCCCGTTGGCCGTCAATGGCATTACATGCCTGTTCGTAGTGATTTGGCTGCGGAATCATCAACGCCGGCTTGCCCAGATAAGCCGCTTCACAAACCGATTCAAAACCTGCTGTAGTGACAATTGCCCGGCTTCGGGCCATGAAATCCAGAAACCGCTTTCCGTCAATAGCGTGATAGGTCAACGTTTCATCAACGACCTGATCGGGGCCGGTGGCGTCGGCATGAAAGGCATCCATCCGAATATCGGGGTGTTGCTGATGCGCTTTCAATAATTCGACTTTCAGGCCGGGCTGAGTAACGTAAGCTAAGAGAAAATCGCCCGGTGTTGGTTTCAATTCCGTTATTTCCTGCCGAAGAAGAGGAGGCACAATTCGGATTTTCTGGCGGGGTTCGTCCCGCTGTTTATCGAACGACAGGGCCAGCAATTCCTGAGCACCAAAGCAGGTTAGGCGGGTATTTAGTTTAAATGCCTGCCGGTAGAACCATTGGCCCTGTGGTCGCTGGAAGTTCGGATGAAAGGCCATATATTGATGAGCGATGCAAATCATGGGTACCGATGGCCGCAGCAGTGCATAGGTCATGCCCCCCAGCATCTCGTAGAAGTTAACAACTACATCGGGCCGTTGTGTGTCAATAATGTCACGTACCTGCTTCAGACTACGCCAGAACGGGCGAGCATAACGAATGGCCTGTATGGTTGTTTTGGTTGGTTCAAGCGCGTTGGTTCCGGCATTATAGACTAAGCCCGGACTAAACACAGGGATGACAGGAGCCGTGAATTTTTCGCTAAAGAAGGCTGGAACAGCTCGCTCAGCCGTAACACCTACGATGGCTCCAATGACCTTATGACCAGCAAGCTTTAAGATTTGTGCCAGCGATAAAGCCTGCGTCAAATGACCACGACCTTCGCCCTGTACAATGAATAAAACACGCATAATTGACAGAAGATTAATGAGTAGGTGTTGATAAACTATTTGCTATCAACTGATTGACTTGATCGCTGGCTTGATTGCTTTCTTCTTCGTCTAAGTCGGAAGTATAGTAAAGCAGACTCCAGTTTCCATGATGATCCTCCACCAATGCACTCAGTGACTCGACCCAATCGCCGGAGTTCATGTAAGTGATACCGTCAAATTCATGAATGGCGGGCTGGTGAATATGGCCACAAATCACGCCATCGCAGTTGCGGGCGCGGGCCAGTTCGGTAAGCTTCTGTTCGTAGTCGGAAATGTAGCTTACGGCCTGCTTGATACGCGATTTAACCTGTTGAGAAAGCGAATAGTAGGGCAGTCCACGCCAGGTGCGATACTGATTATAGAACTTATTGACCCACAGAAGAAAAGTATAACCGATATCGCCCAGATAGGCCAGCCATTTCATATGCGACGTAATCGAATCAAAAACATCGCCGTGCGTAACGTAGAACTTTTTCGTACCTGAGGTCAGCGTGTAATCCTTGCGGATCGAAAAGTTTTTCCCGACTTTAAGCGGCATCACCTGATCCAGAAAATCGTCGTGGTTACCGCGCAGATAAATAACTTTGGTGTCGTAGTGAACGATTTGTTTTAAAACGGTTTTAAAAAAAGCAGTATGCTTCTTTTTCCAGGTTCCGTACTGCTTTAGCTGCCAGCCATCAATGATATCACCGTTTAAAATGAGTCGCTGGCAGGAATAATTTCGCAAAAATTCGGTGGCTTCCTTCGCCTTCGATCCGGCTGTGCCAAGGTGAATATCAGAGAGAACAATCGTGCGAAACTGGGTACTTGATTTCATGAACGAAACTAAAGTCCAGAAATTAAGTAGGTTTTACGTAAATGTTACCAAATTGACAATAGTATAGGGCTATATGATAAATAGTTCACATTAACTTAACAAAACCAGGGTAAATGGAAAATCCAGTGCTAATTTTTGGAGCCGGAAGCTTAGGCGTTACAGCCTTAGACCTGTTTCAGCGGAATAATGTGGTTGTGTATGGGCTGTTAGACGACAATAAAGACCTGCACGGCAAAGAGTTCGGGGATGTATCAGTGCTGGGCGATACCGACGACGATGGCTTTCTGAAACTAATCGGCCACAAGTGTGAAGCCTTCGTGGCCATCGGCGATGGGCGCGTTCGGAAACGGTTAGTAAAAATGCTGAACGAACGGCGCAAGGTGCAACCCGTAAATGCCATTCACGATACGGCAACCGTATCGATCATGGCTACGCTGGGGCATGGTAATCTCATTGCCGCCCGCGTCGTTATCAACCCGTTTGCCGAAGTAGGGCAACACTGCATCATTCAATCAGGCGCAATTATTGAAAGCCAGGCTAAACTCGGCGACTACGTTCATATAGGCACAGGCAGTGTCATCAACGGCGGAGCCATTATTGACGAAGGAGCCTTCATCGGGACAGGTGCTACCATTGTAGCCGGTGTTACAATCGGGAAAAATGCCCGCGTAGGAGCTGGCTCAGTCGTGGTCGAAAACGTTGCCGCTGGGGCTACCGTGTTTGGCAACCCAGCCGGGAAATTGTAGAGACGCGAAGGATCGCGTCTCTACTCGACATACAACACCTCGTTCGCCAGGAAATCCTGATAGGTACGCTGAAGCCCCTGTTTCAGTTCGGTGGTGTGTTTCCAGCCCAGGTTGTGGAGCCGCGAAACGTCCATGAGTTTACGGGGTGTTCCGTCGGGTTTATCGGTATTCCAAACCAGTTCGCCGGTGAACCCAACGGTTTCTTTAATCAGTTCGGCTACTTCGCGAATCGTGACGTCTTCGCCCGTGCCGATGTTGACGAACAACTCGTCGTTGTAATTTTCCATTAGGAAAAAACAGGCATCGGCTAGGTCGTCAGCATGAAGAAACTCGCGCTTTGGCGAGCCGGTCCCCCAAACTTCTACCGTTGGCTGATTATTGACTTTCGCTTCGTGGAACTTCCGAATTAGGGCTGGCAATACATGCGACCCCTGTAGGTCATAATTATCATTCGGGCCGTAAAGATTGGTTGGCATGGCCGATATGAAATTACAGCCGTATTGGCTTCGGTAAGCCTCGCAAAGTTTGATACCCGTAATTTTGGCGATTGCATACGGCTCATTGGTGGGTTCCAAATAGCCACTTAGCAGGTATTCTTCCTTTAGTGGCTGCGGAGCCAGTTTAGGATAAATGCAGGACGAACCCAGAAAAAGTAGCTTCTTTACCGCTGTCTGATAAGCGCTGTGGATGATGTTTGCCTCAATCATCAGATTATCATACAAAAATTCGGCACGATAGGTGTTGTTAGCCAGAATACCGCCTACTTTAGCGGCAGCCAGAAACACATAATCGGGTCGTTCTTTCTCAAAAAAGTCAGCTACAGCCGCCTGATTGCGTAGGTCTAATTCGGAAGATGTGCGAGTAATGAGATTGGTGTAGCCTTCCTTTTGAAGTTTACGAACCAGCGCCGAACCAACCATACCCCGGTGTCCGGCAACATAAATGCGAGCGTGTTTTTCCACAAGAGTTATATAATAGCTAACCGCCGGAAGGCTGGCGGAGGATTAACAAAATAATAACGCTTTCTACAGCGTTGCAAAACTAACAAACTTAAGGCACCAATTGGTTGCCCCGGCCATGTTTGCATCTACGTCAAAACAACTCATTTTAATCTTTTTCGTGATCGGCTCTACGGTATCATCCGTATTGGCTCAAATCACGGCGTCACAGCCAGCCTCATTAACGACTGCCTCGAAGCCGGTTTTGGCTCCGTCTGGCGCATCTGCCCCCGCTTCATTAACCACGCTGGGTCTGCCAACGATGTCATCGCTGAAGGAACAGAAAGATGCTTATCTGGCCGGAATTATGCCCGACTTGGGGTTGAAGGTTAAGCAGTTGAAAAAAATTAAGGCCGAGCGCAAGAGCAAGCAAAAACTTTCGAAAACCGAATACGAGGGCCTGTCGATGGTGAAAGCCTACACCAAATTTGGCAGTGGCGACCGGACAGTGGTGGAGGAGTTTTATGTACTGCGCGATAATGATGCGGCTAAACCATTGCCCTATATCCGGGATGTATACCGCTATTACCCAAAATCGGCGCGTGTGACCAGTTCAATTGTGCGCGACGAAGGAACGGGTTTATTATTGCACGGCCCTTACAAGCGTTATCAGAACGGCGATCTAATGGAAGAAGGCCATTATTACGCCGGTATGAAAGATGGTCGCTGGGAGAAATACGATAGTAAATTTATGCTCGTCGATAAAATCCGGTGGCATAAGGGCGTTCCGGCCGAATCGCGGCTGGTCTTTTATGATTCCACTCATCACAAAATCAAAGAGATAATCCCAATTGAGTATGGTAAGGTGAAAGGCACATACATGGCCTTTCATGAGAATGGGTTACTGGCCGAAGAAGGCAAATACGATAATGGCGTGAAAGTTGGTCGCTGGACGGAGTTCTATCCCGTTAACCCAAGCGGTCGGCGGATCCGTCGGAAGCTTACCCAATATGCCAGCGACCAGTGGGATACCGATTTTGCACCGTATACCCTCACCGAATGGGACGAAAAAGGCAAAGTGACCTTCGAGCGCTCAAAAGAAAAAGTCGTGCAAGAAGAAGAAACGGATAACTAAAGTCGTCAGTCGTCAGTCGTCAGTCGTCAGTCAGTAGTGCCAACGTCAGTTACTGGCGACTATTGACTGACGACTATTATTTAAATACCCCCTTTGGGTCGGGTTGTTTGGCTAATAATTCATTTAGATAAGCCAGGTCCAGAGCGGATAGGTCGAGCTGGCGGGCCTGATGGAAGTAGTCCCAGGCTTTAGAGTAATTGGCTCTTAGAAAATAAACAATTGATAACTTCTGATACGACAACGCATTGGGGTTGAACGAAATAGCTCGCTCTAAATGCGTTTCTGCGTCCGTTAGTACGTCTTCGTCCGGCTTTTCCTGGTACCGTTTAATCTCTACCGTTGCCAAATCAGTCATCAGAACGGAATTACTATCATCAACGGCCAATCCTTTTTTGAGCATTCGGATCGCAATGGGCAACTGGTTTTTTTGGTAGCAGATTACACCCAATCCCCAATAGGCATCGGCATTGTGATCGTTAAGTAGCCACGCCAGATTAAATCGGTGAGCAGCCGTATCCAACTGGCCATTCGAGACATAATCCCAGCCTCGGGCGGCAAAAAAGTTGCTGGCTTCGGGGCGGCTGGCAAAGTTGCGGTCGCAGTCGTTCAGAAAGTGAATCTCCTGATCAATCTGGTCAATTGTTTTTGGGCGCTCGCCGAACAGTGGCAGGCTTTTTACGGACTCAAACGTCGTTTCTGTGGCATCGGCTGATACCGAGACAGGTTCGGCCGATTGAGTAATTGTTTCGCTACGGTCGCGTGCTGACTGGGCCTGTCGAACAGAATCTCCTGAACGGGCCGATATAATGAGTTGCTTTGGTTGGGCTGCCGCCAGAAATGGCAACACAACTAAAGTCCACTGTATCAGATTCGTCCGAACGTTCATAGAAAGTACTACACTACGGAGTGTTATTTCGATAAAACGAAAAGAAAACCCAGGTTAGTACATAGTCTGGTAGCTTACCGCCGTCCTCCACGCGAAGCTGGTCGCTTTGTACTACCTGATTTGTGACTCGTGCCACCACTCGATTTGGACCGTGTACCACTGGGTCGGCCACCCGCACCTGGCGAGGCCGATTTTTTTGCGCCCGGCAGTTTAGCTTTGGCTTTTAACCGCGCTTTGCCACCGGCTAAGGGTTTCGTTTTCTTTTCATGAAACGCGCCCAGAAACGTTGGATCTTCCTTGCGTCGCTGGTCGTCAATTTCGCGTAACATCGCCTGTTGTTCATCAAAAGGCGTTTCGGGGACTTCCACCTGCGAGGGCAGCGGCTGCCGGGGAATAGTCATGCGGATGATTCGTTCAATCTTCTGCACATGGTATTCCTCGGGGGCGGTCAGAAACGTGATAGCCTCGCCTGTGTGATTAGCACGGCCTGTGCGCCCGATCCGATGGACATAATCTTCGTAAATCAGGGGTAAGTCGAAATTAATCACGTGGCTCACCTCGGCCACATCAATGCCACGCGCTACGACATCCGTCGCAACCAACACCTGAATGTTTCCTTCTTTGAAAGCATCCATCGCGTTAATGCGCGTGTTCTGGCCTTTGTTGGCATGAATAACCCGAATCTTGTCAGACTCTACCACTTTGCGTGCCAGAAATTTGTAGATGTTTTCGGCCGTGGTTTTTGTGCGGGCGAAGATGATAACCCGCTGAAAAGAATCCTTACTAATCAGGTAATCAAGCAGGTTGATTTTAGTGCGAAAGTTTGGCGTTTCGTAAATGACCTGACTTACCATGTCGGCCGTCGATGCCTGGGGCGTCACTTCAATTTTTATGGGCGCTTCTAAGAATTCGGCAGACAATCGCTCGACCCGCCCGCCAAACGTGGCTGAAAACAACAGATTTTGTCGCTTGGTCGGAATTATCTCCAGAATGGACCGGATTTGAGGCATAAAACCCATATCCATCATCTTATCGGCTTCGTCGAGCACCATCGTGCGAATGTCCTTCGTAACGATCTCGCCCATTCGATAGAGGTCCATAAATCGGCCCGGCGTGGCTACCAGCAGGTCAACGCCTTTCTGTAGGGTTTCAATCTGCGTTTTTGGGCCTAAACCGCCGTATAAAGCCAGGTGTCGCAAGTCTGTGTATTTGCCCAACTCGCCTATGGCTTTGTTAATTTGCATGACCAATTCCCGCGTGGGGGCCAGAATGAGCGCACGCGGATTTTGGCCTTGAGCATACTTTATTTTCATGAGCAGGGGTAGCAGATAGGCGGCTGTTTTGCCCGTTCCGGTTTGGGCAATGCCCAGCACGTCATGATTCCCTAAGCTAAGCGGAATCGTCTTCTGCTGAATGGGCGTCGGCTCGCTATAGCCAAGGTCGGCAATGGCATTGAGCAACTGCCGATTCAACTCAAACTGCTCAAAAGAGGTGATTTCCATAGGAGTCGATAGTCGATAGTCGTCAGTCGATAGTTAAGCAAGGATACTCTTGACTATCGCCTGACGACTATCGACTATTTTTTACTTAAAACTGTTTCAATACCCGTTCTATGCCACTAACATAACCGGAGCCAAACAGATTCACGTGAACAAGCAGGGGGTAGAGATTATAGATGGCGATCCGTTCGCTGAATCCTTCCAGAAGTGGGAATGCTTCGTCGTAAGCTTCATAAAACCGATCATCGAAGCCGCCAAATAGCTTTGTAAACGCCAATTCTGCCTCCCGGAAGCCATAATAAACGGCTGGATCAATCAGCGCAGGCTGACCCGCTTCGGTTACCAAAAGATTCCCTGACCACAGATCGCCGTGCAGTAAGGCAGGCCGTTCGTTAGGGAGTATATCAGTCAGGTGTCGCTGGAGCCGAAATAGTGCATCATAAGTCTGTTTCGGTAATAAGCCTTTATATAAAGCCAAACCGGCCTGTGGCAGCAGTCGGTGCTCAAAAAAGAAGTCGTGGCCGCTCGTCGTGAATGGATTCGACTGCGGTAATGAGCCGATATAATTATTAAAACGTAGCCCGAATTTGGGTTGAGTATGCGAATGCAGAACAGCCAGCGAGTGACCAAGCGTATCCCAATAATGCTTATCCGGTGTGCCGGGGTCGATATATTCCAGAATGAGATAGGCTTTGTCGCCCTGAACGCCATGCCCAATCACTTGCGGAATGGGGAGTGTATCGGTACTCCGAAGCAGATTAAGGCCTTCGGCTTCAACCTGAAACATATCCTGTTTTTCCGGCGAGCTAACCTGATTCCATTTAACAAAAAAAACACCTTCCGACGAGAATATTTGCGCCGAGGTATTGATGTCGCCCCCGGCAATAAACTGCATTTCGATCACGTCAACGGTTTGCCCTAAAGCCGAAAACAAAATGCTCTCAAAAAAGGAAAACTGCTCGTCGCCCCAAAAATCCATGCGGTACTTGATTAATGATTTTACCGTTTTCGGTAGTTTACCGGTTCAATTGCCTGTTTTGTTACAAATTAACCGCAAACTATAATCGGAAGACCGAAATCCTCCCATGAATCAGCAAATTCAGAAACTTTACGACATTGCCGGGAAGCCCGAACGCCGGATTATCGGTCTCATGTCAGGTACGTCGCTCGATGGGCTTGACGTGGCGCTGTGCCGTATTTCGGGTAGCGGACCCGCCACAACTGTCGCGCTCGAACGATTCATGACCGTGCCCTATAGCGATACGCTGACGGCCGAGATTCGTGGCATCTTTGCTAAAATCCAAATCGAATTTGAGCAACTATGCCTGCTGAATCCATACATTGGGCGGCTACACGGCCAGATGGTCCTCGACTGTCTACATACCTGGAATATTACCCCCGCTGAGGTAGATATTGTGGCCAGTCATGGGCAGACCGTTTATCATGCTCCCAAAAGCCAGCATCGGCGCAGTATGTTTCCGAATGCTACCCTCCAGATTGGCGATGGCGACCATGTGGCAACCGTAACCGGCATTATAACCTTAAGTGATTTTCGGCAGAAGCACGTCGCACATGGGGGCGAAGGAGCACCTCTGGCTGTTTATGGCGACTATTTTATGTTTTCAAAACTGGGCGAAAATCGCATTCTGCTCAATATGGGTGGTATTGCCAATTTCACTTATTTGCCTGCCGATGAGGATGCCAGCCGGGTTTTCACCACAGATACGGGGCCAGGTAATACGCTCTTAGATGCTTATGCCCGAAAATTTCTGAATAAACCCTACGACGAAGATGGAAAACTGGCAGCTCAGGGCCAACCGAATCCTGCATTACTTCAAGCATTGAAAACAGACCCTTTTTTCGAGGCTCCTTTTCCTAAGACAACCGGCCCTGAAGTATTTAATATGGCGTATGTGGAAGAGGCACAGGCGCAGAGTCAAACCTCAAATTTATCGGCTGCCGACCTGATGGCGACACTTGTTCAATTTAGTGCCGACACGATTGTGGAGGCTATTAAACGGGTGATGGTTGCTGAGCAAACTTATTCCGTATATATGAGTGGGGGAGGGGCACACAACCCTGAACTAACTAAGAGGCTCCAAAAATTGCTTCCCGATTGCCTATTTGGGAACACTGATAGCCTTGGCATTGATGGCGACGCGAAAGAAGCCGTTTTGTTTGCTGTGCTGGCTAATGAAAGTCTGGCAGGCGGCACTACGTCGTTCGGTGAGAGGCAGGGCGTCCCAACCGTTTCGATGGGGAAAGTAAGTTTCCCGGAATAATGTATCCTGGACGGCCACGTCCGGGCGTAGCAGGAATATTTTCACGCCCGAATGTGGCCGTCCAGGATACATTAACTCTTCGGTCGAAATACTGTCATCTTGTCCTCATACGTGGTCAGAAACGGTCCGCCAATGAGGTCGATGCAGTAGGGAATAGCCGGGAATACCACCGATAGGCATTGCCCAATAGCTTTGGGCTTGCCGGGTAGATTCAGGATAAGCGTCTGGTTACGAATGCCAGCCGTTTGTCGCGACAAAATAGCTGTAGGGACGTATTTTAAACTTTCCTGGCGCATAAGTTCACCAAAACCGGGCATCATTTTCTGGCAAACCGCTTCGGTCGCTTCGGGCGTTACATCGCGGGGGGAGGGGCCGGTTCCGCCAGTGGTTACCACCAAGCAGCAGCCTTCTGCGTCTGCCAGCTCAATCATGGTGGCCTCAAGCTGGTCCTGCTCGTCGGGGATAATCCGATATACAGGTTGCCAGTCGCAGCTAAGCCATTCCGTTAAGAACCCAACCACGGCCTTTCCCGGAATATCTTCATAAACACCTGCACTGGCCCGGTCTGAAACGTTGATAATGCCGATATGTATCATATGCAAAATAAGCTAAGCCGCTACTAAGCGAACATGGAGATGCAATGATTGCAGAGCGCTTTCCAGTTCAGTAATCAGTTCGTTTCGCTTGTATGTATATTGATGAATCATAGATTGATTATCAGATAGTTTCTGATGCAGGTCAATCATATCATTAATTTTCTCAATCTGCTCTGAGAGTTCGGCAATGCGAATATATTTTTCATCCATCATGGCCAGTTCAATTAATATTTATCTGTATAAAGCCTTTACTAAATCGATTTCGGTTTTGGTTGTACCGGGTATATCCAAACCAATTGGACCAATAAGCACAGTCGGCCTGAAAAAGAACAAAGTGTTTATGCGTAGCTGGATATGTCCAAACCGTAAAGGCATCTAAGCCTGTATAATAGTCAGCTACTTTCCATTTACTGAAACGTTCATCTATTAGCTTCTCTCTTTCGCGATAGACTTCATAATTGATAAAGCTCACTAAGTCAATATCGTTTGGACTATGCTTGTCTGACACAAAACTACCATTTATCCATTGATAAATTGGACCGCCAACTAAACCACGCAGATTATCTGTGTAACGTTTGTATTCCTCAAACAACAGATGCCGTTTGGAAGAAATATCAAAAGGTTTGACGAAAATCTGTTCCGTTTCTGACTGTGATAGTTCAATAAATGGTGATGCCTGAAGATTGCCCCGACTATCAAATAAAACAGGCATAATCAGGGTTTTTTCCGTTTCAACGCTAAATCATGCGCCGTGTCGTAATAAGACCGGAGGCTGCTCCAATCGAATACCTCGGCAATGCTTTCCACGCGGTTGCGCTGCTGGATACGGTCGCGCTGGGCCATCTTCACGAATTTATACAGCACATCGGCCAACTGATCTGCGGCTTCATTAAACGACTGAGTCCGGCGATTAATGACGTAAATACCCCGGTTTTCGTAGTCGCGCATGATTTGCATAATGAAATCGCCGAAACCCGACTGATCGCTGGTAACGGTTGGTATTCCCCGCACGACGCACTCTAATGGCGTATAACCCCAGGGCTCGTAGTAACTGGGGAATACGCCGAGATGGCAGCCTCGCACAAACTGGCTGTAGTCTAAGCCAAACAACGGATTGGTGGACGCAATGAAATCGGGGTGATAGACAATTTTAACCCGGTCAAATTCATTATTCACTAAGTTGGCCTGCCGGATAAACCGCGTCATGTCGTCTTCCTGCACCAAATTGTGCGTAACGAAAGGAGGCAGATGCTTGGTTTTCCAGCTTTGTACCGTGCGCCGGAGCCGGAGCCGCCAGTATTCATCGACAAAATTATTCAGGTCGGGCAAGGTGGTCCCCTGCGGGTCGGAGGCAGCCGCCTGAAACAGTCGTTCGCCCACTTGCTTCTCAATAGCCTGGGTCGTTTCCTGAATTTCGTCGAGCAGGGCACGCGAATGCAGTACGTCGGGATTGATGGATGTGTAGGGCTGCTTCGTGACCATGAACATCACAATGGTCATGTCCATGTTTTCCTGCCGCATCCGGTAATTTAGCCGGGCCAGGGCTTCGAGCGTTAGATCATAGCCTTTGTTGGAGAACTCGAACCGACCCGAGGTGAAGAAATACAGCGTTTTTTCCAGATCGAAGGAATAGCTCTGGAAAAAATGGCCCATCACAAATTCATGAATCTTCTGCTTGAATCGAACGTGCAGGTTCTGAAATTCGTGAACAGCAGCAAATCGCGTGACGTTCAGGCCATTAGGAAGTACTAAATCGGGATTCCTTCCCAGAAAAACTTCGCATTCGCGGGCCGTAACATCGCTGACGGTGGTGAATACGTGTGATTGCAGGGCAGCCAGCCGCTCAATCGTCGCCTGGGTTTCAATGCCATAGTGTTGCGCTTCACGTTTCCAGTCGAAGAACGGAAGTTTGCCGTAAAAACCGGGTTCATTCTGGGCTAAATAGCGCCCAAGCATGGTAGCGTGGGTGGTGAAAACAGTGGCAACTTTCACATTCTCCCGACGTAAATCGGGGAGACCTGTGCTGGCCATCCATTCGTGGAAGTGAGCGACAAAGTCAACCCGTCGCGCATGATCTCCGGCCAGCAGTGTGATAAACACGCGCACCATCTCGCCGAACGCAATTGTCTGATTGACTAAGTCCTCAATATTTAGTGTGGAAAGCTGATGATTAAGCCAGAGTTGTGTTTTTATGTCGTTGAGTTGCTCAACGTTAATGCTGCTTATGTCGAACAGCACCACGCGCGGGCGACCCGTAACGAGCCAGTAACCGTACTCGACCCGATACCCCAACTGACGCATTTTACGAACGGTCTGCCCAATCTCCGTTTCGTCGGAGTCGGTAATGGGTTCAAATTCGGCGGCTGCCCGTTGTGGAAAATACGGGCCAAGCGCTACATAATTATCATCCCATTTCTCGACCATTGCCGGTACTTTCGACCGGATGACCGTATAAATTCCACCCACCTGATTGCACACTTCCCAGGCAACTTCGAGTAGTAACTTGCGCTTCGTTGTTGAAAATACCGCTTCCAAATTTGTTCGTGGACTAAGCCATTTAGTTTATAAAAACCAACCTGCCGGGTTTGCTCGTGCAAATAAGCAATATAAACAATAAAAGATAAATTTGTTTATTTTAAATACGATTTGGCGTCTGTTACATCCATTCGTTTTGCCTGCGACAACGTGTAATTAAAGCCCGGCTGAATGCTATATGCGCCATGCTCGCCCTGCTTGTTGATGGCTATAAATCCTACCTGTATGTCCTTGTAATCCTGCTTCTTAACAATCCGCAGAGCGGCTTCTTCGCAGGCCTGTTGCGGTGTACGTCCCTGACGCATCAGTTCGACGACCAAAAAAGAACCACACGTTCGCATCACCAGTTCACCCAAACCGGTTGCACAAGCCCCACCAATTTCGTTATCCACAAAAAGGCCCGCTCCAATAATGGGCGAATCGCCTACCCGGCCCCGCATTTTATAAGCCAGCCCACTGGTCGTGCAGGCTCCCGACAGGTTTCCCTGGCTGTCGATGGCCAGCATTCCAATGGTGTCATGCCGTTCAATATTGGCAATAGGCTTGTATTTGACTGTTTTAAGCCATTCGCGCCATTCCTGTTCGGCTTTCTTAGTAAGCAGATTTTCTTTCTTAAATCCCTGTGCCAAAGCAAAATTTAGTGCTCCTTCACCGCTTAACATCACATGGGGTGTTTTCTCCATGACGGCCCGCGCTACCGAAATAGGGTGCATAATATGTTCCAGAAACGTCACCGACCCAGCATTTCCTTTTTCGTCCATAATGCAGGCATCGAGTGTAACGTGACCATCGCGGTCAGGGCGACCGCCATAGCCAACGCTCATATCCTCTGGATCGGCTTCAGGTATACGTACACCGGCTTCAACGGCATCTAAAGCACTGCCTCCCCGGTCCAGCACGGCTTGCGCGGCTGCATTGGCTTTAGGCTGTTTCCAGGTTGAAAGAACCATGGCTGCCGGAGCGTGTAATTCACTGGCTGAATTAAGACGAATTAATTCCGGTTTAGAACGACTAAATGACCATGAAGGAAGTAGCCCGGCCAGCGAGCTAAAGGTCAAAAAACGACGACGGGTTACCATAGATAGAGGGCTTGCGGCTCAAATTAACGGAATAAAAGCCTGGCATTTACTACTTTTAAGCGATTTATTCAAAATGACGTATGACGATTCCCGATAAACACATCTTACTCATGGATGGCCCCGATAATAAGGGTCTGATTTACCATGTAACGGGCGTTTTGTTCCGACATAATCTGAACATTATTCATAACGATGAATACGTCAGTCCATCCGGGCAATTTTACATGCGGACTGAGTTTGAGGGGACCTTCGACAACGCTGCTCTGTTGCATGAACTACAGACCACACTGCCTGAAACAGTCAGTCAGTCAGGTATTACGTTTCGGCTGAATCCGAAGCGGAAGAAAAATATTGTGGTAATGGTCACCAAGGAACACCACTGCTTAGGTGAACTGCTGATTCGCTATGCGTTTGATGAATTAGATGCTGATATTCTGGCGGTTGTCAGCAATTATAATATTCTCCAGCCCTTAGTCAGCAAGTTTGGGATTCCATTCCATTACATCTCCCATGAAGGCAAAACCCGGGAGGAACATGAGGAAGCTATTTTGCGGACCTTAGCGATTTATGAGCCGGAATATCTGGTGCTGGCTAAATACATGCGGGTGCTGACGGCCGGGTTTGTGCGTCATTTTCCGAACCGGATTGTCAATATTCATCACTCATTTCTGCCCGCCTTTGTTGGCGCTAATCCATACCGTCAAGCTTACGAACGGGGCGTAAAAATCATTGGCGCTACGGCCCATTTCGTCAATAATGACTTAGACGAAGGCCCGATTATTGCCCAAAATGTAAAAGAAGTGGATCATCGCCATACCGCTGCTGATATGGCAACCGAAGGGAAAGACGTGGAGAAAATCGTGCTATCCCAGGCTTTAAAATTGGTCTTTAATGACCGTATATTCATTTCTGGAAATCGGGCAATTGTGTTGTAGGCTGAGCCAAGGACCATAATGTTTGGCCCTGATAAGTAGCGGCATGGGCCAAACTGACGCTTAGATCAGCCTGACTACCGCCCGAATCTTCTCTTCATTAGCTTCAACGTACTCATACTCGCCAGGAATGGCTGAGGCCATCGAAACCGAGGGCTGGCGATATACCATGTGGCTATCTTCCTGCTGGCTACCACTTAAATGTAGTGCATCTACGCCTGCCTCAATCAGGAGAGAGGCATTCTGTGCATTTACCCCAGCTCCAGCCATGATTTCGATACGCCCGGCTGCTCTTTCGGCTAACTGACGTAGCACATCTACTCCTCGCCCGGCGGTTTGTTGCTGGCCGGACGTAAGAATGCGAATGGCCCCCGTGCGAATAATCGATTCAAGGGCTTCTATTGGGTCGCGGGTCATGTCGAAGGCCCGATGGAAGGTAACGGACAGTGGCTTTGCCAGGTCAACTAATTCGCGGGTTTGCGCTTCATTTACGCTTCCATCGGCCTGGAGAATTCCCAAAACGATTCCATCGGCCCCCAATGATTTCGCCAATAAAATATCGGTTTTCATAACGGCCAATTCGGTTTCAGAGTAAAGAAAGTCGCCACCGCGTGGCCGGATCATGACGTAGAGCGGAATGGTCAGGTGCTCACGCGCCAATTGAATCAGTCCGGCGCTGGGTGTGGTGCCACCTTCAGCCATACCACCACATAATTCGATTCGCTCGGCACCGGCGCGTTGGGCGGTCAGGCATGAATCAAGCGAGTAAGCGCAAACTTCAACTGTCATGGTTTTTTACTGTTTCCGGTAATAGCCAACGCGATACAGGAAACGAAAATAAATCTTAAAACAAAAAAAGATATTCCGCGTTAATGGCCTAAATCCCGTTAATAGAACCTTTTAGAACATTTTTGCCGAAAATAGCTTGGATATTACCGATTTTTTTACTTTTGCACCCTCATTGAAAAACAGCCATTAAATACGACACACTATGTACTGGACACTCGAACTCGCATCTTATTTAGAAGATGCCCCCTGGCCTGCTACCAAAGACGAACTGATTGACTATTCGATTCGCTCAGGCGCTCCCCTTGAAGTTGTTGAAAACTTACAGGAGCTTGAGGACGATGGGCAACCTTACGAAAGTATTGAAGAAATCTGGCCGGATTATCCGACCAAAGATGACTTCTTTTTCAACGAAGACGAATACTGAGTCGTTCAGGCGATTTTCCACAAAAAAGGCGTAATCCTAAACGAGTGGATTACGCCCTTTTTGTGTATCCCGGACCAGAGGTACAGAATACGTTAAGCCGTCGTTGATTTTGCCTTACTACCAGCCGTTTTTACAGGTCGGTCATATTTTTTAGGAGCATAGAGAAATCCAAAGGCTTCGGCCCCTTCTTTCGAATGCACTTTATGATGAATGTAGTGCGCTCGCATGATGCGTTGCATGTAGCGCCCACTGGTGTCGATTTTCATTTTCACGCGCCGATGAACGATGATGTCGTGAAACATAAAATAAAAGAATCCATACAACGTGACGCCCGCACCAATCCAGGCCAGAAACTGATAGTCTGGAAATTCGACGCCAACCAGGATTAGACTAATGGCCGTAAGGCTGAACACAACGGCAAATAAATCGTTCATCTCAAAAAAGCCGTTGTGGTGATTGTGGTGGTCGCGGTGCCAACTCCACAAAAAACCGTGCATAACGTATTTATGCGTGAACCACGCAACCCCTTCCATGAAGAGGAAAGTCCCTAAAACCAGCGCAACGTTTATCAGCATTTGTGTGTTTCTATAAAAATGGATAATGAATACCTAAGAAAGCAAAGCATTATTCATTTAATCACTAACGGTTTGCGGTAGCGAAAAGTTGACGCAAGCCGATAGAGTTTTTAACGAAAAATAGAGATATAGGCAGAACCAGTTGCAAGTTTACAGAAAAGCCGTATCTTTATCGCAAGTCAGTGCTCAACCAGATGAATCCATCGGTTATGGACTATCAGGCGCTCAAAAACCTGGTCAGACGGGGGGAGAGCAGCAATTTAGAGTTCAAGCTGAAAACAAATCATCCCGAGAAAATAATTCGGGGCGTGGTAGCCTTCGCTAATTCAAACGGCGGTATCATGCTCATCGGCGTCGGCGACGATAAGAAGATTCCGGGACTGAAGTATGCCGATGAGGACGAATACCTGCTCGTCCGGGCCATCAACAAATTCTGTTTTCCGCGCATTTCCTACACCATCGAGCGGGTACAACTCTACGACGAACGCGAAGTTCTCGTGATTCGCGTCCCCCGAAGTCCCACCCGACCGCATTACATTATTCCTGATCCAGCCAATCCTGATGATAAAAAAGTCTACGTGCGCGTGGGCGATAAGTCGGTGCAGGCCAGCCGCGAAGTGCGCGAGATTTTGAAGGGCGAACAGGCCGAACGCGACATTCGATTCAGCTACGGCGAAAAAGAGCGTAAACTCATGCAGCATCTCGGCGAACACAATAGTATTACGGTCGATTTGTTTGCTTCTATTGCGGGTATTTCGCGCCGAATCGCTTCCCGAACGCTGGTTTTGCTGGTTTTGGCGAATGTGCTTGAAATTCACCCCAGCGATGTGGTGGACCAGTACACCACGCGGGCTGTGCAGTAGCTTGGGTATATAGCCGGAATCGTTTACTTTGTGATGCTCAGCAACGCGCATTTCAAAACCGACGACTATGGCCCAGCCCTTACCTGTTCATAAACCATTCATTCCTGCCAGCGAATCCCCCGCCGAATTCACCCTAAAAGCCATTATTACAGGGGCTGTGTTTGGTGTATTGTTTGGAGCGGCAACCGTTTATTTATCCCTCAAAGCCGGGCTGTCTGTTTCGGCATCTATTCCCATAGCCGTACTGGCTATTTCGCTGGGTCGCAAATTCCTGAACACGACCATTCTCGAAAACAACATCATCCAGACAACCGGATCGGCGGGCGAGAGTATTGCATCCGGCGTAGTCTTTACCATGCCGGGATTTTTATTTCTGACTAATGGGAGTGGAGCCGGTTTCTTTAACTACTGGACAATCCTGACGCTGGCTATTCTGGGTGGGCTGATTGGCGCACTAATGATGATTCCGCTACGTCGGTCGTTGATAGTGCAGGAGCATAGTACATTACCCTATCCCGAAGGCACAGCCTGCGCGTCGGTGCTGATTGCAGGCGAAAAAGGGGGTGATTTTGCGAAAACGGCTTATCAGGGTTTAGGCGTTGCGCTGCTATATGCCTTGCTGCAAAAAGTGTTGCACATCATTGCCGAAGTACCCGTCTGGGCTACAAAACAGACGAATCGGTATTTTCCGTCGGCGCAGGTGTCCGGTGAAATTACCCCGGAGTATCTGGGTGTTGGCTATATTATTGGGTTTAAAATTTCGGCGGTGTTAGTAGGTGGGGGGATTCTGGCCTGGCTCGGTCTGATTCCGTTGCTGGCATCGGTTGTACCGGGCGATACGATTGCCCTTCAACTTCAAAAACTCGGTTATCTGGCCAATCTGCAAACGGCGGGTGGTCCGGGCGGCTGGAATCCGGCGACACATACATTTGCCGACACGGCAGCGGCTGTTTATCGGGCGTATATCCGGCAAATTGGTGCGGGGGCCGTTACGGCAGGCGGCTTCATGACCCTAATCAAGACCATTCCGACCATTATTTCGTCATTCAGACAAAGTTTTAGCCGTTCGTCGGTCAAAGCAATGGAGAAAGAAGAGGTGTTGAGTATGAGTGACACAGCACCTCGCACGGAACAGGATTTAAACATTCGGGTTGTCGTGATTGGCAGTATTGTGCTTACTCTCTTAATGGTCATCCTTCCTCAAATCCCCGGCGATTCACTACTAACTAAATTACTGATTGCCATACTGGTTATTGTGTTCGGTTTCTTTTTTGTGACGGTTTCCAGCCGCATTGTAGGGCTGATTGGGTCGAGTTCGTCGCCGGTGTCAGGCATGACCATTGCCACCATTATGGGGACTTCGCTCGTGTTTATTGGGTTTGGCTTAACGGGCAAACTTTATGAACCGGCGGTGCTGGTGGTCGGCAGCATGATTTGTGTAGCGGCAGCCACAGCCGGAGCGACGTCGCAGGATTTGAAAACGGGTTATTTAGTCGGAGCAACACCAAAATACCAGCAGATGGCTATGTTCGTTGGCGTTATTGTTTCCACGCTGGTGGTGGGCGCTACGGTAAAAATTCTGGACACACCCACGCCCGATTTAGTGGCTCAGGGTATTACACACGCCATTGGTTCTGATAAATTTCCGGCTCCCCAGGGAACGCTCATGGCCACGCTCATCAAGGGCCTGCTCTCGTTTAACCTCGACTGGCAATTTGTGCTTGTAGGGGCGTTCATTGCCTTTGTGTTCGAGTTAGTGGGCGTAAGTGCGCTGGCTTTTGCGGTGGGTTTATACCTGCCGCTGTCAACTACGTTACCCATTTTTATTGGCGGATTAGTGAAAGCCATTGTTGACTGGAACGCCAAACGCAAACGCACCGTAGAAGAAGATGCTGACTTAGGCAAGGGGAATCTATTCGCGACGGGTTTAGTGGCGGGTGGGGCGCTGGCGGGCGTACTGGTTGCCCTATTATCGGTGAACGAATCAATTTATAACGGGTTGGCCTCGCTCACGCTGGAGCCTGCATTGGTGGGTGCGTTGGGCGAAGGCGGTTTTATGCTGCTCGGTGCGCTGGCGTTTGCCGGACTGGCAAGTCTATTATGGCGTGTGGCAGAGAGTAAGTAATCGTTCCTTACTTTATCTGTCCCGCCTTTTTTAATAACTCCACCACCTTATCAACCGGCAACTGCTCAACCGTGTGGCCCTGGTCGCCCGTTTCGGTTTTGGCGGCAAAAAGCGAATTAATGATGGCTTCTTCGGTGGCCTCGATAGCGGCCATGAACAGGGGCGATACGTTATCATTCCGCAATACTTTTACTTCATCGAAAGTAGAGGATGATTGGTGTGGAATCTGGTAAGCCGTTGATACCGCAATGACATAATCACCACTGCCATTGGAGGCAATACCACCGGTGCGGGCCAGACCCAGAAACGCCCGTTTAGCTAAGCGTTTGAGGTTGCGGGCATCCAACGGCGCGTCGGTGAGCACGACCATCATGCAGGAGCCATCTAACTTTTCCTTAAAATCATAACGGCCTAACGCCGGACCAACGGGCACTCCGACAATCTGCAATACACCCCCAAAATTTGTTTGCACCAACACGCCCACTGTATAGCCGCCCAGCGAAGCCGGTAATTTTCGGGAAGACGTACCGATGCCGCCTTTGAAACCAAAGCAAACGGTTCCAGTTCCGGCCCCTACGTTTCCTTCATCAACCGGGCCGGTTTTAGCCTGCCGAAGCGCGTCCAGCACATGCTGTTTCGTAACGTGCCGCCCCCGAATGTCATTCAGAAAACCATCGTTGGTTTCGCCCACCACTGAGTTTACAGACCGAACCTGCTCGTTACCAGGCTGGGTCAATGTATAATCAATAAGCGCATCCGTAGCGGTTGGAACACTAAGGGTATTGGTCAGTACGATAGGTGTTTCGAGTGTGCCTAATTCTTCGACCTGACTGTAGCCAGTGAGTTTGCCGAATCCATTGCCAATGTAAATAGCCGCCGGGCTTTTCTGCTGAAATAGATTGCCTTCGTGCGGCAGAATAGCCGTAACACCTGTGCGAATTGTCTGCCCCTGCCTAAGCGTCACCTGCCCAACTCGAACGCCCGTCACATCCGTAATGGCATTGAGCGGGCCGATAGGGATTACGCCAAAACGAATGCCATAATGGCGGGGTCGCTTGGGCGTTTGCGCCATAACGCTTTGAATAGTGAGGAAAACCGATAGAAAAAGAACGTAGTCAGTACAAACACGCATTGGCCAGAGCGATTAATTATACCACGAAAGTAAGGGTATCACTCAATTGCCCAATGGCTCATAAAAAACCAGTCTATTTTGTAATTGTGTAACCTCGTGCTGGAGGCTCTCTACCCGCTCCAGCAAATCGCTTACGACATCCAAGTCATCGGGGTGGATGGCTAAATCCTGATGCAGCCGAACAAATTTTTCCAAACGGGGCAATTGCTCCGGCTGCACATATATTGACTGAGAAGCGGTAGTCAGTTCGACCAGGCCGCGTTGTTCCAGCAACTGCACAAACGAAACTTCGATGTGGTGATAGATGCAGAATTCACTAATAGAAATTAGCTGATTAGGTTGCATGGACGTTTAGTTTTGAGGTGATAAACTGGCTAATTTCCGAACCAACTCTTTCTGCTCGTCGGTCAGTTTGGTTGGCAGTTTGATTTGCCATTGCACGTACAGATCACCGAAGGAACCTTCCTGCTTGTAAATCGGAAACCCTTTTCCTTTTAGCCGGATTTTCGCGCCGGGTTGGGTTTCGGGCGGCACGGTTATTTTTACTTTGCCACTCAGCGTCTCAATAACCTTTTCGCCACCCAGCAGCGCCGTGTATAAATCAATCTCCTCATCGACATACAAATCATTGCCTTTGCGTTTATACCGGCTGTCATCGGCAATGACGAAGGTGATGTACAGGTCGCCATTGGGGCCACCGTTCATACCCGGCGAACCGTAGCCCGCCAGCTTGATTTTCTGCCCGTTTTCAATACCTGCCGGAACAGTAATTCGGATGTTTTTTCCGTCCACCGTCATCGTCTGCTTATGCGTCGTGTAGCCATCGCGCAGGTTCAGGTGTAGCTCGGCCTGATAATCCTGTCCCCTGAATGTAGCCTGCTGCCGACTACGTGGCCCACCTTCGCCAAACATCGACGACAGGAAATCGGAGAAATCGGCCCCGCCAAATCCATCCGAAAAGTCGTATTCACCAGTATCGCCCGTTGCGGTATACTGCCGACGTTGCTCCTGCTGTTGCCGACGGACTTGTTCAAACTGCTCGGCGTGTTGCCAGTCTTTACCGTACTGATCGTATTTTTTGCGGTTTTCGGGATTGCTCAGTACCTCATTGGCTTCGTTAATCTGCTGGAATTTCTTGTTGGCCTCCGCATCGTTCGGATTCAGGTCCGGGTGGTGTTTCCGGGCCAGTTTGCGATAGGCTTTCTTAATATCCTCCTCCGAAGCCGTTTTCGGTACGCCCAGAACGCTATAGTAGTCGATAAAATCCATGTTGATCTTGGCGGGATGGGTTGAGTAGTTATTTACTAAATAACGCCGAAGAGTTGGTGAAAGTTATCAGGACAGTAGAGAACGCAGTTATACTGCCTTAGTAGTTTTCATAGATTTCGTTCCAGTGCCTAAATCCGTTTACGTCTATATGAAAACCCTTCGATTAAGCCTTCTGGTTATTCTTTGCTGTTCATACTCCCTTACTACCCGTGCCCAAACCGGCTCCCTATCTGACGTTCGTTTCATGGAAGGCCGTTGGGTGGGGACATTCAACGGTGGGCCAATTGAAGCCGCCTGGATTGCGCCCGTAGGCGATAATCTCACTGGTTTCATGCGGATGATGAAGGATAACAAAGTGACAATGTACGAAATGCTGATTTTCGAGCAAACCGAGCAGGGGCCAATTGTACTGGTCAAGCATTTCGGACCCGGCTTGGTAGGGCGGGAGGAAAAAGATAAATCAGATCGGTACAAGTTTCTTGAAGCGAAGAAAGACCAGGCCCTGTTCGAGAAAGAAGATGGCTCCATTCGCATCATTTACGAAAAACGGGGAAATGACCAGTTGGTGATTCAGCGGGGCGAACCCAACAGTGGCAAATGGGCGTTTAAGGATTTGTTCGTCTTTACCCGCGTTCGCTAAACTAATGGCCGATTACACCATTCCCGACCAGACCCGCATTGGGCATGTTCACCTCAAAGTAGCCGACCTTGACCGGGCGCTGGCCTTTTACCGCGATCTGCTTGGGTTCACGCTCATTACCATGTATGGCAAGGAGGCCGCGTTTATTTCGGCGGGGGGCTATCATCACCATATTGGCCTGAACACCTGGTACAGCAAAGATGCCCCGCCCGCGCCGGTTCGGTCGGCGGGATTATTTCATACCGCCATCGTATACCCAACTCGCCGGGATTTGGCGGTGGCCTTACAGCGACTCATCGACGCGAAGTATCCCATCACGGGCGCATCGGATCACGGCGTGTCGGAAGCCATTTACCTGAACGACCCCGACCGCAATGGCGTAGAACTCTACTGGGACCGCCCACGAGAGCAATGGCCGCACAAGCCCGATGGCTCCATCGAAATGTTTACACACCCGCTTGATCTGGAGGGGTTGCTAAGGGAAATATAAAACGAATGCCATAACTCTGAGTTATGGCATTCGTTTTTATAGCGGTTGCAGTTTCAAATTCCGCCAGCGAACTTTAATGCCGCCCCCATCGTGAATTTGCAGGGCAACCGAGCCATCAGCCGCCCCGATTTTCGCGTCGGTCATATCCACCATCGGCTGCCCGTTCAGGAACGTTTGCACATGGTCGCCTTCCACCCGGATGCGAAGCGTGTTCCACTCGCCAGCTTTCAGAATCGTTTCTTTCTCGTCAGGAATCTGTACAAGCCAGCCCCGGCCATACGACTCATAAATGCCGCCCGTGTCGTGGTTCGGTGGGGCTACTTCCACCTGCCAGCCGCTAACTTTCGTGCCTTCGATGGTGGAGCGGAAAAATACCCCGCTATTACCATTGGCTTCCTGCCTGAACTCAAGCGAAAGATCGAAGTTTTTGTAGAATTTTTCGGTGGCTAAATAGCCGTACTGCTTATCGGGGCCGCTTTCGCAGACGAGTTCTCCGTTTTCGACATACCACTTTTCAGTACCGTAAATTTTCCAGCCTTTCAGGTTTTTGCCGTTGAACAGGTTGATGGTTTTGGTTGGAGCCGTAAAAGCCAGTATGAATAACGTAAGGCCAAAAGCAAGGCAGTATTTCATGGGTATAGTGTCTAATAAATGGGTAAAATCGTTAAAGTAAGGCTGTTTATCGGCTTGCCATAATCACGCAAACTGGAGCAGGTACTTTTACCGACTGACCCGTATACGTCAGTTTGCCTGTTTTCTGATCACGTTTGAAAATGGTAATATTATCCGAATCCTGATGAGCCACGAATACAAATTCACCTTTGGGGTCAATCAGGAAATTGCGCGGTGTTTTGCCCTCGGTTGGCTGGTCGCCTACTTTAGTTAATTTACCATCGTTGCCAATCGCAAAAATGGCCAGTCCGTTATAGCCCCGATTAGACTGATACAGGAATTTCCCCGACGGGTCAACATGAATGTCGGCGCTGGTATTGTTTTCCGTAAAGTTGGCTGGTAACGTCTGTACGCCATCCTGAAGTAAGGTCAGTGCTCCGGTCTGGGCATTGCGAGAGAAAGCAGCTACCGTTGAAGTCAGTTCTTCCACTAAATAAGCGTATTTGCCGTTTGGATGAAACGTAAAATGGCGTGGCCCGGAGCCAGGTTTCACGGTGGCATACGGCGTTGACGCTGGTTTTACTTTGCTGTCTTTCACGTCTGTCTGATAAATATGCAACTTATCCGTGCCCAAATCAGCCACATACACAAACCGATTGTCGGGGGCTACCGTTGCCGAATGAACGTGGGGCTTATCCTGACGTTGGGCGTTTGCTCCGCTCCCGGTGTTTTTAACGCTGTCGGTGGCGGCACCTAAGCTGCCATTAGCCAGAATTGGCAGCACAGCTAAACTACCACCACCATAATTGGAAACGAAAGCCGTTTTGCCTGTCTGGTCAACACTGATGTGGCACGGCCCACCACCCAATGAGGACTGTCCGTTTATATATTGAAGTTTACCAGTGGATGGGTCAACCGAGTAAGCACTAACACCGCCCCGTTTATCGGCTCCTTCATTTACTGAATACAGGAACTTTCCCGACGGGTGAAGTGCCAGAAATGACGGGCTTTTGGCGTTTGATACCGACTGCAATGGCTGCATTGAGCCTGCTTTTCGGTCAAATTCAAACACGTAGATACCTTCACTACCTCGGAGGGAATACGTGCCGACATACATAATCTCTTTGCCTGACTGAGCCTGTGCCGTTAAACCTACACTCATCAGTAAGGCCATCAATGATTTATTCATACCATTTATAGAAGTCATTAGTATAAGCAGGTAGTGGCTGTAAACTACCGATTCAATTTAGCTGGTTTAACCCGAAACGACCGCTTCTTAAAAAAATTTAGTAATTGGATAAGGAAATAATAGACTCAGATTTGTTTAGATGAAGAATGGTTTAAAAACGATTAATCAGAAACCGTTACTTTTGCGTAACGATTAGTGTCCCTCGTTCGTAACCTATATCGTTAAACCTAACTTTTCGTTAACACCTCCAGTACTATGAGACGAGTATTGATTATTTTTTCGGCTGTAGTCATGTTAGCTTCCTGTAATAGTAAGAAGCGGCTGGCCGAAATGAAAGCCTTGCAGGATGCCCGCGATAAGGCGGTTGCTTCGCTGAATGACTGCGATCAGCGCACGGCTGATCTACGTTCGCAATTGTCGGCTAAAGACACCGACTTGCAGGGTAAAGACAAGCAGGTAGGTGATCTGCAAGCCCAGATTGATTACCTCAAGAAGACAAATACCAACCTGCTCGACCGGATGTCGGATTTGTCGATTGTTAGTAAGTCAGGTGCCGAAAGCATCAAAAAATCGCTCGAAACCCTGAACGAGCAAACCAAGTACACCAATAATCTGAATGCCTCGATTCAGCGGAAAGACTCGCTGAACCTGGCGCTGGTGATGAGCCTGAAACGGTCGCTGGACGATATTAACGATCAGGACGTACAGGTTGAAGTGAAAAAAGGGGTTGTGTACGTGTCGATTTCCGACAAACTGCTGTTTAAGTCGGGTAGTTACGACATTACGCCTAAAGCCGAAACTGTATTAGGCAAAGTGGCGAAAGTGGTTAATGACCACAAAGAGTTGGACATTCTGGTAGAAGGCCATACGGATGCTGTTCCCATCTCGACGGCGTCAATCAAAGACAACTGGGATTTGAGCGCACTGCGGGCTACGTCGGTTGTTCGGACGCTGCAAGGTAAATTCGGGGTTGCACCCGAACGCCTGACAGCCGGTGGCCGGTCGGAGTTTGCGCCGAAGGATGATAATACAACGGCTGTGGGTCGTCAGCAAAACCGCCGGACGGAAATAATTATTACGCCAAAATTGGACCAGTTCTTTAACCTGCTCTCAAGCGGTCAGGCTGGTGGAAGCAAATAAGTGGTTGGGGTTCATCCAACAAAAAAGAGGTGCCTGACGTCAGGCACCTCTTTTTATATGTCTTTATTTACGCAGATCGTTTTTCCTCAGTGGGAAGTACCGATTCGGGAGCGTCCTGTGCTAATTCATTGTCTGGTGCAGGCTCTGTCGGCTGCTCCATAGTTGAATGAGTAGTATTAGCTTCGTCGGCTATAAAGTCAGCCGTGGGCAGTACAGCCGCGTTGGTGGCATCCGGCCCTGAAACCGGGAGCAAACTATCTTCAACAGGTGGTTCACCAAAAAACCGGCGCTGGAAGAACAAAATCAGGCATACGCCAATGAATATGCAGGAATCGGCGATATTGAAAATGGGCGTCGAGTAATACTGCCCTCCCCAGATGGGTACCCATTCGGGAATAAATCCTTCCCAAACGTCCACAAAAATCATGTCGATTACCTGCCCATGAAACCAGGGTGTTGGCGACCCATAAGGCGCATTGTGGAGAAATACCCCGTAAAATGTGCTGTCGATGACATTGCCGACGGCCCCCGCCAGAATCATAGCCATTGCCCAAAGCAGGCCGTTGGGAGCACCCCGGTGTGCCAAATTGACCAAATAATAGCCAATACCGACCATTGCAAACAATCGAAACACACTCAACAGCAACTTGCCGTATTCGTGGCCCAACTGCATCCCGAACGCCATGCCCGGATTCAGCACATAGTGAAGTTTCAGCCAGTCGCCCGCGAGTTTAACCTGCCCCGCAAAACCAGGGGCCATGTAGAAATGTACGGCCAGCTTTACGCCCTGGTCGAGTGCGATCAACAGCAGCGTAAGTAGAAAAAATTTATAGGGGTTTTTCCGAATCATACTAAAAAAACAGCAAGGTACCGACCCATCGGCCGGAGCCTTGCTGCAAACGGTTACTGAGTTATTTACACCCTTTACGGCGCTTCAACTCGTTGCTAATCAGCGTAAACTCGCGGCTACTCTGCCCGGCAATGGATTTATTTTCTTCAGCCCGACGGAATAGATACGGCATAACGGCTTCGACGGGGCCATAAGGTACATATTTCGCTACATTATAGCCTGCATCGGCCAGATTGTATGAAATGTTGTCGCTCATCCCCAGCAGTTGAGCAAAATAAATGTGCTCGTCGTCCGGGGCGATGCCCATCTGTTTCATCAGATGCACACAATATAAGCAACTCTGTTCATTGTGCGTTCCAAGGCAGATCGAAATAATATCGCGATTTTCTAAGCAGAAGTCGATGGCTTCGTTAAACGCAATATCGGTATCTTCTTTAGTTGCCTGAATCGGGTCCTGGTATTCTTCTTCGTGTGCCCGTAACCGTTCTTTTTCCAGATAGGCGCCACGAACCAGTTTTACCCCCAGATAATAGCCTTTAGCCTGGGCTTCGGCCGTATCGCGCCGGAGGTGATCCATGCTTTCCCAGCGATACATCTGGTAGGTGTTGTACACAACGGGCCGCTCATGATTATAGCGATCCATCATTTCGTAGGCCAGCGTATCGATGGTGTCCTGAATCCAGCTTTCCTCGGCATCAATAAAAATACGCACGTTCCGTTCATAGGCACGGCGACAGAGCGTATCGACCCGTTTCATAACCCGGTCGAACTCCGCTTTCTGCTCTTTATTGAGCGAGTCGCCAATCTGTACGGCTTCGAGCAGTTCAGTAGAGGCAATCCCGGTGATTTTAAATACAGAGAACGGTATATCCTCAGACTCGCTGGCGCGTTCGATAGTACGTAGAATCTCAAGCGTCGTCTCATCGAAACTTTTTTCAGTCTCCTCACCTTCAACTGAATAGTCGAGGATGGTTCCGACATGAACATCGTGCAGATGGCGGATGGTTTTTTCAGAGTCGCTGATGCTTTCGCCCCCGCAAAATTGCTCGAAAATTGTGTTTTTGATGAGAAATTTGATGGGGAGACGCAGTCGTAGGGCGAGTTTTATAAAAAAAGTCCCTAAATTTACCAGCCATCCTTGATTCATCAACGCAAATAACCAGTAGGTCTTTCGAAGTTTGAAATCCGACTGGGACGAAAAAGCAATCGAAGTGTCCTCAAATGAAAGGGGGCGATGGTCCGACGTTGAGGCCTTATTCGGCTTACTATCTGAAAGGCCCTGGACAGTCTCCGGCAATAGATTACTTCGGTTCGACATATCAGTGCTCCGTTTGGGCGGTGCTACTTGCATAGCTTAGGTGCGTGTCGGCTAACACGACCGAAATATATAACGAAATTTCGGTCAATCAGTTAACTTACCAACGCGGCTTGTTTCGACAAACTAAAAACGGTTATAGACAAATGAAGGAATCAGCTTGAAAAACAGCCAATTCCCTCTGCAAATATACTACAAATTTAAATTGAAAGTTCCCGATAGAGTATAGGTATTACTCTTAGATTACCTGTTGCGTATGAAAGTAGAATTAGCCGTAGAGCCGCTTGGATCGTGGATTGAGACCAACGGCAAACCCCTGATTATTGCAGGGCCGTGCAGTGCCGAAACGGAAGACCAATTGGTTGAAACCGCTCGCCAGTTAAAGGCGTTAAACGCCGTTCACGTTATCCGGGCGGGGGTCTGGAAACCACGTACCCGGCCCGGCAGTTTTGAAGGCATGGGTGAAGCCGCCCTGCCCTGGATTCAGCGCGCCAAAGCTGAAACGGGCCTGCCATTTGCCGTAGAGGTAGCTACTCCAGAACACATCGAACTTGCCCTGAAATATGGCGTCGATATCCTGTGGATAGGTGCCCGCACAACGGTGAATCCGTTTAACGTACAGGAAATAGCCGATTCCCTGCGTGGCGTTGACGTACCTGTATTGATTAAAAATCCGGTGAATCCCGATTTGGCCCTCTGGGTGGGTGCGTTTGAGCGCATCGCTGGTGCCGGTATCAACAAATTAGGCGCCATTCATCGGGGGTTTGCTACGGGTGAAGCCAGCAAATACCGCAACGTGCCGATGTGGCAGATGGCTATCGAGCTAAAATCGATTTTCCCGCAACTGCCTATCATTGGCGACCCAAGCCACATGGCCGGTAAGCGTGCCTATCTGAACGAACTGGCGCAGATGGCAATGGACCTCAACTACGACGGTTTGATTGTGGAGTCGCATATCGATCCTGATAATGCGTGGAGTGATGCCGCTCAGCAACTGACCCCAACGGCTTTCGGCGAAATGCTCGATCATCTGCAAATCCGGCAGGTTGAATCGCAGAACGTAGAGTTCCAGAGTTTTATGGAGCAGTCGCGCCGGAGCATCGACAACGTGGACCGTCAGATTGTGGAAATGCTGGCGGCTCGCATGGCGCTGGTGGAGCGGCTGGCCGAATACAAGCGGGACAACAACGTAACGTTGTTCCAACCCGACCGCTGGAAAGAAATTCTGAAAACCCGCACTGAACTGGGGAAAAAGCTGAATCTATATCCTGAATTAGTGGAGGAAATCTACAAGATTATCCACATGGAATCGATTCGGAAGCAAACCGAAATTATTCACAGCGCTCCGCAGGGTGCATAGGATGATTAGAACAATGAGGCCCCAATTCTTATTGAGAGTTGGGGCTTTTTTATTTCAGCTTCATTGTAATCGTAGCGTTATTATAACCAGCAAAACAGCCCAAACCGCCTTCAATATTGCTTGGAATAAGGACAGGTTCGGCAAAGGGGTTATTGCGCGACCGCCGTTGCCGGATGGCCGCTTCCTGATACCGATAGTATGTCTGTTCGACGCTCATCAGGTTGATAATCACCGAAGCTGTGTTGAATTGACTACTAAAGGTAGGCTGCGAACTGCTGCTGGAGGTGGGCAGCGTCAGAAAAGCTCGGCCTGATACCAGCGTGGTACCATCGACGCCGGCATCGGTAAATAGACCCCGGTTGTCGTCATCGAATGAAAGGCTGTTGTATTTTTCTTCCCGAAAGTTTGGCCCGCTAACGGTGTATCGGAAAATTCCCGCTACCTGATACGCATTCGTTTGTCCGGCCGGGTCCTGCCATCGCACACGCACGTAGTAGCGCTGAGGTTGCCGCCGGGATTGGTCGGCCAAGGAATCAAACGCAACGGCCGTTGGCGTGACCGATTGCGGAATCGTACAGGTGCTGCTTAATTTCCCTCTGTTGGTGGTTTGTACCGTCAATTTATACGTTCGTCCGGCTCGGATGGGCAGCAGGCGGGCATCGATGCTATAATAAGGCTGAAGGGAGTCGCCGGGAGTCTGAATGTTGTTGTAAAAAAGCTGAACAGAACGGTCTCCTTCGGAGAGCGTGACTGTGGCATCCGTAATGTTGTTCCCGGTTTCCAGCAAATTGAGGCTATCGCCAACAACCGTGCTTGAACGGGTTACTTTAACGGCCAGCACGGAATCCTGTGGCGATAGAAAGCAACTTACCACTACTTTGGACGAATCTAATCGTAACTGAGCCGGGTCGACCTCGTTTCGCAAACCCGTGCAGCCCGGCAGGGCCATCAGACCCAATAGTCCGGTTATCAGGGCGTAGAAACCGTATGGATATCGTGGAAGGAATGGCATCAGAATTTGAAATTATAACTAACGGAGGGAACAATCGGGAAAACCGAATACCGGAACAGGCCCGTTCGGGCCGGGTCAGCGGTGGTAGCCGGAACCGATTCGAGCCGGTAGAAAAAGGGATTCCGGCGATTATACAAATTATAAACGCTGATTTCCCAGGTGCGTTCGTGGTGTTTTTTCTGCTTATGGAACTGAATGCCTACATCAAATCGATGGTATGGTTCGGCTCGGAAACTGTTCTTCTGGTTGCCGTAGTCATCGTTAGTGCGACTATTTGAAAACAAGGGCTGAACTCCGCCGAGCGTTGCGCCATATACCAGTGCGTTGCCTCCCCTGTACGTATCATAACGCCCAACCGGAACGGTCAGGGCATTGCCGGTGCCATACACCCAAACCGCCGACAGCGTAATCCGTTTGTTCAGTTCGTAGATACCTACCAGCGAAACATCGTGTCGGCGGTCGTAGCGGGGATAGTAGGGCTGACCACCATTCAGTTCAGCAAACTGCCACTGGGTCCAGGAAAGGGTGTACCCCGCCCAGCCCGAAAACCGTCCCACTTTTTTCTGAAGCAACAGTTCTACCCCGTAAGACCAGCCCCGGCCCGCCGTAATGTTATCCTGCCAACTCAGGCTGTTGGCCGAAGTCGGGTCGTTAATAAGCAGAAAACTGGCCCCTTCTTTATAATTGATGATGTTTTCCATCGTCTTATAATACCCTTCCACCGTGAGCGTTACACCCTCATTGGTAAAATCTTTCGCTACCCCGATGGCTCCCTGCTGCGATTGCTGGGGTTTTACGCGGTCGGTGCTGGGTACCCACAAATCCGTCGGTAATCCGATGCCCGTATTCGAGAGCAGATGAATATACTGGTTCATCAGGGCGTATGATGCCTTAATGGACAAATCCGGCTTGAGGGTGTAAGCGGCTGATAGTCGCGGCTCCGGCTTTACATAATCGACACCCGTCTGATGAAAATAACTTAGTCGAAAGCCGCCGTTCATGCGCCACCGGCTGGAGGGACGCCAGGTGTCTTCAATGTACAGGCCTGATTCCAGCGCGTCGATGGTATTGATGTTGGTGACCGACTGGTTCGTGTTGGTGGCAATCTGATTGATGACCGGATTTTGCAGCACCACCGCGCTGGGGATAAAATGATGGTATGTATTCATTAAACCCGCTTTTAGGGAATGTTGCGGATTGGGGTAGTAATCAACGTCATATTTCAACGCTACATCCCGGATACCGGAACTGTAATCGAGCGAATAGGTCTGGGCATCCTGAGTGCTTTTTTCCACCGCCGAAATCTGGAATTTGTAATCGCTGAACACGAATGAGAGATTGCCGAACAGTTTTTGGTTGAACAAATGGTTCCAGCGAAGCGTACCGGTTGCGTTGCCCCAGCCTAAGCCGGTATCGTTATTCTGCGTGTTATCGTGGGCATAAAAGTGGTCGCGGCCAAAATAGCCACTCAGATAGAGTTTGTTTTTGGGGCCAAAATCATAGTTTGCCTTGGCGTTCAGGTCGTAGAAATAATAACCGGCTTTAGTTTGCCCGCGCGTCTCGGCATTGATAAGCGGTGCCGCTACGATGTCTAAATACGTTCGGCGGCCTGATACCAAAAAGGAGGCCTTTTTATTCTTGCTCAATGGACCTTCGAGTGTTAGCCGGGACGCAATCAGGCCGATGCCGCCTTCGCCGTGGATTTTTTCGCGATTCCCATCTTTCATCGTGAGGTCGATGACTGACGAAAGCCGACCGCCATACCGGGCCGGGAAGCCCCCCTTAATCAACTCGACACTTTTAATTGCATCGCTGTTAAAAACGGAAAAAAAGCCAAACAAATGACTGGCATTGTACACAATGGCGTCGTCCAAGATAATGAGGTTCTGGTCTGGCCCTCCACCCCGAACGTAGATACCCGTCTGCCCTTCTGAACCTTTCTGAACGCCCGGCATCAGTTGCAATACCTTCAGCACGTCTTTTTCGCCCAGAAACGTGGGTATTTTTTTAATCTGCGCTACCGGCACCTCAATCGAACTCATCTGCGGGTTCTCGCTGACCTTTTCGACCGTAGTACTGGCTTTGACATCTACTTCGGCCAGAAGCCGACCGGGCGTAAGCACAACGTTTTGCGTCTGATTGGTTCGAAGCGGTACTGTGCGCGCAACGGTTTCGTAGCCCACAAACGAATAGGCGACTCGCAGAGTATCCTGAGCGGGCAGGGTTAAGGAGTAAAAGCCATACGTATTGGTTGTAGTGCCCGTGGTCGTGCCGGGCAGATACACGTTAACGCCGATAAGGGCTTCCAGACTGCCTGTTTCGCGTACATAGCCGCTCACCGTAAACCGATTAGCGGTTATTTGGGCCAGTAAAGGGCTGGCCAGCAGTAAGATGTAGAAAAAAATATATAGACCTAAAATCCGCATAAATGGATTGATATGAGCCGAATTGAAAGCAATAAATGTTATGTATATGTAAAGTCAATGGGCGATGGAGTGAACCTATAGAACGAAACGATGCGGGTTACAATCCATTGTTCAGTTTCTGATCAGGAATTCAAACAAAACCGCTGACTGCAAGGTACTATAAGCAATATAAATGGTGTTACACGACGCCTATGAACTATGCTTCAATTCGATAAACTTTCTCTCAATATACCGGATACCGCAAAACCCCGCGTTGTCATCATCGGCGGTGGATTTGGCGGGATGAACTTAGCTAAAGCCCTGCGTAATTCGGATGTGCAGGTTGTGCTGTTTGATAAGCAAAATTACAATGGCTTCTGGCCCCTGTTGTATCAGGTAGCCACCGCAGGACTTGAGCCAGATGCCATTGCCGAACCGTTTCGGAAAATGTTCGATGGCTACGACGATTTTCACTACCGAATGGTGCGGGTAAGCAAAGTTGACCCGGTCGCTAAAACCATTACCACCTTAATTGGTGACCTGCACTACGATTATTTAGTGATTGCCAGTGGCACGAAGTCGAATTTCTTCGGGAATGCCGAGATTCAGAAGTACGCCTTCCCGCTCAAAACCATTCCCGAGGCCCTGAACGTTCGGAGCCAGTTTTTACAGTGCTTTGAGCAGGCCAGTGTTACCTCTGACCCCGCCGAACGGGCGAGCCTGCTTACGTTTGTAGTAGCCGGAGCTGGGCCAACGGGGGTTGAAATGGCCGGTTCGCTGGCTGAAATGCGGAAGCACGTGCTCCCCGCTGATTATCCGGGACTGGATTTTAGCCAGATGAAAATTTATGTGGTTGAGGGCTTGGGGAAGGTACTGCCGCCCATGTCGGATGAAGCAGGCCAGAAAGCTCAGCGTTATCTCGAAGATTTGGGCGTCATCATTAAACTAAATACACTCGTCGAATCCTACGATGGCGAAACCGTGACCTTCAAAGGCGGTGAGCAGATTAAAACCCAGACACTCGTTTGGGGTGCGGGCGTAACGGGCGCTTTGATTGAGGGCATTCCCGCCGAAGCCATCGAAAAAGGGCGCATTCTGGTTGACCCAATTAACCGTGTACAGGGTCTGACCGACATGTTTGCCATTGGTGATATTGCCTTCATGAAATTAGAAGACTACCCCAGAGGGCATCCGGGTGTAGCGCAACCAGCCATTCAGCAGGGCAAACACTTAGCTAAAAACCTGCGTCGTCTGCTCCGAAACGAACCCACCGAACCCTTTGAGTACTTCGACAAAGGCTCACTGGCTATTGTGGGCCGTAGCCGAGCCGTAGCCGATCTGCCGGGTAAAATTCACCTTGGTGGGTTTATTGCCTGGATGGCCTGGCTATTTGTGCATATCTGGTACTTAGTCGGTTTCCGCAGCAAACTGATTGTGTTCAGTAATTGGATTTACCGACTGTTTACCTATCAGCGTGGTACCCGGATTATCATTCGCCCCTTCGTTCGGAAAGACGATAAAGTCGCGCAGGAGATTATCGCGCAGAATGAAATGGGGTAGCTCTTATCGTTTTCCAATCGGAAAATTAAACCCAAAAGCATATTTGTATTGCAGGGAGTAGAAATGATGCGTAGCTAACCCCTGATGATCGGCACCGAGTTTCGTGTTGGTGTAGTCTACCCAGGCACCCTGCAAATCGGTCTGCAAAAAGAAATACCGGAAAAGGTCGAGTTTCAGTCCTCCACTTAGAGCGGCTACCATGCCATGATAGTGGAAATAGCCTTCGTCATTATTGCCCAATATGTTTGAGATGGTGTAAGAAATAAGCGGCCCACCGCCTACTTTACCAATGGCACTCAGCCGGAAATTTTTCGACTGCCAGAGCTTTTTACGTTTTACCAAATTGAGCATCAGGTAATTATTGCCATTGGTATGCTGTAGGTGCACAAAATCAGGGGTTACTAAGGTGTCCTTGTCAATTTGGTGCCCTCGGATTTGCCCCTGCACATGAATAACCTGATTATCAGTAACAATGTATTTCAGGTGATCCCAGCTTAATTCAACCCCAAGGTCGTGCTTGTCGTTGAAGAAGTAGCCAATATTCAGGTCATATTGCGGAACGGTCAGGTTATTAGGTTTATAAAAATCAGTCAAATCGGGCCGGTCGTGCGCTTTAGCCTTAAAAAACGTGAAGTCATAGCTGTCAGTAATGGTATTTCGGAAGTGAATTGTGCTCCGGGTGTACCAATCCCGGTTGTAACCCCAGGTAAAGTAAAAACTGCCCTGCATTTTACCCAATTTTACGGTTTTCTCAGGAAGAGGGGATTGTGACAAAACTGGTATGCACAAAAAGCAGGAGAGTAATGAAACAAGTACATGTTTACGGATCATAAGTAGTGAAATTGATGGTGGTAAAAAGGTAAGTAATCAACAAATGATGATTAAAGCGTAAACAAACCGCTATAAGTTCCTTTAGGTTGACAGGAATAGGATTGGCAAAACGTTTCGCTCAAATTCGCGTTCTCATACATAGCAACACGTTCCTGATTCATCCATGCACTATGTGAACCTCCGCACGGCTCTGATTGCCGGTGCTTTTCTGACGTTACTAAACGGGGCATCGCCAGCCCAGTCAACCACCGACACCACAAAAGGAGGCCCTCTTGACTTGGGCAAGATGTGGACCTTCGATAATCCACCCAACGATTATTTCAGGAAAACGTACAACTTCACTGCGGACGAAAAATGGTTTGAAGAAGCCCGGTTGGCGTCGTTGCGATTCGCCGATTATTGCTCGGCTTCGTTTGTGTCGGCCAACGGGCTGGTTATGACTAACCACCACTGTGCCCGCGAATCAGGTACGGGCGTGGCGCGTAAGGGCGAAGACCTCAACGCCACTGGGTTTTTCGCCAAAACAGCCGCCGAAGAACGGAAAGTAAGCGGGCTGTTTGTAGATCAACTTGTTCAGATTGCCGACATTACCCAGCGCATGCAGCAGGCCATGAGTAGTGCGGGTACAGAGCAGGCCCAGTTGCAAGCCCGCGAACAGGTATTTTCGGCCATCAAGCAGGAGTACGGACAGAAAGAAGGCTGGAAAGGACTGGAATTACAGACCATTACGTTTTATAACGGCGGCCGTTATTCAATTTACGGCTTCAAACGGTATACAGACGTTCGGTTAGTATTCATGCCTGAACTGCAACTTGGTTTTTTCGGGGGCGATTACGACAATTTTACGTATCCCCGCTATGCACTCGACTGTTCCTTTTTTCGGGTGTATGACAATGGAAAGCCCCTCCAGACAACGCATTTTTTCAAATTCAATCCGAATGGTGTGCGCGATGGCGAGCCTGTTTTCGTAATTGGGAACCCCGGCCACACCGAGCGGCTCAAGACCGTCGCCGAACTTGAATTTGACCGGGATTTACAAACGCCCGCTACCATCCAGCTTCTGCGAAACCGTTCCAATGCCCTGCAAGCCTACAATGCCACAGCGAAGAACGACAGCATTCTGAACGAAATTTTTAGCTACGAAAATAGCCTGAAAGCCTATGGTGGACAGCTTGAGGGCTTGCGGGATGCCAGTTTATTGGCTCGGAAAGCCGTTTTTGAAAAACAGTTTAAAGCCGCAGCCCGGGCCAAAAACCTTCCGGCCGATCAGCTAAAAACCTGGGACGATATTGCCGCCAATACGACTCAGTTACGCGGGGTTTTTAAAGATGCCACGTATCTGGCTCCCAACGAACGAACCATTGGCGAGTTGCTGACCTTTGCGAATGTGGTTACTCAATTCAGCGAATTGCTGGCGACGCGGCCCCAGGACGCCGACCGCGCCCGCTCGATGATGGTGGTGCCCAACGTGAAAAACCCTGTATTGGAAGAAGCGTATCTGGCGGCTCATCTGGCCGAAGCACAGGCGGGTTTGGGGAATGATGACCCATATGTGAAAGCCGCCTTGACCGGCCCGGACGGAAAAAGTCGAACCCCAAAAGAAGCGGCTGCTTACCTCATTAAGAATACGAAACTAACCGACCCCGCTTTTGTGAGTGAGTTGACCACTCGCCCCAATGCGGCTGCCGCATCGAACGATCCGTTACTGGCGCTGGCCCGGATTGGCTTTCCGCGTTATGTAACAGCCGCCCGGCAGGCGCGTCAGATTTCGCAGAAACAGGAAGTCCTGCGTGGGCAATTGGGTCGAATGTTGTATGATGTGTATGGAACAGCCGTTCCGCCCGATGCTACTTTCTCGCTCCGAATTAACGATGGTGTTGTGCAATCGTATGACTATAACGGCACGAAAGCGCCGATTTTGACCACTTTCGCCGGGTTATATGACCGCAATTATTCATTTGCCAACAAAGCGCCCTGGGATTTGCCCGCCCGCTGGAAAAACCCACCGATGGAGCTATTGAAACAGCCTATGTGCTTTATTTCGACCAACGATATTATCGGCGGAAACTCGGGTAGTCCAATGATAAATAAAAATCGGGAAGCGATAGGGCTGGCCTTCGATGGCAATATGGAGAGCTTACCCGGTGAATTCATCTTCGTGCCTGATGCCAACCGAACCATCTCCGTGCATACGGGTGGAATCATAGCCGCCATGCGGTATATTTACAAAGCCGACCGGTTAGTGAATGAACTCGTTGGCGCACCCGCAAAGAAATAATGGAACCGCAACGGCAGACCGTGCAGATTATTATGATGGTTATGATTGACAAAGATCATTTTTAATCATAACCATCATAATAATCCGCGTTCCATCTTTTACTAATCATGACGAAATCAGAAATTCCGGTAATGCCGCAGTTTTTCGACCGGTATATTAACCTGGCCGATAACGTATTTATTCTTGATGCCCTAACGCAGTCGGCTTCGTTTGAAAGCTTAATGCCCGCCTATAAACTCGAAGCCATTGGTGACCTTCGGTATGCGCTTGGCAAATGGATGGTGAAAGATATATTGCAGCATGTTATTGACAACGAGCGAATTATGAGTTATCGGGCGTTGCGTTTTGCCCGTAATGACCAGACTGTGCTGCCCGGCTACGACGAAGAACTATTTGGTCAGACAGCCTACGCCACGCGCCGGACTATCCCTGATTTATACGCCGAGTATGCCGCTGTCCGGCAATCGACCATTGCGTTGTATAAGAGTTTTGACAATGAAATGTTGCTGCGAAGTGGCATTTGCTTTCACCAGACAATTTCGGTGCTGGCGCTTGGCTTTGTCATTGTTGGTCATGCCCGGCATCACGCTAACATTATCCGGGAGCGCTACTTACCGCTACTTTCTTAACAAACTATGCTGAAACAAACGCTACTCTTCATCGCCATTACGGCGCAGACGGTCTGCGCCCAGACAAAATCCAAAGTCACAGTTACGGACCTTACCCGGATTAAACAGGTGGGTGGTATTGAATTGGCTCCCGACGGAAAACGGGCCGTTTACACGCTCACGACCATCGAAACCAATCCTGACCAAAAGGACGATTACGAATACAAAACGCATATTTACCTGACCAATCTCAAACCCGGCGACAGCAAGGCTCTGACGCACGGAACCGAGTCGGCACGGCAGGCGGTCTGGTCGCCCGATGGAAAGCAAATTGCGTTTGCACGAACGGTAAAAGGCAAAAGCCAGCTATTCATTCTGCCGATGGACGGGGGAGAAGCCTGGCAATTGACTAAAATAGACTACGGCGCAACGAGTCCGGTCTGGTCGCCCGATGGAAAGTGTATTGTGTTTACGGCAAACGTGGGCATGGCTCAAATGATGACCGATTCGTTACTGAATCCTGCCAAACGTGGGCCGTCCTGGTCACTCGAAAAGCCTGGATTCAGCAATAACGATTTTGTGAAGATCGATAAGAAGGTGAAACCGAATCCTGACGGGTCGCTGGCCGAAATTCGGGCTTATCTGAATAAAGACGTTGAGGATAAAAAAGCCAAAGTAATCAATCGGGTCAATTTTCAGGGAGAAGCTACGACCGAGCCAGACATTACCTTTACGCACCTGTATAGCATTGATGTATCCGAAAGCGCAACGCCTAAACCCTTAACACGGGGATATGCGTCGTATCTGGCCGCAACTTGGTTGCCCAACGGGCAAGGTTTGCTGGCCGTAACCGACCGCGATTCATTGAAGCACCCCGACCGCGAACAGGATAATGCCATTGTGTTTATTTCGGCAGATGGGTCGGGTAAACAGACGACAGTGTTGGGCGAACCGGGAAAAAGTTATGGTTCGCCGGAAATTTCGCCGGATGGAAAGCAACTGGCGTTTTTAGTGAGTCCATCGGAAGGGGTCAATTTTTCGCAGATTGGTCTGGCAACGCTGAACGGCTCTACCGCTACGGGCAGTCGACTGGCTACGTTCGACCGGGCTGCCGGAAACCTGGTCTGGACGGCCGTAGCCAGTTCAGCAAAAGGCAAAAAAACAGCTACTAATTACGCCATCTATTTTACCGCTTCCTCGAATGGCGGTATCCCGCTCTATCGACTGGACCCAGCCACGCTTCAGGTTACACAACTAACCAACTTTGAGAGTGGTATTACGAATTTTGACGTAGTGGGTAATCAGGTTCTGCTGGCAAAGACGGAGGTAGCGAATCCATCGGAGTTATACGCCACTGATGAAACGGCTAAAACGCAAACGAAGCTCAGTGACCATAACGATTGGGTAGCGCAGAGACAGCTTAGTTTCCCGGAGAAACGTGCTTACAAAAACTCGCTTGGCCAAACAGTCGATTACTGGATTATGAAGCCTTCGGTTTTTGAAGCTAATAAGAAATACCCGCTTTTGCTGAACATGCACGGTGGCCCAACGGCGATGTGGGGACCGGGTGAACCGTCGATGTGGCACGAGTTTCAATATATGTGTTCGCAGGGCTACGGGCTTGTGTATGCAAACCCGCGCGGGTCGGGTGGCTACGGCATTAATTTTCAGCGAGCCAACATCAAAGACTGGGGAACCGGCCCGACAGAAGACGTGCTGGCTGCCGAAACTGACGCAGCAAAGGAAGCCTGGGTTGATACCAGCCGACAGGTCATTACGGGCGGCTCCTATGCGGGCTACCTCACGGCCTGGATTGTGGGGCACGACAACCGGTTCAAAGCGGCTTTCGCGCAACGGGGCGTATATGACCTCACTACTTTTCTGGGCGAAGGAAATGCCTGGCGGCTGATTCCCAATTACTTTGCCTTTCCCTGGACGGCCGATGCGAAGGTATTGGATGCCAACTCACCCTATACATTCGTCCAGAACATTAAAACGCCGTTGCTGATTAAACACGGCGAAAATGACCTTCGCACGGGGCCTATTCAGAGTGAAATGCTCTATAAAAGTCTGAAAATTCTGGGTCGCCCGGTCGAGTATGTCCGAATGCCCGGCGCTACGCACGAACTGAGCCGGACAGGCAACGTTCGGCAACGCATCGACCGGCTGCTGCGTATTTATGAATTTTTCGAACGATACGTTGGTCCCGACGCGCAGGGGTTGACGCAAAAGTGATTATTGAAATCTAAAAGGTTTCAAAGACCTTTTAGGTTTTTCTTGTTATAAATTATGGTGAAATATACTCTGTTGTTAATCTGCCTGCTAAGCGCATTATCGCTCCACGCCCAACCTAATCCTGATTCTCTACAAGTCAAAAACGCTTCCTGGCGAACAACCCGTATTACCCGGCGAGTCGTTTGGCAGGAAGCTCATTTTGATAGTTTGTTTCGGTCTAAGCAAAACGTCAATCTGGTCGTTCTGAAAAATCGGCGTCGGCATCCTGTTATCGCGTTGGCTTCGGCGGGCGACAGTTTGAAACCCACAAGTTGGTTTGGCGATAAATTCGGGGCGTTGGTGGCGCTCAATGGCACGTTCTTCGATACGAAAAAAGGCGGCTCTGTCGATTTAATAAAGATTAACGGTCAACTCCTCGACACAACTCAACTATCAGGCAAAACACTTGTTGAGCATCAAAAGGCGGCCATTGGTGTTCATAAAAACCGGGTTCGCATTTTATTTGGTGGTGATCGGCCCGGATGGGACCGGCAATTAACCGACGAGAGTGTAATGACTACCGGTCCACTTCTCCTCCAGAACGGCCAACCTCATCCGCTGAAAATCAACGCATTTAACGACAATCGGCACCCGCGTACCTGCCTGTGCGTAGGCCCGCGCAAGCGACTTATCCTGGCAACCGTAGATGGCCGTAATGCCAACGCGCAGGGAATGAATCTGCATGAACTAACGAGCCTGATGCGCTGGCTCGGTTGCCGGGATGCTATTAACCTTGATGGAGGAGGCTCTACAACGCTCTGGATTCGGTCAGTAGGGCAGGGTGCTAATGGCGTCGTGAATTATCCATCTGATAGCAAACAATGGATTCATACCGGCGAACGACCGGTGAGTAATGTGTTGCTGATTCGATAAAAATACAATAGAAACTATGAAAATAAACCGGATACTAAAACGGCTATAGTACACAACTCTTATTTCCATAAGTTTACCGCCATCAATTAACTCTTCAGCCAACCATGACTATACGCTCTATGTTTTTCGGTCTCATCTTTCTGGCCACCACAAGCTTTGGACAGATTGCCAATGACAATACGCTTAAAGCACAAATTGACGGAAAGGAATTTACGACCCAACCCCGCCGGGTTAAAATTGGTCGGTTCTGGTGGATAACCGCCAATACTGTAAAGCCCGATAAATCGCTCCGAATCTGGTTGGGTAACTACGCTAATCAGGATATGGTGGAACCCGGTACCTATTTAGTCGTCGATGCCGATAAACCTGATGTTAAAGAAAATAGGAAGAAAGTTGAAGAGTCGGGAAGTAAGTATAAAGGCATTGCCGCTATCAAGTACGTTGAAGAGACCCGTGAACCCCGCATGGAATATCACGTGGGCAAATCGCAGAATGGCGAGGAAACCGTCGACGTGAAAATGAGTGCTGATGGTTTTCTGGAAGCTACCTTCAATACCACACTAACGGGCAGTTACTGGAAAGAGAAAGGCGCTGCTACGGTGTTTGGTGGCGTTGGTCGCCTGATGAGCAAGATGGAAGACAAAGCCATTACCAAGTCTACCGGCTATGACTCCGACATCGACCCCGAGGGCAATGGCTACAAAAAGCAGGATAAGCAGGATCAGATTGTGATCACGAACGGGAACGTGCGACTGAAAATGAAATAAGCCCGGCGGGATAATCGCTGATACGAGTACATTTACGTCTTCAAGTGGGCTATTCGCCTGTTTGAAGACGTTTTTTATTGATACAACCGCTGATGAAAAAGAAAGAAGAAGCTCTTGAGGATGCCCATAAGTTTCGGTACTGGAAAAGTCAGGCCGAAGCGAATGGGCTGAAAATTAATAAGATAGACAATTTCTACATTCGTCGTCGGCACAATGGAGAGGTATTGTTTGCCATGCTCGAAGTGGACGCCGACACACCCGAAGGGGACAAAATTCCGCCTGCCCTGTTTCTGAAAGGACATGCGGCTTCGATGCTGGTTTGCCTGATTGATAAAGACACCCGCGAGAAGTTTGTGGTGCTTGTGAAGCAACGGCGCATTGCCGACGGCTCCCAAACCTATGAACATCCTGCCGGGATGATTGATGCCAGCGATGCCGCCGATGAAGTAGCGGCCCGCGAAATTGGCGAAGAAATCGGCCTGACCGTTACGGCTGATAAATTGACGAGATTAAACGCCCATGCCTGGTTCCCCAGCACCGGCACCAGCGACGAAGGCATGCACTTCTTCTATATTGAGAAAGAAATGAGCCGCGACGACATCATGGCGTTCCATCTCAAAAACATGGGTAACCAATCGGAGTTTGAGCGAATTACGAGCGTAGTGGCTACCCTCCCCGAAGCACATAAGCTCGTTACCAATGTCAATGGCCTGCTGCTTCATTTTTTATACCTGAAGCACATTGGCGATTATGAGACGATGAAATTGTTGTAAACGGAATTCCCTAAATCCAGAAAAATTATATGGACGAATTTATGCAGGAGGCCATCAATCAGGCCCGAAAAAGTTTGAGCGAAGGTGGCATTCCCATCGGCTCGGCACTCATCAAAAACGGCAAATTAGTAGCATCGGGCCATAATAAGCGCGTACAGGAGAACAACCCGATTCTACATGGCGAAATGGACTGTTTGAACAACGCCGGGCGCGTCGGCTCGTTCCGCGATACGGTTATTTACTCGACATTGATGCCCTGCTATATGTGCGCCGGAACCATTGTGCAATTCAAAATTCCGAAGGTGATTGTAGGTGAATCGCGAACGTTTGCTGGGGCGCGGGAATTCATGGAACAACATGGCGTGGAAGTCATTGACCTTGACCTGCTCGAATGCGTCGACATGATGAATGAGTTCATCGCCGAAAAACCGACGCTCTGGAACGAAGATATTGGCGAGTTATAAATAAACTGTTTAGGTTACCTATTGTCAGTTGGTTCGTCACAGGGTCATCATCATAACGATCTGGCTCTGTGAGATTTTTGTGGCTCTTCTATTCCCTGACATTCATTGCTTTTACAAACGGTTTGTTGCTGGCCCAACGGTCTGAAATCTGGCGTGAAAAACCCGGTACCTGGCTACTGAATGCAGGATTGGGCCTGACTCATTACACCGGCGATCTGGCTGAGTTGGGCAACGTAGCTCATCTGCAATTGGGAACGGCTTTCAATCTGGCCGCTTCGTATCGAATGTCGCAGCGGCTTTCTTACCGGCTCGAAGCTCAGCTTTATTACATCTACGCACAGCAAAAATATACCCGGAATTATTACAATAACCTGTCGTTCAGAAGCTTGAACCCCGATGTGTGGGCGGGTGTGCAGGTAGATTTCTGGCCAATCGATGACCGTTATCGGGCAACTATCCCCTATGCGCTGGTAGGAGCAGGTGTAACCCACATTACCCCGAAAGCCTTGTATCAGGGAAAAGCCTATAGCCTGGCTTCATTCCAGACCGAAGGCGTTGGGTATAACCGTCTGGCGGGGATTATTCGTTATGGAGTTGGGTTGCCCTTACTCGCTTCCGAACGCCTTAAATTACACGTAGAGGGCACCTACACGCATGTACTAAGCGATTATTTAGATGACGTTAGTTCTTTCTATGTTGACCCCAGTGGCATGAGCCCATTAGGAGTGGCTTTGGCTGATCGCCGGGCTGAGTTGGGCACAACCCTTAACCGTCCCGGTGAGATACGCGGTAACACAGGTAAGAATGATGGGTATTTTATGCTGATGGGGCGGCTCATTTTCGTGGTAAATACTCGCGAACAGAGCCGCTACCGCCAGATGCGTGGTTATTAGGGTTTTGAGGGCTTTTGCCTTATTTTTGACCGAAAACCCAGCAGCATACGCAACTCAGCCGAATGAATCCAGCTATTTTTATTGATGCCCTTCAGAACGAACTCCAATGTATTCAATATGGTCAGCTACCGTCCGAGCTTTACGACCCCATTCGGTATATTATGGGTATTGGCGGAAAACGAATGCGCCCGCTGCTCACTCTGATGGGTGCTTATTTGTTCACTGACGACTGGCAGAAAGCCGTTCGGCCCGCGCTGGCCGTTGAAGTGTTTCATAACTTCACCCTCATGCACGACGACATCATGGACCAGGCTCCTCTGCGCCGGGGTCAGCTAACCGTGCATGAGAAATGGAATGGTAATGTGGCGATTCTGTCGGGCGATGTGATGCTGGTAAACGCCTATCAACTCCTGCTTAACATAGAGGCCGATAAACTGAAGCCCGCCCTCGAACGCTTTAGCCGAACAGCGGCTGAAGTGTGTGAAGGGCAGCAGATGGACATGAATTTTGAGACCCGTTGGGACGTTACTGAAGCGGAGTACATTGACATGATTCGGCTGAAAACGTCGGTTCTGCTTGGCTATGCGCTTGAACTCGGGGGCCTGATTGCCGGAGCCGATGACGAAACCAGGCGACATTTGTACGAAGGCGGTATGAATATCGGCGTTGGCTTTCAGTTGAAAGACGATTTGTTGGATGTGTATGGCGACCCGGCTAAGTTTGGTAAACAGGTGGGGGGCGACATTATTGCCAACAAAAAAACCTTTTTACTGATTGAGGCCCTTCAGCAAGCCACCGGCCCGTTACGCGATCAACTCACCGATTGGCTCACCCGAACGACATTTGACAAAACCGAAAAAGTGCAGGCTGTTACGGCTATTTACGACCAGTTAGGTATTCGGCAATTGACAGAAGCCCGCATAAATGAATACTTTGCGCGTGGATTCGCCAACTTCGATCAGGTGAAAGCAACCCCCGAGCGGAAGAACTTACTGATTCAATTTGCCCGCCAGTTAGTGGAGCGGGAAAGCTGAAACTATGTAGGATGTAGGATATAGGATGTATAAGTCGTTTGCCTATCCTATATCCTACATCCTATATCCTATATCCTACATAAAAAATGAGCATTACTCTTATTATTATCATCGTCACATCCGTCATTAGCATTGCGGCCTGGAATAACTACAGCTTGATGAACCGATGGATTATGAATCCTTATCAGGTGGCTAACCGGGGTGAGTATTACCGACTAATCACGTCGGGCTTTCTTCATGCCGACTGGGGTCATTTGATTTTCAACATGCTCAGTCTGTACTTCTTCGGCGGATTTATCGAACAGGTATTTACTTATTTATTTAACGCCAGTGGGCCGGTTTATCTGATTGGGTTTTATTTAGTAGCTATTCTGGTTTCCGATATTCCATCTTTTTTAAAACATCGGCATAATCCCGGTTACAACTCGCTGGGGGCATCGGGGGGCGTTTCAGCCATTATTTTCGCATCTATTTTATTTCGCCCCTTAACGCCCATCATGCTGTTTTTTATACCGATCCCCATTCCGGGATTTATCTTCGGGGGGTTATATCTGGCTTATTCGTATTATGAAGCTCGACGGGGTACTTCCAATGTGAACCATGATGCTCACTTCTATGGGGCGTTGTTTGGTATCCTGTTTATGATTGTGGCATATCCGCCCGTGTTGCCCAGCTTTTTTGAGCAGATTGCCGGATGGCGACTCTTTTAATGGTCAATCTCCTTAACCAACCTTATCCAAACGAAGAACCGGTCTCGCGTCGGTTCATCAAATCTGTTGTGGTTGGTGCATTCGTCGGGTTATTCTTGTTGGCGTTTCAGCCTTTTGGCTTAGATGATTGGCAAACCCCCGCTAAGACGCTTAAAATTCTGGGTTTTGGGGCTGTTACATGGGTAGCCATGCTGGTCAACTATTTTGTGTTGCCTGCGTTATTCCCCCGCTACTTCTCTGACGAGTACTGGACGGTTGGTAGAGAAATTATTCAAGTATTGGCGCTGGTTATCGTCATCTCCGTTGGGAATCGACTTTATTTAGGCTGGCTGCTTAATGAACGATTATTCCTGGGCAGTTGGCTCTGGGCGATTGGAGTTACCTTGTTGATTGGGCTGTTTCCCATTACGGGAATCATTCTGCTGAATTACATTACCCAGCTAAAGAAATACAGCCGTTCAGCCGGTGAATTGGCAGTCCACCAGCCAGTTCTCAACCCGGTGGTTGCTGAAAAGAGAACAGATAATCTCCCGGCTGCGAGCACGTTGACCCTCGTCGCCGACAATGAGAAAGATACGGTAACAATCCCGGCAGGTGATCTGCTATTTGTTGAGTCAAGCGATAATTATTGCACCGTCGTGTATCTGAAAAACGATAAACTGACCAAAGTGCTCTTACGCAGCAGCCTGAGTCGCCTGGCTGACCAAACCCAACAGCCACACATCGTCCGATGCCACCGGTCTTACATCGTCAACCTCGACTGGGTAGAGCGCGTAACAGGCAACGCACAGGGGTACAAACTTCATCTGATGAGTGGACAGTTTCAGATTTCGGTAGCGCGGCAATACAACGCTACACTTGTGGCCGAATTGAAAAGCCTGTAATTCACCCTTGCCGTATGTCCCAATCCCATGTAGGCCATACTCGGGCAATGTGAGTGTGTAGATGTAGCTTATTTTTCTTTGCCAAACGTCCCAAAAGGTGCCGTTTGACCCTATTTTTTGCAGGGCGCTGTGAGATCGCTGTACGTTTGCATCAACAATCGCAAACGATAAAACGGCCATGAAAACGCTGCTCACTCTTCTCCTCATTAGTCATATTGCCACCGGCTTCACCGCCTTGTTAGTAGGTCTCATTCCAATGTTTTCCAAAAAAGGAAGTCGGCTGCACAATCGGACTGGGCTGGTGTATGTCTATTGCATGATTACCGTTGCCATTACAGCCCTGTTTTTATGTGTACTTCAGCCTTTCAGCATGATGCGGCTCTTTCTAACGGGTATCGCTGTGTTCAGTTTTTATCTGAGTATGAGTGGCTGGCGAGCCACAAAGCAGAAAAAATCTGGCCCGATGGCATTCGATAAAGGACTAACCTTTATAACTCTGCTGGTTAGTATAGCCATGATAAGCTTTGGCATCTACCTGTTGGTTCTACATGGCGCTTCTTTCTTCCCTATCTTATTTTCTTTTTTCGGCCTGCTAACGTTTGTCTTTGCTGGACGTGATGTTCAGTCAATGACTCGCCCTGCCGAAAAAATGCATTGGTTTTTCCAGCATTTCACGCGTATGGGGGGCTCCTATATTGCCACCTTCACGGCCGCATTGGTCACGAATATTGGTCGGATATTGCCCGCCGATGCCCCTGAATGGACCAGCACACTTAGCTGGATGGCCCCGTCTATTATTGGCGGAATGCTGATCGGCCGGGCGGTGCGTTATTATAAACAGAAGTTCAGTGGGCCTAAAACGCCTGTGGCTGCATAACGTAGCGTGAGCTATTTTTTCAACAACTCTTTCACTACGGGCAATGCCTTTTCGGCCCACTGCTTCATCTGTTTGCCTGAATAATGCAGACCGTCGTTAGCAAACTGCGTATTATCGCCAGTGCCTTTGCGAGTAATAGGTGTAATGTCTACATAAGCGATACCTGCCTTCTGGCATTCCTGTTCTGCAATCTTATTAAACGCGTCAATTTCAGTTGAAATCTTGGCTTTGTCGCGACTGGTAGCAAAGGGAGATGCACCCCAATCGGGAATCGACAGTACAAATACGCGGTTGGCCCGCCCTCCGGCAAACTTAACTGCCGTTTGCAGGAGTTCCCGAAACTCCGTTTGGTAGCGGCCCTGACTCTGTCCCCGATATTGATTATTGACCCCAATCAGGAGCGAAACCAGATTGTACGTTTTCTGATTACCACTGGCTTTAATAGCATCCTGCAACTCCGCCGTTGTCCAGCCCGTTCGAGCAATAATGTCGGGGTCGGCTACATCAACTTTATCATCCCGTAGTAACCCCGCTAACTGAACGCTCCACCGTTCATAATCCGATACACTCTCGCCAATAGTATACGAATCGCCCAGCGAAAGAAACGAGTATTTCGAGACACCAGCGTTTGGGTTGACGACCATATCAGATTGGGTAACAGGCTGTGTGCAGGCCAGTAAAACTATCGGAACCAGGATTTGCAGGATTTTATTGATTACCATGATTTTTGACCACTTAATGATGATTTAATAAACGTGATTAGTCTAAAATCAGATTTTTTTAAAATCATAGTCAGTCAATCAAATCATACAAATCCCGGCGGGGCCGCCCTTTAGGTTTGCGATGTGGTAAGATTCCAAGATTTGGAATAGCTTGCCAACCAGTGAACAGGGCGGGCTACCCTATGGGGCCGCAGAGTGTCAGCTCTATGCGCGGATTCAGGACCCGCCCTGTCTTGCTTGCCCAGGCTCAAATGGAAATTCGGGATACTGCCCCATTAGCAAGGGTTTGAGTAACCGGGTAAGGTACTTGTTGAACCCCTAAATTATCATCCCTTATGGACATTCGCTATTTCATCGGTGTGGACATTTCCAAAGCGACTTTGGACTGGGCTGTCTTTGATGGTAAGAGCATTATCTTACAAAGCCAAGCCGAGAACACCGAAGCTGGTATTAAAGCCACCTTGACCCTGATTAGGGCGCTCCCAGACTTCAAGGCCAGCCAATCGGTTTGCTGTGCCGAACACACCGGCATCTACAATGCCCACCTATTGGCTTACCTGCACAAACTTTCTTTTCCCCTTTGGGTAGAAAGCAGTTTGCAGATCAAGAAAGCAGGTGGCTTACAACGAGGTAAAACTGATGCTATTGATGCCCAGCGCATCGCTGAATATGCCTTTCGCTTTCGGGATCAGATGTGCCTGTGGCAACCGCCCCGGCCGGTGATGCAAAAACTGGCCGCCTTGAGTGCGCTTCGCCAGCGGCTCATTGGTGTTCGCCAACAACTGCAGCAACCCCTTACTGAACAGGCGGGCTTTATGGATAAGGTCTTGCAAAAGCAACTTATCAAGAACTCGCAGACTTCGCTGAAAGCCATCCAACTGGACTTAAACCAAGTTGACAAGCAAATTGCCCAACTCATCCAGGACGATGCCCGTCTGAAAGAATTATTCGGGTGGATCACCTCCGTGCCAGGGGTAGGCAGCGCGATTGCCACGGAAGTACTTGTCGCGACGGACGAGTTTAAGGCCATCACAGATCCCAAAAAACTAGCTTGTCACGCTGGGGTGGCCCCCTTTGAGTACAAGTCGGGCAGTAGTGTGCGTGGTAAAACGCGCGTCAGTCAACACGCTCGCTTGCGACTCAAATCCGTCTTTCACTTAGGGGCTATGTCTGCTATCCAGATGAAGGGCGAAATCCAGGACTACTATAGGCGTAAGCTAAGTGAAGGCAAGAATAAAATGTTAGTACTCAATGCAGTCCGCAATAAGCTCATTCACCGGGTTTGTTCGGTAGTTCACAGAGAACAGAAATATGATAAAAATTATACGGTTACGCTTGTATAAACCATGGAAATCCGCGCGGTCAGACTACTCCTGTTCCAGCAAAAACGCTTTAATAAACGGATCAATGTCGCCATCCAGAACGGCTTCGGTATTGGATGTCTGATAGCCGGTACGATGGTCTTTCACGCGCCGGTCGTCTAATACGTAGGAGCGTATCTGCGAACCCCACTCGATTTTCTGCTTACAAGCTTCGACTTCAGCGCGGGCTGCGTTGCGTTTCTGGACTTCAATCTCGTAGAGCTTCGATTTTAGCAATCGCATCGCTACCTCCTTGTTCTGCAACTGGCTGCGTTCCTGTTGGCATTCGATAATCAACCCAGATGGTCGGTGCCGCAACCGAACCGCCGTTTCTACTTTGTTGACGTTCTGTCCACCCGCTCCCCCCGACCGGAATGTATCCCAGTCGATATCAGCCGGATTCACGTCAATTTCAATGGTATCGTCTACTAATGGATAGGCAAATACAGAGGCAAAGGAAGTATGCCGACGGGCGTTGGAATCGAAAGGCGAAATGCGAACCAACCGATGCACACCGTTTTCTGATTTCAGGAATCCATACGCCAGCGCCCCATCAACTTCAATCGTAGCCGATTTAATACCGGCTGTGTCGCCTTCCTGATAATCGACCTGTTTCAGTCCATAACCGTGTTTTTCGGCCCAGCGCATATACATCCGATAAAGCATATCGGCCCAGTCCTGGCTTTCGGTGCCGCCTGCTCCGGCATTGATTTCGAGAACCGCACTAAGCTGATCCTCTTCATTACCCAGCATCTTTTTGAGTTCGAGGTCGTCGAGCGTATCCGACACGTTACGGCCTTCGGCATCGACTTCTTCTTCAGTTACCTCGCCTGCTTCGTAGAATTCAAACAGCGTTTCAAGATCGCCGAACTGACTGTTTAGTTTCTCGTAGCCCGACGTCCAGCCTTTCAGGGCGCGGACCTGCTTCATCACGCCTTCGGCGCGGGCGGCATCGGTCCAGAATTCGGGTTGGAAGGTTTGCTGTTCGAGTTCAGCTAATTGTTCTTTCTTAGAATCGTAGTCAAAGATACCCCCTCAGAGCCTCTACTCTGGCTCTCAAGTCGGTCAACTGGTCGGTTGTCATGAACTTGTCGTAAACGTTTTGATAGATGAGTTGTTACACAGAGCTGCACGGAGGAGCACAGAGATACACAGAGAAAAGAGTTTTAATAAATCCTCTGTGTATCTCTGTGCTCCTCCGTGCAGCTCTGTGTAACAACTTTAAATAAAACACAAAGATAGAACAAAAGAAGCAGGAGGAAGGGTTTGGCTTGGGTATCAACTTTTCAGCCTACCTTTGCGTTCTCCTTCTGAAACCAGTTATTCATTATTCATTCTATATTATTCATTAACTAATGGCTTCACAGTACGATGTAATCGTTGTGGGTAGCGGGCCGGGCGGCTATGTGGCTGCCATTCGGGCATCGCAGTTGGGTTTGAAAACCGCCGTTATCGAACGTGAGAGTTTGGGCGGTATTTGTCTGAACTGGGGCTGTATCCCAACCAAAGCCCTGCTGAAATCAGCGCAGGTTTTTGAGTATATAAAACATTCAGCCGATTACGGAATCACCGTTGCAGGCGAGTCGAAAGCCGATTTTGGAGCCGTTATCAAACGAAGCCGGGGCGTTGCCGACAGCATGAGCAAGGGGGTTCAGTTTCTGATGAAAAAGAACAAAATTGACGTAATCAGCGGAGTTGGTAAAGTGAAGCCCGGTAAAAAAATTGATGTGACCAGTGCCGATGGCAAGGTTACGGAATACGAAGCCAAGCACATCATCATTGCCACCGGAGGCCGCGCCCGTGCGTTGCCAAGCGTACCCATCGACGGCAACAAAGTGATTGAGTACCGCAAGGCGATGACGCTCGAAAAGAAGCCCGATAGTATGCTCGTGATTGGTTCGGGCGCTATTGGCGTTGAATTCGCTTATGTTTATGCCAGTATGGGCACAAAAGTGACCATTGTTGAGTTTCTGCCGAACGTAGTGCCGGTTGAAGATGAAGATATCTCGAAAGAACTGGCCAAGCAGTACAAAAAAATGGGCGTTGATATTTACGTTAAGTCGGAAGTGACGAAAGTAGATACCAGCGGCAACGGCTGTAAAGTGTTCGTAAAAACGCCCGATGGCGAAAAAACATTTGATGTTGACATTGTACTGTCGGCAGCGGGTGTTGTCGCTAATATCGAAAACATTGGTCTGGAGGAAACTGGCATCGCTGTTGATCGGGGTAAAATCGTAACGGACGATTATTACCGCACCAACGTAGAAGGCTATTATGCCATTGGCGATTGCACCAAAGGACAGGCACTTGCCCACGTAGCCTCGGCAGAAGCCATCATTTGCGTTGAGAAAATTGCCGGGCTTCCTCACGTAGAGGCCCTGAATTATAACAACATTCCTGGCTGTACCTACTGCACCCCCGAAATTGCGTCGGTCGGTTATACCGAAAAAGCTGCCCGCGAAGCCGGTTATGAGCTTAAAGTGGGTAAATTCCCCTTCTCGGCATCGGGTAAGGCGAAAGCCGCCGGTACGCCCGAGGGCTTCGTGAAAGTAATCTTCGATGCGAAATACGGCGAATTCTTGGGCGCACACTTCATTGGTAATAACGTAACCGAAATGATTGCCGAAGTGGTGGCTGCCCGCAAATTAGAGACTACCGGCGAAGAGATTCTGAAAGCCGTTCACCCGCACCCCACCATGTCGGAGGCCATTAAAGATGCCACCGAAGCGGCTTATGGGGAAGCGATTCATTTGTAAGGCTGACCGTCCCGGTCGGGTGAGTAGAGCAAGCACACCCGACCGGGACGGCCGGTACTACTTCAAAATCTTCCAGCGGATAAATCCAAGTTTGGTGAAGAAATAGAATACAGAGGTTCGTAGCACACCAAGGCCATAAATCGAACTGCGCCGGAAATTGATGGACGAGGCTTCTTCAAAGTATTTGGTCGGGCAGGTGACTTCCCCAATTTCATAACCTTTGTAAAAAATCTGAGCTACCATTTCATTGTCGAAAATGAAGTCATCGGAGTTGTGCGTAAAGTCTAAACTACGCAGCACATCACCCGAAAATGCCCGGTAACCTGTATGATACTCAGAGAGTTTCTGGTTCATTAGCAGGTTTTGTGTGAACGTCAGGAAGCGGTTGGCAATGTATTTATAGAGTGGCATTCCCCCCTTTAAGGCTCCTTTCCCCAGAATTCGCGAGCCAAACACGACTGGATATAAGCCATTGCCAATAATCGAAATCATGGCGGGCAAAAGTAGAGGAGTATATTGATAATCGGGGTGGAGCATCACCACAATATCGGCACCGAGTTCAATGGCTTTGGCGTAACAGGTTTTCTGATTGCCGCCGTAACCTTTATTTTTGTCGTGCCGAATGACATGCCGGATGCCAAGACTACGAGCCACTTCCACGGTATTATCGGGGCTGGCATCATCGACTACAATAACGTCATCAACCAAATCAAGTGGAATCTCACGGTAGGTACGCTCCAGCGTTAGGGCAGCCCGATAGGCGGGCATTACCACAATCACCTTTTTATTATTAAACATAGGTCAAAATTAAGAGGTAGTAGGCATCATGCCAATAAATTTGGCAATTGCCACCGTTTCCTTTGACATTATAGCCGTAGATTTGTTGTTTATCCTACAGTGTCATTCGTTCAGGAACGTTGTTGCCTGTACAATTGTATCGTATGTTTTCCAGCGAAACTTTATTTTTTCTTGCCTTTGCCGTTTTTGTGCTGTTCATCATGGCCTTAGACCTCGGCATCTTTTCAAAGCGCGAGAGTCATGTCGTTCAGTTTAAAGAGGCTGCTATCTGGAGTGCCATCTGGGTTGCCCTATCCGTTGCCTTCTACTTTTTTCTCAAAAACTTCGGGTATTTAGTTCATGGCATCGACACGTTTGCCCGGCTACAGGAAATTCGGGACAGCTACGCCGATCATGTTGAATTTATCCCCGGCAATTTTCCGGCCAGTTTGGCAAGATTCCAGGATAATATGGCGCTGGAGTATATTACTGGCTATTTAGTGGAGTACTCGCTCTCGGCCGATAATATTTTCGTATTTATCCTGATTTTCAGTTCGTTTGGTGTTCGGGAGCGGTATTATAAGAAGATTCTGGTCTGGGGAATTCTGGGCGCTATCGTTCTGCGGTTCGTCTTTATTTTTCTGGGGTCGGCGCTTATTCAACGGTTTGAATGGATTATGTATTTATTCGGTGCCTTCTTAGTTTATACAGGCATTCAACTGTTTTTCCAGAAAGAAGAAGACGAAAAAATTGAACCGGCCAAGCACCCGGTTGTACGCTTTGCCAGTAGGTATTTGAACGTATATCACCGCAATGTAACCGACAATTTCTTCGTCCGTCGGAAAACGGATGGGAAACTGTTTGTAACGCCCTTGTTTCTGATTGTGATTGTGGTGGCCTTCACTGATTTGGTCTTCGCGGTTGACTCCATTCCGGCTATTTTCTCCATTACCAAAGACCCATACATTGTTTTCTTCTCCAATGTATTTGCCATTATGGGCCTACGGTCGATGTTCTTCTTCCTGTCGAGTATTATGAGTCAGTTCCGCTTCCTGAAAGTAGGTTTGGCCGTATTATTGACATTTATTGGCGCTAAAATGCTGGCCGAACACTGGCTGGCCGAACACGGATTTAAACCGGTTTATTCACTCTATATCATCATTGCCATTCTGGGCATAAGTATTCTGGCCTCGTGGCTTATACCGGAGAAAAGTCTGAATCAAGATTCGAGGATTTAGAAGATTTTCAGGATTTTGCGTTATAATCCTGTTAATCAGAAAAATCTTGTGAAAATCCCGGTTCAGACAATTCTCCGCACCTTCCGCCGACGCTTAACTAACCTGAGTAGCCGAAACCGGTCGCTCTTGCTCACAAGCCTGCCCGCCGGGCAGTTTCTGGACTTGCACGAAACCGATTTCCTGCTCAATAAACCATCATTCAATCTTATTGCCGAACTGATTGCCCGTAAACCATCAGTGGCTATTTGTGAGGTGCTGGATGCCCGGCAGGAACGGAGCAACGAGGTGAGCCGGAAGCTTCGGCGGATTGACCGTACCGCCCGGTTTATTGAAGAAGAACGCGGTACTGAAGATTTGTACATCGGCTGGCCGTTTGTGAAGGGTAAATTTCTGGATGATAGCGTTGTTCACGGGCCGCTGCTGTTCTTTCCCGTGCAGATTGAACAGCAGGGGAAGTTCTGGAAACTCACCCGACGGGGCGATGAGCTGGCTTTTATGAACCCCACGCTCGCACTCGCCTATGGCCAATTCAATCAGGTGAAGTTGCCCGACGAAGTCGTAGAGAAAACAATGGACGACTTCGACCGGGACCCACTCGCGTTCCGAACGCAACTTTACGAATGGCTCAAAGCCAGCCCGCTCGAACTCAATTTCAATCAGGACTTATTTACCGATAAACTCCAGTTTTTCAACAAACAAAGCACCAAAGACCTCGCCCAACTCGAACGTACCGGCGAACTGAAACTTTATCCCGAAGCCGTTCTGGGTATTTTTCCGCAGGCGGGTTCGTTTCTGGTGCCGGATTATGATGCGTTAATAGCAAAGGGGGAAGAGCAAAGGGAAGCGGGAAAAGAGGATGATTACGACTTGCTTGATATGTTTTCTCATGCCCTTCCCTCTCTGGCCTCCGCTTTTCTTCCTTTGCCCGAAAAACTTATCCACACTCCGCTTCCGCTCGATGCGTCGCAGGAAGCGGCTCTGCGAGCGGTGAAGGCCGGGCAATCGGTAGTAGTGCAGGGGCCGCCGGGTACGGGAAAATCACAACTCATTGCAAACCTGATGGCCGATGCGGCTGCGTCGGGCAAGCGGGTTTTGTTGGTGTGCCAAAAACGGGCTGCGCTTGATGTGGTGCAGGAACGGCTTCGGCAGGTGGGTATGGCTCCATTTTTGGCCCTGATTCACGATTTTCAGGATGACCGACGAGCGTTGTACGCCCAAATTGCGGGCCAAATCAATCAGATAGATGATTATCGGCAACAAAATAATAGCCTGAATGCTGTTCTGCTCGAACGTGATTTCGAGGTGGAGAGCCGTCGGATTGATGAAACCGTAATGGAATTGCAGGCCTTTAAAAACGCGCTCTTCGATACCAGCGAGTGCGGACTGTCGGCGAAAGAACTCTACTTGACCAGCGATTCGACTATACCGGCGCTAGCACTGGAAAATAGTTATCCACACTTTCACATGGCTAATGTGGATAACTTTGTCCGGCGACTCACCGATTACGCGGCCTATCTGCAACGGCTGGGAGCCGACCATCTTTGGGAAGAGCGGGTTAGCTTTGCTGAATTCACTAATTCGGATTTGAGCAAAGCTGAGCAGGCCATTGTTCAGTGGGAACAGACCTGTGATGCAGCCAACAAATCAACTACCTTATTACTGGGGCAACCTCTTTCGCTCAATCAATTGGCTGACTGGCAGGCGCGTGAATGGGAGTTATCGGCTTTGCTTACTTTGCTCGACACGGCCGACATAGCCGAACTCTGGGCCGTTGTGAAGTACTTACGCAAAGCTCCTACGCACCCGGCTTTATCGACCGATGAAGCCAAATTTGACCAACTTGTTCAGGCGTGGAATGAATCGCTGTCCGCACCTGGCCCGGAATGTTCGTTGCCTACAACCGAATTGCGGGCGTTTCGCGACCTATTAGCTAATGCCCTTACCGCACGGTCGTCGTGGATAAGCTGGAACTGGTGGCAGTTGACTAATACGGGAAAAGCGCAGCTCCAAACGGTGGTCTCGGCGAATGGACTGACGCTTCAGGAAACGGATTTACAAACATTATCCACAAAAATTGATAAGCGTATTCGGTTGGAAGCCACTCGCCATGAAGCCAGTTCATTGTTGACGGGTTTATCGCTTCCCGAAAATCCCGACAGTATCTGGCTTCTGCATCGGGCGCAACACATCATCGAACGGTTGAATTCCATCCAGCCACTGTGTCAATTACCAGAATCCTGCTGGGAAACCCACGAGCAGTTTATTGACACGGTAAAATCGCTGCTGGAACTGGTCGCGACGGTTGAGCAACAGCGTATTGCCGCGCAAACTTATCTGATAACGAGCCAGATTAATCGACTCTGGGAAGAAGAAGCGCTGGCCAGCCAACTTCGGCAAACACTTCGCCGGGATTTTGATCTGATGGTCGAAGCCGACCGCTTGCAGGCGGGTTTTTCGGAGTTCGAACGAACCGTTATTGAGCTATTGGCCGGTCAGGAGCCTGCTCAGTGGCCTCAACTTTTTCAAACGAGTTTGCGCCGGGCCTGGCTCGACCATATCGAAGCACTCTACCCCGAATTACGTAGCGTTTCATCCCTTAAAATGAGTCAGTGGGAGCAGACATTGCAGGAAAGCGTTGCCAGAAAACAGGAGCTAAGCCGCGATATTCTGTTAATGAAGCTCCGCGAACAGACTTACCGAAATCTGACGCTCAATCGCCTGAACAACGTGGTAACCTACCGCGATTTACTGCACCAGACAACCAAAAAACGCAACGTCTGGCCGGTTCGGAAATTGATGGAATCGTTTGCCGACGAAGTATTTAAACTGGTTCCCTGTTGGTTAGCGTCACCCGAATCCGTATCGGCCATGTTTCCGTTGCGCGACGATCTGTTTGATCTGGTCATTTTTGATGAAGCGTCGCAGTGTTTTGCCGAAAACGGCGTTCCGGCAATGGCGCGGGGCAAACAGGTTGTCGTGACGGGCGATAATCAGCAACTTCGCCCCAGTGATCTCTACCGAACCCGTCTGGACGACACCGAATCAGAAGACGAAACGCCAGCCGCGCTTGAGGTCGAATCGCTGCTCGAACTGGCTGCCCAGCAACTGCCGCAAGTGTCGCTGACGGAGCACTACCGAAGTCATTCGCTGGACCTGATTACGTTCTCGAACGAAAATTTCTATCAAAACAAACTCTCGCTATTGCCTCACTTCGAGGATATTAACCGCCATGAACCCGCTATCCGGTATTTGAATGTGAAAGGAACGTGGCAACAAAATACGAACCCTGTTGAAGCCGAAGCCGTTCTGCAACTTCTCGAACAGATAGCGACTGAATTACCCGGTCGGTCGGTGGGCATCGTTACGTTCAACTATCCACAGCAACAACTGATTCAGGATATGTTAGAAAGTAATTCAGGTGCAGAACTGCAATCAGGCGAACCGACGCATCATCTCCCACCCGGCTTATTCGTTAAAAACATCGAGAATGTACAGGGCGACGAACGCGACATTATTATTTTCTCTGTCGGTTACGCACCCGATGAACGCGGACGCTTGTCTATGCAGTTCGGGAGTCTGAATGCACGCGGGGGAGAAAACCGTCTGAACGTGGCCGTCACACGGGCGCGAACGCGTGTGTACGTCGTGACAAGTCTCTGGCCTGATCAACTCAATGTGGCCGATACCGCCAACGAAGGCCCTAAACTGCTGAAAGCCTATTTGACCTATGCCCTCAACGTAGCCGAGGAAAGATTTCAGCCCAGCCCGCATCCGCAACAGGCTCTGCAAACTACGGCTCTATTAAAAGATAAATTATTCGTCCAACATCCCAGTTGGCAACCTGAGCTGCCCTTCGCCGACTTGACCGTCAAATCCGGCGACACCTACGAATCGCTCATCCTGACTGATGACGATGCCTATTATCAGCAAACCCTTAAACAGGCCCATGCTTACTTACCTATAGCGTTACAAGCGCGTAAATGGCCATTTCAGCGTATGTGGAGCCGGGAGTTTTGGCGGAATAATCAAGTATGAAAAAAGCCTGAGTCTCCTCAGGCTTTTCGTTCATTCATTCATCATACCCACAAACTGGTCAAATAAGTACCGAGAGTCGTGGGGACCGGGTGACGATTCGGGGTGATACTGCACCGAGAAAGCGGGTTTATCTTTCCGGCGGATACCCTCAATCGTTTTATCGTTGAGATTAATATGCGTTAATTCCACATTGGCATGGTCCATAACCTCCTCCGCTCTCACTGCGAAACCATGATTTTGCGAGGTGACCTCACAATAACCTGTAATCAGGTTTTTGACCGGATGGTTTAGTCCCCTATGGCCATTGTGCATTTTGTAAGTCGAAATACCGCTGGCTAAGGATAGAATCTGGTGGCCTAAGCAAATCCCAAATAAAGGTTTTTCAGTATCTAACGCCTGCTTCACGGTTTCAACCGCGTAAGGCATAGCAGCCGGGTCGCCGGGGCCGTTAGCAATGAAATAACCGTTTGGTTTCCAGGCTGCTAATTCTGCGTGAGCAGTTCGGGCCGGGAAGACTTTACAGAACACGCCCCGTTCATTAAAGTTGCTAAGAATGCTGCGTTTTACACCTAAGTCCAGTACGGCCACCCGCAATCTGGCTTCGGGATCGCCTTGTTCGTAAGCTTCCTGTGTGCAAACTTCAGAGGATAGTTCCAGCCCGGCCATGTCGGGAACTTTGTTCAATTCGGCTAATAAGACGGCAGGGTCCAGAATTTCCGACGAGATGATGCAGTTCATGACACCTTTCGACCGAATATACCGCACCAATTGCCGCGTATCGACTCCATGAATACCAACGATGTTCGCTTTCTCAAAATAGTCCTGCAAGGAACCATCTGCCGTATAGCGCGAATGAATGTTAGAGAAAAAATTGCAGACCATTCCCCGAATTTTCACTCCATTCGACTCCTGTTCGGCATCGTTGAGTACACCATAATTACCAATGTGGGAGGTTGTATTGATAATTACCTGACCATAATAGGAGGGATCGGTATAAATCTCCTGGTAGCCAGTCATGCCGGTATTAAAGCAAATTTCACCTCCGGCGGTACCGCGTTTACCAAGTGCCAGTCCCCGATAAACGGTTCCATCCTGTAAAACCAATAGTGCTTCAGGTTGCTGCGTATGTTTCATGTATGCGTTTTGACTTGAGAGACTAAAAAAAAGGGCTAACCGATGTCGGTTAACCCATTTCTATATGACGTGTTTTGTAAGTCACTCCGTTATTCTTCTTTACCGCCTTTTAAACGATCCTGTAATTCTTTCAGTTCGTCCAGTTTACCATCACGAGCCAAAGTCGCCTGTTCGTTCCAGGTAGTAGCATCATGAACGTTAAACCGGGGGCCTGCTTCTGTCAACACTTGCTGAACAGTTTCGTCTTCGGCGTCGGCTAATTGTGCAAAGGTAGTAATCCCAGCGTTGTTGAGCAACTCAGCGATTTTTGGGCCAATGCCTTCAATTAGCGTAAGATCATCACCAGTAACCGTTGAAGTTTCTTCAGTCGCAGTCTCTTCAGCAACAGGCGCTTCGGTCGTTTCAACCGTAGCGCCTGTTGCTGGTGCAGTTTCTGATGCTGCTCGCGAACCACCTCCCCGACGGCTCCGACGGGTTTTGGTAGTGGCCGTTGCTTTCTCAGCAGCCGCAGCGATTAATGTTTCATTGAAATCAACCAGTTCAATCAGGCAGGTTTCCGCATTATCGCCCAGCCGGTTTCCCAACTTGATGATTCGCGTATAACCACCCGGACGGCTGGCAATTTTATCCGCTACTGTACCGAACAGTTCTTTAATCGTTTCTTTGTTCGTTAAAGTCTGAAACACCACCCGACGATTCTGGAAGGTGTCATCTTTGGCCCGTGTCAGAATTGGCTCCACGAATTTGCGGAGTTCTTTAGCCTTCGCAACCGTCGTTTCAATGCGCTTATGCAAGATAAGCGACGACGCCATGTTCTGCAACATCGCTTCGCGGTGCGAGTGCGTCCGGCTTAGGTGATTATCTTTTTTACCGTGTCTCATTGTCTTTTGTAGTCGTCAGTCAATAGTCGTTAGTCGATAGTATTAGCTCGGCTCTCCTAACTAATGACCAACGACTGACGACTGTCGACTATTAATCTTCGTCTAATCTGTACTTAGCAACGTCCATACCGAACGTTAGGTTTTTCTCAGCAACTAATTGCTCAAGCTCCGTCAGCGACTTCTTACCAAAGTTGCGGAATTTCATCATGTCCGAAATCTCCAACCGAACCAGATCGCCCAACGTCCGAACATCAGCCGATTTGAGGCAGTTGTAGGCCCGTACCGATAAGTCCAGATCCGCCAGCGACGTTTTCAGAAGTTTCCGCATATGCAGTACTTCTTCGTCCACCACATTTTCCTCTTCTGGTTTCGCCGTTTCAAACGTCATCGTCTGATCGGAGAAGAGCATGAAGTGCTGAATCAGAATTTTAGCCGCTTCCTGTAGGGCAATCTCAGGATGTACCGAACCATCGGTTTCGATGTCTAACAGTAACCGCTCATAGTCAGTTTTCTGCTCCACCCGTGTGTTATCCACACCATATTTCACGTTTTTGATGGGCGTGTAGATGGCGTCGATAGGAATATGACCGAACGGCAATTCATTGGCACGTGGCTCATCGGCAGGAACATAGCCCCGGCCTTTTTCCACGAAAATTTCCATTTCCAAATCCCGCGTATCGTCGATGTGGCAGATTTCCAGCTCTGGATTCAATACCTCAAACGATGGCGAAAACTTGGATATATCACCGGCTTTCAGAACCGACTGTTTCTTAATGTTGACGGTGATTTTGTTGTCGACCATGTCGTTGATCTTCTTAAACCGGACCATTTTCAGGTTCAGGATGATCTCGGTCACATCTTCAACAACGCCCTCTATAGAAGAAAACTCGTGCAACACACCGGGAAATTTTACGCTTGTGATGGCGTAACCTTCCAATGATGACAACAGAATGCGACGGAGCGCATTACCAATTGTTACACCGTATCCTTTTTCAAGGGGTTTGAATTCAAACACTCCGTGAAAGTCGTCAGCTTTCTCCACTACGACTTTGTCGGGCATTTGGAACGCTAATATTGACATACGTTTCGTATTTTACAGCAGTTCTCTGCCTGGCGTGAAGACTGAAAAAGTTTTCAGTTTTCGGTTTTCAGTTTCTGTTAGTTGCTATAGGGATAAGTCACAACGAGCAACTGTAAACAGCGAACTGTGAACAGAAAACTATCTATTACTTCGAATACAATTCGACGATGGCCTGCTCATTGAAGTTCTCAGGAATCTGGTCGCGCTCAGGATAACTAATGAACTTACCCGTCATTTGCTGACCATCCCACTCAACCCAGTTGTAGCGTTTCGTACTACGCGCTGACAGGCTTGATGAAACGGCTTCCAACGATTTCGATTTCTCCCGAACGCCAATCAATTGACCAGGTTTCAGCGAATAAGAAGGAATGTTTACTACTTCCCCATCGACCACAATATGCTTGTGCGATACCAACTGACGAGCGGCTCGGCGCGACGAAGCGATGCCCAATCGATAAACGGTGTTATCCAAACGGGCTTCACACAATTTGATCAGGTTTTCACCGGTGATGCCCTCCCGAACCTGCGCCCGGTGGAATAAGGCACGGAACTGGCGTTCCAGAATGCCATAGGTGTATTTTACTTTCTGCTTTTCCAGCAGTTGGAGTGCATATTCAGACTGTTTCCGTTTGCGACCCCGACCGTGCATACCCGGTCCGTAACTTTTTTTCTGGAGCGCCTTGCTCGGCCCCATCACGGGTTCGCCGAACTTACGCGAAATTTTGGCTTTTGGCCCTGTGTAACGTGCCATTCTTCAATGAATGAATAATTGTGAAACATCGGACAGACACAACCAAATGTCGCCTGTCCCTATTCATGCCATCCGTACTTATACGCGACGACGTTTTGGCGGCCGACAACCATTGTGCGGCAGCGGGGTAATATCACGAATTGTCGTAACTTCGATACCAGAGTTCTGAATGGTGCGGATGGCCGACTCACGACCTGATCCGGGACCTTTTACGAACACTTCGGCTTTCCGCATACCCAAATCGTGGGCAACAGCAGCACAGTTCTGAGCGGCAGTTTGAGCAGCATACGGCGTGTTTTTCTTAGAGCCACGGAAGCCCATTTTACCGGCCGATGCCCAGGAAATAACCTGCCCGTTCATATTGGTAATCGAAATGATGATGTTGTTAAACGTAGCCCGGATGTGTACCTGACCAACGGGTTCAACAACTACCACCCGCTTTTTCGCTTTGTCTTTGCGTTTTGCTTGAGCCATTTTGTTAGGTAATCGTCAATGTGCCACCGGATTTCACTACTTGCCACTCACAAATGAAATGACCACAAGTGCCCCGTACAGCGATGAGCGACCGATTAATTATTTCGTTACTTTCTTCTTGTTGGCAACTGTCTTCCGCTTTCCTTTCCGGGTACGGGAGTTGTTTTTCGTATGCTGACCACGAACGGGCAGTCCTTTCCGGTGACGCAGCCCCCGGTAGCAGCCGATGTCCATCAAACGCTTGATGCTCAACTGAACTTCCGACCGCAACTGACCTTCCACTTTGTATTCATTCGAGATGGCGTTACGCACGGCGCTCGCTTCTTCGTCCGACCACTCACTGGCCTTTTTGTCAACGCTGATACCAGCGTCAGTCAGGATTTTCTTAGCCCGGCTACGACCAATGCCGTAGATGTATGTCAGCGCGATTTCGCCACGCTTCTTATCTGGAATATCAACACCTGCAATACGTGCCATGCTTAGCCTTGTCTTTGTTTGTAACGGGGATTCTTTTTGTTAATCACGTACAGCTTCCCTTTCCGACGGATTATCTTGCAGTCTTCACTGCGCTTTTTGACGGACGCTTTAACTTTCATGTTCTTAGAGTTAAGAGTGAAGAGTGAAAAATTAAGAGTGAAAAGTGAAGAGTTAAATAGTAAACAATACAATTAGTCTTCATTCTTAACTCTACATTCTTCATTCTTCACTTACTTGTATCGGTACACAATCCTCGCCTTGCTTAAATCATAAGGCGACATTTCCAATTTTACGCGATCTCCGGGCAAAATCTTGATGTAGTTCATCCGCATTTTGCCAGAGATGTGAGCGATTACCTCATGCTTGTTGGCCAACTCGACCCGGAACATTGCATTCGATAATGCCTCCAAAATCACACCATCCTGTTCTATAGAATTCTGCTTTGCCATATTCGCTTTAAGCTGCCATGAGTTCGGGTGTTTCGACCATCAGGCTTGTATTCGCGGTGACTGCTTCGATATACTCAAAGGTGGTCAGAATCTCCGGTTTCCCTTTCCGAACGGCTACTGTATGTTCAAAGTGAGCCGACGGCTTGCGGTCAACCGTCCGAATAGTCCAGCCGTCCCGTTCCTGAACAACGCCCTTCTTGCCGAAATTAATCATTGGCTCAATCGCCAGAATCATTCCCTCGTGCAACTTTGGACCTTGCCCACGTTTACCATAATTCGGTACTTCAGGGGCTTCGTGTAGGTTCTGACCAACGCCATGACCCACCAATTCCCGAACAACTGAATACCCAAATTTCTCCGTATAGGTCTGAATCGCATAGCCAATATCGCCCACCCGATTCCCTTCCACCGCCTTTTCCAGGCCCATGTACAAAGACTCTTTGGTTCGGGTCAATAAGCGACGCACCGCCGGGCTTACGTCGCCAACCGGATACGTGTAGGCGCTATCGCTATGATAGCCGTTCAGTTTAACCCCACAATCAATCGAGATGATGTCACCGTCGCGGAGTTCGTAGCGACTCGGAAATCCGTGTACTACTACATCGTTGACAGAAATACAGAGTGAAGCCGGAAACTTGTTATACCCTAAAAATGACGGATAGCCACCGTTATCTTTAATAAACGTTTCTGCAACCCTATCCAGTTCCTTCGTTGGAACACCAGGACGAATAAGCTTAGCCACTTCGGCATGAGCTTTTCCGAGCACCTGTGCGCTGATCTTTATCAGAGCGATTTCTTCATCGCTTCTGAAATAAATCATCTTATCCTTTTTATCAGAACCAGCCATTTCGATTAAGCGGCAACGGTCTCGCTGCTTGTGCGACCTTGTACGCGCCCTGATTTCATCAAGCCTTCGTATCGGCGCATAAGCAGATAGCTTTCTACTTGCTGAAGTGTATCGAGTACGACACCCACCATAATCAGCAGCGAGGTTCCACCGAAGAATTGCGCGAAACCGCTGGTCATACCCAGCAGATTGGCAATCGCTGGTAAAATCGCCACGATAGCTAACATAATAGCACCTGGCAAGGTTATGCGGTCAAGTACCGTACCGATGTATTCCGATGTTTGAATGCCTGGTTTTACGCCCGGAATAAATCCGCCACTCCGCTTCATGTCATCGGCAATCTGAACCGGGTTGACCGAGATAGCCGTGTAGAAGAAGGTGAAGATGATAATTAGTAGCCCGAAGAGTACATTATACTGCCAGGTCGTATAGCTCTGGAATGCATTCGCTACACCAGCCGCAAAATCGCTTTTCTCAGCAAAAAGACCCGCTACGTAAGTTGGAATGAACATCAGGGCCTGCGCGAAAATAATCGGCATAACACCGGCAGCATTCAACTTCAGTGGCAAATATTGACGTTGACCACCAACAACTTTATTACCAATAACCTGCTTGGCATACTGAATCGGAATCCGACGGACAGCCTGAGTCAGCACAACAGCACCCATAACCACAAAGTACAAGGCTACAAGCTCTAATACAAAAAGCAGGATACCGCCCGAACCTCTCGACTGCTGTTCACCAATGATTGCACCCGGCAGCCGCGACACGATACCAATCATGATAATCATGGATATACCATTGCCAATGCCTTTATCCGTAATTCGTTCACCCAGCCACATACAGAAAATCGTACCTGCCGTTAAAACAAATAATGACGAAATGGTGAACAAGCCCCGGTCAATCAATAATGCTTCCTGCGGAATCGTCGTCCGAACATAGGTAATTGCCTGTACGGCCGTTACGCCGATAGTAAGTACCCGTGTGATCTGGTTCAACCGCTTACGCCCCGACTCACCTTCCTTCTGCATTTTCTGGAAGTAGGGAAGAGCCAGCGTTAGCAACTGAATGGCAATCGATGCCGAGATGTAGGGCATGATACCCAGCGCGAAAATCGACGCTTTGCTGAACGCACCACCCAGGAAGGTATCTAACAAACCAAGTAATCCTTGCGGATTCAGGTTCAGTTTCTGGGGGTCAACGCCCGGCAACACAATAGCCGAACCGAGACGAAACGCCGTAATAAACAACAGCGTGTTGAGGATTCGACTCCGCAACTCGTCAATTGCAAAAATATTCTTAAACGTGGTGATGAGTCGGTTCATAAAAGTAGGTCGGCGGTTGCCTTACACACAACTTAGTTAGCTGCTTCCTCTTTCGCTTCTTTTGCAGGCACGATGGCCTTACCGCCAGCTTTTTCGATAGCGTCTTTCGCACTGGTTGAGAAAGCGTGGGCGTGAATTTCAACAGCGACAGTCAGTTCTCCACGGCTCAGTACTTTAACAAGATCTTTCTTGCTTACTAAACCATGCTGACGCAGAAACTCCAGATCAACAACCGTTGCCTTGGTCTCGTCTACCAGTGCCTGAATGCTGTCTAAGTTGAGGGGTTTATACTCGACGCGGTTGATATTCTTAAAACCGAACTTCGGCACACGACGTTGCAGTGGCATCTGACCACCTTCAAAGTGTACTTTACGGCTATAACCTGAACGCGATTGCGCTCCTTTGTGGCCACGCGTAGACGTTCCGCCCATGCCTGATCCCTGCCCGCGTCCGACTCGCTTGCGCTCTCTGACGGAACCTTTTGCCGGTCTAAGGTTGCTTAAATTCATGTGATTTGTTCAGAAAAAAGAGAAGACAAAAGAATAGAGAACATAGCACCTGTCTCTTCTCTTTCCTCTTATCTCCTTTTTCGTGTTTTAGAGATAAAAAGATGATTCTTTTGGTCTTTCAGATAACCCTAACAAGTAGTCGGAGTGGCCTGAAAACCAAAAGAATCGCAAAGATAGTTAAATTTCTTCAACCTTCACCAAGTGCTGCACCTTATTGATTGCACCTTTGAGCGCGTCATCGTATTCCAATTCGACGCTGCGGTTGATTTTCCCCAAGCCTAACGACTTGATGGCGTTCTTCTGAGATAGCGGTCGTTTAATGGTGCTGCTGACCTGCGTAATGCGTACTCGTGCCATGTCTGTTGCTCCGTTTAAATTAACCGTTAAATACTTTAGCCAAACTTACCTGACGCTGGAAAGCTACCTGATGCGGTAACCGCATTTTCAGCAGCGCATCGAGCGTAGCTTTTACTACGTTGTGCGGGTTTGACGAACCTTTCGATTTTGCCAGGATGTCGTGAATGCCAGCCGATTCGAGAACGGCCCGCATCGCACCACCGGCAATCACACCCGTACCGGGAGCGGCTGGTTTCAGCAGGACAAAGCCACCGCTAAATTTACCCTCCATCTCGTGGGGAACGGTGCGCTTCAGAAGTGGAACCTGCACCAGATTTTTCTTCGCGTCTTCTACGCCTTTGGCAATGGCATCGGTTACTTCATTGGCTTTGCCCAATCCGTAACCAACCACACCGTTACCGTCGCCGACGACCACAATCGCCGAGAAACTAAACCGGCGACCACCTTTTACCACTTTCGCTACGCGATTGATGGCGACCACCTTTTCTTTCAGGTCGGCTTCGTTGAATTTTGTCGGTCTTGCTGAATTGATATTCATCGCTTAGAACTTAAGGCCACCCTCGCGGGCTGCATCGGCCAATGCTTTTACTTTACCGTGATACAAGTAGCCGTTACGGTCGAACACAGCCGCGCTGATGTTCTGAGCAACTGCTTTCTCGGCCAATCGCAGGCCTACTTTCTTCGCCGTTTCGACGGTGTTGCCTTCGGTTTCGCTTTTCAATTCAACAGATGATGCGGCTGCTAAAGTGCGGCCAGCTACATCGTCGATGAGTTGGGCGTAGATCGCTTTATTCGAGCGAAAAACCGACAGGCGGGGGCGTTCAGCCGTACCCGATACTTTCGCCCGGATACCAAACTTAATCCGCTGTCTTCTTTCTTGTTTATTCGTTGCCATGTTATTTGATTCCGACCAAATAGGCGAATTGATTTGGGATTTGGGATTTGGAATATCGGATTTGCTGGCGCATCAGCCCATTCAGGCGTAAGCAACAAATCCGAAATCCGACATCCAAAATCGTAAATTATTTCTTAGACGAAGACTTACCCGCTTTCCGGCGAACCTGCTCACCAATGAAGCGGATACCTTTGCCTTTGTAAGGCTCAACTTTACGCAGCGAACGGATTTTAGCCGCTACATCGCCGAGGAGTTGCTTGTCTGAACCTTCCAGATAAACTTTCGGATTCTGACCCTTTTCGGTTACAGCAGATACTTTAATCTCTTGTGGAACCGCTACATATACATTGTGTGAATAGCCAAGTTGCAGTTCGAGAACGTTATTGGTAACGGATGCTTTATAACCAACCCCGATCACTTCAAGGTCCAGTTTGAAGCCTTCGCTTACGCCCTGTACCATGTTGTTCACCAACGACCGATACAGACCATGCAGGGCTTTGTGCCGTTTCTGTTCCGTTGGGCGCGTTACCTGAATCTGACCGTCTTCGATTGCTACCGAAATGTCCGGGTCAACCGATTGGGTCAGGGTGCCTTTAGGCCCTTTTACCGTCACGACGTTCTGAGCGTCGACAGACAACGTTACGTTGCTGGGTAGGGCAATGGGTTTCTTACCTATGCGTGACATCGTTCAGTTCGGATTAATATACGTAACACAATACCTCTCCGCCGACGTTCAGCGTTTTGGCTTCTTTATCGGTCATCACGCCTTTCGAGGTCGAGATGATCGCTACACCCAAACCATTGAAGATACGCGGCAGGTTATCGGCTCCCCGATATTGACGCAAACCTGGACGGCTGATGCGTTGCAGATCAACGATAGCCGATTGCTTCGTTGTTGGATTGTACTTCAGGGCGATTTTAATGGTGCCCTGCGGGGTGCTATCGTCGAACTTATAGTTCTGGATAAACCCTTTGTCGTACAACACTTTGGTAATTTCTTTCTTTATGTTGGAAGCAGGAATCTCCACTACCCGGTGCTTGGCCCGGATGGCGTTTCTGACGCGGGTCAGGTAATCTGCTATTGGATCTGTATTCATTCTTAGCGTTGCGTTACTTGCAAACCCCTGTTTTTGAGAAAGTTCGCAAAATTACGGAAACTGAATTACAAAGAGAAATGGAATCTGGAATTACCAGCTTGCCTTCGTTACACCTGGAATTTTACCCGCCGATGCCATTTCCCGGAACGTTACCCGCGAAATACCAAACTTACGCATATAGCCCCGGGGACGACCCGTTAGTTTGCAGCGATTGTGCAGACGAACCGGTGATGCATTTTTCGGCAACTTATCTAAGCCGATGTAATCGCCAGCTTCTTTCAGTGCCTTCCGTTTCGCAGCATATTTGGCAACTAACGCTTCGCGTTTCCGTTCCCGTGCTTTGATTGATTCTTTTGCCATTGTTTTAGCCTTTGTGTCGGTTGTTATTTACCACTTTTAGCAAACGGCATTCCCATTGCTTTTAACAGCTCATAGCTTTCGTTATCTGAGTTGGCAGTTGTCACAAACGTGATGTCCATCCCCGAAATGCGGGCTACTTTGTCGATGCTGATTTCTGGGAAGATAATCTGCTCCTGCACGCCGAAGGTGTAGTTGCCACGACCGTCGAACCCTTTATCGCTAATGCCTTTGAAATCACGAACGCGGGGTAACGATACGGTCGTCAGCCGGTCCAGGAATTCATACATCCGCTCACCACGCAACGTTACTTTCGCACCGATGGGCATTTTCTCCCGCAGTTTGAAGTTTGAGACAGCCTTTTTCGACAGTGTCGGAACGGCTTTCTGGCCCGTGATGGTCGTTAATTCGTCAACGCCTACGTCCACTAATTTCTTATCAGCGACGGCGGCTCCAATACCTTTGTTGATGACAATTTTGCTCAGACGCGGCACTTGCATAACCGACTTATACTGAAATTTGTCCTTCAACTGAGGTATGATTTCGCTTAAATATTTTTCTTTCAGTCTTGGCGTTGCCATGTTCTTAGACCTTTATTATTTACGAACATCAGGAATGAAGTTGCCGGTCTTTTTTGAGTACCGTTGCAGCTTGCCCTTTTCGTTTAACTTACGACCTGTACGGGTAGGTTCGCCGGTGGCCGGATCAATCAGTTGAAGATTACTAATATGAACTGAGCCTTCCGTTTTTACCAGACTTCCCTGCGGGTTAGAAGCCGTTGGCTTCATGTGCTTGGTAATCATAGCCACACCTTCAACGCGGGCGCGGTCTTTTTCAACGATTACTTCTTTCACTACTCCGCGCTGCCCCTTCGAGTTTCCACCGATTACCAAAACGGTATCGCCCGTTTTGATGTGGAATTTGTGTTTCGGTAGCGTTATTTTCTTCTCCATTGCTTACAATACCTCGGGGGCTAACGATACGATTTTCATAAATTGCTTCTCGCGCAATTCGCGGGCTACAGGTCCGAAAATCCGGGTACCACGTGGCTCATCGTTATTGTTGAGCAACACGGCTGCGTTATCTTCAAAGCGAATATACGACCCATCTTTCCGGCGTACTTCCTTCTTTGTCCGAACAACGACGGCTTTCGACACTGTTCCTTTTTTCATGTTGCTGGACGACAGCGCTTGCTTAACTGTCACGACGATCTTGTCACCGACTGATGCATACCGCTTGCCTGTACCGCCCAGAACGCGGATAACCAGCACTTCCTTTGCGCCACTGTTATCGGCTACGCCTAATCTTGATTCTTGCTGTACCATGGCTTACTTCGCTTTTTCGATGATTTCGACTAACCGCCAACGCTTATTCTTGCTCAACGGGCGGGTTTCCATTACGCGAACCGTGTCGCCAATGCCGCACTCATTGTTTTCATCATGAACCGTCAGTTTCTTCGTTTTCGTCTGAAACTTATGGTACAGTGGGTGCTTCACTTTGCGGTCTATAGAAACCGTAATAGTTTTTTGCATTTTATTGCTGGTCACCCGTCCAATACGCTCCTTGCGGGCGTTACGCTCCAATGCCGGTTTGGCTTCGCCCGTTGCGGGAGCGGCTACCTTCGGCTGTTCTGTTGCTGCTGCCACAGGTGCTTTTACTTCTTCCTGTGGTGCTGGTGCTTGTTGCTCTTCCATTGTTTTGTTAGGCAATTTTAGATTCTGGCGATTCTAATATTTCTCTTGATTCTATTTATCGAACTAAAGAGTCGATAGAAACCACAGAATCTCGTTTTGCTCTTAGGCTTGCTGCGATTTAACTGTCAGTTCCGTGTTCAGGCGGGCAACGCGTTTGCGGCTCTCGCGAATACGCATGGGGTTTTCGATAGGAGAAACCGCATGGGCAAACTTCAGTTTCAGCAGGCGATCCTGTTCCGCACCCAGTTCGGTACGTAACTCATCGACCGACAATCCTTTCAAATCTTCTTTTTTCATCTTGTTCGTCGCTTAGGGATTCTATTCGTCGCCTTGCTCCTGATAATCACGCCGGACCACAAACTTCGTCCGAACGGGCAACTTCTGAGCGGCCAGACGCAGGGCTTCCATACCCGTTGCCAAATCAACGCCCGTTGCTTCGAACATAATCGTGCCGGGCTTCACTACGGCTACCCAGTACTCGGGTGCGCCTTTACCTTTACCCATCCGTACCTCTGCCGGTTTCTTGGTAATCGGCTTGTCTGGGAAAATACGAATCCAAACCTGGCCTTCACGTTTCATGGCCCGGGTTACGGAAATACGGGCGGCTTCAATCTGGCGGGCGGTAATCCGGCCCGGCTCCAGCGATTTGATACCGAACGTACCGAAAGAGATCTCGTGGCCGCGTGATGCTATGCCTGGAATCCTTCCTTTATGCTGCTTACGGAATTTAGTTCTTTTTGGCTGTAACATTTTTCTGTTATCAGTTAGTAAGTTAGTCAGTTAGTTAGCCGGACAGACACTCATTGACTGACCGACTAACTAACTGGCTGACTGAAGTTATCGTCTTTGACCACCACCACGGTTGCCGCCCTGACCACCACCGCGATTGCCACCCTGACCACCGCCACGATTGCCACCACGGTCGTTGCCACCGCGTTCGCCACGACCACGACCACCGCGTTCGTTGCCATCACGATCACCGCGAGGACCACGACGCTCACCCCGGTCGTTCGATGACGTAGAACGCTCACCAGCCTGCGCCTGGCTCATCATGGCTGCTGGCGATAGGTCGCGTTTGCCATAGACTTCGCCTTTGAAAATCCACACTTTGATGCCGATTTTACCGTAAACGGTTTGGGCTTCCGAGATCGCATAGTCGATGTCGGCGCGGAGGGTATGAAGCGGTACGCGACCTTCTTTATATTGCTCCGAGCGGGCAATTTCCGCGCCACCTAACCGACCCGATACTTTTACTTTGATACCCTGAGCACCTACGCGAAGCGCCGACTGAATGGCTTGCTTCATGGCACGACGGAACGAAATACGAGCCTGCAACTGCTGAGCGATAGCTTCGCCAACGAGTTTAGCATCGATTTCAGGCCGTTTGATTTCGAAGATGTTGATCTGGACATCTTTGCCCGTAATTTTCTTCAACTCTTCTTTGATCTTGTCGACCTCGCCACCGCCTTTACCGATAACAATGCCCGGACGAGCCGTGTGAATCGTAAGGGTAACGCGCTTCAGTGTGCGCTCAATTACCACACGAGCAATGGCTCCTTTCGGAATACGGGCTGCCACGTATTTGCGGATTTTCTCGTCTTCAACGAGTTTGTCCGAAAACTCTTTGCCGCCGTACCAGCTCGATTCCCAGCCCCGAACAATACCAAGTCGCAGGCCAACTGGATTTATTTTTTGTCCCATTTCTTCTTATTGTTCGTTTTCAGGGGTTTCTTCTGCTGACGTCAACACAGACTGGGCTGCACTGTCAATCACAATGGTGATGTGGTTTGACCGTTTCCGAATCCGGTGACCCCGGCCTTGTGGTGCTGGCCGCAGACGCTTCAGCATCGGACCACCATCAACAAAAATCGTTTTCACGTACAGATCAGCGTCTTCGATGCGCTCATCCTCGTTCTTTTGCTGCCAGTTGGCAACTGCCGACAAAAGCACTTTCTGCAATATATCGGCACCAGCCTGTGGCTGATATTTTAACAGACCCAACGCCCGGCTAACGCGCTGACCACGAATCAGGTCGGCAATTAACCGCATTTTACGGGGCGACGTGGGCACATCTCTAAGTCTTGCTACTGCTTCCATTTGGAATTTGAGTTGTAAGGTTGTAGAGTTATAATGTTGTAAAGTTTATTGCTTGCGTAAGCCAACTATATAACTTTTCAACTTTTCAACTATACAACTTAAGTTTATCGTTTGCCCTTGTCTTTCTTTGCGGTGTGCCCCCGGAAGTTGCGCGTTGGCGAGAATTCGCCGAGCTTGTGGCCTACCATGTTTTCCGTTACATAAACCGGAATAAACTTGTTGCCGTTATGCACAGCGAAGGTGTGGCCTACGAAATCTGGCGAAATCATCGAACGACGCGACCAGGTTTTGATGACCGATTTCTTGCCCGAATCATTCTGAGTCTGCACTTTATTGTCCAGACGGAAATCAATATAGGGGCCTTTTTTAAGTGAACGTGCCATTGTTATCTGTTACTTTTTGCGTCGGCTAATAATCATGCTTTCAGATGCCTTGTTCTTGTTTCGGGTCTTCTGACCTTTCGCAAACTGGCCATTGCGCGAACGTGGGTGACCACCAGATGCCCGGCCTTCGCCACCACCCATCGGGTGATCGACAGGGTTCATAACCACCGCGCGAACGCGGGGACGACGACCCAACCAACGGTTACGGCCAGCCTTACCCACTACGACGTTCATGTGATCGGGGTTCGATACCGAGCCGACCGTTGCCATACCAGCGCTTAGTACCCGGCGGGTTTCGCCCGAAGGCAACCGCAGGATAGCGTACTTATCTTCACGACCTACCAACTGAGCATAAGTGCCAGCCGAACGGGCCATTGCACCGCCCTTGCCGGGTGTCAGTTCGATATTGTGAACGATGGTACCGATGGGCATAGCCGATAAAGGCAGTGCGTTACCAACGTCGGGTGTTGCTCCTTCGCCCGACTGAATCGTCTGGCCAACGGTGATACCCTGCGGAGCGATAATGTAGCGCTTTTCGCCGTCGGCATATTGCACCAGCGAGATGCGGGCCGAACGGTTTGGATCGTATTCTACAGTCAAAACTTCGGCGGTTTGGCCGACTTTATCGCGCTTGAAGTCAATGATGCGGTAATGCCGCTTATGACCTCCACCAATGTAGCGCATAGTGCGGTGACCCTCGTTATTCCGGCCACCGGTTCTCTTGATGGGCTCCAGCAGGCTTTTTTCCGGCTTGGAGGCTGTTAGTTCCGCAAAGTCGGGTGCCACGCGAAAACGTGTACTCGGCGTTATTGGTCTTAGTTTTTTAACTCCCATGACTGGTTAATTGTGGAGAGCAATGCTCAGTTTAGAGGTCAGCGTAAATATCAATTACTTCACCTTCGGCTACCGTAACGATTGCTTTCTTAGTGGTTGGGGTCTTGCCCGATACAACACGTCCGTTGATATTCTTGCTGCGCTTCTTTCCGTAAACCCGGAAGGTGTTTACAGCCTCAACGTTTACGCCATACATCTTCTCGACGGCTTTGCCGATTTCGAGTTTGTTGGCTTTTAGTTCAACCTCAAAAGCATACTTCCCCTGCTTATTAAGGCCCGTCATTTTTTCAGTGACGATTGGTCGTTTCAGTACGCTCATGATTATTGTTGGAATAACGTTTGAATGGTTGACAACGCTTCTTCGCTAATGAGCAGTTGGTCGGCATTCATCAGGTCGTAAGTGTTTACCTGCGAAGCAGTGGTCACTTTCGCTTTCTGCACGTTCCGGCTCGATAACACAACGTTTGTATTTACGTCGGGCAGAATGAGTAGTGTTTTGCGACCCGTTACATTCAATGCGCTTAGAAACTGAATGTAATCTTTGGTGCGGGGCGCTTCCAGCGTAATACTGTCAATAACTGAAATCTTTTCAGCTTTGGCTTTCACGGCATAAGCCGACTGGCGAGCCAGCGCTTTCACTTTTTTGTTCAGTTTGAAGCTATAATCGCGGGGACGAGGGCCGAAAACCGTACCGCCACCCACAAAAACCGGCGATTTGGCACTACCGGCACGTGCACCGCCCGTACCTTTTTGCTTCTTCAGTTTGCGGGTCGAACGGGCAACTTCTGCGCGCTCTTTTGCTTTGTGGGTTCCTTGCCGTTGGTTGGCTAAGTATTGTTTCACGTCGAGGTAAATCGCGTGTTGATTCGGTTCGATGCCGAAAATCTCTTCCGAAAGGGTGACCTTTTTGCCTGTGTCTTCGCCCTTGCTGTTATATACGATTACTTCCATGGCCTACTTTTCGATAATGACGTATGAATTTTTAGCTCCGGGAACTGAACCGCTAACAACGAGCAGATTTTGCTCAGGCAGAATACGTAGCACGCGCAGGTTTTGCACCGTTACGCGGTTGCCGCCCATACGACCGGCCATACGAAGACCTTTGAACACGCGCGATGGGAACGAGCAGGCACCAATCGAACCTGGGTGACGACCCCGGTTGTGCTGACCGTGCGTTTGACCGCCCACGCCACCGAATCCGTGGCGTTTCACAACGCCCTGGAAACCACGACCTTTTGCCGTTCCAACTACGTCAACGAAGTCTTCTTCAGCAAATACGTCGGCTACCGTGAGTGTTTCGCCCAGATTCAGCTCTTGCTCGAATTCTTTGAATTCAACCAGTTTGCGCTTAGGCGTGGTACCCGCTTTTTTGAAGTGGCCCAACTCCGGCTTGTTGCTGTGCTTTTCTTTTTTGTCGCCGTAACCCAGTTGCACAGCTTTGTAGCCATCTTTCTCGACGCTACGAACTTGCGTTACGACACAGGGACCCGTCTCAATCACTGTACATGCCAGAGCCTGCCCGTCCGCATTGTACACGCTGGTCATCCCGATTTTCTTGCCAATTAAACCAGACATTTGTGTTTGTTTAAAGTAAGCAGGTAAAAAATAGGTACTCATTTTCCCATTCGGACCTTCCGAATCGGGCCGCAAAAGTAGGCAAACTTTTGGACGAATCCTATATCTGCTTAACAATCAGGCCCGGAAACGACATAAAAAAAGGTCGGGCGCGCTGCACCTGACCTTCAGTGGCAGACAAGACGATGCACTACACCGTTTGTTTGCCGAAAAGTCAGGTGTGGTTTCCTTGCAGACCTTCACCCTCGTATGTCGTTGACTCGGAGTTCCGAGTTTGGGAGTGCAAAAGTAGGAAATAGTTGGGAGAATGGAAAAATTATTTTAAAGAAGTTTTAAGAGGTCTAAAGCCACAAAGAATAAAATCCGAAGGACTTAAGTGTCATATCGCTAAGAAAGAACAGTAGGTTTCCCCATTTTCCTTATTTACTATACAATCGCTAAAACCGCCTGAATCCGTATTCTTCATGTCTCCATCTATTACTCGTCGTCAAACGCTGGCTGCGCTGACTGCCTCTGTGGGCGCATCGCTTTCTCCGGCTTCTGCCATGTCTTCAATTGCCAGCCCAACGGCATCGTCGCCGTTTACGCTTTGCCTGAACATGAGCACCATTCGGGGGCATAAACTTGGCTTTGTGAAGGAATTGGAGACGGCGTCAAAAGCTGGCTTTCGGTCGGTTGAGATATGGGTTGAGACCTTACAGACCTATTTGAAGACCGGTGCGACGACTGCCGATGCGCGTAAAGTGTTGAACGATACGGGTATAAAAGTTGAAAATGCGATTGGCTTTGCGCCCTGGATTGTTGATGATGAAGCCATGCGTACAAAGGGACTTGAACAACTCAAGACCGAAATGGGGATGCTGGCGGAAGTAGGTTGCAAACGTGTAGCTACGCCACCCATTGGCGCTCAGTCGCCCGGAAGCTCCAAAGTTGATTTGTACAAAGCCGCCGAACGATACCGTGCTATTCTGGAAATCGGTGATAAAACGGGTGTGGCGCCTCAACTGGAGTTATGGGGTTTTTCGCCCAACCTGAGCCGATTGGGTGAGGTGATGTTTGTAGCCATCGAAAGCGGTCATCCGTCGGCGCGGGTGTTGCTGGATATTTACCATCTTTATAAAGGTGGTTCCGGCAATACGAGTTTGCCGTTGGTCGGGAAATCGGCTATTGAAGTCTTTCACGTTAATGACTACACCGCCGACTTCCCAAGAGAGAAGATCACCGATGCCGACCGGGTGTTTCCCGGGGATGGCGTAGCGCCTATTAAAGAGACACTGAAATTAATTAAGCGTACCGACCAGCCTGTTGTACTTTCCTTAGAGGTATTTAACAAAACTTATTACGCGCAGGAGGCTCAGACTGTGGCTAACACAGCGATGTCGAAAATGAAAGCAATGGTGGCGGGGGTTTAAAACGCCCAGGCCAGCAGGCCGCCATCAACGGCAATGGTTTGGCCGGTCACATAGCTCGACGCAGGCATACTCAGAAACGAAACGACTGAGGCCACTTCGTCCGGTTCACCAATTCGGTTCATAGGTGTGCGTTTCAGAATCCCGGCTAATTTCTCTGGATTGGTCAGCACGGGCGTTGCTAAGGGCGTTTTTATGTACCAAGGCGCTACTGCATTCACCCGAATGCTATCGGGCGCCCATTCTACAGCCAGATTGCGGGTTAGTTGCAGGAGGGCGGCTTTTGTCATGCCATATAACGATCCACTGCTCGTGTGTGATAGCCCCGACACCGACGAGACCATCACCACTTTCCCGTTTCCAGAAGCTTTCAGCAAAGGATAAGCCGCCTGACTTAGCTGATAGGCCGACCGCAGGTTCGTGTTCAGAACGTGTTCGTAGTCCGTTGGGCTATAGTCGGCAGTAGGCTTGCGAATGTTTGTCCCGGCATTGTTGACCAGAATGTCTACGCTATCCCAACTGGCTTTTACGGCCTCAATAATCTGGCTGGCCGCCCCCGGCTGGCTCACATCAGCCGCCAATCCATCCACAGTATGCCCCTGCTGACGATAATCTGCCAATTGCTGTTGGAGTAAGTTATTATCGCGGGCCACCATAAAAACAGATGCGCCGAGGTCGAGGAATTGCCGAACGATGGCTTCGCCAATGCCTTTTGTGCCGCCCGTTACAAGGGCGCGTTGGCCCTTGAGCGACCAGATGGATTGATTCATAGCTGAGACAGAAGCAGTGCTTATCTGCAAACCTACGCATCCCGCTTTTTGTAATCCGTCTGCTGGCGACTAATTTTAGCGTTTCGCCCAATTAAATTCCTTCTCATGAACAAACGAATCGGGCTGTTGGCCGGACTGACGCTCTCGCTGGGTGTCGCGCTGGCTCAAAACAAGCCCAAACCGGAGGATGTGCAGACGTTCACGCTCAAAAACGGCATGAAATTCATGGTTCTCGAAGATCATTCGATTCCTAATGCCAATTTCTATACCTTCTGGAAAGTTGGCTCCCGCAACGAAGTGCATGGCATTACGGGCCTGTCGCACTTTTTTGAGCACATGATGTTCAACGGAGCCAAAAAATACGGCCCTAAGCAGTTCGACCGGGTGATGGAAGCCAATGGTGGCTCGAACAATGCCTATACGACCGAAAACACAACGGTTTATACAGACTGGTTTCAGAGTGGCGCTCTCGAAACGATTTTCGACCTCGAAGCTGATCGCATCCGCGACTTAGCCATCGACCCGAAAATGGTGGAGAGCGAGCGCGGTGTGGTACTGTCGGAGCGGAGTACGGGCCTGGAAAACAGCAACTATCGGGTCATTAGTGAACTTGTGCAGTCGGTGGCGTTTGTGGAGCATCCGTATATGTTTCCGGTGATTGGCTTTGAGTCCGACATTAAAAAATGGACGCAGGCCGACCTCGAACACTATTTCAAAACGTATTATTCGCCCAATAACGCGGTGGCGGTTGTAGTGGGCGACGTGACATCGGCGCAGGTGAAAAAATTGGCTGAGCAATACATCGAGTCCATCCCGGCTCAGAAATTGCCGGATAGTCTTCGCACGGTAGAACCTCCACAAAACGGCGAACGACGCGCAACGACCTACAAAGACGTAGCGACGCCGAACATTCTGCTGGCCTATCATACGCCGGCGACGCGTCACCCTGATTATTTCGCCCTCGATTTGCTGAGTGGCGTGTTGAGTTCGGGTAATTCTTCTCGCTTAGTGAAGTCACTCGTACTGGATTCGACCATTGCTTCGCGGGTGTTTACCAACGTAGAATTGTCGTTTGACCCCAGTTTATTTTCGATATATGCGATTGCCGCCAACGGTGTTTCGGCAGAGCAGTTGGAGCGGTCGGTGTTGAATCAGATTGATAAGGTTGTTAACGAGGGTATTAATGAGGTGGAATTGCAAAAGCTGAAAAATCAGAAGCTGATGGAGTTCTATCGGACGATGGAAACCATTAACGGTAAAGCCAACTCGCTCGGCACGTATGAACTGTATTTCGGCGATTACAAAAAGCTCTACGAAGCCCCGTCGCTTTATGAGAAAGTAACCAAAGAGGACGTGCAACGCGTGGCAAAAACCTATCTGACAGGCCGCAATCGCACGGTTGGCTATCTATTACCAGAGCCAAAGACGAATCCGGTCAAAACCAACTAATCATCTTAAAATCAAACCTATAAGCCGGGCCGCCGGAGCGGTTTTGGAAGCCTTATAGGTTTAGCGATATGAAAGCTATTCTCTCTCTTATTACGGCTTTATTATTAACAGCCGTGTCGCTGGCACAGACATTCAAGGTGCCGCCTTATCAGAAATTTAAGCTCAAAAACGGCCTGACGATATATCTGTTAGAGCAACATGAAGTACCGCTCATCAATGTTTCGGTGGTGTTCGATGCAGGAGCCGTGCAGGACGGTAATCGCTATGGACTTGCCAACATGACCGCCGAAGCGTTGCTGTTTGGGAGTTCTAAATACACAAAGGCGCAATTAGAAGAAAAAGCCGAATATGTAGGCGCTACCATCGACACCTACGCGGGTAAAGAAGTTGCCAAACTGTCGGCGTCGTTTGCTGTCAAAGACCAGGATTTGCTGTTCGATATTATTCAGGATGTACTGACTAAACCTACCTTCGATCAGGCCGAATTCGATAAATACAAACAGCGTCAATTGCTTCAGCTAACCCAGCAAAAGGAAAGTCCGCGTGGGGTAGTTAATTCGTATTTTAACCAGTTTGTGTTTGCCGGGCATCCGTATGCAAACCCCATAACGGGCACGCCAACGGCCGTTTCGGCGATTACAGCCGCCGATGCCCGGCAGTTTTACCAGAAAAACTACACCACCGACCGTGCCGCCATTGCCCTTGTAGGCGATTTTAACACGACGGCCATGAAAAAACGCATCACCGACCTGTTCGGTAACTGGAAAACAACCGCTACCACATCGCCCCCGTTGACTGACCCAACGGTTTCGTTCGAGAAAAGCCGGGTACTGTTAGTCAACAAAGACGATGCCCGCGAAACAACGTTTTTAATCGGTGGGAAAGGCATCACCCAAAACAGTCCTGATTTTATTCCGGTAACCGTAGTTAACACAATTCTGGGTGGGCGGTTCACCTCGTGGCTGAACGATGCCCTACGCGTTAATTCGGGCCTGACGTATGGAGCCGGAAGCCGGTTTGGTACCTATCGCCGGAGCGGCACATTTGCTATTTCGACTTTCACGAAAGTCAGCACGACGACGCAGGCCATTGACATGGCGTTGCAAGTGCTGGACAGTCTGCATCGAACGGGAATTGATGAAAAAACCCTGACATCGGCCAAAAATTACGTTAAAGCCGACTTTCCACCTCGCTATGAATCGGCTACTGAACTGGCTAATCTGCTCACGGATATGTTTAGCTTGGGGTTCGACGAGTCGTTTATCAATAACTTCCAGAAAAACGTCGATGGCTTAACGGTAGCTAAAACGCGCCAGATTATTGATCAGTATTTCCCGAAAAACAACCTTCAGTTCGTACTAATTGGCAAGGCGGAAACTATTCGGGATAAAGTCAAAAAGTACGGAACCATCACCGAGAAAGAAATTAAAGCAGATGGTTTTTGACATACGTTTAAACACTACCTTTGCCCCTGAGTTTTCGGTGCCTGATGCTGCTTCGTGGTAGCTTTCACGGCTTAAAAGGGAAGTTGGTGCAAGACCAGCGCTGTCCCCGCAACTGTAAGTCTCTGTTAATAAATAATGTACAATGAATAAGGGAGGAATCCAGTCAATTATTCATCATTCATTTTACATTATTCATTAAACCCTCGGTTCACACTACATGGTCACTGCGCTGGTAATCAGCGCGGGAAGGCCCGAACCGACGAGACGAGCCAGGAGACCTGCCGACGACCATCCGTTGTTCTGGCGTTCGGAGGAAACGCCCCAACCGCGTGCCATGAAAGCGCACTTTGTTCGGGAAATATAGTGGGAGCAAGAACCCTTCTTTGGTGGGTGTCGATTCTGTTTGTTGGTTTGTTTTTGACCTGTAACAGTTTCGGACAAACCGATTCGTCGGCGACTCAGTCGGGTCGTTTGGGAACGGTTGTGTCGTTGTCGGCGGTGACGGTGCGGGCTGTTGCGCCCGAACGGTTTCTGGCTGGGCAAAAACTCCAGCGCATCGACTCGGCCACGTTGCTTCAGTTCCGGTTTGGCTCGTTAACGGATTTGTTGGCGTTAAATACGCCATTGGCGTTCAAAAACTACGGTCCCGGCCAGTTGGCGACGGTTTCGTTTCGAGGCACATCGGCTAATCATACGGCGGTGCTTTGGAATGGCATTAATATCAATCAGCCCAACCTTGGCCTTACGGATTTTTCGACCCTGCCCGTAGCGGGTTTCGACCGGCTGTTAGTACAGTATGGTTCTTCGGCCAGTGTAGTGGGTTCTGATGCCGTGGGCGGTAGTGTATTGCTCGGTGGCAATCCCAATTGGAAACCAGGGATTCGGGTAATGGTGGGGCAGCAGTTTGCCAGCTTTCGGAATAGTCAGACGCAGGCAGGCGTTCGTTACGGAGCGTCGTTGGGGAAAAACTGGACGTTATCGGGCAAGACGTTTGGGTATCGAAATCAAGTCAATAATGCTTATCCGTATGCCGAACGCCAGCATTATTTCTTAGAACCTTCCACCACAGCGCAGCGCGGCTTTGTACAGGATTTGTATTTTCTGCACAAAAACGGTCGGCAGGTTTCAGTGAACGCTTGGGTTTCGGATAACGACCTGATTATTACGCCACAGGATAGCATCGCCCGCGAACGCACCCGCACCCAATCGACGCGATTACTCGCTACCTATGAAGCCAATAAACTAACGCTTCGGCTTGGCTGGATTCGCGATGTGCTGGATTACGCGAAAGGTAATTTTTCGGCACCCAGCCATACCGAAACCGAACGGTTTATCAGCCGGGCTGAGCGTGAGTTTGCGCTATTATCGGCCCCGATGCGCCAACTGACGTTGCGAATAGGGGGCGAGTGGTCGCATTACCGCACCCGGACGGAGGGTTATGGCGGCCAACTGATTCAGGAAGACCGGGGAGATTTGTATGCGTTGCTTCGGTTTCAAACAACGCGCTGGCTCGTGTCGGCCAACATTCGACAAGCTTTCATTTCACGGTTCAATCCGCCCCTTACGCCATCGCTCGGTGCTGAATATCAAGTAATAACAAAAAGTCGGTTTGCTGTAACAGCTAAAGGAGCCATCAGCCGGAGTTATCGCGTGCCCACACTAAACGAACGTTACTGGATTGAATTAGGTAATCCAAATCTATTGCCCGAAAATGGCTTTAATCTGGAAGGTGGGCTGGTGGCCAATGCAGTCTTATTGGAATCTGTTAACCTGGTCGCTGATCTAACGGCTTATCGAAATCGGGTCGATAACTGGACCTACTGGAACCCGGCAAAGGAATATCATGTCGAGAATCTGCAATTGGTCGTAGCACGGGGCATTGAATTCAATACGGATCTTACGTATGCCCGTAACCAATGGCGGACGGGTGTACGGGTGGGGTATGCGCTTACGCGCTCATCGCAGGAGCGGGCTTACGATACTTACTCGCAGGATGTTGTGGGCAAGCAGTTGGTCTATGTACCGGTTCATACTGGTAACCTCAACGCCTATGCTCAGCGTGGCAAAACACGCCTGACCGTGCAGATGCAGGCCACCTCGCGTCGGTACATCACGTTCGATAATAGCCAGTTTTTTAAGGGCACGACGCTAACCAATGTGCTGCTGGAGCACACGGCTAAATTTGCCTCAGTACCAATTCGGATGCAGGGGCAGGTCAATAATGTGTTCGATGCGCTGGTAATCGGTGTGAAACGAAATGCGCTGCCGGGGCGAAACTGGGCAGTGAATCTGATAATTAATTTTCCTTCTATTTTATGAAAAATCAATTGACCAAAGTAATGGTGATTGGGCTGGTAGCCCTGAGTGTCTGGAACTGTAAAACCTCTGATCCTGAGCCAACGCCTTATGAGTCAGGTGTTTTTATTCTGAATTCGGGTAATTTCTCCAGCAATAACGGTACGGTTTCATTCCTGTCGCGCAATAGTAACACGGTGGCTACCAATATTTTTCAGTCGGCTAACCCGTCGCTATCGTTGAGCGGTGGTGTACAGGGCTATACTGAAGTCAATGGAAAAGGGTTAATTCTGGTCGATAATAGCACGGCTGGTCAGGACAAGGTCGAGATTGTGGAGTCGGGCACGTTTGTGTCGCGTGCTACCCTGAAAACGCCCGACATCGAAAATCCACGTCAGGTAATTCAGGCGGGTCTGAATAAAGCCTATGTCAGTTGCTGGGATGTTTCGGGCGATTTCTCGAAAGGGACGTTTTACAAAGACCCCGGTTATATTGCCGTTGTTGATTTAAATACAAGTACTGTTTCTAAAAAAATTCCGGCGGTGAAAGGCGTTGAGCGAATGGTACTGGCCGGAAGCGAGGTATTTGTAGGTAGCACCAGCTATAGTGGCGATAAAACCCTGCTGATTATTGATGCCAACACCGATATGGTGAAAGATAAACTTGATTTTGGCGCAACGCCCGAGCCTATTGCGCTCGATGCCGACGGTAAAGTGTGGATTCTGGCGGGTAAGGATTTGGCCCGAGTCAACCCGTCAAGCCGATTGGTAGAGAAGCGATTGACCTTTGCGGCCGCCCCCGGCTCGGTAACGATAAATGCCGATAAACGAGCCTTTTATTATACACTGAGTGGCAAAACCTATCGGTTACCGATTGATGCGACGACGGCATCAGGCAGCCAGGTGGTTGCCCGTTCGTTTAGCGCGTTAGGCGTTGACCCGGTAACCAAACGCGTCTATGGGAGCCAGAGTCCACTCCTTTATACCCAGGCTGGGTATGTATTGCGTTACGAAGAAGGCGGTGCGTTAATTGATTCGGTTAAAGCCGAAATTGCGCCCACTGGATTTTACTTCCGATGAGTCGACAACGGGCGATTATGAATTGGAGCGGGGGGAAAGATTCGGCCCTTGCACTGTACCATAGCCTTCAGTCGGGCCGGTGGGATATACGGAATTTGTTGATATCGGTGAATGAGCAGCACGGGCGCGTGAGTATGCACGGCGTTCGGCTGGATTTACTGGCCGCTCAGGCCGACCGATTGGGATTGCCCCTGCAACTATTGCAACTGCCGGGCGAGGTATCAATGGAAACGTATAATGCGCGAATGCAGGAAACGCTTCAATTGGTTTACCAACAAGGAATTACGTATTCTATTTTCGGAGATATCTTTTTGGAAGACCTCCGACAGTATCGCGAAACGCAATTTCAGCGCGTGAACCTGACGGGCGAGTTTCCTCTGTGGCAACGAAACACCACCGAATTATTGCATGAATTTGTGGATTTGGGCTTTCGGGCGGTGCTGGTCTGCGTAAACGAGAAGCACCTACCCGCTGATTTTGTAGGCCGGGAACTCACATTAGATTTGGTAAAAGACTTCCCTAAAACCGTTGACCCCTGTGGCGAAAACGGTGAGTATCATTCGTTTGTATACGACGGCCCTATTTTCTCAAGCCCCATTTTATTCACTAAAGGCGAAATTGTTCGGCGCGTGTATACGCCATCGGGTAACACGGATTGCCATAGCGACAAAGCCGACCGACGTTGGGATGTCGGTTTCTGGTATCAGGATTTAATCCTTGACGCTTAGGACAGATTGTGCTTTATAAAAAAGGCTTTTACATGCGTGTAAAAGCCTTTTTTGCGTGCTCTGTTGGTAACTTTAGAACAAACGTCCTATAAAAATCAAGACGATTGCGCCCCCCACAGAAATCAGCAGGTTCATTAACAGGCCATCATTCTCTGGATCATTACCGAGTCGTTTAGCAATAAAGCCGCCTACCAAACCGCCGAAAATACCCAGCAGAATATTGACGAACGCTGAATTGTGACTTTCCATGATAACGCTGGCCAGATAACCGGCTATGCCGCCAAGTAGAATAGAATACAGAAATCCCATAAGTTTAAGAGATTAGGTGATATGCCAATGTGGCAGTGCAATTGTACGCAAAATGAATCAATCCTGGATTGCCGAACGAATACGGTGAGTGAAAAATTGGAACCTGGATGGGTATAAACAACCGATAAACTCATTTTACACGTTAGCAATCTAATTTATAGTTTATTGATAAATCTTCCTTGTGAAAGGCTAACGATATGACTCAATTATCAATGAAACGATCCGCATTTTCCCGTCGGACGATTGTGCTCTCCACAGTCGGTTTACTGGTCGGCGGGGTGTTTGTTGGGGCCTACCAGAACCGCAACCTCAACGCGGCATCGGGTAAATACCTGACAAGCCTGTTTGCTCAACTCTCCGACGATGACAAACATGACCCAAAATATGCCGTCGGGAGTCTAAATGTGGCACCCGGATTAGAGGCTACGCTCTTTGCCGCCGAACCCATGCTGACTAACCCTACCGACATCGACGTAGATGCCAGAGGGCGGGTTTGGGTGTGCGAAGCCTACAATTATCGGCCAGCCGTTAATGGCAATCCAACCCGAAAAGAAGGCGACCGCATCGTGATTCTGGAAGATACCAACGGCGATGGCAAAGCCGATGTGACGAAGGTATTTTATCAGGACCCCAGCATCGAATCGCCCCTCGGTATTTGGGTGCAGGGTAACAAAGTTATCGTGTCTGATAGCCCGAACGTATGGGTATTGACTGACGAAAACGGCGATGATAAAGCCGACAAAAAAGAATTGCTCTTCACGGGCATTGGGGGCGAACAGCACGATCATGGCATGCACACTTTTGTGTTTGGGCCGGATGGTAAGTGGTATTTCAACTTTGGTAATGCGGGTGAGCAACTGCTCGACAAGGATAAAAATCCGGTTATTGACATCGTCACGGGAAAAGCCATCAATAAGCAGAATTTCAAGCAGGGAATGGTGTTCCGCTGCGACCCCGACGGCAAAAACGTAGAATTGCTGGGCCAGAATTTCCGCAATAACTACGAGGTGGCCGTTGATTCCTACGGCACCCTCTGGCAGTCGGATAACGACGACGACGGCAACAAGGGCGTTCGGATTAACTACGTCATGGAGGGCGGCAACTACGGCTATACCGACGAGTTAACGGGCGCAGGCTGGCAGGCCAACCGAGAGAATATCGAACCCGAAATTCCCCGTCGGCACTGGCACCTGAACGACCCTGGCGTTGTGCCGAACCTGCTCCAGACGGGGGCCGGTTCGCCAACGGGAATTATTGTCTATGAAGGAAAACTCCTGCCCGAAGTATTCCGCAATCAGGTCATTCACTGCGATGCTGGACCAAATGTGGTGCGGTCGTATCCGGTGCAGAAAGATGGCGCGGGCTATAAAGCCGAAATTGTGAACGTGCTTGAAGGAGCGCGTGACCAGTGGTTCCGGCCTGCCGACGTGTGCGTGGCTCCTGATGGCTCACTCATCATTGCCGACTGGTATGACCCTGGCGTGGGTGGTCACCAGGCGGGCGACCAGAACCGGGGCCGCGTGTATCGCGTAGCGCCACCGAACTCACCTTACACCATGCCCAAAGTCGATGTTTCTACGACGGATGGCGCTATCGAAGCCCTGCAAAGCCCGAATATGGCGATTCGCTACGCAGGTTGGCAGAAACTGCGCGAAATGGATAAAAAAGCCGAGAAAGCACTGGCAAAACTCTATAAATCGTCTGATAATCCACGCATGCAAGCGCGTGCTTTATGGCTGCTGAGCAAGTTAGATAAAGGGACAAAATACATCGAAACAGCCTTGAAAAGCGACAATCCCGATTTGCGTATTACAGCACTTCGGGCCGCTCGTGAGGGTAAAGGAGATATTATTCCATATGTGAAACAATTAGCCAACGACCCTGACGCGCATGTTCGTCGGGAATGCATCATTGCCCTGCGCCGGAGTACCTCGCCTGATGCACCAGCCTTGTGGGCGCAGTTGGCGAACCAGTACGACGGCAAAGACCGCTGGTACTTAGAAGCGCTGGGTATTGGCGCTGATGGCAACTGGGACAGCTATTATACCGCCTGGGTCAAGCAGCTAAATGGCGATCCGTTAGCCAATGCCGGTGGTCGTGACATTGTGTGGCGTGCCCGCACGAAGGAGTCCGTACCCATGCTGGCTAAACTCGCGGGCGATCCTTCGGTTGACCTAAATCAGCGTTTACGGTATTTCCGGGCGTTCGACTTTAATCCGGGTGCCACCGAAAAGTCTAATGCCTTACTCAGTATTTTACAGGCCAATAGCAACTCTACCGACGTTACCAAACTGGCCCTCCGCCACTTAGACCCGGCATTCGTTAAGAACTCGCCGGTGGCGACCAATGCGCTCAACAAACTTATGGGCGATGTATACGGAACGCCCGAATACATCGAACTCGTGACGCGCTATGAACCAGCTTCCGAAAACGCTCATCTTAAACAATTAGCCGTTCAAAAAGCAATGGACGGTATGGGCCGCGATGCTGCCCGGCAGTTGCTCAAGCAGGGCGGTGGCCCAATGGTTTGGGAAGTCATCAACGGCACCGACGCCGAAGCCGCCACCAACATGCTGACGGCCTTGCGCCGGGTAGGCAACAAAGAGTCCATTGATGTACTGAAAACAGTGGCTTTAGATGGCAATCGTCCGGCGGCTGTGCGTCGGGAGGCCACACGCTCGCTGGGTGGAAGCATGGAAGGGGCCGATATGGTGGTGGCACTGTTGAAGTCCGGCGAAATAACGGGCGAGTACAAGAAAGCAGCCGCCCAGGGCGTAAGCAACGACTGGCGTAAGAAAATCCGGCAGGAAGCGGCCAGTTATTTGGATGGCGGGCAGAGCGCCGAGGGTAAAAAACTACCGGGCATCAATGAACTGCTGGCTATGAAAGGCGACGCGACGAAAGGTGTGAGCGTTTTCAAAAACAATTGCTCCATCTGCCATCAGGTCAATGGGGAAGGCATGGATTTCGGTCCGAAACTATCAGAAATTGGCTCTAAGCTGCCTAAAGAAGGCCAATATTTAGCTATTCTGCATCCCGACGCAGGTATTAGCTTCGGTTTTGAAGGCTGGGAGGTGAAGTTTAAAGACGGCAGTGCCATGACGGGCATCGTGTCCAGCAAAACCGAAACCGACCTGCAAATGAAGTTTCCGGGTGGTGTAGTGCAGAATTACAAAATGGCTGATGTTGTTTCGATGAAGCAGATGGATTCGTCTATGATGCCATCGGGCTTACAGGAAGCCATGAGCACGCAGGAACTGGTCGATTTAGTGGACTATTTAGCAAGTTTGAAAAAGAAATAAGACCGGGATTTAGCAGATTTAAGGATTAAAACAGATTTTGCTCTTGACCAAAGCGACTAACAAAATCAGATTAATCCTTAAATCTGCTAAATCCTGGTTCAGACAATTATGCAACGACGCAATTTCGTAAAATCAACGCTTGGCGTGGCGGGAGCCGCTGTTTCGGGCGAATCGATGGCCGATAACTGGCACTCGCAGCCTAACTTTTTGGCGAAAAACACCTTTAAACTCAAATATGCCCCGCATTTCGGCATGTTTGAAAACAGCGCGGGTAAAGACCCCATCGACCAGCTAAAATTTATGGCTGATATGGGTTTTACCGCGATGGAAGATAACGGCATGATGGGCCGCGACACGGCTCTTCAAACTAAAATCGGGGAAGAAATGGCCCGGCTGGGCATGTCGATGGGCGTCTTTGTGCTTGACAAAGGAGGTAATTCACAAAATACGCTTGCTGCCGGAAAGACCGAATTCGTCGATATTTTTCTGAACGGATGCCGGAAAGCCGTTGAAACAGCCAAACGATGCAATGCCAAATTCACAACTGTTGTGCCGGGCGATTTTGAGCGGAATTTACCTATTGGTATTCAGACCGGCAACGTAATTGATGCCCTCCGACGGGGAGCCGACATTCTGGCTCCGGCTGGGCTAACAATGGTACTGGAACCGCTGAGCGACACACCGAATTTATTTCTGCGGACCTCCGACCAGACCTACGAAATCTGCCGGGCGGTCAACAGTCCTGCCTGCAAGATTCTGTTTGATATTTATCACATGCAGAAAAACGAGGGGCATATTATCCCGCACATTAACTGGTGCTGGAGCGAGATTGGCTATTTTCAGATTGGCGATAATCCCGGGCGAAAAGAGCCGACAACGGGCGAAATCAATTATAAGAACGTTTTCAAGTACGTTTATGAGAAGCAGAAGGCGGCCAATAAAGAGTTTATTTTTGGTATGGAACACGGCAACTCAAAGCCGGGAAAAGAAGGTGAAATGGCGTTGATTAAGGCCTATGTCGAGTCGGATAGCTTTACCGTGTAAACGTTGTTGTGCGTAAAAAGTAAATGGGTAGTTAAGCGTCATTCTGACGGCCTGACTACCCATTTAGCTTAATCAAATGTCTTTCTTAGAGAACAACCACTGAGTTCTCTTCGCTCGAAATGCCACTGGCTACGTATTTATCAGCAGCCCAATCGTTTGTCCAGGTCGTGCCATCCAGGATGTAGCGGTACTGATACTCGCCACCAACCGGCAGTTCTACCGTTGTCTTGTACGAACCATCTTTTTGCTTCTTCAGAACTTGGGTAGTAGCGTCCCATCCGTTGAATTCACCGGCCAGGGCGACCGTTTTAGCACCATTGACGGCTTCAGCCGACAACTCAAACGTTACTTTTGCAAGGGGTTTGCTTTTGAGAAATTGTTTGGCAATTGCCATAGAGGTTCAATATTTAGTTTCGATGCAAAATTATAATGCAAAATTAGTAATACCATAACTATCAATAGCTTACGCCCTAAAATTCTTTAAATAATCTTAATTTATATATCTCGATTTATAAATACTTATCTGAGAAACGTCCTATTTTATTTACGTTTTACAGGCCTGTTTCCCTAAACATCTGCCCACATTCAGATTGCATAATCTACGTTCTAAAAATAGGTTATTTGCAAAATTCCCTCCATTTATCAGGCTATATGCGCTGGATAAGATCGGTACTCACGTGTCCAGTGCCAGGCTCCCTGAAACGCTATCAGACAAAAAATGGCGTATTCAATGCCCACCAATTTAACCCCTTTCGTGAAATACATGTACGTGCTAATGATGTCTACCAACAGCCACACCCACCAGCATTCCAGCTTTTTCTGAATCATCATAAACGTACCAATGATACTCATGACAGTGGTGAATGAATCTAAGTAAGGAAAGGCGCTGGGTTTGCCAAACATCACCGGAAACCATACATGCAGATTCTCGGCAAAAGCCCCCAAAATGCCAGTAGCTACTATCCCACTGGATAGCACCATCACCAAAGGTCGGCCCGCTAATCGGGTAATTCTGAGTTCGTTGCGCTGATCGGCCTCGTCGGCAGTTGGGTGAGTCCATCGCCACCAGCCTTGTAGATTAGTCACGAAAAAGAAAACCTGCAAAAACATGTCAGGGTAAAGCTGAATCTGGTAGAACAGAAAGAAAAAGAGTAATACACTCGCTGCGCCAATAGGCCAGCTCCAGACATGGGCGCGGGCTGCTAACCAGGTCGCGATGGCTCCGCTCACAACCCCGAAAAATTCCAGATAACTCATGGAATAACCCCAGAGCGTGAAAAATATGGTATGGATGTCGAAAAAATTGTCCATGCAGGAAAGTAATCGGCAGAGGTTTCTACCTTTAACGGTGCGAAAGTACGGATTAACTGTTTACTCGAACCTTACTACTATGCAACGTATTGCTATGCTTGGGGGCGGCTTCATTGGCCGCTTTTATGCCGAATCTATTCATGGCCAGCGCAGCCGCGACAGAGTTGTGGCTATTTACGCCCGTCGTCAGGAAACCGCCGATAAATTTAAAGATGACTATGGTTGTGAGATTGCTTCGACCAATATGGAAGAAGTAATTGCCCACCCCGATGTCGATATGGTTTGTATCGCCCTGCCGAATAATGTCCACGAAACCGCCGTCAATCTGTGTGCAAAGCACAAGAAATCCGTAGTATGCACGAAGCCGCTGGGCCGCAATGCCGAAGAGTCGCTTCGGATGATGCAAACCGCCGAAGAAGCGGGCATCTTTGCCGGATATCTGGAAGACCTTTGCTACACACCGAAATTTCTGAAAGCATTGGACAGCGTTAAAAATGGCGCGTTAGGCCGAATTCTGTGGGCTAAATCGCGCGAGGCACACCCCGGTCCCCACTCCGATTGGTTCTGGGATAAAGAGCAGGCCGGGGGCGGTTGCATGCTCGATCTGGGTTGCCACTGCGTAGAAATTGCCCGGAGTTTTATTGGCAAAGATGTAAAACCAGTTGAGGTAATGTGCTGGGCGGCCACGCAGGTAAAACCCATCGATGCCGAAGATCATGCGATTGCGCTGGTGAAATACGAAAACGGAGCCATCGGGCAATTTGAAGTAAGCTGGGTATTTCGGGGCGGCATGGACCTACGCGACGAGGTTATGGGCACCGAAGGCACCATCTGGATTAACAACTTTTTGCGAACCGGCTTTGAAATGTACACCTCTGGCAAAGGAGCCGATTATGTAGCTGAAAAAGCCGAATCCACAACGGGCTGGCTATTTCCTGTAGGCGACGAGGTAAACGATCTGGGCTATAATCACATGTTTACCGACATGTTCAAATCGCAGGAAGAAGGTCGTCAACCCGCCGAAACCTTTTATGATGGCTACATCGTAAACGCCGTACTGGATGCGGCTTACAAATCGGCTGAGACCAAACAGTGGGAGAAAGTAAATCTTCCGGTCTGGCGTGGTCAGGAAGGGCTGACACAAGCCTCAACCTTAGTTGACTACGACGATGATTATTACCTCGTGAAAGAAGAACTGATGACCCACGATGGTCGACACAAGGTTATTCTAAAAGATAAGAAAACCGGGAAGATCATCGAGCGAGATATTGCATAGTTGGTTACTTACTGACTTCTTAAGATATTACAGATTGACCGGCTACTGCCAACATCCCTAAAAAGCAGTTGGCAGTAGCCGGTCAATTTCGTTTCTTGCATCCTGAAATTTATACATATAAGATTCAATGTGGTTAGAAAATAAAAAGATTGTTGTCATTGGTGGTACAACGGGCATGGGCCTGGCGGCTGCAATGGCGTTCGTGCGTGAAGGTGCACAGGTCGTGGTGGTTGGGCGTAACCCCGAGAGTTGCACAGCCGCCGAAAATCAACTGAACGGCAACGGACTGGCTATGTCGGGCGATGCTGCCGACCCGCAAACGGCAACTAAAGCCATTGCGCTTTGCCAGCAGATTTTTGGTGGCTTTGATGGACTCTATCATGTGGCGGGCGGCAGTGGTCGACGCTTCGGCGACGGACCGCTTCACGAGATTACTCTTGACGGCTGGAACTATACTGTAAACCTGAACATGACCTCGCTCATGCTTTCCAACCAGGCGGCTGTTCGGGCGTTTCGGGCGCAGGGTAGCGGTGGGGCTATTCTCAATATGGGTTCGGTGCTGGGATCGCGCCCTTCGCCCGCTTACTTTGCCACTCATGCATATGCGGCCATGAAATCGGCCGTGATTGGTTTCACAAAATCCATAGCGGCTTATTACGCCAGCGATAACATCCGGGTGAATGTGCTGGCTCCGGCCTTAGTCGAAACACCAATGGCACAACGGGCAGCTCAGGACGATACGATTCTGGCATTTACTAAAACCAAACAGCCGCTCGATGGCGGGCGTATTGGCAATCCCGACGATTTGGACGGAGCCGCCGTTTATTTCATGTCGGATTATTCGGCGTTTACAACCGGGCAAGTGCTGACCGTCGATGGCGGCTGGAGTGTGAGCGAAGGGCAGATTTAAGTAATGTTGCCCATGCTCGAAACGCCCCGCCTGACGCTGATTCCCCTCACGCTCGACCAACTCCAGCTTCACATCGCGGATAATTACCAGTTGGAGGAAACGCTGGGTCTTCAAAAAGGCTATCGGGAAGTAGTAGAGCCGGTGTGGAGCATTATTATTCATTTTACTATACCACGCCTGCAAGACCCTTCGCTTGATCCACTTTACCATACCATGTGGTTGGCTGTTGACCGTCAGAAAAAACAGTTTGTGGCCGAAGCTAAATTCAAAGGTGAACCCGATGAAACCGGAGCCATTGAAATTGGCTATGGTACGTACCCGGCATTGCAACGGCAAGGCTATATGACCGAAATGGTAGGTGGATTAGTAAAGTGGGCGGGCCAGCAGCCAGGCGTTGTGCGAGTTGTAGCCGATACGGAAGCCGAAAATGTGGCTTCTCAGAAAGTATTAGAAAAGAATAACTTCCGCTTGTTCTCTCGAATTGAGAATATGCTCTGGTGGGAATATAATTTTATGTAGCTTAAGATTTATAAACAGGACTTTTTGCCTATAAGATTGTATATTTAGGCTTTCCTGAAACTAATTCTTATCTATGTCTTCCCGTCGTAAATTCCTCCGCCAGCTTGGCGGCTCTTCCGCCCTTCTCGCTGGTGGAGCTTCTCTCCTTGTTCCAGATCAGGCAGATGCCCGAACCTACCGTGAAAGTCTACTCGAAAGCATTAAGCCGCGTTCAGCCGCCGACACGATTAACATTGGCCTGATTGGCGCAGGCATTATTGGTCATTATGACCTCGATTGTGCGCTCAAGGTGCCTGGTACGAAAGTAGTTGCCGTGGCCGACCTCTACCAGCCCCGATTGGAGCGGGCTAAAGAAGTTTGGGGGAACGACCTCTTTATAACCCGCGATTACCGCGAAGTGCTGACCCGCAAAGATGTGGATGCGGTACTTATTTGTGTGCCTGACCACTGGCATGACCATATCTCAATTGCTGCTTTAAAAGCCAATAAGCATGTGTATTGCGAAAAGCCAATGGTGCACCACATCGACGAAGGCTATGCCGTAATCGATGCACACAAAAAATCAGGGAAGGTGTTTCAGGTGGGAAGCCAGCGAGCCAGTGCATCGGCCATACTTGAAGCTAAAAAACGTTACGAAGCGGGAGATATTGGCGAACTGACTTCCGTTGAAGCCTTTCTCGACCGCACGGATGCACTGGGTGCCTGGCAGTATACCATGCCCCCTAACGTTGACCCAAAAGACCTTGACTGGAATACGTTTCTGGGCGATGCCCCTAAAAAGCCGTTTGAACCGGTTCGGTTTTTTCGGTGGCGCAATTACAAAGATTACGGCACGGGCGTAGCGGGTGATTTGTTCGTTCACCTTCTCACCGGCCTGCATACGGTAACGGGCAGTTTGGGGCCAACCAGTATTTACGCGCTGGGCGATTTGAACTATTGGAAAGATGGTCGTGATGCGTATGACTTAGTTACGGCCCTTATTAACTATCCGAAAACCGATAAGAATGCGTCATTTCCGTTAGCCATGCGCGTTAATCTGGCAACTGGTGCGGGCGGTGATATTCATACGCGGTTAGTCGGCACAGAGGGTGTTATCGACATTGGCTGGAATTCGTTTGTCATGAACCAATTGAAGCGGCCCAACGCGCCTATGTACAGCAAAGGATATGATGCACTATTTACGTATCCGCAGACCATGCAGGATCAGTTTGTGCAGCAGTATGACCAGAAATATCCAGCCGGGCAATTTACACGAGACATAAAGAATGAACCTGCCGTAGCCTTCAATGCCCCCGACGGCTACGACGACCGGCTCGACCACATGATCGTGTTTTTCAATGCCATTCGCGAGAATAAACCCTCTCTCGTTAAAGAAGATGCTGAGTTTGGAATGCGAGCGGCTGCTCCTTCCTTAGCCGCGAACCTTAGCGTTGACCAAAAGCGGGTAATCAACTGGAATCCGGTTACAATGAAATTAATGTAAGTGGCAGACAATGAGCGTTTTAATGCATTTTTAATGTCATAGTCGTATTTTAAGGCCAATATGCAACCTTATTATCTGTACATGAAAAGGTTACTTACTTCCTTAGCCCAAAAATGTCATGAAAAATGTTTCCGTAGCCCAGAAAATGAATCTGCCCTGGGTTGAATCCCCTTTTTTTGATGATTTATTAGCCAAAAAAGAGTTAAGGCCTGAGCAGATCGAACTGGCTAAGCATTATAACCGGGAAGGATTTCTACTGCTACGGCAACAGGTTAGCCACGACTTAATTGATCGAACAAGACGCGAAATTGAGCATGAGTATCCCGGTCGGGTTGGCGAAAAACCCGACCGGCATCAGGATTTGTGGAAAAAGTACACCACTGTGCGCGAAATGGCCAGTCAGCCCCAAATTTTTGATGTGCTGCGAATGCTATATGAACGGGAACCAATTCCATTTCAGACGCTAAACTTCAAATTCGGTACGCAGCAGCGGGCACACTCCGACACTATTCACTTCAGTAGTACACCTGCCCGATTCATGTGTGGGGTGTGGGTGGCGATGGGGGATACGAATACCAACAACGGCCCCTTATTTTATTACCCGCGTTCGCACCGGCAAAAGGAGTTTAACTACTTCGATATTGGTATTGAAGCCGAAGAAAATTACGCCGAATATCCTCATTATGAAGATTTTATTGAGGAGTTTATGGATGCCAATGGCTATCAGCGTCAGGAAATTCATATGCAAAAAGGCGATGTACTCATCTGGTCGTCGAATTTAGTGCATGGTGGGATGCCGATTAAAGGCGGTAACGTCACCCGATGGTCGCAGGTGACGCACTACTATTTTGAGGGGTGCATGTATTACTCACCCCGGTTTTCGGATATGTTCGCCAACAACCTTAATCTACGACACGTCGTTAACGTAGCGACAGGAAAAGTGGTGCAGCACAGCGAAAACGGGAAGCCTATCGAAACCATCAACACGGGCAAGTTTCGCTATGCGGTGAGCCATCATTTTACGCTCCCCGTGTTAATGAAAGAAGTGATTAAAAAAATAATCGGTAAAAAACCATTCTAATCGACTTGTACGACGTGGTGCAAACCTACTCTTCATTGAGTTTGCGCTACGTCGTACTTTTTTAATTGACTATGCAACCTGTCCCTATCAAAACTACCGTTGTTGGTTCGATGCCGTTTCCGGGCTGGCTCGAATTTTCCAGCCAAAATCTCCCCGCGTTTGGCCCCGCCGATATCAACGAAATGATTGAAGACGCCGTCGTAGCATCCGTTCACGACCAGGTAGCCGCCGGATTAGATGTCATTACGGATGGCGAACAAACCCGTTTTGACTTCAATCTGTCGTTCTACGGCTATATCAACGGCATCCAGAATAATGAAACGGAGCTTCGGAAATACGGTCCGCCTGCTCACGACCAACGCGGTAAGCACAATATCATTGAGCCGCTAACGGCTCCCAAAGGATTAGGCGTCGTGGAAGAATATCTACGCCTGAAACGGCTGGCTCCCGCTGGGCAGGGACTAAAAGTTTCCATTCCGGGACCTTATACACTGAGCGGGCGACTGTTGCCGGGTAGTTTGTATAAAGATCGCTGGGAAGTAACGGAAGCACTATTGCCCTTAGTCAATAAAGAAATTGCCGACCTTGTGGCGTTAGGAGTACCTGAAATCTGCGTCGATGAACCATCAATGTCGTGCTATGCCTACCGGGAAGACACCAAACGATTTGTGGACATTTTCAACCGGACGGTAGCGCCGGGCGTGGGTAAAACCCGATTATCGATGCACCTCTGCTTCGGGAACTACAAAGGTCGGTCAGTCGGAAAAAAGACAATTGCGCCTATGCTGCCCGATTTTCTGGATATGACGGTCGATGAACTTCATTCCGAAATGACTATTTTGAATTTCGCCGAAGTGAATCTGTTAGAACGCTTCGCCGAAAAATTTGACGTGGCGGTGGGTGTCATCGACGTGAAAAGTTACTACATCGAAACGCCCGAAGATGTGGCTGAACGCATTCGCAAATGCATGCCTTATGTACCCGCCGAAAAACTCGCCGTTGCGCCTGACTGTGGCCTAAGTCAAACTGCCCGCTGGGCTGCTAAACAAAAGTTAGCGAATATGGTAGCCGGTGCGAAAATTGTGCGGGGAGAATTGTGATTTTTTGTCCTTCCGACGATAGGAGGAATCGTAAAGACTCCCAATGTGCAAGTGAGGACACATTACAATTCCTCCTATCGTCGGAAGGACAAGGGCGCTACAGTTGTTCTTTCAATTCATGAGTAAGCTCACACCGTTCATTTTCCAACTTGCCCATATTTTCTTTCAGTAACATTCGGTTCACGGCGTTATCGAAATGTTCGCTATAAGATGCCCGCAGTTCTTTCCGTTTCATGGCTTCCAGAAAACGGCGAACATCGTCGGAGGTTTCGAGCAGGAGCGGAGGTACTTCGGTTGGCTGGTCGTCATCGCCTTTCGCAACCATCGTGAAATAGCTGGTATTGGTGTGCTTCACCGTACCCAGCTTTACATTCTCAGCAATAACCTTAATGCCCACGACCAATGACGTTCGGCCTACATAATTGACCGAAGCCAGCAGCGACACCAGTTCGCCCACCTCGACCGGCTGCCGAAAATTAACTCCATCAACTGACACCGTCACGCAATACTGTCCCGCATGCTTGGCCGCACAGGCATAAGCTACCTTGTCCATCAGCGACAGCAAAGTGCCGCCATGAACGCGCCCGCCAAAATTGGCGTAGGCCGGAATCATCAATTCAGTCAGTGTCGTGCGGGAATGGCTAACGGGCTTGGCGGTCATAACCGGGATTTAGCAGATTTAAGGATTTACTGGATTTTGTTTTTCAGAGGTGAACAAATATGGAGGAATTCAACAAGGTATAAAAATGAAGAAGCCACTCTATCTCAGAGTGGCTTCGGAAATAAAATCAAGAAAATCAATTCAATCACATAAATCCCGGTTTTAGACGGCGAAACTCTCTCCACAACCGCAGGTTCGGCTGGCGTTCGGGTTTTTGAACTGAAAGCCTTTGCCGTTCAATCCGTCCGAAAAATCGAGCTCCGTACCGGCCAGATAGAGCAAACTTTTGCGGTCTACCAGGATTTTAATGCCTTTATCTTCAACCACATGATCAGTCGGTTGTTGGGTCGCATCGAATTGCAGGTCATACATCAGGCCCGAACAGCCACCGCCCTGCACAGCTACGCGAATGGCATACTCTTCAGCCAGGCCATCTTTCTGACGCAGTTCAACAATTTTATTTTTAGCGATTTCTGAAACCGTAACCATAGTCGTAACTCAGTCAATTTTGACGCATATCAATGCTTTCTCTATAACTTTCGGCCAAACAGAAAAGTTCTTTTCATGTGTCTGGGCTAAGCTCCAGCTTGGCCCATTCTATTTTATCTACACGGGCCAGGCTGGAGCTTAGCCCAGACAAGGACAACTATGCTCACCAACGTTGAACACATCGGCATTGCTGTTCGCGACATTGCCGCATCCAACGACTTATTTACCAAACTGCTCAACGTAACGCCCTACAAGGCCGAAACGGTTGAATCAGAGGGTGTAACGACTTCGTTCTTCCAAGTTAATAAAACTAAAATTGAACTGCTCGAAGCGACTAAACCAGATAGTCCGATTGCGAAATTTCTGGAGAAAAAGGGGGAGGGAATTCACCACATCGCCTTTGAAGTGGATGACATCACTGCCGAAATAGAACGACTAAAGGCTGAAGGATTTACGTTACTGAATGAGGCTCCCAAACGCGGAGCCGATAATAAATTAGTGTGTTTCCTGCACCCGAAAGCCACCAATGGGGTGTTGATTGAACTGTGTCAGGAAATAAAGGAATAGACCCGAATGAAGAATAGAAAGACGTTTTTAATTGGATTCGTTAGTCTCATTGTCACGGCTGCTCAAGCCCAGTTACCCAGCAATGCCGCCCGTTACACGCAGCCCGGCGTTGATGTTCAGCACTACTCATTTTCACTCACGCTGAGCGACTCCACTAACCAGATTCAGGGCGAAACCAGCATCCGCTTCACCCGCACCGACGACCGGCAAACGGTCTGGTTCGATCTGATTGCCAATAAAGCCGATACTTCGCAACGTGCTGATGCCGCAACGGGCATGAAAGTCCGGTCGGTGACCTTGCCCGATGGTAAAGCCGTGCCGTTCAGTCAACGCAACGACCGGGTGTTTATCAACCTGCCTGCGGCTCCAAATCAGCCGACGGAAGTGGTAATTCGCTACGACGGAACACCAGCGAGGGGCCTGATTATCAGTCAGAACAAGTTTGGCGAGCGAACGTTTTTCGGCGATAACTGGCCCAATAACGCCCGGAATTACCTGCCCGTTGTTGACCACCCGTCCGACAAGGCTACCTGCTCGTTCACCGTGAACGCACCGGCGACGTATCGAGTCATTGCCAATGGAAAATTCTTAGGCGAAACGGCTTTACCCAACGGCAAAAAACAAACGCGCTGGCAGGAAAACACGCCCATACCAACTAAAGTGATGGTGATTGGCGCGGCCCGATTTGCGGTTGAGGAGGTGGGGGCAGTAAGCGGTGTACCTGTCCAAAGCTGGCTCTACCCGAAAGACAGTCAGAAAGGGTTTATTGATTACCGCCCAGCCAAAGAAATCCTGCAGTACTTCATTGACCGGGTTGGTCCGTATTCGTATGAGAAGTTAGCCAACGTAGAATCTACGACCATTTTCGGAGGGATGGAAAACGCGAGTTGTATTTTCTACAATGAAAAGGCCATTATCGGGCATCGAGATTCGGATATGGAAGCACTGCTGGCCCACGAGATTGCTCACCAGTGGTTCGGCAACTCGGCCACCGAAGCCGACTGGTCTCAGCTTTGGCTGAGCGAAGGATTTGCCACCTATTTCTCCGCCCTTTATCTGGAACACGCGTATGGCAAAGACACGCTCAACGCCGTGCTAAACCAGAATAAAGGCCAGATTTTTCGCTATAATTCCCTCAAACCCAAAGGCACCATTGTGGATTCGACCACCACAAATCTGATGGATTTGCTCAATCCAAACTCCTACCAGAAAGGCGGTTGGGTATTGCACATGCTCCGGCACGAACTCGGCGACGATGTATTCTGGAAAGGCGTTCGGGCCTATTACTCGACATTCCGCAACCGTACCGCCCAAACCAGCGATTTGCAGGCCGTGATGGAAAGCGTTTCGGGAAAGAAGTTAGGTCAATTTTTCCAGCAGTGGCTCTATCAGCCCGGCTACCCCGAAGTGGTTTGGGGAACGACCTACAATGCAACCAAAAAATCCTTAGTCATTGACGTTCGGCAGGCGCAACGCACGGGGACGTTCTTCACCATCCCGCTCACGTTCAGCATCCGGGGCACGAACGGCCGCGAACTCACCCGCACGCCCCGCCTAACCATGACCGAACAAACGCAAACCTTCACCGTTCCTTTAGCTACTGCCCCCGCATCGGTCGTCATCGACCCGGATAACATCGTGCTGATGCGGGCCGTGCAAATGGGTAAGTAAATCCCTAACTTGCGTTCATCCCTCACTGCCCTTAACCGCTACCTCGCCATGCTCAAGCGCGTTTCTATCCAGAATTTCAAAAGCCTGAAAGACGTTACGCTCGACCTTCAAAAAGTCAATCTGCTCATCGGCCCGAATAACTCTGGCAAGACGAATTTTTTGAAGGCGCTGGAGTTTATGAGTATTGGTTCCCAAACAGCATATGGACCTGCTGATATTTTCAAAATATTGTATGCTAATTCGTTTAAAAAGCAAAGACAGATTGGAATCCATATTGATGTCTATTTGCAGGGTAAAAGGCTTCTAATGGGTTATACAATGGGCATTAATCGCCGGACCAATGCTCCTTATAAAGCCGTTCAAGATGTGTTTGGCAATCTTCCGAATGGGGTGTCATTACATGAAGCTATTCCGATATCAGGATTTCAGGATTTTACAACCGAAGATCACTTGTTTGACAATTATTTTAGTCAGCAAAAGATATATAAACCTGACCCCAACAAACTTGACAAACCCGCACCAGTAGGTCGTGGCGATAATTCCGTTGCTGCTGATGCTTCAAATCTTATCGCTTTCTTTGACCGAATTAGAGATGAATATCCTGCGTCTTTTGCTCAAATTAAAGCTGATTTAACCAAGTGTGTTCCTGAATTTACGGAGATTAATTTTCAGAATGTTGAATCTACAGAAGAGTTAGTTAAGCAGTTTGGCGATAAAACATTTAAGCGTATTGGCTTGACCGACGGGCGGCAAAAGACTATCTACTGGGCTGACGAACTCTCCGAAGGTACGCTCTACTTCCTCGCTCTACTCTGCATCATCAATCAACCCAATCCACCCAAACTTCTGCTTTTGGAAGAACCCGAGAAAGGCATTCACCCGCGTCGGATTCATGAAGTAATTCAGTTCATTTTAAGGCTGGCTGAGGAAAAAGATGTGCAGGTTATTATGACCACGCATAGCCCTATTGTTGTCGATATGTTTAAGGACATGCCGGAATCAGTATTTATTTTTGATAAAGATGAGGAAGGTGCTACACACGTCAAAAACCTGCAAAAAGACGTTATTGAGCCGGAAACCGAGAAAAGCAAGCAATTAGGCATTGAACCACCTCATTATACTGATTCGCTGGGTGATGCCTGGACGGTTGGTTTTCTGGGAGGGGTACCCAAATGAATCAGATTATTACGTATGCCTTTTTCGGGGAGGATGAAGCTCAGCGTAACTTTCTGGAAAAATACCTCAACCATCAGCACCCCAATACATTCATCGAAGACGAAAATGAACGCTGGCGATTCAAAGCCGGAAATGATAAACAAGTTGACAGGTTACTTCCTGATGCATTGCGCCAACGTGTACTGCTTGGATTAGACGTATTGTTTGTGGGTAGGGACCTTGATACAGCGCACAAGCCAACAATCAAATTACGGCAGGAGAATTATGAAGGTAAGTGTAAAGGCCACCCCGCCGTATTGATATTGCCAGTACAATGCATCGAATATTGGCTTTGGTATATCAAACGGCATCACGAAGAACCCGGTAAGAAAACACCGTTAGAATCGGATCCGCGCTCTGTAGCGAAACAAGCCGTCTATGGCAGTACAAAACTCGTAATCAAGCAACTCGAAATCGCCGATGATATTTTAGCCAATTTGGATGTTTCATGGTTAGAATCCCGCTCCGAAAGCTTTAAACACTTCCACCATCAAGTCATCAACTTTCTAAACGACTACAACAAAACCTCATCAACATGAACGTCTATAACTCCATCATCGACACCATTGGCAACACGCCGTTGGTGAAACTCAACAAGGTCACAAAAGGCATTCGGGGAACGGTGCTGGCCAAAGTCGAGTATTTCAATCCCGGCAATTCGGTGAAAGACCGCATTGCCGTTAGTATGATTGAAGATGCCGAAGCGAAAGGGCTGCTGAAACCCGGCGGTACCATCATTGAAGGTACGAGCGGCAATACGGGCATGGGACTGGCGCTGGCCGCTATCGGCAAAGGCTACAAATGCATTTTCACGATGGCCGACAAACAGTCTCAGGAGAAAATTGATATTCTGCGGGCGGTGGGAGCCGAGGTCGTTGTTTGCCCAACCAACGTCGCGCCCGATGACCCACGCTCGTATTATTCCGTTGCCAAACGGCTCAACCGCGATATTCCAAACTCGCTTTATTCGAATCAGTACGATAACCTGGCAAATACGGCTGCTCACTACGAAACCACTGGCCCCGAACTCTGGCGCGATACCGACGGTAAAATCACCCACTTTGCGGCTGGCGTAGGTACGGGCGGCACGATTTGCGGTACGAGTAAATTCCTGAAAGAACAAAACCCGAATGTGGTGTCGATTGGTTTGGACACGTATGGCTCGGTATTCAAGAAGTATAAGGAAACCGGCATTTTCGATGAGGGCGAGATTTATCCTTACCTGACCGAGGGTATTGGCGAAGACATTCTCCCACAAAACGTTGATTTCAGCCTGATTGACCATTTCGTGAAAGTTACCGACAAAGACGCGGCTATTATGGCCCGTCGGCTGGCACGCGAAGAAGGGCTGTTTGTGGGTTGGTCGTGCGGAACTGCCGTGCATGGAGCATTGGAATGGGCAAAGGAAAACCTTACGGATGATGACGTGCTGGTGATTCTGCTACCCGATCACGGCACACGCTACTTAGCCAAGATTTACAACGATACGTGGATGAAAGACCACGGCTTTCTGGAAGATCGGGCTTTCAAAACCGCCCGCGACATTATCCACCACAAAAATGGCCGTAAAGAAACCGCCCATTCGGCATTGACGACCATTGGCACGGGTGTGTCAGTAAGTCAGGCCATTCAGGTGTTGAACCGATACGGAATTTCGCAGATTCCCGTGACGGACGAAAACGATCATATTGTTGGAAGCCTGACCGATTCAACCATCTTAAATAGGCTCATCGAAGACCCAGCCGTAAAAGACCATCCCGTAAGTGAGTTGATGGACAAGCCGTTTAAGTTCGTTGGCTTAGATAACACGATTGACGCCCTTTCGTCGCTTATCGACCGCGACAATAAAGCCCTGCTTGTGCGCGACGAAAAAGAGCAGGTTCATATTATTACGCAAGCCGATTTGCTGGCCGCAATGACAAACTGATGTAGCGTGGACCTCCGGTCCGCGTAGCCGAAGGCTAATTATTTCCGCTACAACTTAGCCTTCGGCTACGCGGGCCGGAGGTCCACGCTACAATTACCTCCGATTATCCCCGCCTTCTACCATGCTCAAATAGCTCAGATAGCGGCTTTCGGCGATGTCGCCTTCAGCAACGGCTTCTTTAATGGCGCAGCCGGGTTCGTTGAGGTGCAGACAGTTATGAAAACGGCACTGGTTCAGCCGGTCGCGCATTTCGGGGAAATAATGGCTGATTTCTTCTTTCGAGGTATCGATTAGCCCTAATTCTTTAATTCCCGGCGTGTCGATGATGTATGTTTCGGGAGCCAGTTCAAACATTTCGGCGAACGTTGTCGTATGAACGCCTTTGTTGGCGAAGGTCGAAACCTCGTTGGTGCGTAGGTTCAGGTCAGGAGCAATGGCGTTCACAAGGGACGATTTCCCCACGCCTGAGTGCCCCGATAACAAGGTTACCTTATGGTCGAGTAATTCCCGAAAGGCATCAATGCCCTCGCCTTCCGTGGCTGATGTGGAGAGACATCGGTAACCGATGCGCTCATACATATCCATGATTTCCTGCTGATAGGTCAGCCCTTCGTCGTTCAGGATATCGGTCTTGTTGAAAACAACGGTGGTCGGAATCCGAAACGACTCCGCCGAAACCAGAAAGCGGTCAATGAAACCAAGCGACGTTCGGGGCAGGGTCAGCGTCGCCAGCAGAACGGCCTGGTCGAGGTTAGCGGCCAGAATATGTCCGTGTGCGGTTTTATGCACCGATTGCCGGATAATGTAATTTTCGCGGGGAGTAATGTCAGTAATAACGGCCGTATTTTCGGCTTCATCTTCGACCTCAAACGTCACCCGGTCGCCCACAGCAATGGGGTTAGTGACTTTTAGCCCCTTGATTTTAAATTTCCCCTTTAACCGGCCCTGATAAATATGTCCGTCCAAATTCCGAACGTCATACCAGGAACCTGTTGAGCGTATAACTAAGCCGTTTTGCAATTTTTAAAGAGTGAAAGAGTGAAAGAGTGAAAAAGTGATGCGTCAGCTATTCGCTTTTCCGCTCTTTCACTCTTTCACTTTTTAATTGCTTTACTACGTTCATAACCTTCTGTGTTGCGCCAACGTTCCGTTGAACGTAATCGCGACTGGCCTTTGCGGCTTTCAATGAATCTGTGTATTGATTACTGAAAGTTGCCGCTAATTCAGCCGTATTGCTCACGGGAAACGCGGCTCCCTCGTTCACTAAATCGACTGCTTCCTGAAATTTGCTGTAATCAGGGCCAAAAAAGAGCGGCATTCCGAAAGTAGCAGCTTCTAGAATATTATGTAATCCCTGCTTAAAGGCCCCGCCAATATAAGCAAACTCACCGTACTGATAGAGCGAGGATAACATGCCCACGTTGTCGATGAATAGAATATCAGCCTGACTAACAGTCGTTTCATCAGCCTGTGAGAAACGGATTGACGGTTTTGTTAACTGCGTTCGCCAGCGTTCAATTTCATCATGATGAATTTCATGAGGAGCAATGATTATCTGCAATGGTTTATTGAAGGCATTGATAAAGGGGATCAAAACAGTCATGTCCTCCGGCCAGGCACTGCCTACCACAAGGAGGAGCTTGCCCGCTTTAAAAGCAAATGCCACTGGGATTTCTTTCTTTGTAAAAGCCACTTGTGCCACTCGGTCAAAGCGCGTGTCGCCCGCCAGTGTCACGTTCGTGATGATAATACGTTCCAGCAAGTCAACTGATTCCTGATTCTGCACCAGAATATGGTTGAAGTTGTGAAGCATTGACCGGTAAAAACCGCCATAAGGTTTGAAAAAGAGTTGGTTGGGGCGAAAAATAGCCGAGAACGAGATGACTGGTACATTCGCCATTTTTAATTCACGGAGGTAGTTGTACCAAAACTCATATTTGATAAAAAAGGTGATTCCGGGCTTCACTAACCGGATAAACTGCCGGGCATTACCAGGTGTATCGGCTGGCAGATAGAGAATGTAGTCAGCGCCGTCATAGTTCTTGCGGACTTCGTAACCTGACGGAGAAAAGAAAGTAAGCAGAATTTTATGGTCCGGGTACGTCTTCCGAAAGGCCTCCATAACGGGCCTACCCTGTTCAAATTCACCTAACGAAGCCGCATGAAACCAGGCAATTGGGCTTTTGTTGTTGGCAAGTTGCTGGCTTAGCCTGTTAACCCAGTCCCGACGACCCTCCACCCATTGCCGGGCTTTGTGGTTGAAAGTCGCTGCCAACTGCAAAAATCGCTGGAAAGCAAAAATGCCGGTATTATAGAATCCTGAAAACAAGCGTATAAACGATTGGTTATAGAAACAAAGCTACAAACTACCAATCAAACCACCCGATTCATGAAAAGCTACGATACACTCACCGAGGCCCTCGAAGGTCTCCGAAAAGATGGATTTACCAAGGACTATAATCTTAAACCCGACTATTTACATTGCCAGACTGACAACATCGAGTTACGCCCCGCCGACTTTGATATTGTGGATGTTTATCGGTTTGAAGGCATGACCGACCCCGGCGACGAAACGGTATTATACGCTGTTGAAGCAAAGAATGGTAACAAAGGAGTATTGGTTGATGCCTATGGTGCTTACTCCGAAGCAATCTCGCCCGAAATGGCCGAGAAATTACGATACACGCCAGAAGATTGACGAACTTTTTTGTGCTGAAAAACGCTTTTACGCCAACAGAATGTATGTTGATACAATGAACTGGACCAAATTAACGAACGATACTCAACTCGATACAATCAAAGAGGAGTCAATCAAGCAACCTGTATTGATTTTTAAACATAGCACAAGTTGCTCTATCAGTCATATGGCGCTTAGCCGGATGGAGCGCAATTGGAGCGAACAGCTTGGCGTAAAGCCGTATTACCTCGATTTATTAGCTAATCGCCCTATTTCTAAGAAAATTGAATTTGTGTTTGGCGTGGAGCACGAATCGCCACAGGTGTTGCTCATTCGCAACGGCAAATGCATTTACGATGCTTCGCACATGGCTATCTCGTTTGCTGGTTTGCAGCAGGCGGTGTGAGTCGTCAGTCGTCAGTCGTCAGTCGTCAGTCAGTGGCCACCAACGTCAGCTACTGGCGACTAACGACTGACGACTTCATTTACTCCTTCAACGTAATCTTCGCCCGGTGGCAAACTCCGCCAATAGGTGGGTTAAATTTAGAAACGCTGACTTCAACGGATTGTAAGTCAGTATACTTAATCCGTATCTCCTGGATAATTTGATGGGCGATATGCTCCAGTAACCGGGCAGGCTGTTGCATGACCGCAGCCGTTATCCGGTACAAATCTTCGTAATTAACCGTCGCGCTCAGGCGGTCACGACGGGCGGCTTCCGAGAAGTCGGCTGTCACGATTATATCGACGGAATATTTGTTGCCTATTTTCTGCTCCTCGTCATAAAAGCCATGATAGGAGAAAAACTCAAGCCCTTCTAATGCAATAGTTCCCATTGGTCGAGCGGCATAATTCCGCACCGATTAACGTGCAGGATTGCCGCATTACTTAAATCTGATCAAAAAAAGATCCGCCTTTCTTGGCTGGAACTTCTTCGGTTTCTTCGGCATTGGCGGTGACTGCTTCGGCTGAGGATTCCGGTGTATTTGACTCATCTGACGATGGTATATCAGCCTGATTGCCCGACTGTTGGGCCGCTTCTGGCTGGGTATTATTCTCAATGGCGTCGTCTAATTTTTCAACGACTGACGAATCCGTTGGAATGGCTTCAGGAATAGCCGTTTCCCGTTCACTAAGCGGGGGCAGGTCGACAGCCGGATTGCTTTCCGTTGTCGCTTCCGGGTTGTTTTCCGGCTGATCGGCGGTTGGTGATTCCTTCAGTTCATCTTTAATCTGCGAGGCCACTTCATCCATCTTGCCTTTCAGATTTTGTTTAGCAAACTTCTTCTCGAACCGATCTACGCTATCAACCGCATTGGAGGCTAATGTTCGTATTTGCGAGGCCAGATTGTCTTTATAGCTTTCCAGCGCTTTAAAATCATGTTCCAGCGATTTGATATCGTTCAGAATATTGTCTTTCAAATAACGAGCCTGATTTTCGGCATCCTGCACCATCAGGGCCGAGCGTTTGCGGGCTTCGGCCATCATTTCGTCGGCTTTCTGCTTCGCGTCGCTTATGTACGCTTCGCCGGCTTTATTCGCTTGTTCGGTTATTTGAGCGCTGGTGTCTTCGGCGGTTTTTAGGGTGCGAAACAGCGTCATTTCAACTTCCTTAAGCTTGCCTAACTCTTTTTCGGCCAGTTCAAGCTGCATCTTCAGCATTTTATACTCGCCGGTAATTCGTTCCCACTCCTGCGACAACGAAACTAAAAATGCGTCAACGTCTTCGGTTTTATAACCGCGCAACCCTTTCTCAAATGTGTGTTGCCGGATTTCTATAGGCGTAATTTTCATTGGTGCGCTTAGGGTTTTGGATGTACTGACTAATCAGCTAAAGGTGAAATAACGTTCAGAATACCGATTTTACAACAAGTAACTCAAAAAATAGACCAATCTGCCCGAAACGATGAATTATTGATTCAATTTCCAGACCGAAATGGTTCGGTCGTCACTGGCTGAAAGAAGAAGTCGCTGGTAGTCAGACCAGAACAATTTATTGACCGAAGTGCCATGACCGGCATGGCGGGCGCGATCAACCACCTTGAGCAGCCGATAGGTATCAGCATCCCATATTTTGATGGATTTGTCCATGCTGGCCGTAGCGAATAAAGTACCATCGGGGCTGAATACCAGATGATTGATAGCAAACATATGAGCTGCTATGTCGTTATGTTGTGCGTAGCCTTTTTCGACATTCCACACCTTCAGGTGAGCATCGCGTCCGGCGGTGAGCAGAAACCGGAAGTCGGGTGAATAGGCAATGGTAAAAACGGAATTATTATGGGCCGAAAGGGTTTGCTTAAGCGAGTAAGTCGTTAAATCGAAGATTCGAACCGTGCTATCGCTGTATCCTACGGCAAACTCACGTTCGACCGGGTTGATAGCTATACAACGGGCCGATTTGTCAGACGCTTTGATGTATTTGCGGACAGCTAACTCATTACTGTCCACTATACTCACAACACCATCTGAGAGAGCGACAAAGGCATCGTTCTTGTAAAATTTGATGTCGAAAATGGCCGCTGAGGTCAACTTTAATGACCTAATCTCCTGTTTTTGAATCGGGTCAATTAAATGTAGGCCCTCGTAGTTCTGTCCTACCCATAACTGCTTACTCTCAGAATTATAAGCAAGGGCGTAAACAGAAGCGGGTACTTTAGCCACCAACTCGCCTAAATCGGGCCGGTCGAGGTGCCACAGGACAACCTGACCATCGCCCCCCGCCGAAAAAAACTGTTCGGCTGCCGGGCCGCGTTCGAGTGTGTAAACGGGTTCCCGATGCCCACCAAACGTATCTATTTTTTCTACAATCACCGATCTGCTAATAAAATCTGTTCATAAAGGTAAGGAAACGCCCTCAACTGTTTTGTGGAATAAGAAATCAGGCTTTCTTTTCCCGGGCTAAGTTCCGATTTTTGATTTTAGTTTTTACCCTATATCGGTGACTATATCAATCAACGACGACTGCACTGCCATTATACAGCCCATTACTGAAGACGAACACACTCTTCGGTCTTACTTGCCATTAACCGTTTTGGAAGATGAAGAATTGGCAACCATAACGCACCCGGCGCAACGCGTTGAATGGCTGGCGTGCCGGGCGGCTGTTCGGCAGTTAGCCGAAGCGCAGGGAATCCGGTACGAAGGGTTGCGGAAAGATTCGTTTGGAAAGCCGCACTTAATCAACTCCCGCTGTCATATTTCGCTCTCGCATACGGGCGGCTGGGCGGCTGCCGTTTTGCACCAAACGAGACCCGTAGGCATTGACATTGAACCCGTTCGCGATCAGTTTCGACGGGTGGTGCCGCGCGTTTTATCGGAACCAGAAATTGTCGATGCCGCTGGCGACCCCAACCGACTGGCAGTCTATTGGTGCGCCAAAGAAGCCTTGTATAAATTATATGGAAAACGGCAGCTAACCTTCCGCGAACATCTGCATGTGGAGCCCTTCGCCGACGGAGCCAGCCAACTCATTGGTCACGTTCGTTTGCCGAATCATGAAGAGCAGTTGACAATTCAGTGTTTTCAGGCCGGGCCGGGATTGCTGGCAGTGGCGTATTAAACAAGTGGTAAGTCAATAGTCGTCAGTAACTGACGTTGGCGGCTACTGACTTACGACTTACGACTTACGACTTACGACTTACGACTTACCGTTGCGTATAATCCGATAAAGGCAGCCCGTCGCCATCGTCGCGGACGGTGTTGAGGATTTGCTCGACTTCCCGAACCCGTTCCGTATCGCCATTTTTCTCGAACGCCAACGTCAGGTTTCGTAATACCCGACGGACAATGTCGGCATTGGTGCAAGGCTGATAAAATGTATCTAACCGTTTAATGTTCAGTTGGTCAATATATTGATCAATGTCTTTCGTGGTGAAAACTAATCCCCGGTTGAAAACATTAATGTAGAACTGAACGCCACTGGTGTTTTTATACGTCAGCACAAACAGATTAGGCAAATTCACGCCATAGACCGGGAGGTTCAGCCGTTTGGCAATAAGCATATAAAGCACACAAAGCGTAATGGGATTTCCCCGGCGCGATTCGAGTACTTGATTGATCATCGAATTGGCTGGCGAATGAAAATGTTTGGTGTTTGGTGCGAATTTTAGCTTGGAAAAAAAGGCCGTGTTCATGGCTTTTATCTGCTCGTCGGGATGCATATCGGGTTTAAAGTCCACCCACACATCGTAGAACAATTGTTCCACATCCTGTTTTAATTTGACCAGCGAGAGATCGGGATATTGATAGGTAGCCACAATCCATAACCCTTCGAGCAGGTCCATCGCGCCCCCATTTTTCCAGTCGCGCATTCGGTCGAGTACCGATTCGTATTGCAAGTCATGAATAAGTTCTTCCAGCCGTTTCTGAAGAGCCGGGTTAAAACTTTCTTCCCATTGAGACTCCAGAAGCGGTATCATTTGGCCCCCCAGTTGCCGGATTTGCTGTTCAACGTGTTCAACAACTTCCCGGTCTTCATCGTCTAAGAGCGAGATAAGGGCCTTCAATTCATTGTCGTTCATTGGATTGTACCGCTTTGCCGGGCATCCCCAGAATAAAAACTACTTTCGTAAACCTCCTGAATATACTACTTTTGTCTGGTTTTACGAGTTGCTATGCTAAAGTAGCAACAAAATTTTTATAAAAAACGGTTTGGCTTCTTCAGGCAATTCCCCCAAAATTCTGGTTACCGGCGGGGCCGGTTTCATCGGTTCGCACACGGTTGTTTCGTTGGTTGAAGCTGGCTTTGAGCCGGTTATCGTCGATGATTTTTCAAATTCTCAACGCTCTGTTCTGGATGGTTTACGGTCTATTCTGGGCCGTGATGTAGTTTGCTATTCTGTGGATTGTAATGATGCTGCAGCGATGGAAGATGTTTTCCAGAAAGAGAACCTTACTGGGGTTATTCACTTTGCAGCTTATAAGGCTGTTGGCGAATCGGTAGCTAAGCCATTGAAATATTATCGGAACAACCTTGACTCGCTGATGCTCCTGCTGGAGTTAATGCCGAAATATGGCGTGCCAAATCTGGTATTCTCGTCTTCCTGCACCGTGTATGGGCAACCCGAACATCTGCCCGTAACCGAAGAAACGCCCCGGCTGCCCGCTCAGTCGCCTTATGGCAACACCAAAGCCATAGGTGAAGACATTCTGCGGGATGCGGTTCGGGCACAGGTGCCGGTTAAAGCAATGGCACTCCGGTATTTTAATCCAATTGGCGCGCATCCGTCGGCGCAGATTGGCGAGCTGCCGCTGGGTGTTCCCGCTAATTTGGTGCCCTTCATCACCCAAACGGCGGCTGGCATTCGGGCAAGTCTGACAGTCTACGGCGATGATTACGATACGCCGGATGGTACCTGCATTCGGGACTACATCGACGTTATGGATTTAGCCGATGCCCACGTGCAGGCGCTTCGTAAATTAAGTGAAGCTAACGATACGGCCAGTTATGATGTGATTAATATAGGCACAGGGCGTGGCGAAACGGTTCTGGCGATTATTAAAACGTTTGAACAGGAAACGGGCGTTAACTTAAATTATACCATCGGCCCGCGTCGGCCCGGCGATGTGGAGAAAGTATATGCCGATGTAACAAAATCCGAACAGGTATTGGGGTGGAAAGCCCGTCGTTCATTGGCCGAATCCCTGCGCGATGCATGGCGGTGGCAGCAGAAAATCACTTCTAAAGTTGTAGGGTCATAAAGTTGTAGCGCTCGCAGGTGAGTACCTGTTATACCACAACTTTACAACTTTACAACGTACAACTTTATAACTTAAATCATGAAACTATTAATCACTGGCGGGGCTGGTTTTATTGGGTCGCATGTAGTTCGCCTATTCGTTACGAAATATCCTGAATATCAGATTTATAATCTCGATGCGCTGACCTATGCCGGGAATTTGGCGAACCTCTCAGATATTGAGCAGGCCCCTAATTACACCTTCATCAAAGGCGACATTACGGACGCGAAATTTCTGGAAGACATGTTCGCTGAGCTGTCGTTCGATGGGGTGATTCATTTAGCGGCTGAGTCGCACGTTGACCGCTCCATTACCGATCCTATGTCGTTTGTGATGACGAACGTAGTAGGCACGGTGAATTTACTCAATGCCGCCAAAAATAGCTGGAAGGCCGGGGTCGCGTCCGACAGTTACGAAGGGAAGCGATTCTATCACGTTTCGACGGATGAAGTGTATGGGTCGCTGCACAACCCGGAGGATTTCTTTACCGAAGAGACTCCGTATGACCCGCAGTCGCCCTATTCGGCTTCCAAGGCCGCTTCCGACCATTTTGTTCGGGCCTATGGTAACACGTACAAGCTGCCCGTTGTGCTGTCGAACTGCTCGAATAACTACGGTCCGAATCACTTCCCCGAAAAGCTGATTCCGCTCATGATTCACAACATCCAGACTAATAAGCCCCTGCCTGTGTATGGCAAAGGCGAAAACGTGCGTGACTGGCTGTTTGTGGTCGATCATGCGCGTGCTATTGATGCTGTCTTTCATACCGGCAAACTGGGCGAAACCTACAACATTGGTGGGTTTAATGAGTGGAAAAATATTGACCTGGTTCATCTGCTGTGCCAGATTATGGACCGCAAGCTGGGGCGGCCCGAAGGAACGTCGGCTCAACTCATTACCTACGTCACCGACCGTGCTGGTCACGACCTTCGCTACGCTATTGACGCCAACAAAATTATGAACGATCTGGGTTGGCAGCCTTCGCTTCAGTTTGAAGAAGGTCTCGAAAAAACCGTCGATTGGTTCTTAGCCAATCAGGCATGGTTAGACAATGTCACGTCAGGCGCTTATCAAAGTTATTATCAGGGAATGTACGCGAATAGATAAATTGTGAATGAGTGAATGAGTGAATGAGTGAATAGCTGACGCAAAATTCTTTTGCCGGATGGCTATTCACTCATTCACTCATTCACTCATTCGGTCATTCAGAAAAAAATGAAAGGAATCATCCTCGCCGGAGGCTCCGGCACACGCCTTCATCCGCTTACGCTCGCTGTGTCGAAACAGTTGATGCCAGTCTATGACAAGCCGATGATTTATTACCCGCTTTCGATTTTGATGCTGGCGGGCATCCGCGAAATTCTCATTATTTCGACGCCACACGATTTACCTCATTTTGAGAAACTGCTCGGCGATGGTACCCGCATTGGCTGCAAATTCAGCTATGCCGTCCAGCCCAGCCCCGACGGACTGGCTCAGGCGTTTATCATTGGCGAAGAGTTCATTGGCGACGACAAAGTGGCACTGGTACTGGGCGATAATATTTTCTACGGCTCAGGGTTATCCAAACTGTTGCAGGCCAATAATGACCCCGATGGCGGTGTCGTGTATGCCTATCAGGTGCATGACCCGGAACGTTATGGCGTAGTCGAGTTTGATGAGCAGTTTAATGTGATGTCTATTGAAGAGAAACCCCAGCAACCTAAGTCAAATTATGCGGTGCCGGGATTGTATTTCTACGACAATGACGTAGTTGAGATCGCAAAGAACATAAAACCCTCGCCCCGGGGTGAACTGGAAATTACAGACGTAAATCGGGTTTACTTGGAGCGTGGTAAATTAAAAGTGGGTGTGCTCGACCGGGGTACGGCCTGGCTCGATACCGGAACGTTTGAATCGTTAATTCAGGCTGGTCAATTCGTGCATGTCATTGAAGAGCGGCAGGGATTGAAGATTGGCTGTATTGAAGAAATTGCCTATCGTATGAAATTTATTAATGCTGAGCAGCTTAAAGTCATTGCTCAACCCTTGGTTAAGAGTGGTTACGGAGCCTACTTATTAAATATATTGAAGTAGATAGGAGCGACTTTTTTGAGGAGTACAACGCGAATAAAAAACGCCGGGGCAAAGCTGCTCCGGCGTTTTTCGTTGACCTAACCTATGAGAAATGTCTTTGCTGCGAACACTTTCTATGCGTTGCTCAACAGCTACGATACAAAGGTAAGTATATACGAAAAACCGTTTAAGCGCAGAAACCCCGATTTTCAGACTCGTTATAGAACTAAGCAAAAGCCCGCACTTTAGTGCGTAGAACTACGTATTGATAAATTTTTCAGATGGATTAAGTTGTTGACTATTAAACAATTGTGCTTTTATGAGTCTATTGACTAAAGTTGATGCATAAACACAGTTGTCGTAGTTTTAATGCGCTTTCCGACGATATCCATTCCGATACAACCTTACACACCTCCATCTTAACAGCTTATTTTATGGGCGTTTTCACGAAAGATGCCGGGCGCATTCTCGACCCGAAAGAAACACAAACCATGACGGGCGCCTATCGCGACCGTAAGTTAGAAGCTGGTCTGGGCGAAAAAGAATACGTCCGTTCAGAATTTTTTGGCATCAATCAAATCCAGCATCTCTTAAAACAGGATGGGTGCGTTGGGTTACGCATTCATCACGCAAAACGCTGGGAAGATGCTGACGGCAAACCGACTGAATCCGGTCAAGGGCAGCTTAAGCCCCGTGTTCTGTTAACCGGTGTCGATGCCAAAGGAAATGATATGCCAATTTATCCAGATAGGGCGGGAATGAAAGATATGCCAGCGGGTGATGGTGGTGGGTCGTTGGGGGATGGCTTTCCTTGTCCGCAACATTGTGGTGGTGGTAGTGATAAATAATCCTATTACTATTATGATTGAAAGGCTACTACTATTATGTGCAAAATACCCTTTAGATTTCATTGCATATTTAAGTAGTAGCTTGCCTCTTATTTTTGGAGTAGTGCGTTATAAGTATTTAGTACTATCTTCAAGGCTAATAGTCTTATTTTTTTTATTCATTTTTCTAACGGAGACGTATGCTACTTGGTTATCCGTTTTAAGGATAAATAATTTATATCTACAAAATATTGAAACAATAGTTGAGACCGGAATATTATTGGCTGTCGCTGCTTCATGTTTACAGTCCCGTAATTGGCAAAAAGTAACGGTAATTTTAGCCTTAATATGTCTCGTTGTTAATTTTATTACATATCAAAATAATACTGTTTCAGCAGTAGGCTTATCAGTTTTTCGTATCTACGCCATGATTCTTTCTCTTGGATATTATAATAAAATTTTAACAGATGTTAGAGTGAAAAATATATTGTTTCATACCATGTTTTGGTTTTGTACAGGGTTGCTTCTTTATGCATCAGGTACGTTTTTTATTATGTTATTAAGCCAGTACTGGTATAAAGATAGCACTCAGGTCTCTGCTGAAATTTTTGATAGATACTGGAACGTTAGCCAAGTTTTATTTATTATTTTTTCCTGTATATCTGCTTATAGCATATGGCTCAGTAAATATGACAAAGAAAACATAATCTAATGGTATCTTAATTAGCTAAATAATTAATCAGTCAATATGAAAACATATCTATTAATCTTCTTGTTACCACTCACTCAATTATTATAAGCTTAATTGACATTCAACTGGAAAATTTTGAACTTTACTTAATGCATATTCTCTGTAAGCAACTATAATGTCAGTAGATTCCGGTTTTGTAATTGCCGTCGGTACGGCCGTGTTATTGATGATGGCTGTGTTCATCATCATTTTCGTGGCCTATTATCAGCAAAAACAGGCAAAACAACAACTGGCTCTTCAGGAACTGAAGGCGCAGTATCGGCGCGACCTGATGGTAGCTACTTTTCGAGGGCAGGAAGAAGAACGAAGGCGTCTTGCCGAAGATATGCACGATGGCATTGGTACCATGCTATCTGTCACCAAAATGAGTCTCAATCAGTTAGAACAGCAATTGGGTGGTGAAGTGCAGGTGGGTTTCCAGTTCCAGAAAACTCGCTCCATGATTGACGAAACGATGACCAACGTTCGGCGAATAAGCCGCAATCTGGTTCCTACTACCCTCGAACGCTTTGGGCTGCTGGCCGCTTTTGAAGAATTAGCCGACCGCGCCACGGATAATGAAACCCAGGTTGAGTTAATTTATCCTGAATCGACTGTGCCGTTGCTGCCCGCACTCGAACTTATGATCTACCGAATCGCGCAGGAATTGCTGAATAATGCGCTCCGGCACGCCCGCGCCCGCCATATTACGCTTCAATTAATCAGCTTCGATAATGAGGTGCGCTTGTCCGTAATTGATGATGGCATCGGGTTTGATTTCGACGCCGTAATGGAAAACCGGCAAGGTGGCCTGGGGCTACGGAATATAGAAAGCCGACTGAGTGTAGTAAATGGGCATGTCACGTTTGATGTGGCGCCGGGGCGTGGCTCGCAAATTCATGTGCAGATTCGCCTGCACGACGCGCAACCTGTTGATTTATTGAGTTAATTTGTTTGCCTGAAGGCCGTTAAATACGACAAATCAGGTATTGTCATTTAACTCTTCTTCCTCTATGCGAAAAATTAAACTGGCTCTCTGCGACGATCATACATTGTTTCGCGTCGGAATGGCAACTATTCTTGGTCAGATTCATGATTTTGAACTGATTATGGAAGCTGGCAACGGGCAGGAATTAATTGACAAAATCGCCAGGAAGCTGCCAGATGTTGTCTTGCTCGATCTGCAAATGCCCGTCATGGACGGCACGGCTACAGCCGATTATCTGCGTGAAAATTACCCGCTTGTTAAGATTGTTGTACTGACGATGCACGATGAGGACCGAATGGTGCTTCATCTGCTTGAAAAAGGGGTGAGCGGCTATTTACTTAAAGATGCCGAAGCGGGCGAAGTTGAAAAAGCCGTTCGCAAAGTGATGGACGAAGGGGTTTACCTGAATGAGTTCGTATCGAAGGCTATGCTACGGAAAATGACCAACAAGCCAACCGTTGTCAAGCCCGCTAATGCTTTCTATAATAGTAAAATATTACTTTCCGAACGCGAAAAAGAAGTACTGATGCTTATCTGCGAAGGGCTATCGACGCTTGAAATCAGCGAGAAAATATTCCTCAGTCCCCGTACCGTTGAAGGCCACCGCCTGCGTATACTTGAAAAAACCGGCACGAAAAACACCGCCGGTATGGTAGCCTACGCATTTAAGAATAGCCTTGTTTGAGTTATAAAGTTGTAAAGTCGTAGCGTTATAAAGTTGGCTGACGCATCTATACTTCTCGCGCCAGCCAACTTTATAACGCTACGACTTTACAACTTTATAACTTTATCAAAGACTCCCAGTCTTTCCACCGTCGACCGGCACGTTGATTCCGTTAATGGAAGCTGCGGCTGGTGTACACAAAAACGCAATAGCAGCCCCTACCTCTTCGGCTGTAATAAAGCGCCCGGTCGGGATTTCACTTTCCATCTGTTGTTCAGTTTCTTCCTTCGTTTTGCCGGATGAGCTGGACCGCATAGTTAGTACAGCTTCTAAACGGGCTGTTCGCGTGTAGCCCGGCAATACGTTGTTGACCGTAATGCCAAAGCGGGCCAGTTCTAACGAAAGTGTTTTAGCCCATTGGGCAACCGCCCCCCGAATCGTGTTCGAGACTCCTAATCCCACTATGGGTTGTTTAACTGATGTTGAGATGACATTCACAATACGTCCATAGCCCGCCTGTTTCATGGCTGGAACAACGGCCTGTACCAGCACCTGATTGTTGAGCACGTGGTTATGAAACGTTTGGATAAATTCTTCTGGCTTGGCCTCAATCAGCGGTCCACCCGCCGGGCCGCCTGTGTTGTTAACCAGAATATGTACTTCTGGAAATTGCGCTAAGTGCTGCGAAACCGCCGTCGAAACAGAACCCGGCTGATTAAAATCGGCCACTACCATATGGTGAGTTTGCGACTGACTTGTGTCTAAGTCAGTAAGTGTACTTTTAAGTGTCTGTTCATTGCGGGCGATGAGCACCACATTAGCGCCCAGTAGGGCCAACTCAACAGCCGCAGCGCGGCCAATTCCCTGTGTGCTGCCGCAAACAAGAGCGGTTTTCCCAGTTAAATTCAGATTCATTTGCTTGATTAATTAGAAGCGAGCCAATTTGAAAAAGGTGAGGAATCGTACTGAACGTGCTGGTAAGCGAAATAAACTGGCTGATGACTACCGTATAAATCGGTAGAAAAAGTGTTGCATTTATAGGGCTACCAGCCATCAGGACAAACCCCTGAGCAAAATAGGGAAAAATACCACTGGCGTAGTTTTACGTTGACAAATTAGTAGTTTTGGGCAACTTTGAACCCAATACTAACTTTTTGTATTTCAACAGACCATGTCAAAGACATTAATTATTGTAGTGGTTATCGCCCTGTTTTTGGGCATGTACGGCTGTAGTTCCTACAATGGCTTAGTGCAGAAGGATACGCAGGTCGAGAATGCGTGGGCTAACGTGCAGACCCAGTATCAGCGTCGGGCCGATCTGATTCCGAACTTAGTTCGGACGGTGCAGGGGGCCGCTAATTTTGAAAAAAGTACGTTGACAGCCGTTATTCAGGCTCGTGCCAATGCTACGGGTATTAACCTAAACGCCGATCAGCTAACGCCCGAAAATATTCAGAAATTTCAGGCTGCACAGGATCAGTTAAGTGGATCATTATCACGATTATTGGCCGTTGCTGAAAATTATCCGCAACTGAAGGCGACGCAGAATTTCTCGGAGTTGCAGGCCCAGTTGGAAGGAACCGAAAACCGCATTACGGTAGCCCGTAATGATTTCAATGGCGTAGCGACCAGCTATAATCAATCGGTTCGGTCGTTTCCCAACAATATCTTCGCCGGTATCTTCGGCTTCGAGCGGAAGGGCTTGTTCGAGGCCTCGAAGGCCGCCCAAAGCGCTCCAACGGTTCAGTTTTAACCAGTTATCAGTAAGCAGCGAACAGTCACCAGTTAGATGGCGCTACTGTTCACTGCTTACTGATAACTGTTCACTGGTTTATGATGAATCCCTTCTCTCCCGACGAGCAGCAACGCATAGTCGAAGCGATCCGGCAGGCTGAAAAAGCTACTTCCGGCGAAATTCGGGTGCATGTTGAAGCCCATTGCACGCTCGATGACCCTGTGCAGCGGGCGATAGAGGTGTTTGCTCAGTTAGGTATGCACCAGACCAAAGAACAAAACGGGGTGCTGTTTTATCTGGCCCATGCCGACCGAAAATTTGCCGTTGTGGGCGACCAAGGAATCGATGCGAAAGTGCCCGACAAGTTCTGGGAAAGTACGAAGGAAATGATGCGTACACATTTCGTTGCGGGCGCTTATGCCGAAGGGCTGAGCCAGGGAATTATACGCGCCGGACAACAACTAAAACAGTACTTTCCTTACGCCAGCGACGATACCAATGAACTCGCCGACGATATTTCGTTTGACTGATACTGCCGTGAACGTACTCCATCCCGTTACCTATATTGCCCGAATGCTGCGGCTGGGGTTAATGCTTGTGCTGATGGCTTCGTTCGCCGGGCACGCGCAGGATACCGCGACCGATACCGGCACGCCGGCGAACACCGTTATTCCCGACCGGCCCAATCCGCCCCGTTTAGTGAACGATTTCGTGGGCGTTCTGAGTAGTACCGAGCGGGCGCAGTTGGAGCAGAAACTTCGGGCTTACAACGACTCCACATCATCTCAGATTACGATTGTAATCGTAAAAACCACAGAGCCTTACCCAATTGGTGATTTTGCGTTTCAGGTGGGCCGTAAGTGGGGGGTGGGTCAGCAGGGTAAAAATAATGGCCTTGTGCTGGCCTGGGCTACCCAAACCCGTAAGATATTTATTGCAACCGGCTACGGACTGGAAGGAGCCATTCCTGATGCTATTGCCAAGCGAATTATCAGCAATACCATCGTGCCTGCCTTCAAACAGGAACAGTATTATAGAGGATTAGATGAGGCCACTACCGAAATTATCCAGCGTGCTCGTGGCGAGTATGAGGCTGAGCCAGATACAGGCACCAGCGACGACGGTTCCGGGGCGCTGATTTTCGCCCTGATTATCTTTATCATCATTATTTTCATCATTTCCCGCCGGAACCGGGGCGGAGGTAGTAACCGCAATCGCGGGGGGGGCTGGGGGCCGGTATTCTTCCCCACCTCAACCTACTCGGGCTGGGGCGGCTCAGGTGGCGGCAGTAGCTGGGGTGGTGGCAGCAGTGGGGGAGGATTCGGTGGATTTGGTGGCGGCAGCTTTGGCGGTGGTGGAGCCGGTGGGGATTATTAAATTCAACACGTTAATGGCTTCTACCGATAAATATGGCTAACCAGCCGTTCAACTAAAAATTAATTCGTGGCTGAAGCCAACTGCCTATTTTTGGCTCATACTTCATCCACCTGTATGTTTGCCTTCATTGCCCGTTGCTGCTTATTCGTCTGTTTGTTGCCATTTTGTTCGTTCGCACAAACGAATACCGTTACACCTAACGCAAGCCAGTCAAACGTTGTTTTAACTGATACAACACTGGACGAGGTTACTGAGCGGAACGCTATTAATGAGCAAACATCGACTGGTCAATCCGTAATTTTCACACCATCTGCGAAGCGCAGAGTTGTTCAGGCGGTTGAGATTCACGACAAGCTGAAAATTGATGGTCGCTTGGACGAGACCGACTGGAAACACAGTAAACCCGTTCGGCGATTTATTCAGATTGACCCACAACAGGGTCGTCCGGCAACGTTCAATACGGATGTAAGGGTACTCTACAATCGCCATTATTTATACATAGCGGCTATTAACCACGACTCACTTGGCCGCAGGGCCTTACGCACACCTAATTTCAAGCGCGATTTTAACAACCGGGCACACGATTTGTTCGGCGTATCTATTGACGGATTCAACGACCGGCGCAATGCTATGTCGTTCATAACCAATTCGTATAGCACACAGCGCGATTTATTATCGTTTGATGATTTGCTGTATGACGAAGATTGGGACGGTTTCTGGAAAGTGCGTACCAGCCGCACCGATTCTGGTTGGGTAGCCGAAATGCAGATTCCCTGGCAAACGTTGCGGTATGCCCATTCTGCCGACTCAGCGCAAACCTGGGGAATCAACTTTTTTCGGAACCGGCGGTACTCTAATGAATTGTCGGCCTGGTCGCCTTACCCGAGGGCTTTCACGTCTAACAGAATGGAATACGCCGGACTAATTACTGGCTTGAAACCTCCCCCGCCATCCCCTAACATTCGCATTCAACCCTATGTGTTGATAAGCGATGATCAATATGCCGGAACAGAACTCGATAATAGTCAGTCCACTAAGGTTAAACTTGGGGGTGACGCCAAATGGGCCATCAACCCAAATACGGTACTTGACCTGACTCTAAATACAGATTTTGCTCAGGCCGACGTTGACCGGCAGGTAAACAACCTGACTCGTTTTTCGGTCTTGTTTCCCGAACGTCGTGCGTTTTTCTTGGAGAATGCCAGTTTATTTGGCGCAGGCTTGCCCGGCAATAAAAATACTGGCGAGGGCGGTAGTATGGTTATTCAGCCATTTTTCAGCCGGACGGTTGGTTTGGCAGCCCTGCCCGATGGTACCAGCGCACCCGTACCGATTGATGCCGGAGCGCGGTTAGTTTATCGGTCGATTCGCAGGAATTATGGTGGTATGTTGATTCGGCAACGGGCTGTTCCGGGTAGCCCGACAACGGATTTTGTTGTTGCGCGCTACGTGGAAAACGTGGGCAGACAAAATCGTATCGGAGGGATTTTTACCCTGAAAAATGTACATGTTACCGACAGTACTGCCGGACGGCAGAACGGTACGCTGGCGATTGACGGTTTTTTTCGATTTAATCAAAAATGGACGTACAACGCCATGATTATCGGTACGTTAGGTTCGGGCGGAACCAGCCAGGGTTTATCGGCCTATAGTCAGATTGTGTATCGTACCAATCAGGTTGTAGGTTGGTGGACGCAGTCGGTTATTACAAAGAGCTTTACCCCCGAAATGGGATTTGTTTCCCGCAGCGATGTTATTGCCACAACGCCTGGTCTTTATTTAGTTAATCGGGCTAAATGGCTCCCCAAATGGGTACGAAATTTTGAGCCGGGGGCCTTTTTTGAACTTTATCATAAAGCATCGACAGGCTACCTACAGGAAGCGCAGTACAATTTCAACCCAATCTGGCTGACGTTTCAGAACGGCGGTAATCTGGGGTTGTTCGCCAGTCCAACTTTCCAGCGCTTAGACGACGGCGACTATCGGCCGCTTAGTCTGGCAATCGCTTCGGGTAAATATCGTTATGTTCGCTACAGCGCTATGTTTGGCACAGACCCGTCAAAAAAAGTATCTTTTCAGTTTAATGGCGAAACGGGTCGTTATTATGACGGTACCCTGCACTACGGACGGGCTTCACTCCTTCTGGCCCCTATTCCACACGCAGCGTTTACACTAAATACCGAAATCAATGATTTTCGCAACGTAGGTGGCTATACGGGAACTATATCTTTATACAGTGTAGAAAGCCGAATGGCGGTTAATCCGCGTCTGCAATTAATCAGCTTCTTCCAACGCAATACCTATACCGACAAAAACGTCTGGAATGTTCGGTTAGCCTGGGAATTTCAGCCGCTGTCGTTCCTGTATATTGTGTATAATCATGGAAGTTATGCCGGTTCTATTCGGGCTTCAGACCGGCAGCAGGAGCAGCACGTCATCGGTAAACTTTCGTATCTGAAGCAGTTCTGAACCGGGATTTTTATGATTTAGCAGACTGACTATGATTTTGCTTTCGTAGAAAGCTCTTTTTAACAATCATAGTCAGTTAGCAAAATCACATAAATCCCGGTTCAGATAACCTGCTTTTCAATGAGCAAAATAAACAGGTGAATCACTTTGATATGGATTTCCTGAATCCGGTCGGCATAGCCAAAGTGGGGCACGCGGATTTCAACGTCGGCCTGATCGGCCAGTTTTCCACCGTCTTTGCCCGTTAACAGCACCACCTTCATTCCTTTCTGGCGGGCTGCTTCAACGGCTCGTATCACATTGGCCGAATTGCCACTGGTACTCAAACCCAGCAACACGTCACCCTCGTTACCCAGCCCTTCGATAAACCGCGAAAAAACGAACTCATAACCATAGTCATTGCCGACGCACGAAAGATGGCTTACATCCGAAATGGCAATGGCCGCCAGCGACCGCCGATTATCGCGGTAGCGGCCCGAAAGTTCTTCGGCAAAGTGCATAGCATCGCAATGTGAGCCGCCATTCCCGCAGGAAATAATTTTACGCCCATTTTTAAGAGCATCGGCCATCAATAAAGCTGCTTTTTCAATGGCGGAAAGGTGATCAGGATTGGCAAGAAACGTATTCAGAACAGCCTGTGCCTCGGTCAGCTCCTGTTTTATTAGATCAAGCATTTTTTCGTCAGCCGTAGAGCAATCAAGTATAATGCTACAAACATACTTACGACTTACGACTTTAAGGGCTTACGACTTGTTTTAAAACACCCAGTTGCGGTAGGGCAGATTCCAGCGGAGGGCAAAACTGGCTGTCTGATTCGTATAGCTGTCAGGTCGGTATTGACTATCCTGAAAGCGGTAGAGGTAGCGGCCCTCCAGGAAAATGTTGTGCCGAATCATATAGGAAGCTCTCAGGTCGGCATAGGTAATAACCGTTTTGCGGCCCTGCCCCATGAAATTGCCTTCGTCGCGAATGCGGCTATTATAGTCTTTCAGAATGTTCCCTCCGTAATTAATGTCGGGCGCTGGGTCGGCCCCGTACATCATGACGCCAAAAATGCCGTTGGCCGACAGGCGCTTTTGCTGATAGCGAACAATACCCAGCCCTTCCATAAAATTACCCCCTAACGGATGCGCCAGCGGCTGGCTATAATGGGCATAATTTGTTTGACCCGCACTCACCGTTGGCGATGCTTCGTGCGAATAGGTGTAGGGACGAGCCAGATTAAATTCGGTCTGTAAATCAAGATTGGGCACCCCAAAGGCATCAATGTATTTTGCGCCTAACTGGACAGCAAATTTATTGGTCCAGTCTCCTTTACCAGCCAATAGTGGGCGTAAGCGGAATTCGTCTAACATAAACTGGCTGTACACCAGAAAGTGAGAAAGAAAATTGGCCTTCAGATCAATACCAATGAACGCATTGTCGCTACTGCCCAAGCTTGATTCAACGTAGCGATAGAGAATGATGGGATTCAGATAACTCAGATCGAGCCGGTCGCGGCTAAATACTTCCGATTCGAATATGCCCAGATTAATATGATCTGTGATATTAACACTCAGATGGTGCATGGCCGCAAACTTCGGCGGAATCAGCTTTTCGCCTTTGGGCAAAGGAGCCTGTGTGTTTTGCAGAAACGTAAACAGGTTTGTATACTGAATCCGGCGGCCCAATCGTGTCGATAATTTCAAAAATAGATAAGGCGGGCTATTATCCGACAGGAGCAAGGAACGGAAACCATTACCAAAGAAATTTCGGTCATGCCCAAACTGTATGTTGATGATTTTTAAGGTATTTAAGGTAATATAACCCCTGGCCGACAGAAAATCGGCCCCATTGGAACGGAAAGGTTTCACAAATCCTTCACCTGGAGCAGTCACCTGAAGCGTACCGGATTGGTTGTTGCTCTGCCCATAAACTTCTCCATACCGTTGGATATACTCAGGATAAACAGCCTGGTTGTCGGAGAAGAATGTGTAGAATCCTAATTTTCGACCAATTGTGCCCCTTACTTCAAGGCCCCTGGTGTTCACAAATAACGTCTGATTCCCGTCGTTTGAGTTTTCCGTTTGGTAACTTGCTTTCTCGGCTCCTACCCCAAGATACACCACCGGATTAACGTGCAAATCGATGTCGGGTGTTTGCAGGCTATAGAAATCGGCTTTTTTGTGATAAAAGTGCTTCAGAAATGGCTGAGGACTATCGCCCGGGGAAGCTGGCGGTCTTAAATGCCGCGTGAAGGGATCAGGGCGTAGCGAATCGCGTGGAGCAACCCATTCCCAACTGTCATTCCGCAGGTAATCGAAATTAAAATAATCGCTGTCCGAAAAGTCACGGTCGGCGTGAGTCGCCACGCTATCCGTCAATTGGATGATACTCTGCCGGTTGTACGGCTTAACAGAACTATGAAACCCTTCGGCCCATTTGTTCTGACGTATTTCGAGCCGGTCAATCAGGTGGTAATAGTCGGCGTTGAGGGGCACAAAGGGACTTTGCGCCTTAATCGAAAACGAAAGAAAAAGAAAACAGAAACTATAAACGTTGATTCGCATGTAACTCACTGGCTGTCGGCTCAATTAGGCTTCTATGGACGGCTTGTAGGGCCAAATTGGCGGGTTAAATTAGCCAATTGGTTTGGATATACGCCAACCTTACGGCTAATTTAGAGCGAAAGACACCTATAACTCATGTTCGTTTTCACCCAACAACCCTCTCTGGCTAATCAGTACATAGCCGAACTTCGTGACGTGTCTATTCAGCAGGACAGGCTGCGATTCCGCCGAAATCTGGAACGACTGGGGGAATTAATGGCGTATGAAATTTCAAAAAAATTATCATATCACACCATAGCTGTGCAAACGCCACTTGGTACCTCGCATACACAAGTGCTTAGAAGTCAGCCTGTTTTGGCCACTATTTTGCGAGCTGGCTTACCCTTTCACCAGGGTTTCGCCAATTATTTCGATCAGGCGGAAAACGCTTTTGCCGGGGCTTATCGCGGGTATGGACCGGGCAGTGATGACGAATTTGAGATTGCGATGGACTATATCGTGGGACCTGATTTAACGGGCAAAACCCTAATCCTCTGCGACCCTATGCTGGCCACGGGCCGTTCGCTCGAAAAAGTATATCATGCGCTACTTCGCTATGGAATTCCGGCGCAAACCCACATTGCCGCTATAATTGCCAGCCCAGAAGGTGTTCGTCACGTGCAACAGCAATTGCCCCAGTGTCACCTCTGGCTGGGGGCTATTGATGACCACCTAAATGAGCATTTTTACATAGTTCCCGGCCTCGGTGATTCGGGTGATCTGGCTTACGGACAAAAGATATAAGTTACATATTGAAATATACATAGATATACTGTTTATCAAATGATTAACAAAAATGCACGGATAATAAATATAGGAAAATAACTTGTTACTATTGTTTTATTTATTGCTTCTTTTCCCATCTTTGATACGTCCAACGGGCGGCAGCAGTAAGCATACAGTGTAAGTATTTATACTATATACTGTTATGCTTCTTTTTGTCTCCTTTAGGTACGCCAATTTCAACCTCTAACCAAACTAATTCATGTCAGAACTATTACGAAAATGCGGTGCAGTTATATTAATTGCACTTGTGCTATTGTGCCTGCCGCGTGTGGGCCGGGCGCAAACGACGATCAGCGAAGAGGCAAAAGCTGCTAAAGTCACGGTTGATTTATTCGATATTATCGTAAACAAGGGCATCCCTGCGCCAACTCAGGTAGATGATGTACAGAAGGTCGATTTGTTTCAGCTAAATGGAAATGCTATTGCTATTGAGGCTATTGCAGAACAGGGACAGGACGTACAAGCCTTATTTCAGTCATTGCAGGCATTAGGGTTGCAAAATGGAAAAGTTTATCAACAAATCGTGACGGGTTATCTGCCAATTGATAGATTGGCAGACTTGAAAAACATTGGTGCCTTAAAATATGCCCGACCGACATACAGACCAACAAAAAATGTTGGCGCTGTTACGTCACAAGGCGATGTAGCCCTCCGGGCCGACGTGGCACGCTCAACCTATAATGTGAGCGGGGCCGGTGTTAAAGTAGGGGTGATGTCTGACTCCTATAATGCACTGGGTGGGGCGCCTTCCGGTGTTTCTTCGGGCGATTTGCCATCGGGCGTACAGGTCTTGCAGGACTATACAGCTTCAGGGGCCAGCGATGAAGGGCGGGCAATGGCCGAAATTGTTCATGACGTTGCGCCTGGGGCCGCTATTGCTTTCAATACCGCATTTGTAGGTGGAGAAGCAGGCTTTGCCGCAGGCATTCGGGCGTTGGCAGCAGCAGGCTGTAAAATCATTACGGACGATGTTGGGTATTTTGCCGAACCGTTCTTTCAGGATGGGCTGGTGGCACAGGCCGTCGATGATGTAACGATAAACAGTGGGGTAACGCACTTCTCATCGGCTGGTAATTCGGCCCGTTCATCCTATCAGAGTGCGTATAGCAGCACTACCTTCTCAGATCCCCTATATGCTGCTGGTACGTATTCGGCGCATAATTTCGGCGGTGGAGATAAACGGCAAACGATCACTATTCCACCTCGTGGCGAGGCACTTATTAGTTTCCAGTGGGACGACCCATTTTTCTCGGTAAGTGGCGGGTCTGGTGCCCAAACGAATATGGATTTATTGGTTTATGTGAACAATACATACCGGCGTACTCTTTCCAGCATCACGAATAATATTGGTGGTGACCCAGTTGAAATTATTGGTGTTACAAACAATAGTTCGGTGTCTTCCACAAATATAGAGCTGGTTCTGGTTAAGCGTTCCGGGCCGGATCCAACCCTTGTTAAGTGGGTTAACTTTGGTAGTAACCTTACGATTGAGTACGATACCAAAAGTTCGACGTCAATAGGACACCCTAACTCCAGTCAGGTGGTTGGCGTTGGGGCAGCCCCCTGGTACAATACCCCGGCCTTCAATAACTCCTTAACAACCGCTGTTATTGAGCCGTTCTCATCGGCTGGAGGAACGCCCATTCTCTTCAATACGGCCGGGCAGCGTATTTCGACCATAGTTCGCCAAAAGCCTGATATTACATCGGTCGATGGTGGAAATACGACATTCTTTTACGCAGATTCGAATTCAGATCCTGACAGCTACCCTAACTTCTTTGGCACGTCGGCATCGGCTCCTCACGCAGCAGGTGTAGCGGCTTTGATGCGGGAGAAATCAGGTAATACGATTTCTCCCGCCAGCATTGTGTCGATTCTGAAGCAAACGGCTCTGGATATGGATGATCCAGTTACCGCTGGATTCGATACTGGCTTTGACTTCGGTACGGGATATGGGTTTATTCAGGCCAATGCAGCCCTCCAGGCTATGGGCGGCAGCAGCAACACGGCACCCACAGTGGCTAACGCAATTGGGCCACAGAGCGCTACGGTGGGCCAGGCCTTCAGTTTTGCCATTCCCAGTAACACCTTCACCGATGCCGAAACGCCCAATAGTCTGACCATCAGCGTGAGCGGCTTGCCGCCGGGTTTGTCCTTCTCGGGCGGTACGA